>JAEEGL010964539.1_pt1 | contig 16432 bp, 12 predicted proteins | sample 9134231 | NCBI WGS metagenome assembly JAEEGL01 (sample SAMN16246548, study PRJNA631951) | gut metagenome | biome: gut microbiome; feature: rumen; material: fiber-attached | host: Bos | place: Iran: Karaj | collected 2018-10
CGTTTGATCGGAGACGGCTCCTCCCTTGCCTTCTCTTCGGAAACAGTATATAATGACATCACAAATCCATATCGGTCATCGGAGGACAGTACGCCGCAGCGTAGGGGATCGTAAAGCAGTTGCTTTGCAGGCCGCCTGTCAGATAAGATGCCGGGTGCGCTCGGAACGATCGGCTTTGGCCGTTTGTTGCCGGGCATTTTTACAGGAGGCGTCTATGAAAGCAGAAAACGTCACCCTTACTCCCCTGACGGAAGACGATCGCGAACGGTTTATCCTCGGGAATCCATACGCCTTCAAATACGGCGCCTGCGAGGAGTTCGGCCTTCGGGACGACCACTTTGAAGAAGACGGCGAGATCATCTCCCGCGAAACCATCGAACAGAGCATCGACGGCGGCGAGGCCTACCGCATCTGTCTGGACGGGAAACCCGTCGGCGGTCTGGTGGTGAAGATCGATCCCGCGACACGGCACAACGAGCTGGAGCTGCTGTTCGTCGATCCCGCCGCACACAACCGCGGCATCGGCCAGGCCGCCTGGCAGGAGGTCGAGCGGCTGTATCCGGACACGGAGGTGTGGGAGACCTGCACGCCGTATTTTGAGAAGCGGAATATCCACTTCTACGTCAACCGCTGCGGCTTCCATATCGTGGAGTTTTTCTGTGCCGCGCACCGCGATCCCGACGAGCCGGCGTATGACGGCGAAGGTCCCGACGAGATGTTCCGCTTTGAAAAGCGGATGAAATGACTGACAAACCGGAGCGGGCTGCGGCCTGCTCCGGTTTCATTCCGCCGGGGCGGGTCCTCTCAAGCCGGCTTTCTTCTCCGCTCTCTTCTTTTGCTTTGCGGGCTTGTCTTTTTCCCCGATCTGTTTTATCATAGAACCGGAGTCCGGCAGCGTCCGGACCGCTTCCGGGCCAGGCGGCCCGGGATCTCGGGAAATCGCGCAATGCGCGAAAGGGAGGCGAAACCAATGTCTGTCGTCGGTGCGATCATGGTCCCGCATCCTCCGATCCTCCTGCCGGAGATCGGAAGGGGAGAGGAAAAAAAGCTCGCGGCAAGCGACGCCGCCTATCGCCGGGCGGCCGCCTTCGCCGCATCGCTCAATCCGGACACGATCGTGATCTCATCTCCGCACGCGCTCATGTACGCGGACTATTTCCACGTCTCGCCGGGAGACGGCGCGCAGGGCGACATGGGGCGGTTCCGCGCGCCGCAGCTCCGTTTTCAGGCGAGCTACGACGCCGTCTTTTCCTCGGAGCTCTCCGCTCTCGCGGAGAAAGAAGGCTTCCCGGCGGGCACCCTTGGCGAACGGATGCCCGAGCTCGATCACGGAACGATGATCCCGCTTTATTATATCGGCCGGTTCTCCAAGAGCTTCCGGCTCGTCCGCGTCGGCCTTTCCGGTCTGCCGCCGGCGGATCATTACCGTCTGGGCGAGATGATCGCAGAGACGGCGGAGAAGCTTGACCGCCGCGTCCTCTTCGTCGCCAGCGGCGACCTTTCCCACAAGCTGCTCGCGGAGGGACCCTACGGCTTTGCCGCGGAGGGACCGGCTTACGACGAGCGGGTCATGGACGTGATGGGGCGGGCCGCCTTCGACGAACTCCTCGATTTCGACGAGAGTTTTCTGGACAAGGCGGCCGAGTGCGGCCACCGGAGCTTCTGCATGATGGCCGGCGCCCTGGACGGCAAGCGTGTGGACGCCGAAAGGCTGAGCCACGAGGGTCCCTTCGGCGTGGGGTACGGCGTCTGTACCTACCGGGTCGTGTGCGGCGATCCCGAAAGGCGGCTTCTGAAAAAATGGCAGGCGCGGAAGAAAAAAGCTCTGGACGAAGCGCGGCGGCGGGAGGATCCCTGGGTCAGGCTCGCCCGCGCCGGGACGGAGGCCTGGGTCAGGGAACGCCGGCGCATCGAGCTGCCCGAAGGCCTTCCCGCCGAAATGACCGGCAAGCGTGCGGGCGTTTTCGTCTCGCTTCACAAGGACGGAAGACTTCGCGGCTGCATCGGCACCATCCGGCCGGCCCGGCGTTCCGTCGCAGAGGAAATCGTCGAAAACGCGATTTCCGCCGCAAGCCGGGACCCGCGTTTCAGCCCCGTGCGGGCGGACGAGCTGGACGCCCTGGAAATCAGCGTCGATGTGCTTGACGCTCCGGAAAGGATCTCTTCCAAAGCCGGACTGGACGTCAGGCGCTACGGCGTGATCGTCACCAAGGGCGGGAAGCGGGGGCTGCTCCTTCCCAATCTCGACGGGGTGGACACCGTGGACAACCAGATCGCCATCGCCCTGCGGAAAGCGGGACTCTCGGAAAGGGAAACGGATTACGAGCTGGAGCGTTTCGAGGTGGTGCGCCATGTCTGACGGAAGGCTTGTCTGTCCGGTCTGTCCGCATCGCTGCGCGATCCCGGAGGGTGGGACCGGCCTCTGCCGCGCGCGGGGGACGCGGAACGGAAAGATCGTCCCGCTTCAGTACGGGATCGTTTCGTCGCTCGCCCTCGACCCCGTCGAAAAAAAGCCTCTCCGGAGATTCCATCCGGGAAGCATGATCCTTTCGGTCGGCAGCTTCGGCTGCAATCTCCGCTGCCCTTTCTGCCAGAACTGGGAGATCTCGACCTCCGGCGGCGAAGGACGCGCGCGCGGCGGGGAGGATTTCCTCCCGCCGGAAAAGCTCGCGGATCTTGCGGAGAAGCTTCGCACACGGGGCAATATCGGCGCCGCCTTCACCTACAACGAACCGCTCGTCGGCTGGGAATACGTGCGGGATGCGGCGGAGCTTCTCAGAAAGCGCGGTCTCCGCGCCGTGCTGGTCACCAACGGCTGCGTGCATGAGGAGATCGCGGAAAAAATCCTGCCCCTTGTCGACGCGCTCAATATCGACCTCAAGAGCTTCCGCCCGGAGATCTACGCGAAGATCCTCGGCGGCGATCTGGAAACGGTAAAGCGCTTTATCGCACGGGCGGCGGAAAGCTGCCACGTGGAGCTCACGACCCTGATCGTACCGGGGATGAACGACGGCGAAGAGGAGATACGGGCTCTTGCGGAATGGGTCGCCTCGCTCCCGAACGGCAGGGAGATCCCTCTGCATCTGACGCGTTTTTTCCCGCGTTACCGCATGACCGACCGTCCGGCGACGAGCCGGCAGCGCGTGACGGATCTCGTTTCCGCCGCGCGGGAGTCGCTTGCTTACGTCTATCCGGGAAATATGTGAACCGGAAATCTGCGAAAAGAGCCGGCTCTGCCTTGGCAGGACCGGCTCTCTTCATACTGTGCCCCTACGCCCGGCAGCGGGAGGAAGCCATTCCGAACAGCTCTTCGAACAGAATGAGATGGGACCGATAGACCTCATCGTGCGTCAGCTTTGCTCCCGGGTGTCCGGCCGCATGCTGGTTGCTTTCGAATACGGCGCTGACGGCGCCGCAGACGTGATGCAGCGCGCTGGCCAGGTTGAACGAGGGCGGCGTTTCTCCGTTTTCCCGCTCCGGGATGTCGCAGATCGTAAAGGCCAGCCCCTCGCGCTTCGCCCGTTCGTTGCAGAGGACCGACAGGTCGTGAACGGCGACCAGCGATTCCTTCGTCACGTAATGCGTGGGAAGAAGGCAGTTCAGGCAGTTTCCGCCGCCGTGCAGCTGGATCACGAAATCGGCTTTCTCCTCGTCCGCCAGTCCGAGGATCGCCTGCGTTTCGCGGGCCATCGGCCGGAAGAAATTGTCGTGCATGATGTTGACGCCGTCATCGTTGAAATAGGAGCCGAGGTGATCGCTCGCTTCCTGGATGGGATGCACCTTCTTGCAGCGCGGATAATCGCAGAGCGTACCGTCTTTCCAGGTCCCCTGGAACCAGTAGCGCATTTCCTTCATGGTCATGCCCAGCACGCTCTCGTAAGGCAGGCGGGCACGCCCGTCCGGATTGCAGACCGGCACGATGACCAGCCGGATAGCCTCCGCCGCTTTCATGAGCGCCTCGTTTTCATCGCCGCGCAGATCCTTCCCCTCTTCCAGGCAGTGGATCAGGTTCACCAGCGCAGCGGTGCCCTCCACTTCCGCGCCGTGCACCGCGCCGAGCAGCAGCACGACCGGTTTTTTCCCCGAAAGCGGCACGTAGCAATCCCGGTCGAACGCGCCGCATGCGGAACTGTAGTTGGCCGTGCTTTTCATAATCTGCTTTTCACCGTAAGCAAAGGCGTAGAGCGGCCGGCCGCCTGCCGAACGTGCGATCTCACGCACCTCGGCCCTTCCGGCCGTTTTTGCCTGACGGTCTATATGATCCAGATTCGAGATCCAGAATTCCGGTACCTTCAGCATCGTTCCTTCACACGTCATGGAATCCGGTCCGAAAGAGACGCTTCCATGACACTTCCTTTCCTGTAAAATGAGTGATACGCCGGAATGCTTCCGCGGTTCCCGTCACGGGAAGGTGCGCAAGACGGAAAATCCGGGTCCGCGGTTATTTCTTTTCCTCCTCAAACCCGATGTCCGCGCCGTTCCAAGGGCTGAATTCCGTATGGAGCCGATCGAAGGAGGCAATCCTTTCGCCGAGGATCGTCAGTCCCGAGATCGAAACGTGATCGATCTTTGCGTCTTTGCCGGCCGAAACGATCCGCACGCCGGGACGCTTGCCGCCGAGGACCTTCACCCGCCGGACAACAACGCCGTCGATGCTCCCGCGCTCCGCCGTCCTCGACCACTGGGATTCGGTCGTCGTCAGCTCGAGGAGCCAGGGCGTTCCGTCCCCCTCGCCCATCTCCGCGTCCTCCACGGTGACGTCCTCGAAGAGCACGTCCCCGACCCTCGCGCGGTCGCTGTTGTGGACCGACATCACCGGCTTGTGGAAGTTGTGAAGGACGGTGATCTTTTGAAACCGGATATGCCGCATGGAATCCGCCCGGGTCTCGTATCCCACCTCGCAGCTTTGAGCCAGATCGGTCCACAGCACGCAGTTTTCAAAGCGGATATCGTCCACGTCCCCGTCGTAGCCCTTCACCACCAGGCAGTCGTCCCACGAGCGGACGAACGCGTTCCGCGCCTCGATCCGGCGGCAGGTCTGGAAGGTCAGGCCGTCGCTGTTGCTGCGCGCGGACACGATCCTGACCCGGTCGACCTTTCCGTCCTCGCAGTCGAAGAGATTGAAGGTCCACGCCGCGGGATCGAGGATCGTGATATCCCGGACGGAAAAGCTTTTGCAGCGGGAAAAATCCACCGGGACCACCGTGTCGCGCCAGCGGTCGTAGATGCTGCCGCACAGGGCGCCGTGACCGGCGACGGTGAAATCCCGTTTGCCGTCGGAGCGGAGCTGCCCGTAGAGAAGGCATCCGTCGTCCAGATAAACCGTTTCGCCGTCCCCGATCTCCACGATCACGTCCCGGTGAACGCCCGGCCCGAAGTAATGAACGCCCGGGGCGGCCGGATCCGGCTTGGACTCGTCCGGCTCGTTCAGGAAAAGATGCAGGACCCGGTCGTACCGTCCGTCAAATTCCACCGTGAGAGAAGACGGAGAAGGCGCGTCAAAGACGATCCTGTCCCCTTCGATCCGCGCCTCGATCCCGAGAGCCAGCGGCCGGACGACCGCGGATCTTAAAGGCCCCGCAAGCGGCAGGATCTCGATCCGGGCTGTGCGCCGGGCGTTTGCGATCCCCACGGCGGCCGTGCCGAGCTCCGGATCCCGGATCCAGGCGCGCCGATGGCATACCGCGGTTTCGTATAGAGTCCCGATCTCTTCCCCGTTCACCCAGACGCGGCAGGAAGGCTCGTTTTCCGAGATTTCCCGCCCGGTTCCTTTGAGGCTCGTCTTTTTCATGCCTGCTTGCCGTCCTTCCCGCTTTCCGCAAACCGCAGCGCCGCCTGCGCCTGCATGGATTCCGGTCCCAGCTCCATCAGCTCGATGGGATTGCCGTCGGGGTCGCGGATCCAGAACTGCCGGCATTTCGCCTTGCCCGTAACGACTCCCGTGTCAGGCACGATCCCGAGGGCCGTCAGGCGCTCATACGCCGCCTCCACGTCGCCGGTTTCCAGGCAGATATGCTGCATCCCGATCATGTGGGTCCCCCGCTCCGGCTCGGTCTTTCCGTCCGGAAACAGCTCGATGAACTGCCCCGGCGCGATCCACAGGTAGACGATGCGCGTCCTTCCGTCCTCATCCCGGAGCCGGAACGCCTCCTCCAGTCCGAGGACCTCCCTGTAAAAGCGCAGGCTTTCGTCCAGATCCCGCGTGCGGATCGCGATATGACTCAATCCTTTGACCATGTCGTACCTCCCGTTTTCTTTTTTTATCGTCTGATCCCGATTATACCCGGAACCCGGGAGGGTGTCAATCCTTTCCGCCGCGGGCCTCCCGTTTCCGCCGGGACGGGGCCGGTCCGTACGGCGCACGGGGACCGGGAACCGCGCCGCCCGACCGCGGGACCGACGCCGCCGGACGGAGAGCACGCACTTTCATTTTTCGCCCCTGTCCCCCCGCCGGTCCGGTTTTCCCATAAACCATGCCCCTGTCTTGCCGGGCAAGACAGGGGCATGCTCTTTTATTCTCTCAGAACGGCTTCAGATCCGTGTCCGCGGTCAGGCTTGCAAAGAATTCCGCGAGGAGATCGATGCATTCCTGAATATCCTTCAGGGAGCCCACCTCGTCCGGGTTGTGCATATAGCGAAGCGGGATCGAAATCAGGGCGAAGGGAACGCCGGCGCCTGTCAGGTGCATGGTGTCGCCGTCGGTGCCGGTCTGTCCGCTCGCCGCCTCGGTCTGGACCGCCATGCCAAGCCTCCGGGCGCAGTCCCGGAGGAGAGAATTGACCTTCTTATGGATGGACGGATTGTTGCAGAGCACCGGGCCCTTGCCGACAGCGACGTCGCCGGTCAGCGCTTCGCTGATGCCGCAGTTGTCGGAGGTATAGGTCACGTCGACGGCGACGGCGATATCCGGCTTCACGCGGGAAGCGGTGAAATACGCGCCGTTCCCGGTCGTCTCCTCCCCGGTCGTCGCCGCAGCGTAGCATCCGACCGCCGCGCCCTTTTTCTTCGCCTCCGCCAGCGCCTCCATCACGATAAAGGCGCCGATCCTGTCGTCCAGGGCCCTGCCGGTGACGTATCCGTTCAAAAGCTCCCGCACGCCGGTGTCGAAGGTCACGGTGTCGCCGAGCTCCACGTACCGGAGCGCGTCCTCCTTGTCCTTCGCGCCGATGTCGATCCGCAAATCGGAGACCTTCAGATCGGCGTTCTTGGCGATATCGCGCGAATTGGCCACCGCGCCGTAAAGGATCCCGTTTTTCGTATAGATCCGAACCTTGTGTCCGGGGTACGTCGTGGGGTAGATCCCGCCGATCTTCGTCGCCATCAGGGTGCCGTCGCTCCCCACGGCGGAGACCATCAGGCCGATCTCGTCGGCGTGCCCGGCGGCCAGCACCTTGAACGGCGCCGCGGGGTTGAGCACGGCGGTCACGCAGCCCAGTTCATCGACCGTCACAAGATCCGCCTTGTCCTTCATATAGTCGTAGATTTTCTTTTCCAGCTCCGTCTCGTTCCCGGACACCGAGCCGGTTTCCAGCAGCTCATACAAGAATTCCCTGTTCATCCTTTTCCTCCGTTTGACGGAACGGCGCCGTGCGGCGCCTCGTTCCGGTTTTGCCGACGACGCCATTTTACCTCATTTCCCGTCCTCCGTCAAGACGGCCGCCCCTCTCCTCCTCCGGCCCGGGCGAATCGCCGCGGTCTGCGGCTTTCCCGCTTGCCATACCGCGGGGCATATAGTATAATAAGGGAAACAGACAGGAAAGGATGGCGTCGTTATGAGCGAATTCAGAAAAGTGATCACCAGACCCGGCGAGGTCCTGAACTACGAGACCGTTTTTGAGGAGAATCCTTACCTCCGGACCGGCGTGCCCGAAAGAATGGGCCGCGTGGAAAGGGTCGACTACGACACCGCCGTCTATGAAAACGGCAAGATCTACCGGAAAACCGCCTACGTCTATCTTCCCTACTGCTACGACCCGGAGGATAAAGAGAGAAAGTACAACGTCCTGTATTTCCAGCACGGCAACACCTGCGAACCGGCCATGTTCGCCATCGGCGGCAACAAGTACATGTTCGACATGCTGTTCGATTCCGGCGAGAACGATCCCTGCCTGATCGTTTTCATCACCTACTACATGGATCCGATGCGCGACGCGGATATCCGGATCCAGACCGGCGGCGCCGAGGCGGGCGACGGATGGACCCCCGGTATCCCCGGGAATTTCGACAGGGAGATCGTCCGCGATATCATTCCCGCCGTGGAAACGCGGTTCCATACCTTCCTGGAGGACGCCTCCGACGCGGGGATCCGGGCGACCCGCGACCACCGCGCCTTCTCCGGCTATTCCCGCGGAGGCGGATGGACCTGGCGGATGTTCCACCGCGCGTTCGAGTATTTCCGGTGGTTCTGCCCCACCAGCGGCGGCATCACCTGCGACAAGCCCCTGCCGATGCCTCCCGGAAGCGGCCCGTTCCCGAAGTGCACCGACGAGGAGATCGTGGAATACGTCACCGCTCCCATCAAAGCCCATCCCGATCTGCCCTTCTTCCTCTACGCAGCCAGCGGCGGCAAGCGGGACGGCGCGGGCATGCGCCTGCAGATGAAACTCCTCACCGATCAGCCCTGCTTCTCCTACGGCCCGGATCCCAAAAAGAACAACGTCTACTACTCCCTGTCCGATTATTATCATACCGATTATCTGATCCCCTACTATATGTGGAACTACCTCAAGATCCTTTTCAAGGCGTAACCGCCCGGAAACAGCAGGACCCGCGCCTCCGCCGGACCGGCAGAGGCGCGGGTCTTTTTTCTCCTTTTTCACCCGTTCTTGCGGCGCAGAGCCCGCAGGATCCCGTAGACGGCGCCGTAGGCGACCGCCGCCACCGGCCAGACGATCCAGGTCCTGTGCCAGTCGTTCGAAAGGAAGCTCCAGCCGAGATAAATCGCCGTCACCAGGCCCCAGTAAACCCCGTTGAAGGTCCCGGCGTTCCGGGCGCTTTCCTTGGCCGCCCGGCTGTAATCGCCTTCCTCCAGAAGGCGCTGGTAGGCTCCCCAGAGAATGGAGGCGTGGACGATCAGAAGCACGCCGATCCCGATCAGGACGAACATGGCCGCCGCGGCCAGGACGTGCGCGTAGACCTCCTTCTCGCCGTAGATGAGCAGGGACACAAACAGGGGAAGCACCGCGATCACGCAAAGCACGACGCCGACCGTGAGATGACGGGTAAAGACGGGGCGGAATTTTTCGCGTTTTTCCCGCGCCATGCCGTCCACACCGTAAAGCGTGTCGACGGGCAGGATCTCCAGATAGGAGAAGGGCTTGCTCCGGATCCCGGCGGTGACGAAGAGCGCCACGGCGCCGCCGATCATGAGAAGCAGGACGATCACCCCGAGACCGGCCGCCTGCGCTTCCCCGAGCGCGATCAGGCCGAATTCCTGTGCGCCGCCCAGAAGGACCAGCATAACGGGAGACAAAATGCAGAGAAGCACGCCGAGCGCGACCGAGCGCGCGTTTTTCTCCTTGACCGCGAGGAAGGCGTTCGCCTCCTCCATCCCGACGCTCCGCGCGTTTTCAAAGGACGAATCGTCCTCCGCGGCTTCCGGCTGTTCCATCGTATCCTTCAACAGATAATCGGTCGTGACGCCGAAGAGCTCGGACATCCTGACCACCCTTCCCATATCGGGGACAGATTGTGCGCTTTCCCATTTGGAAACCGATTGACGGCTGACGTCCAGCTTCTCCGCCAGCTCCTCCTGGGACCATCCGTTCTTTTTGCGCAGGTCGATAATTTTGTCTGCAAGGATCATAAAGGTCCTCCCCTTTCCTCGTGTTCCCGGTTCCTCACCGGACGGGATCATCTTAGCCGAAACGGCGCTTGCAGGAAAGCAAGCCCGCTTGGAAATTGCGCAACTCCCGGTTGCAATCGCCGCAGAGGCGCGCGAAAAGGTCTTTTTCCCTTTCAATCCGGCTCCGGCGCCGACCAGTCGTAAAGAGGCTCCATGTCGTCGTACGGGATCCGGGTGAATTCTTCCGGCAGGGGCGTTCCCTTGAGATCGGCTTCCATGAAATCAAACAGGGCGTTGAAGTCTTCCCATCCGTGCCTGTGTCCCCCGGGTCTGTACCGGCAGGCGCATTTGTCCGCGGCGCCATAGAGCTTCCAGACCTCCCTTGCCGCCTCCAGAGACAGATAGGAGCCGCGGGGATTCGCCCATATATCGTCGTAGCCGTCGGTCTCCAGAAAGCAGCGGGGCGCGATCAGCGCTTTGATGAAATGGGAATCATGGGGAAGCGTCTCTTCCTTCCCGACGTATTTCCAAAGGCCCTGCCCCATCCAGTATCCGACGTTCTCCATCATAAACGCCAGGGGTTCGCTCTTCGTGTCGCGGAAGCCGCGTCCCTCTTCCTCGATCTGCTCGAACCGGTACGCTCCGCAGCCGTGGGTCCCGCTGCCGTTCGGATTCGTGTAGCGGATCCGGGGATCGGTCGCTCCGGCAAGCAAAACGGCCTTGCCCCCTCTGGAATGCCCGGTGACGGCGATGTGATCTGCGTCCGCGCCGTCCAGCCCGGCCAGAGCGTCGACGACCCGGTGATATCCCCACGCCCAGGCCGAAACGGCGCTGAATCTCAGCGCAGGCCAGAGAGCGTTGATGCCGTACTGTCTTTCCGGGTCGGCGTAATCCGGCGCCAGCTCGTTCCGGTTGAATTTCACGACGGTGAATCCGCGGCGGTTGGCCTCGGCGATCACGGCGTCGCTGCAGTTCGCGGTGTAGGTCAGATCGCCGGTCAGCACCACGGGCCGCCGTCCGTCAAGCGCAGAGCGGTATACGTAGAAGCAGAAGGAGAAGGGCGTCTCATGCGTGCCGCAGTGGATCCGGTAGCTGGACGTCTCCCCCTTGCCCCGCAGATGCGTGGCCTCCACGCGGAAAACCTCCGGTTCCGGCGGCATGCCGTCGTATTCCAGTCCGACGGCGTCCTCCAGGATCTCCCGCCGCCGGGCTTCCCACTCGCTCCTGCTTCGCACTCTGCGTCCGTCCCTGAAAACAAACGGATCCGGCAGCATCCCGAGTCTCCGGTCTCTTCGCATTTTCTTTTCCTCCCCGCTCGGTCCGGCGAAGGGATCCTTCCGGTTCCCTCCCCGGGTTTATTTCTCTTTGTGCCGCGCCCCGTCCGGCTCTTCTCCGCCGGTCGGTGTGAAAAGCTTCGGCGGCGTCCTCCGGTTTTCAGGCTCCCGGAAAGAGCGAAAGCGCTTGACAACGCCTTCGAATCGTGCGATGATACCCTTGGCATGACCGGCAAACTCCCGGCGGCATGCCGAAAAAAGAAACGGAAGGCGGCGGTTCCCCATGAAGCTTTCTCTTGCGCCGGAGGGCGTCTTTTCCCACCGGACGACCGATCTTCTGGACCGGCACGATCTGGTTTTCCTGTCTCCCGTTCCCGATCCTTTTTACGGGCTTCCGATCGGCGACGGACAGTCGGGCTTTCTTCTCTGGACCGACGAGCGGCGGCTTTTCGTTCAGATCAACGACACCGGCCTGATCGACGATCACGAGGTCCTCGACGACGGTCACACGTCTGCGTCCGACGAAAAGAACACGGTCTGCGTCAACGGCGCGCGCCTCACGCTGGATTTCGGCGAGCCTGTTTTCGAGGCGATCTATCAGGAGCGATACGAAGCGCGGCTCTCCCTGAAGGACGCCCGGGCGCGGATCGTCGCCGAAACGCCCTTCCGGAAGGCGTCGGTCGAAGCCTTCGCCCCGGAGGCGTACCGCACGGCCGTACTGCATATCGAAACCGCCGGAGACGGCGCCCTGCCCTTATCGATTGAGCTGGAGCGCTGGGGAAGCCGCACCTTCATGTATTGGTACAGCGCACTGGCCGGAACGCCCCGGGACGGTCTTTCCGGCTCGGACGCCTTCGCGAAGGACGGCACGCTGTTCGTCACGCAGGACCTGGCGGGACTTTCCTTCTGCGTCGCCTGCAGGCTGGCGGCCGCGGAGAAAACGGTCTTTTCCCGCCGCGGTCCCCACGCCGTGTCGGCGGAGATCGGGGCGGATACGCGCCATGCGGCCGATCTGATCCTTACGGTGAGCACCGCGCCGACTGCCGGGGAAGCCGTCGAAGAAGCCGTACGGCGTCTGGAAAGGGCGGCAAAGGCCGGCGTCGGACGTATGCGGGAAGAGCACGGACTCGCCTGGGAAAGCTTCTGGAACGCGTCCTTCGTCGCTCTGCCGCCGGAAGACGATTTTCTGGAAAACCTCTGGTATCTGAATCTGTACTACGCCAACTGCCAGAACAAAGGCCTGTATCCCCCGCATTTCTGCAACGGCGTATGGGGAAGCTATCACGATTTCGTGCCCTGGAACCTCTATTTCCACTACAACACCCAGCAGGGGATCTTTCCCCTGGATCCCGCGGGGCATCCGGAACTGACCGAGACCTATTACCGCTTCCGCGCCGCCCAGCTTCCGCAGGCGACGGCCTTCGCCCGGGAGGTCAAGGAGGCCGACGGGGCTTTCTACACCGACGTGTGCGACATGAAGGGCCGCATGGACTGGCATACGCGCTTCAACTGCACCTGCGGCGCGCAGATCGCTCTCAGCGCTTATTCGCATTCTCTCTATACCGGCGACGAAGCGTTTCTGGAAAACGCCGTCAAGCCTCTGATCCGGGAGACCGCGGCCTACTATCTTTCGGTCCTGAAGCCCGGAGACGACGGGCTGTATCATATCTATGACACGCAGGGCTACGAGGGATCGCCCCTGATGGACGACAGCATCACCGATCTCACGGCCGTCCGCGCGCTGTTCAAGACCGCGTCTCTGCTCTTCCCCGACGACGGCCGGTACCAGGAAAGGCTGGACCGTCTCGCGCCTTTCGAGACGCTCCCCTTCGAGGAGGACGAGCTGGACGGGGAAGGAAAGCTGGTTTACGGGATCGGCGCGGGCCGCCGTCCCGCCTCCGGCCGCGTGCTTTCGGTGGGGCGCGGGAAGGACGGAAAGCGTCTGCGCAAAACCTACGGCAACCCGGCCCACGAATACTACGGCTTCCCGGACACCGAAATGGCGCCGGTCTTTCCCTCCGGTCTGGTGGGCGTCAGGGACAAGGGCGGCGAGCTTTACGGCCTGATCCTGAACAGCATCCTTCTGCATCACCGGATCGACCGCAATCCCCAAAACGCCGAGGGGACGGAGCCCTGCGGCGGCTGGTGCATGATGCCTCTGTACATGGCGCGGATGGGCCTTGCGGAGGATCTCTGGCCCTTCCTCAGGCAGACGGCGTCCACCTGGCTGATCTATCCGCAGGGCTTCGGGACCTATTCCTCTTCCTTCATCGATCAGAAATTCCGTCTGAAAAACCCGCGGGTCGAGCTGCGGGACGGGGAGGGGATCAGAAAAAATCTCGACCAGCGTTTCCGCCATTTCGATTACGAGACGCTTCCCATCATCGCCGCCGCGCTGAACGAGGCAATGCTGCAAAGCTACGACGGCACGGTGCGCCTCTTTCCCGCGGTCCGGCCCGATCAGACCCTCGCCTTCGCCCTGCGCGCAGCCGGCGGGTTCGAGGTGCGCGCGCTTTACGACAAGGGACGGTTCGAGGCGTCGATCGTCAGCATGCGCGGCGGAAAGCTCCGCCTCGTCGTCGACGGGGTCGGCGATCCCTTCCTCGTCGCGTCCTCCGGAGAACGGCGCCTGCCCGGCGAGGCTTTCGAATTCGCCACCGAACCCGGCCAGACGATCCTTCTCCGAAGCGACGGGCCTCTTTCGATCGAAAAGGACGTTTCCCGGAACGGCGACGCCAAGTCTCTCGGCGAGGCGTGGCTCGGCATCGGGAAGGAATTCAGCCTCTGAGTCCTCTCTGGGTCATACCGTCGCCGCCCTCGGGCGGCGACGGCTTTTTCGGTTTTTACCCGCCTTTCACGCAAAATACGCGGCCAGCAGATCGTCGATCGTCCCGTCGTACTCCGCCTCGGCCAGATAATAGAAGCCGAGCTGGTTGCCCGCGTTGTAGGTGATGAGCGTCCTGCCCCCGTATTCGCACATGTCGACGTCGGAATTGCTGGAAAGGAATCCCGTCCGGATCTGGCGGACAAGCTCCGGCGAAAGATCGAAGGCGAAAGGCGAGATCTTCCGGTCCTCCTCGTCCGGCATCAGCATGGGATTGTAGAGTCCGATCTCCCAGGTGTCGAAATCCTTCGTGCGGTAAACGTAGTTGGTATACCGCGCGCAGGGCAGCTCGGTCACGGCGATCAGGTAATAGTATCCGCGGCTGTACCGGAACCACGGCCCGCCGAGATAGCGGTGCCTGGGGTATCCCTTATCCGCATCCATCATGCTCCAGCGGATCAGATCGGGGGAGGTCGCGAAGAAGGCGGTGAAGGGCACGCCGACCTCTTCCCGCGGCCCGCCCGCCTCCATGCACAGCACGTATCCGTCCGGCCCCTTCGTCAGAGAGGTGTTGAAGTACCGCCATCCCGGATTGCGGAAAAGCTCCCGCCGGGACCAGGAAACCAGGTCGCGGCTTTCAAAAAGAACGATCGTATCTCCCCACAGGGCGGGCTTCTTCGAAAGGGCGGCCGTCACGTAAAGGACGCCGTCCTCCTGATAAAGCGAGTGATAATAGCACCCCTCCCCGAAGCGGGAGAGGATCTCCCCGGTCTCCCGGTCGCGGATCAGGGCGCAGGCCGGCGCGGAGCTGTCGGTCCCGCGCGACGGGTCCGAAAGCTCCATCCGGTAAAGCCGGTCCCGGAACACGAAGGGCGTCGTCTCCCCCGACGGGCTCACAGCCCCGAGCTTGCGGATCCCGGGGAATCCTCCCTTCATCTCGGCGGAGGCGTCGTAGTTGATTTCCCGGATCATATCGATTCTCCTTTCGGATACGTTTCAGGCGAGCGCCGCGAAGAAATACCCGCCGGCGGGAAGGAAAACGCGGGCAAGGCCGTCCTCTCCCTGAGAAAGCCTGCCGTCTCCCTCCAGCGGGACGATGCGCCGGGGGATATTCATCCGGATCGTGAGGGTTTCCCCGGCTTCGGCGATCCGCCTTTCTCCCTTTTCCACCGAGCGCTCAATGCCGCTGTTGTTGGTAAGAAGCATATACATCTGCCCTTTTTCGTTTTCGGTGAACTGCTTCATGGCGTTCCCCCGCACGGCGCAGGGAAGCTCCTTTCCCAGGATCGTCTCTGCGTCCTCCGGCTTCACGACCTTCCCGGGAAACCGCCGGGCAAGCGACGGACCGCCGGTCAGATCGATCAGATACCGGTACTTCCCGGGGATGAGGAAGGATTCGTTCACAATGTCAATGGCGTCGGGAGTGACGCAGTTCCGGAGAGAGGTCGTTTCGTCTCCCCGCATGGGCGAGGAGCGCCGGAAGAGGAAATCGAGCCCCCGGCGCATGACGGCGAGCTTTTCCCGGAGGCGGTCGTCCTCCGCCGGGTAGCCGAGATAGCCGTCGGAATCAAAAGCGCTCATCTCCAGCGCCGCGACCTCGTCGGGGATCACCGCCGCGGCGGGCACGACGGGCTTCCCGATATCCGGATAGCGCTCGGTGAAGCGGATGAAATCCCGCTTGACCTCGCCGTAGGGCGAAAGAGCGAAGTCATGCCAGTCGTAAAAGGTGTTCGCCATGCCCCATTCCTCGGCCAGGAAGGACGCGCCGGCCATATAGGCGTAAAGATGCATCCGCCGCTGAAGCGAACGGGAGCTGCCGCCGTTCGCCCCGGCGGCGCGGAAGGGGAAGCTCTTTTCGTCCATGAGGTTCCATTCGTTCAGACCGTCCCGCTGATAGCAGCAGACCGAGAACGGTCTTCCGCCCCACGGCTCGTAATACGCGCCGAAGGAAAACCCCTCCGCCCGGGTCATGCCGCGGGCGTAGGCAAGCTGGATGCGCGTATCCGGCGTCTGCGCGCCGATCTCCGGCATCAGCCTTTTCGTTCCGGCCCGGAGCTCGACGGGAAACGCCAGGGAAAAGCTGTCGCAGGGAAGGAGCGCGTCGCCGGTATATGCCATGCGTTTTCGATAAAGCGCCTCCGCGTTTCGAAGGAAATGCCGCCAGCTCTCCGGGCAGCCGCCCTCCTCCATTTCTCCGGCGTTCATGGATTCCAGGAAAACGTGCGGAAAGGGATAGGCTCTGAGGATGGTCTCGACGATATCCTTTTTCGTCCACGCCGGGCAGCGGTTCCTTCGCAGCTTGTCAAGGTCGGAGGCGTAATTGCTCATCCATTCGTGCATCTGGAATCCCCAGAAACGGCCGTCCGGCAAAGCGCGCCAGGCGTCGACCAGCTCCATATCGTAGGGGTATTCCTCCAGATAGCATCCGCCCTGCAGCCGGTCGACGTAAAAAGGGCCTTTCACGGCGCGGGCGGTCTGCCAGAGCGGACCGTCCTTCCGCGCCAGGCGGTTGAATTTCTTTTCCGGATCGATATCGATGCTCTGGGCAAA
>JAEEGL011216243.1_pt1 | contig 16432 bp, 12 predicted proteins | sample 9134231 | NCBI WGS metagenome assembly JAEEGL01 (sample SAMN16246548, study PRJNA631951) | gut metagenome | biome: gut microbiome; feature: rumen; material: fiber-attached | host: Bos | place: Iran: Karaj | collected 2018-10
AATGACCCTGAATCTCCCTTTGTAACTTCTGGTTTAAGATTGGGAACCCCAGCTGTTACTACTCGCGGAATGAAAACTTCTGAAATGACTAAAATAGCTGAATTCATTGATAGAGCTTTAACTGCTCCAGATGACGAAGCTAATCTTGCCCAGATTAAGAAAGAAGTTGTCGAACTTTGTAATAAGTTTCCGTTCTATAAATAATTTCAATAGTTAGACTAAGTGAAATAAAAGAACTGCCTTTCTTTTTTGAGAGGCAGTTTCTTTATATTTTAGGTTTAAAAATGTGACATCTGATTAAATCTAGTATTGTAATTATTGTTCCAACAAAACAGAAAAAACAAATCAGAGGTAAAGTGGGGTCGTTTTTAACGAAATCAGTATTCACAAATGAACAGATAAGAATACAGATAATAATAACAAGGATAAGAAAAACTAAAAAAACTTTTTTTAGTTTTATATCAATTTGATATCTTTTTAATTTATTTTGCTTTTTATCAATATAAGATTGAATCTCGTTTATTAAATCTTTTGATTCTTTGTATTTGTCTAAATCTTTTATTTCTTTTTCAATGGTAAGCAATTCATTTAATGACGCTGATTTCCAAATATCTCTACCATCTAATATATTATTGTATTTAACTTCTTTTTTATCCCATTCTTCTAAATATTTTTTACAAAGTTCATGACATTCTTTTGAATCTTTATAATCAATAATTTCTTCGAACATTCTAGAAACTTCTTGAATTTTACTTATATCACCATATTCTTTGGCTTCATTTAGAAGAATTTTCGCATTATAATAATGATTCTTACAATAACTTCTATATACGTATATTTTTAAGCATATTTGTATTTCTTTATCGCATAAATTTAAAGCTTCATTAAAATAAATACTGTTTTGTGAATAATTGTAGAAATTAATTGAATCACCTAGTTGATCAAGATTGCTTGCATTCATATCAAGCATTATCTTAGCTAGATATATTCTTCCATTGTTGATTCCTTTATTTTGAGCTTCAACAAGAAGGTCGTTAGCCTTAGCAAAGTCTTTCTCGTCTAATAAAGTAAATATCTGATCTAGTATGGCAGAATCATTCATAATGTTTGGAACTTCTTTTTTATCTGAATCGTTTAATTTATTTATTTCAGGATCGTTGTTTTTAACTTCATTTATATCATTAGAAACTATCTTTGCAGAATTATTAAGTTCCTTTTCAACTTTATTATTTATATCTTTTTTTTCAAAATCGTTGATTTCAAACTTATTTTTGTCACTTATTTCGTTAAATTTATCTAATAGATTAACAGATTCTTCACTGTTTATAGGCTTAATTTCAGAGGTAATAGATAAATCATCCAGTGAAAGATTTAAATTTTTATATTGTTCTTCTATAGAATCAGACATACTTTCCAAATGTATATAAAAGTATCAGAAATGTTTATTAGAATAATAATTTCAATGAAATACTTTTAACCTTTCAAAAATTTGATTGAAATTAATTTTCTATAATTATAAACTATTGATTTGAATAATAACAACAAGATTTTATTTACCTTTATGCTCATTCCTAAAACTGAATCTAAACTGATACAAGAAATTCTACCTTTCTTAAGACCATCAGCAAAACGTCAAGTTTGGCTAGTTGGTGGTTTTATACGCGATTTACTAAATGGTAAAAAAGAATGTTTTGATATAGATTTGGCATTAAATTTTAATCCCTTTAAAGATGCTCGAGAATATGCACGTTCAACTAATTCTGGTGTTGTTATATTAGATGAAGAACGTCATATAATAAGAGTTGTTAGAAATCTAGATAATGGTCAAAGCTATACTTTTGATTTGTCAGAATTTCGTTCTGATAACATAGACGGTGACCTTAAAGCTAGAGATTTTACTATTAATGCCATTGCTGCTCCATTATTCGATGAAGGTTCTGACTTAATTAAAAATAATGAGATTAGTATTTACGACCCACTTAACGGTGTAAATGCATTAAAAGAAAAACGTATTTCTATTTGTTCAGATAACGCTTTTATTGATGACCCTCTAAGAATTATGAGAGCATTCAGATTTGGTGCTTTATATGATTCAAGCTTATCAGATCAACTTTTAGAAAAGATAGAAGCTAATTCAGAGCTTTTATCTAATGTGTCTGGAGAACGTATAAGAGACGAGCTTTTTAAAATATTATCAGTTTCAGACAGTTATAAGTGGATAAAACTTCTTGATAAAACAGGAATATTAAAAATTATTTTACCTGAATTAGATGCTTGCCATGGAGTTACTCAAAATGACTGGCATCATCTAGATGTTTTCGACCATAGTATTTTAACCTTAGAAAAATTTGAATATCTTATAAATATTCCAGCTCCTTATGATTGGTGGAAAACTATTAAGGAATATGTTCTTGAAACTATTAGTGGTTCAAGAACATATTTACAGCTATTCAAATTTGGTAGTCTAGTTCACGATATTGGAAAAGTTCCATGTAAGGAAGTAAATGCTGAAACCGGAAAAATAACTTTTTATCGTCATGAGGTTGAAGGCTCTAAAATGATGAAATCTGTATCTGATAGATTTCGGCTATCAAGTAAAGAACAGATTTTATTGCAAAACATAACTAAAAATCATATGCGTCCAGGTACTATAATTCAGCAGGGTATAACAGATAAAAAGCTATATAGGTTTTTTAACGAAGCAGGTAGAGATGGATTAGGTATATGTCTAGTTTGCCTTGCTGATAGGTTTTCAGCTTTAGGAGCTAATGTTAGTGAAAATGAACTTATTACTTTTGCTGCTGGAATATATCAAATTATGAATGAATATTTCATTCAGATTAATCAGGTTAAAATTAAGCCATTGTTAAATGGCAGAGAAATTATGGAAAGGTTTAAACTTGAACCTGGTCCCATCATTAGGAAACTGCTTATTATTCTTGAAGAAGCACAGTTTGCCGGAGAAATACAAAATAAAGAGGAAGCTGTTATATTTTTATCAAAAGAACTTTCTGAACTAAAATAGATTGTGATTTTTCAAAAAAAAGGGTACAATAAGTTATATGCAACAGAAATTACAACAATTTGTATTTTTGAGTGAAAGAATACTCTCTGAGGCTGGAGAACTTAGAGTTCGAAAGACTTGGAATGAGTTATGCTCAGTATCTACGCAACTTTCACCCTATATGGTTCAGCTTGCTCAGAATTTTGATCCAAAATATGCTTTGTTGTTTTTGCTTTCATGTGGGAATGATGGAACACAAAAGAATGGCTGTTTATCTATGTTGTTCCGTAAAATTCTTTCTAATATACCAAATAAAGACCTTTTTTCAGTATTATCTTCTGTAAATAGAGTTGAATTAAATAGTTATCTACTTCCCTTCCTATATGAGAAAGGCGATATTGGTTCAGTAGCAGCTTATGTTGCTGCAAAACTTGATTTAAAAGTTAATATTGATTCCTTTGAATTCTTTTTAACTTCAAGAGAATGGTCTCAGGAAGACCTAGTTAATCTGAGTTTTCTTGTATTATCTGATGATAGAGATTCGCTTATAATGAATCTTGATTCACTATATAATACTAATAGAAAAGAAGTTTTTGCTCAGTTTTTAAATGTTTTAAATGCTCCTAATGTTACTGAACCAGTAATCCCAGATATTCACCCTCCTGAATCTGTTAATCAACCTCCTGTCGTTAATCAAAAGCCTACTTTTGTTCAACAGAAGAAAGATAACTTACCCTCTAATGCTGATTATAAATATAGATTAACAACGGGCAACAGAACTCCGAGTTCATCTTCTAATACTTTTATCAATCCCCCACAACCTCAGAAACCTGTTCAATTTGCTGGTAATCCTCCCAATAATCCGGTCGTTTATAATCCAGTAGTTAATAATCAGAATCCTGTTCCGGTTGCTAATCCCAGTAATAGTAATAATACAAACGCTAATACAACAAATAACATCGCTGCTGATGCTAATCCAAATTTAGTTGTTGTAAAAGAACAAACAAATCCACAAGAGGCTTCAAATACTTCTAACAATTCTGATTTAAAATCTAACCTTTTAGGTGGAGCTAAAAATTTAATTGAAAAAGTCAAAACCTCTGTTAATGAATCTTCAATTTCTTTTTCAAATGGAAGTAGTGGTAATGGTTTTATTAATTCTTTAAATGAAAAATTATCTGCTTTAGGTATAAATACTTCTTCTTCAGATAATCCATTAAAGCAGCCAGTAGTTCTTATTGCTGCTGGAATTGTAGCTATTATATTGATTATTTTATTAGTATGGCTTTTTAGTGGTGGCTCAAACAAAAAAGAAGTTGTAGTTGCTCCTCCAAAAGTTGGTAAAATTCCTGAATATTGGATAGACGCAGTAACTAATAGAAAAATAACTCCTCAATACATAGAAGCTGATGTAGATTATCGTATGGGTGAGCTTTATTTATCTAGAAATCTTTATGATGAAGCAATTAAGTTCTTTTCAAGCGCACTTAAAACTGAACCTAATCATATTATAGCAAAACTAAGATGGGGTTATGCTGAACTTATACAAGGCAATTATTTTGTTGCTAAAAAGCTTCTTAAAGAAGTATTAGCATCAGAACCAAAACTAAAAAATGTTAATCTATATTTAGCTCGTACTTCAATGGGTGAAAAAGATTATAATAATGCCACAAAATATTATAAGGATGAATATAGAAATCATGGTGTTCTTGAAGTTGGTCTTGAATATGCTAACTTCTTACAAAGTATTGGTAAGCAAGATGATGCAATGGATTTCTTAGCCGTTTTGCAGGAAAAATATCCTGATAAAATGCTAATTCTTAATGCGTCATCAAATAATAAAAAATCCAATAAAAATCAAAAAACAAAAGGTTGAAAGACTAAGTATTATATTTAGATGAAAAAAAAGAAAGCGGTAACATTAACTGAAGTTCTAATAGCATTGTCTATAGGAGTTGCTATATTAATTCCTACTACAGCAATGTTTTCTACTTCTTCAAGGCTTCTTGAAAAAAGTAGTAACTTAAGCTTAGCTTCAGGATTAGCTCGTTATATCCTTCAGGGTATGATGACTATGGAAACTTCTGAAATTCAGTCTACTGATCTATCTGGTATTTCTTTTTGTGATGAATCTGAAGATAATGTTTATTTTCAAAGACTTTTTGAATTACAAAATGATTGCGGTGATTTAAAAGCTGGTAAAATAAATATGGGACGCGATAGTGCTCCTAAACTTTATGCTAGATTAGCGAAATATGATTATAGATATTTTATTTCTGCTGTTTCCTGTAACACAAATGGAATAAAAGATGATATAATGTTAAGTGTATCTATTATCGTTACTTGGAAGGAATTCGGAGTAGATAAACTCTACGAAACTCATGCATTCATTGTTCCGCGTTAATTATAAGAAAGCTATTACTTTGGTAGAAATTACTATTGCTGTTGCAATATTAGGTATTGTTGGGGCAATGGTTGGTCATTGGTTCTCTCTTAATAATCAGTATCAAAAAAGAGTTACTGCTTTGAATGATTCTGATAATATTATTAGAAAAACAATATGGGAGATGCATAAAGACTTAAAATCTGCTAGAACAATTCTTTATCCAAGAAGAACTACTATTACTTCTGATACTCTTAAAAACATTATTAGTGATACAAAAATTGTTTTTAGGAACTTTGACGGAGATATAGTAAGTTATTATTATAAAAAAGATACCAAAGAAATAATTAGAGAAGTTACTTATATTCCTACTGCCTTAGCACCTAGCAATGAGTCGAGTGTAATTGGTAAAAATATTGATTGTGTGGTTTTTACCAATAGAAACGAGCTTAATAATCTTGTTGGAATTTACATGGAATCCGGACAGGCTGTTCAAATGGATTCTGTTTATTTGATGAACGACTAGTCCTTTACTATACTTACTTAAGAGGGAAACACTATGAGAAAAAGATTTAACAAAAAAGGTGTAGCTATTCTTCTTGTTATAACTATGGTTCTTGTTGCTGTTCCTGTTACAATTGTGATGTTGAATCTTAGTACTTCACAAAAAGAACAGACAACCCATTTTAACAACCTTTTAAATGTTGAACAGATTTCTTTGTCCGGTATTAATATGGGTTATTCAAAGTTAAAAAGCGGTTATGACAGAGGTTATAAAATTTTCACAGGTGAAGTTTCCGGTAAAGATAGCTTTGATTTGAATATGACACCAACAGGTAAAGGTTTTTTCCAGCAAGATGTTTATCTTTTATTAAGTAAAGCTAAAGAAGGAAAATATAGTTCAATAATTATGGCTGATGCAGAACAATTTCAGGAAGAATCTTCAAATCAGCCTGTTTTAGTTATTACTCACGACTATTGGGACACACCCGAACCATATGAATTAGGTGTTGCAGCTGACGTTATAAGTATGAAAAATTCCAGAGGTAAAGATCAGTTAAGAGCTTTAGACGTAAAGAAATTTGAAATGGAATGCGATGAAAGTACTTATAAAAATGCTCTTGAATCTTTAAGAAAATCTTTGCCAGGCGAAATTTCTTCTGTATGGGATACTGTTGTTGTTAATGCTTCTAACGATAAAATTTATGGAGAAGATACACCCCAGCCTAGCACTCCAGGTTCAGGTTATAAAACTGCTTCAAATAATAAATCTTCTAAGTCTACTGGTAATAAAAAGAATACTAAAAATACAAATACATCAACTAATGAAAATGATGTTTCTCAAGGTCTTGAAGAAATGTATGTCGGTGGTGATACGTTATCTCTTCCAACTGGTTCTACTGATGAAGAAATGTCTAATATTGGATTAACTGCAGAACAACGTGCTGAATTAGAAAGAATTGCTAGAGAACGTTCTGCAGGAGATGCTGGTTCAGGTAATTACACCTATAATGGTAGTGGTACATACGGAGTAAGATAACTAAATTTTTGAATAAATATTATAAAAATAGTTATTTTTCGATAGTTTACTACTTGTGAAATTTTGTAATTAAGGTTAAAATTAAGGTACATAAAGGAGATTTGAATATGAAAAACATAATTCGTAAGGTTGCTTTGACATTAATAGCTTCCTCTTGCGTCTGTGTAGCTCCAATAATGGCTCAGGATGTTACTTCCTATCAATTAGAAAAAGCATTAATGAAGTATGTTTTAACATACGAAGCTTATCAAAAAGCAAAGCAGTCAACTAATAAAGAAGTTCGTGCAAATCTACCAAAATATATAAGACTCTATAGAGAAGCTTATGCTCAGTATCTTGAACTGTTAAGACAGGCAGAACTTTATGATCCAAAAGATAAAGATAATGACCCTGCTGGTAACTATAACAGAAAAGAACAGTCTCATGGCAGAAAAAAACAAAACTGGAAACCAGTAAATAGTTCTTCTCAGCGTGAACAGGTAAAACGTGTTGTTGAAAATGGTGGTAATCCAGATGATGTTTATGTTGTAGTTAGACAAAATTTACCGACAAAAGCATTTTCTCAAGTTGAAGGTGCTACAGATACTACTGATATTTCAGATTCTACAGATAATATCGAAAATAGTAATCTTGTAGATCAGAAAACAGGCAATGATGATACTGGTAATGCTGTTTTTACAGATGATATCCAAAATACTACTAATACAGATACATCAACAAATGAAAATAATTGCACTACCGATTAAAAATATAATTTAATTAATATTTTATTTTTCTTAGTTACTTATAATGCTTAGGAAACGAGCCAACAATAATCAAGGTAAAACTGATGTTTTATCGCTATTGGTTTTTGTTGGCTTATTTTTTGTTTTATTAGTGTATTCAAATCTTTGTGCTACAATAGATAGCTGGATTCACGATTTTTGGCAAAATCTCAGAATTGGTTTAAATAAACTTGAAAAGAATGCCATAGTTTCAACTCTATTCCCCGCTAAAAGTGTTAATAAAGACATAGTATTAATTATTATAGATGACCGTTCCATTTTAGGAGTTAGAGGACTATTTGAAAACGACAGAAGTATTTATGCTCAAGCTTTAAGAAATTTGAAAGAAATGAATCCTAAGGCTGTAGGCTTAGATGTATTTTTTGCTACTTCTACAGATGAAACTCAGGAACAAGACCAAGAATTAGCTGATGCTGTAGCTGATTTAAGAGATAAGATAGTTATTAAGGCATATAGAAGAGACGACAAGCGAATGACTTTGCCTTATCCGGAATTAATCAGATATGCTCTGCCTGCTCCTAGTTATTTTAAAAACTATAGAGATAAAGCAATAAGAAGCGTTTCATTAATTTTCAGAACTGAAGGAGGAAAAATTTATCCTTCTTTCCAAACCTTGTTATGGACAAAGTTTTTAGGTATAAAACTAAATGATGTTAATTTTAAAGATGGCTATTTAAATGTAAAAGAAGAAAAACTAGTCAAATTAATAAACAATGAATATTTATTATTAAATTATGATAAGCCTCTGGAAAGATTTAGAAGATTTTCTTTCTTTGATTTATATAATAATAATATTCCCGCTTCCGAATTAGAAAACAAACTTGTTATCATTGGATTCGGGAATTCAATGACAGAAGAAAAACTATTTACTCCAACTAATGGTGACCAGTATTCACCAATACTTAATGCTTTAACTTTAAGCAATTTGCTTGAAAAAGGCTATTTAACTCCTAGTTCAAGAACTGTTACAATACTGATGACCATTGTTATATTGGTTTTTTTGTTCTTTGTTTTCTCTTTTGCTTCCCCTACCTTATCATTGATAATAACCTTCCTTATTAATATCTTTTTAATAGGAGCTTCGGTTACTGCATTAATGCAGTATAATCTACAATTAGACATAGTTTCACCTGTAGCAGCAGCTACTTTAGCTTTTGTATTTATGATTGGAAGAAAATATTATGTTGAATATTCTGAAAAGAAGCATATAAAATCAGCCTTCCAACACTATGTTACCGCTTCAGTTGTTAATGAAATATTAAAAGATCCTAAGAAGCTTAATCTTCATGGTGAAGAAAGAAATCTGACTATATTCTTCTCTGATATTGAAGGTTTTACATCATTAGCTGAAGGAATGTCTCCACTAGATGTTGTCAGTCTGTTAAATGAATATTTGACAGCAATGACTGATATTATTTTTGAATTTAACGGTTTACTTGATAAATATGAAGGCGATGCAATTATGGCAGTTTTCGGTGCTCCAGTAGATCAGAGTGATCATGCAACTAGAGCTTGCCGTTGTGCTTTGAAGAACCAGAGAGTTCTTAATCAATTAAGAGGTAAATGGCACAGAGAAGGCAAACCTGAAATGAGAGTGAGAATTGGTATAAATACTGGCGTGGTTGTTGTTGGTAATATGGGCTCTACTATGAGATTCGATTACACCGTTATTGGCGATAATGTTAACTTGGCCGCACGTTTGGAAGCTGCTAATAAAATTTTTAATTCTTCAATACTAGTTAGTGAAGAAACCGCTAAGCTTGCTGAAAAATCTGTCGTATCAAGAAAAATAGCTTCATTGAAAGCAATTGGTAAGAGTGTTTACACCAATGTATATGAATTATTAGCTGATAAGGAAAGTGATTCAGCAAAAGAAATAGAAGAAGCTATTATTGCAAAAGAAGCTTATGAAAAAGCTGATTTATGTTTATCTCAAAGAGATTTTAAAGAAGCAGAAAAAATATTAGGTGTATATCTTAGAGATCATGAAAATGATTTAACTGCTAAAATACTTTATTCAAAGATAAAAGGTTTCTTATTGGTTCCACCGCCTGCAGATTGGCAGAATGTTGTTACTCAGGAAGAAAAGTAATTAAATTAATATATATAAAAAAACCACGCTATAATAGCGTGGTTTTTTTATACCAAATATGCTTTTTTCTTTTTAATCAAGCACCTAATTTTCTTGCTAAATCTGCTTGGTCAACAGTATGTGATTTGGCTTCATCTTTAGAAATTTTACCAGTTTTAACTAGTCTTACTAAATCATCATTGAGAATTCTATTTCCTTTTGCTTGTCCTGTAATCATAGCACTTGCAAGCATATGAGTCTTTCCTTCTCTTATCATATTACCCATTGCATAATCCATTGATAGAATTTCAAGAGCAGCTACTCTTCCTCCACCAATTTTTTTGCATAAAGTCTGGCAACATACACCTATTAAATTATCAGCTAATGCCGTTCTAATTTGTTCCTGAGATTCAGCCGGATATTGATCTACAATTCTGTTTACTGTGCTCATAGCTGTAGAAGTATGTAAAGTTGCTAATACAAGGTGACCTGTGTTAGCTGTTTCAACTGCCATTGAGATAGTTTCTAAGTCACGCATTTCACCAACTAATACAACATCTGGGTCTTCACGTAATGCAGCTTTTAAAGCTCTTGCAAAACTTGAAGTATGTACATTTACTTCTCTTTGATTAACGAGAGATAATTTACTTTTGTGGACAAATTCAATCGGGTCTTCTATAGTTAATATGTGGCATTCTCTTGTTTTATTTATATGGTCGATCATCGCAGCCAGAGTAGTACTCTTACCACTACCTGTAGGTCCAGTCACAAGAATTAAGCCTTTTGGCATTTCTGCCCATTTTCTTAAAATGTCAGGCATACCTAAATCATTTAGAGAGAATATGGTGTTTGGTATATGTCTAAAAACAGCACTTACGCCATGACTATCTCTAAGCAGATTAATTCTAAATCTTGATTGTTCATCCATTGAGTAGGCAAAATCTTCGTCACCGGTTTTATTAAAATTTTCAATTGAAGCTTTTCTCATTATTGGTTTTAATAAATCAAAAACTTCATTTTCTGATAATTCATTATAACCTGAGATAATACGAATATTACCATCAATTCTCCATCTTGGCTTTTGCCCTGCAGATAAATGAAGATCTGAACCACCTTCTTGAACTAAGCGTTTTAATAAATCGTCTATATTAGATAATCCTGAACCTACTGCTTCTTTATTAACGTTTTCACCTGAATAACTCTGCATTACTTTATTAAAAAATGCTACATCCATAAGAGCAAATTCAATAGTAAGTGCAGGTATCATTCTTTCAATATTTTGTTTAAGATTGTCTTCAATATGATCGCAATAACCTATGAAGAGGTTATTATCATGTTTTTTTACAGGAATAACACGATGACGTTGCATAAATGCTAGAGGTAAATAATTTAAAACTTCAATTGGTGGAACAGGAGCATTTGCAGTCATATCTCTATGAATTGGTGGTCTAGAAGCTTTTTTCAATCTTTCACATAAAATTTTCATCATGGAAAGACCAGCTTCAGGAATAGCTGCTAAAACCTTTTTAAATACAACGTTAGCAAGTTTTAGAATAATTAGTTCTCCAGATGCCATACAGGAAGCAGTTCGTTTATCTTCAAGAATTACTGCCATTTCACCTAACATTTGAGAAACTGTTAGTCTGCTAACTTCAAATTGTTCATCGCCTTCACCAACTAAAACAGATATTGTTCCCTTTACAATAATGAATAAAAAATCAGAAGGATCACCTGTTTTAACAACGTATTCGCCATCATTATATTTTTCAAATATGGCGGCTTTAGTTATTATTTGTGTTCTTTGAGCAAGGCTTAAAGGTTTAAAGAAATCATTATTATCAAATGCTTGATTTGCTAAGTCTATAATTTCCTGATTTTTTTCTAAAACCTGCATTATATACCCCTTAATTCATTAAAAAAGCCTACTCCTAAAAGTAGGCTTTAAGATTTTTACATATTATTTAACATAAATTTTGGCTGACCAGTTGCTTCAAGAACATTCAACCAAAGCTGGCTTTCCATATCAACAAACTTACGGCTACGAATTGCTATATCTATTGGAACATAAGTAAATGAATTACTCCATATACCGGCTACGCAACCTGTTTTACCAGCCATTGCAGCATGAACGGCGTTTTGAGCTAACTGATTACAGAAAACGCTGTCTGATGGTATTGCTGGTGAGCTTCTAATCATATAGCTTGGGTCAATATACTTCATACTAATTGGTGTATTATTAGCCTTAAAGTATTTTATGATTCCTGCTTTTAAGAAGGGACCTATATCACCGCTTTTTATATTCCCAGAAGCATCTTTTTCATCTGTTTTACAGAATTTTTCACCTAACCCTTCTGCAACTACAACTACAGCATGCCCTTTTCTCTTAACTCTTTCAAGAAGATGATGATAAAAACCTTTTTCACCTTCAAGATCGAAATCCATTTCAGGAATTAAACAGAAGTTAACATCTTGGGAAGCAATTGAAGCATGAGCGGCAATTGAACCAGATTGTCTTCCCATTAATCTAACAAGACCTACACCATTCTGATAACCCTTAGCTTCGGCATGTGCACCTCTAATTGCTTCTACTGCATTAGAACAAGCTGTTTCAAAACCAAAGGTTCTTTCTAAGAAACCAATATCGTTATCTATTGTTTTGGGAACACCAACAACAGCTATTGGTAAACCTCTTTTATTAATTTCTTCAGTAATTTCTTTAGCACCTCTTAGAGTACCGTCACCACCAATAGTAAATAAAATATTAATATCAAAATCCATTAATCTATCAACTATTTTAGCAACATCTTGATTTCCTCTGGAAGAGCCTAGTATACTTCCGCCCTGTTCATGAATTTCAGAAATGTAGTCAGGTCTTAAAACAGTAGGAGTTAAACCGGATTCTCTAATTAAACCAAGATAACCATATTTGAAGCCATATATGCTTTTAATTCCATACTGATAATGAAGATTCATGACTAAACCGCGGACAACATCGTTAATACCAGGACAAAGACCACCGCAGGTTACGATCGCAGCTTTGGTTTCTGAAGGATTAAAGAATATCTTTTTGCGAGGACCGGCTTTTTCGAATGATAAAGGGTCTCTACCTGCTGCGATATCTTCTTTAATATCTTTTAAATAGCAGGAATATAGAATTCTTTCATCTTCTGTAACATAATTTGTAAGATTATCACCATCAACTGTAGATAATTTTAATGGGGATTCAAATTTACATTCACCTAAGGATTGTATTTCGAAATCTTTTTGTGTTAGATGCATTTTATCGGTGCTTTCCTTAAAATTAGATACTAAATTTATATCTTTAATATTGTTAAAAGTCAAGTCTAATCAAATAAATAGCTTGGTTTAATGAATATAAAAAAAGGTAAAATTGAAAGATTATATTCAATTTTACCTTTTTTAAACAAACTATTTAATCAGCAACAGCCGCTTGAATAACGAGGTGCTGGTCCAGATGAACCACCGCCACCGCCGCCGGAGGATCCGCCGCCGCCGGGTGTGCCACCGCCGCTAGATCCGCCGCCGCCACCGCTACCGGGGGATTCACCATCGTTACCACTTCCACCGCCGCTGCCACCACCAGGAGTTCCGTCACTTCCTTCAGAACCTGGTTCAGGTGCAGGTGGATCTGGTTGCCAAGTATAATGACCTTGAGTTGGTGGTTTACCTGGTGTACCAGGAACTACATCCCATTTTGTATTTTTATTAATTTTAATATTTTCTTTTGTTTCTGAAGGATTACAAATGCAGCAATTATCTCCATTACAATTACATAAAGTAATTGATCCTGGTTCTTCTTCTTTATTTTCAGATTCTTCTTTGTTTTCTTTACCTTCAGTGCCATCAATACCAGGTACTTCCCAGTCTTTTCTACCACCGTCTAAGTCACCGGGTATAGTTGGTTCATAGCCACCATTGCCAGCAGTTGGAGGTCTGATATCTACATCACTTCCACCTGTATGTGTATATTTGGGGTCTCCTGGAGGTTCACCTGGAGTTCCTTCATTCCAAACCCATGTTCCACCAGGAATAGCAGCTGGAGGCTCTGGAGCTGGAGCTGGAAGAGGCCAGTCTATATGTTCATTTACACGAACATCTTCTCTTGGACTTTGACTTCCTTCATCATCATAGTATTTCTTCAAGAAAGCCATTAAGTCACTCATTTCAATAGCAAAACCAGATTCTGGATCAACAAAAGTATACTTTTTAGTTATTTTTTCTACAGTTACTTTAAATCCTTCATCAGGGTTAATTATTTCTATACCATTTTCGTCTTCGTTATTTACATATGATTCACCAAAATCACCGTCTTCGAATGTTATTTTTCTTGATGCGTCAGGTAATTCTGAAAGATTTTTGATGAATTCTTCTGGAGGTTGATTTAAATGAGGTGACAATAATGTCATGAATTCATCATTTTTCATCTTTGGATTGAAATAACTGCGATTAACTCTTGGTTTTGTATTTGTTAAATGTGAAAGATTATATTTAGCTAATAAACTACTTAATTCAGAAGGCAATTGAGTGTTTGGATTCTGATCAAGTTTCAAATAAGTTGATTTTAATGCTTTTTCTTTTCTTTCCCAAGTTCCACCAGGTGCTGTAAAATTCTTAATCATATGAGCAAGGAAAGAATTTTCAGCTCTATTTCGTGTTGTTGTTGAATATTTTATTGGGAACTTATCTAATACTTCGGCAGATGATAATTTGCTTTCTAATTTATTGCTGCCCATATTCTTTAAAGAAGTTTCGAGAGTTGAATGAGCTACAAAATTTTGTAGGAATGCATCAGATATACCAGTTATATATTGAGATAAAGCAAATCTATCATTTCTATTGTAAATATCTAAGTCTTTCCAGATTTCTGGAGGAATCTTAGTGATTCTAACCATCTTTTTCAATGTTTTCATGGTTGCTTCAGAACCACCAGTATCTATAGACTTCTTTAATAATAATAATGTATCACCGGCATGAACGGTTTGACCTTCATTAACTTTAATTTCTGCAACTTGGCCAAATGTATGAGGATGAACTTTTATTTCAGAATCGCTATTTCCTAAGGGATTTAAAATAAATAGGGTTTTATTTTCATCAACAGAATCAGATTCGTATACTTTGATTTCTTTAACTACAAAATCAGAAACATCTTCGCCATTAACTTTAGTCATTTCGGCAGCTACAGCGATTGCACCAGGAACGCCATGTTCTGGAGAGGCAAAGCCTGCACCATCTGTAGATTTACTATTTAATATAGGTTCGGGGGAAATAATATATCGGCCATATACTAAGCATTTTTGGTTTTCAAATTGACCTAAGGCATATACATTAATATGATGTAAAAACCATATTTGCTGCATGCCATACATATTATGACCAGGGGTTTTATTGGCAACATCTTCACAGATTACAGTAACAGTTCCTTCATTTGAGCCAAAAGGAGTTAATTCCTTAATACCACAAGTATCATGTTTCCCTTTGTTTTGTTCATAAGGAACAAAATCTGTTCCATACCAGCGATTGACTCTTAATTGGCTTTCAGCCCAGTCAATGCCTGAAATAGCCAATAATTCAGCCTTTTTTACTGCACTTATAGCTTTAACATGCTTCATTTCGCCAGAAGAATGTTGTAATAAAGCACTAACTGCAATAAAAAATACGGTTCCAAGGATAATTGCTATCGCTATTGCCGAACCTTTGCGATTCATCTTCATCCCTCCCCTATTTAAAATACATTAACCAAAGTAACACGATTAGAAATAACGAAATCCTTTTTATCAATTTCAAAAGTTAATTTATATTCAATTACAGAACTTCCGTGTCTGCAAACTACAAATTCTTTAACTTTTGAACCTAAACGCTTACCTAATGATAATTTAGTTCCTTTAACGTTATCATAATTAAACATAACCAATTTATTTGCTTTATTGGTATAAAGCATTACAATCTGATTCAAGTGATTCCTGAAAACAAGTTGCGGATACCAGTCATTTCCTGAACCAGAATCATCTAGTGGAGGATATAATATTCCGGAACTAAATTTTAGTTCGTCAAAGACTTCTTGGTCAACTCTTCTTGCATCATGATAAACATCAAGTTTATTCATTGTATTTGAAGCTTGTTTAGAATAAGATAATACAGGCATTATCAAACTAAAAATTAAACCTATTACTGCAAAAGCAATAAGTATTTCTACTATAGTAAAACCTATTCTATTTTGTTTAAAATTTTTCATATTGATTTTTAAAAATCTGGTTGGATAAGAAGTCTAGACATTTCAAAATGATGAGTTCTTTCTTTATCATTTTCTTTATTGCCCCATGAAATAGAAACTTTAGCATTATATAAGTTATCTTCTAACTTAATATCTGAAGTTATCTTTAAAGAACGCAAAGTGGCAATTTCAGAAAATTCATCGCCTTTAAAAAGAGATGTTATATCTTTTTGACCGAGATCAGAGCTTTGTAAGGCACCTTCATACTGAATTTGTTGTTCTAAAGTATTTAAATACCAGTTACAAGCATTCATTGCTATAGTTGTACCACGAAGTAGATTATGGCTGGCTGTAGCAGTAGGAGCAAATGCCCTAAATATAAAAACAAACATTAAGGTAAAAATGATAATACCGATC
>JAEEGL011892716.1_pt1 | contig 16432 bp, 31 predicted proteins | sample 9134231 | NCBI WGS metagenome assembly JAEEGL01 (sample SAMN16246548, study PRJNA631951) | gut metagenome | biome: gut microbiome; feature: rumen; material: fiber-attached | host: Bos | place: Iran: Karaj | collected 2018-10
AGTCCATTCATTATAGACGTGAATAGTTAAGATTGCGAGTTTTAGCACTTGCAATTATCATTTTTAACAAAAATCATTTGGCTAATTGAAAATAATTTCTTACCTTTGCACCACAGAAAACAAATATTAGAAGATTAAGGTTATGAATATTAAACATTAATATCACAAGATGTATGGGAGAATATGAAAGACAAGTGGGATACCACCGCTGACTTTGATTGTGGAGAGATTGTAGATTGTGGTAAGACCATTATTGAGATATTTGAAGAGTTTGAAGAAGAAAATAAGTAAAACTATGGAATGGGATGAAAAAACAATATACATACTATTAATAATGTGTGTAGTTAGTGGAATATGGGCAATAGCAAGTTTGTCATAATCTTAAATATTTAATGTTTTTTAACGAGGTAATTTTGGTTATCTCGTTTTTTTTCTATATCTTTGCCAAAGTAATTAACAAATAATTGATTTAATGAAATGGTAGACAACGAAAGTAAAATTTGGGAAAAATTATGTGGAAAGAAGATTGCCACTGAAAAGTTGTCCATTGAGGGTTTCAAGACACAGATACCATTTGATATTTATGATGGTTATGCGGTTTGCGAGAACTACAAGGGACATAGGTATGACATGACTTATCCACAATTAAAAGCGGTCAAGGATAGTAAGGAAATGGCTGATGCGGTGATAGAGTATATTAATTCTATCAGTGAGAAACAATTAGATAGTATTGAAGAGATTAGTGTTATTCATGTTTTAATTTCTTTCAATACAATTTATCGTGATGGTGTAGAAATCATACCAAAGAAATAAAATAGATTTATGGGAAAGTATAGAATACAATATAATTATAATGCGTCTATTGTTGTCGAAGTAGATGGCAAGGACGAGGGCGATGCGTTGGAAAAGGGTCGTAACATTGCCGAGGAAGCAGACATCAAGCAATTTACGATTTGTGGAGAGAGAGAAGCGCAAATTGTTGGTAGAGATTGACTTTCGTAGTTTTTATTGTTTTTAGTTGGTTGTTAATTTGGGGTTTTATCTTAATGGTAAAACCCCATTTTTTGTGAATAAGTGTTAAAAAACCAGAGTTTTACAAAAAAATCACCTCAAATATTTGGTCAGTTCAAAAAGTTTTCGTATCTTTGCACCACAAAACAATTAAAACAGAATAGATTATGGTAGAAGCAAAATTAAAAGTAAAACTCACTAAGTTATCAAATCTTGATACCTACTTTTATGGTAAGATAACAAGTGAAAAGGTGGTGGAAGATGCCATGTTTTGCGAGAAAGACATAAGAAGTGTTATTGCTCCGTTTGGTATCAAAGCAACAATAGCAATTGACCATCACTATGATGGTTGTGAAGAAAAGGGTTCTGACATCTTTGAGATTAATATTAATAAGTATTATTTTCAAGAAGATGTAGTTCCAAATACATATCATTGTTATTTTGCAATTGATGAAAAAATGTATGAGTTGGGATTTGGTGTAAAAGATAACCAAATCAAAGACTTGACACTATGTGAATGGGCAAGCGTTGGTGACTTTGAAGATAGTGATGACCCAATGTTCTACTATTATAAGGATGAGTTTAGAGAGTATTTTAAAATGTATTTGTAGATTATAGAGGTACAATGTTAAAAAGGGTTAAAAAACCAGATTAAATTTGGTCAATTCAAAATAATTTCGTACCTTTGCATCGTAAAACAAAAAACAAATAAAAACTATGGCAAAGAAAAACGTAAAGATTGGCATCAATCAAGTTGTTACATTACGTAACGGAAAGCGTGGAGTGGTGTTGGGATTTAACGAGAAGCCATTTATCATCGTCTTTGACTCGTTTACGGCATTGATAAATCGTTTTGACGAGACCACACACAAGAACAAGAATAAGAACTACGACATTGTGGCTATTCACGATGGTTCGTCAGTTGAGAACGCAAAAGATGTTTACAAGGTAAAGTTTGACATCGACACCCTACCATTACTTTGGAAAGAGTAATTGAATACAAGAAACAACATTATTAACATTAAAAAAAATAGGAGATTATAACTATGGCAAAAGAGACAACAACAAAAAATTCACTTGACACACGTGTTCGCTCAATTGGTGAAAGCGGTAAGGGTAAGGGTATGCCCAATTGGTTTAACCTACCACAAAACAAGGACAAACGTTTGCTTCACATCGACATCTGCAAGAAGTTGGTTGAGTTGAGCAAGAAGTATGGCAACTATCCAATCACCTATCTCGTCTACTTTGCAGTGGGCAAGAACGCACATCGTCTGCCAACATTCTTAGGCGGTTATAGCACATTCAACGAGAAAAAGGCTGAAAAGATTTTCTCATGGTTGAAGATGTTTGCCAAGTATCACAAGAACGACAAACTCTTCCGCAATCCCAATGTGGCTCATGCTCTTTGCCGTTACTACGACAAATTCAGCACCAAGACAAAGGACTTTGAGACTGCAATGAAATCAATGGAGAGCAATCCAAAGATTGATGTGAAGAACGCAAAGGCTATCGTTGAGGGTATGGGCATCGCCAAGCAGCCAAAGGTTGAGGTAACGGAGTTGGAAGCAGCACTTGCGCCCACCAACGTTGAGGTTGCAGCAGAGTAATATAAGGTATATGGTAGGGTGAAATTCCCTACCAACCTTTAACAAGTGTTAATGAGATAAAATTTCAGTAAAAAAATTTGGCTAATTCAAATATTTTTCGTATCTTTGCATCGTGAAACAAAAAACTAATAATAACTTTTAAAAAAGAAAAAGCGAAATGAGTGGACAGAAAAGGCTCGACAGAGCAACAAGAAACAACCGAGTGGTGGCAATCCCCTCAAAGAAGCGTAAGGACTATGCGTATGACGAGAATGGTCAAATCATGAAAGACCCCAAGACTGGAGAGCCAATCATGAAAGAGGTGCAACTCTATAAGATTAAGAAGTTGCGATAGGGATTGATAAAAGGTGTAGTTGAAAAATGGAGTGTCGCCCATTGCAAATGCTGAATAAGGCAGACATAAAAGCAAACCTCAGTCACCTTTTTAAAAATTTCTTGAAAAAAACTCAAAAAATATTTGGTCAATTCAAAAAAATTTCGTACCTTTGCATCGTAATTAAGAAACAAACAATAGACATGAAGAAGATTTATTGGTAAAGAAAAAAATAGTCAAGGTAAATTGATGAGGTGATAGACCGCTGTAACCATGAAGCAAAGTAGTGTGTTGCCATCAACCCTAATTAACAAAAAGTTTAATCGCTTAAATCGCTTAAAAACAGAGAATAATGGAAAGACCTCCGCCCAATTAAGGGATTATATTTATTGAATTTTTTTAAATGACAAGCAAGTTGTTAGACAACCCTACTCACAGCTACCCCACTCTGCCAACTTTCCATTTCGGAGTGGACTGCTACTAAAGGTGTGAGATTGAAGTGCGAGGGGAAGTTGCTACCCCAAGCGATTGTGCGCTGTTTTTTGGTACAAGCCCCTTGCACATTTTAAGCCCTAATAAGAATGTATGTAGTGGTTCGAATCCATGTTAGGGCACTTGCTCGTTTTGCGTTGTAGTAACGCTCTTTGTTTTCCATAATTTGAATTGTTAGGTTTTTAGTTTGGATGGGATTACGTTGTGAAACGTGACCCCATTTGCATTTTTATTAAAAATTTCTACAAAATAATTTGGTCAATTCAATTTTTTTTCGTACCTTTGCATCACAAAAGGTTTTTTAATTTATAAGATTATGGCAGAATTAAACATTATCGAAAAGGCAAACAAAGTTCTTACATTCCGTAAGTATATTCGTGAAGAGTGTCGCAAAAAGGGTTTGGAATACCCAAGCGATGAAAAGATTGCAGAGTACATTACAAGGGACTTTGCTATGGACGTTGAAAGCTTTATGGCTATGTACAAGTGCAAGGTTGGAATATTCAAAGACCCATTTGATGACTTCAAGGCTGCGATTTCTGAGTATTCGTGGGCAACACCACCAACTGACGATGAAATGCGCTCATACGTGGCTGAAAATGGCTATAACGTGCAAGGTTTCTTGCGTCAGCGCACCATAGATGGTTATTCTCCATTGGAAAAGGATATTTTAGTCGCCACAATGAAATTAAAAGCCACAAAGTTGGTTGTGTTGTGGAACACCTTTATTGAGGAAAGTGCTCTCTATGGTGAGGATAGTTATATTTATGACTTGCAGAGCCAAAAAGACCTCAATTTCTTGCAAGCACACATGACAAATGAGCATGATAGATGTCGTGTACGTGCAATTAAGAACAAGGGTATTCGTTATTTGCAGTGGTTCAGCCTTAATGACGGAAAGATTATTGGTCGTTCTGATGACGATGTAAAGGGTACAATCATTGCTTATTGGGGCGAAATTTTTGAGAGAATAATGCTTTATCCTTATGCTTATCAGTTCAATGTAGAAAAGCATACAGAGGGTGATGGTAGCACATATTTTGATGATGTTTTTTTCCCAATTATCGCTGAAAAGGTTGGTTATAAGATTGATGGTGATAAGGGAACAATCACAAAAATTTGAAAATAATCGTTAAAATATTTGGTGGTGTGAAGAAAATTTCGTACCTTTGCACCACCAAAATTAATAATAACAATTAAAAAAATTAAGATTATGCCACACGCATTTGGATATTTTATCGTGGGAGTTATTTGTTATTTTGTATGGCAAGTTATATCAGACCCAGAGTTTATTAAATATAAAAACGAATTGGAGGAGGATTAAAACTATGTTTGGGGTCTATTTATTACATCAATACCCTATTGATAGTAGAATATTTGCGCCATATCTTGATGTAACACCTTATGGTGCGGAATACCATCCAAGAAGAAAAAAACTAAAAGGGTATCAAAAAAATAGAAAATAATTTGTTTTTTTAAATATTTATTTATATCTTTGCAATATGAAAACAATAGTATCATCAATGAACATAGGTTTTGGCAATTGTGTGTTTCTTAACAGAAACCCAAAGTCAGTTGAGGGCATCATTACGGATAAGATTAATGACCCCAAAATCGTTGTTCTTTCAGTTAAACCAAAGGCTGTTAAAGTTGAAACTATTGATGACTTACACGACAAGTTATCGTTATTGTACGATGACAAAGACGTGGAAGGTGTTATTACATGGAGACAATCATCAAATGGTAAACATTTTGTGTTTTCCAAATTTGAATAAGTAAATTTTTCACATAAAAGCACATTAAATTTTCACCTCCAACGTCTGTGATAGATATTTGGGGGTGTTTTAATTTATGGCTCAATGGTGGAACTGAGATACACTCCGATTTTAAGGGTCGGCGCCCATTTGGGATTGAGGGTTTGAATCCCTCTTGAGCCACAAGAAAATTGTTAATTCCAGTTAAAAGTTGAGATTATTTTTGGTAGTCTCAACTTTTTTTCGTACCTTTGCACCAACAATAAACAAAAGGAGATTAGATTATGAGAAGTTATCAAGAAGAAATTATTAATGCCCTTATCAATAAAAAGGATTGGATGGGCAGTAACACCAATGTTGAAACCAAGAATGGTGTGACTGAAGTAACATTTTATCGCACAAAGATTGCAGTTGTGAATCATGGCAATAAGACTGCAAAGTTCGATAATGGTGGTTGGAAGAATGCTGCAACCACAGCACGTATCAATGCTGTTAAGGAGTTTTGTAATAACCATTGTTATACCTATTAAACAACAAACGAATATAGGAGATTAGATTATGAGTTATATCACATTAATTGGAACAGAAGAGGTTCAGAAGCATTTACAAGAAAAGAATGACAAATTGCTTTCTGACATTCGCAATATTGTTAGGGGAAAGCGTTTCAATTTCTCTGATAGATATTTGAAGAAATATCAACCTAAAATTGGTGTTGGTGATAGACCTATCTATGGTATTACAAAGAAGTATGTGTATGTGAGTTGTTTCTTGCAGCATAGTAATAATGAGGACAATACGGAGTATGGCGCAATCATTAAGAGATTTCCCATTTGCTATCAACGTGGTTGTGGTACATTTGTTGATAAGGTAGAACTTGAAGACCTTTTCATTTCTGACTTGGAGAAGATATTAAATGAATTGAAGTTCTATCTTTGGTGGGAAGCGTGCGTAAGATTGCCAAAGTTTAAGAAGGAATATCAAGAACTCTTGGAACTTGAAAAGAAATATGAGAAAATGAAAAACGATTTGGGATATGACCCAAAGAATGATGACGATGTAACCATCACCAATATGAAAATGGCTGCGTGTGTTGATGAAAATGTTGGGTAAGTGATATTTATATGTATAAGGTTTGGAACTTTAGAGGGAGGTTCTAAACCTTTGCTAAGGAAGAAAACCTTTTTAAATTGACTAGCTTAGAGCATTGGGGAGTGCTTCTAAGCTTTTTTTTTTCATTTTTTTTTTTGAAAAAAAGTTCTCAAAATATTTGGTCATATCAAAATAATTTCGTACCTTTGCATTGTAAAACAAATAAATGATACGATTATGAGCAATAAGAAAGTAAGAGAGCAATTGGAAGCACAAGAGGCAAAGAACAAGTTTTTCAATGCTTATAAGAAGAAAGCAGATTTCATTCTGAACTTTCAGATGTGCAAGGCATATTTCAAGGATAGTGCGCTTTCTCCACTTGCCATTGTTGAGAAGATATTAAAGGCAAAGTATAACTTGCCTTGGCAAGAGAAAATCATCCGTAAGGCAATTGCCGATGTGAGGGGAAAGAGCGATGCAACAATTACCATTCCTCAGTTCAAGTATGAGGAAAAGGTGCGTGATATCATTGCGAAGTTCGTTGAAAAGAACTTTGATAAAATGGTGTTGGAGAGCAAGAGAAATGGTCTCTATCCTCTTGGATTGAGAGATATTATAGAGAGATATTCGTAGTCGTAATCTTTTTGTTTTGTTGGAAAGTGGGTGAAGATATATCTTTACCTGCTTTTTTTACATTTTTAACATAAAATATTTGGTTATATCAAGGATTTTTCGTACCTTTGCACCATCAAAACAATTAAAACAGAATAGATTATGAAGATTAAGCATTTTCAAGGCTATGGTTCAGTCCAAGCCAAAAAGGTATCTAAGACTACCAAGAATGGTAAAACCAAGTTGGTGGTTGAAGTAAAGGGCAATCATGAGCGGGGTCTTGTGAGAGATGACATCTATGATGTGAAGCGTTGGCTTTTCGACAAGTTTGAAAAGAACTTTAAGGGCAACTACTATGACATTGAAATGTCCATCAAGGATGATTATGTCAAAGAGGGAAATATAGATGTTGAAGTGGCAACCTATACATTTGTGTATTAAGATTATGGATAAGTGTTATATCATAGTATTGTGGGATAATGGTATCCCACATTTCTATCAAACCAATAATAAGGTGGCTTGGGTGTTTGAGTATTGCGTAAAGGCTTACATAAGGCTTGGAAGTGCCATCAATGCTGCAAATAAATTGGGTAGGAAGTATCAATACGATAAGATAAATATATATTATATACCTTATTCCACAACATTCAATTCATTTAGCTTTGTTCAAGGCAAGTTTGAAAATGATATTGTATATACATTATTAAAAAAACAATAAGATTATGAAAAAAACATTAAACGTAACATTAGCAATTGAAGTTGATACAATCATTGAAAAGGTTGGTGACATTATTGACAATCTCACATTCAACATTAATGAAGATAGTGAAAATGTTGAGGTGAAAGACCATGAGATTGTAGATTTCTTTGAAGTATATTAAAGTATAGGAGATTAGATTATGAGCACAAGAAGTGGAAAATCAACAAAGAGAATTAAAATGGAACTATATAAGGGGTTTGCCATTATCAAGGTAAAGGTTATCGAGTATTGGAAACCAAGTTATAGCAGTAGTTATACCAATATTCCCAATAAGACAGAAGTTCACTATGATTTCTGTAAGGATGGTGAGGAAAATAGACCATCACAAGCCTATTCTGCCTATGCTAAGAACATTGAAGAGTGTAAGGTTGCCATCGACAAGTTCATTGAGGACAATACGCTCTATTTCACTGATGCAGAAAGGGAGAAGTATGTGTATAAACCAAATCGTCAATGTAGGTGGGGTTATGGATACGATAGCCTTATGAAGATTATGCGAGAACATCAAAAGGCTGATAAGAGAATGAAAATTCTCTTGGAAGATAGATTGACTGATGCAAATTTCCATTCTGCTTGTGACTATCTCTCTCAATGTGACTATGAGGGTTTTGAGAAGTTTGTGGCAAAGGATTGTCAATTCTATGAAAAGTTTGAAATAACTACACATACACAACGCAAACACATCAAAGACCCAAAGAACTTTGAAGAGGGGCTTGCAAAGGTCATTGCTGACTATATAACAAGTCAAGGGGTGAAAGATACAGATGTTGAAGTGAAATTCATTGAAAACTGGTAAATAAGTGTTAAAAGCAGAAAAAAGTTGGGATTATTTTTGGTTATCTCAACTTTTTTTCGTACCTTTGCAACACAATAAACAAAAGGAGATTAGATTATGATGTTCAACAACAGATTCAACAAAGACAACACGATTCACTTTGATGTGAATGAGTGGAGTTGCACAGATGCGGATACAATGCAGTTCTGTCGCAAGGTTGATGACGCAACTTTTGAGTATATTCAGTTAAAGGCTGAGGAGTTGTGCCAATTTGTCACAATCTTCCACCTCAACAATAAGCATTTGCTTGAAGTGTTGAATGATAAGACAAACGTTAATGATTGGTATCAAGATGAGATTGATGTCAATGACTATGACGCAGAAGAGATTGCTGAATACGTTTCTCCTTATGGTGGTATTTTAGAGGGAAGTAGTCTTGGTGTTGAAAGAAATCAGTTGATTGCAGAGTGTATTTTTGAAACTAACGTAATTAGTGGTGAGTATGAATATTAAGGATATTAAGGTGGTCTATTATGTGGACACAGATGACGATACAAAGGGGGCTTTGTGTTCTATTCCGTCTGATAAGGATATGCGTGACCCTAAAGTGATAGCATTTATTGCAAGCGAGATTAAAAGGGTATTTGAGTCAATTCATCATTTAATGGGAGACCATTGTGAGGAACTTGCAAAGGCTATTGCCCATCATGAGTTTGCTGATATGTACGAATATGAGTTTGGTATTGAGGAAATTCCATTATTGGAGTGTTAAAAATGTTAATTTTCTTTGCTAATTCAAATTAATTTCGTACCTTTGCATCACAAACCAATTAAAAGATTAGAGATTATGGCAAAGTATCAAGTAAGTGTCGATGTTGTGATGAACAAATACATCGAAGTTGAGGCTGAGAGTGATGAACAAGCAGCCGAGAAAGTGAATGCGATGTTCGACAAGAACCCCTATGAGCATACAAATGGATTCAGCCATTATGTTGGTCATGAGGTGATTAGTACAGAAGAAATAGAATAAATCAAATAATAAAACTATGGCAAAAGAATTGGCAAAGATGCGTTCAATACGCACAAAGCAAGTTGAGGTACGTACCTCGCTGAAGCATCGTGAGGAAGTTAATAAGACGCTTCGTGAGAAGATTACACCAATTTGGGTGTTGGAAAAGGATAAACGCACAACAGAGTTGGAGAACTATACCAAATCATTGGTTGAGGGACGTGCCAAGGTGCGTGAGTATCAGAAACAATTGGGTGAGTTCAAACACGAGTTAAAGGCGGCAAATCGTGAATATGACCTCTCAAAGGGGAAATAAATGTTAAAAGATGTATAAAAGCAGAAAAAAGTTGGGAAAACATTTGGTTATCTCAACTTTTTTTCGTACCTTTGCAATACAATAATAAACAATTAAAAGGATAAGAGATATGGAAGAACAATGGAGAACTTTATGGTGGAACACTCGTTATGAGGTTTCAAACCTTGGTAGGGTAAGAAATAAGAAGAGTGGAAAGATATTAGCCACAAATCCAACCAAATCGCACAAGAAACAACAAGTGTGGCTTTATATGGAGTATTTTGGTACTACATTGCAATATACACTTGATAAACTTGTGTATTTCACATTCAATGGTGTGAGTGCAGAAACCACACGGAAGAGAGTATTCCATCGTGATGGAGATATTATGAATTGTAAACTTGAAAATCTTTATATCAAATGATATTTTACATTTTCGCAGCACCAATCATCGACTATTCAAAGTTGATTGAACTTCAAGCAAAGGAGACATCACCATCAGCATATAAGGGCGGCAAACGTTAAAAAGTGAAAAAAGGTACGGAATTATTTGGTCATGTCACGGAAATTTCGTACCTTTGCAACACAATAAATAATTAAAGATTATGGCAGAATTAACATTAAATGGAACAAAGGGTCTTGAAATGACAAGGGAAGAGGTTATCGACCTTGGTTTTAAGGCTGATGCGCTTGTGCGAAAGGCTCAATGCCGTGAAATTAATCAAGGTGTGCTTGACCTCATTCAAGACGCGGTTGAGAAACTGACAGAAGCCGACAATCTCATAACAGATATATTGGAGGACAACTATGAAGGATAGTATGGAAGAGTTTAAGACAATCGAAATAAAGAAGTTGATTACCATGTTTGTCATTGCAATGGGCAAACAGATTGGTAATGGTTTCACATATATGATTAAGTTGCCATCATGCTTTGGTGAGAACATTAATTTTCAAACTTGTCATGGAAACTTGCTTTGCTTGCGAGTAAACTCAGACTTGGAAATTGAAGTGTGGTTCATTGATAAAATTGGCGTTACATTTGAATATCCTATTGAGGATATAAGGAAAAGCCATCCATTCTTGTTTGTGTCAATCGTGACACATGTGTTTGATATGATTGAAAATATTAATTGTTAAAAGGTGTTAAAATGAAACGATTTATTTGGTAATTAAAAAAGAAAAATATATCTTTGCAATGTCAACGAGACAATGAGATATTTGAAATAAAATGTAGAAATATATTTGATGAGTACCAGAGGAGAACTACCTTCTAGGTAGATGTAGACAAATGGGCATTAAGTTCGTGCTTAATGTGGCTCTTCGGAGTCTTCGTTAGTGCAAATCTAACCTCATCAACAAACTTAATCTAATCTTTTTAATTGTTACTTTTAGGACGTTGTTGTGTGGAGCAAGCAATTCGGCTTGCTCCATTTTTTTATTTTTTAACACTTTTTTCTTTGTCAATTCAAAATAATTTCGTATCTTTGCACAAGTTATGGGATTAAAAAGATTAGAATATTCAGATTATCAATTAGACATATTTGACGCAGTAGAACATGGCAATGATAACATTGCCATCAATGCCGTTGCAGGTAGTGGTAAGACAACAACCATTATTTCGGCTTGTAAGCGTTTAAATGCGTCAGAACGTGATGTTATATTCCTTGCATTTAATAACTCGATTGTGGACGAATTAAAGGTCAAATTAAAGGGATATGCGTATGCATCTACACTACATTCATTTGGCTTAAGTGTGCTGAGAAGAATATATAATCAACCAAAGTATGGACAATACATCAAGGTGGATAGTTGGAAGTATCAGAAGCTTGTTAAGAATAAGGTGCTTGAACTTTCCAACATCATTACGCCAACAACAGATGCTGCAAAGGTCTTTGGTTTTGCTTGCAATGTTGATAGATTATATACCCTTGCAAGAGTTAATCTAATTCAATACAATGATAAAGACTTATCTCAATTGAGAAATCTATGCGATGAACATAATCTATTGACATTATTTGATGAGGTTGAAGTGTGCAATAAATTGCTTAAGACTGCTTATAAAATGCCAAAGGATTTAACCATTGACTTTACAGATATGGTCGTGTTGCCATTGTTCCATAAGGAATTTATCCCAACATACAAATATGTATTCATTGATGAGGCACAAGACCTTAATAAGGCACAACGAGAACTAATGCTCTGTACCTCAAAGAATGGCAGATTTATCGCAGTTGGAGACAGAAATCAAGCCATCAATGGTTTCGCTGGTGCTGACTGCAATTCATTTGATAGAATTGCCAATCAACCCAACACAATTGAACTCCCATTGTCAGTTAATTACAGATGCGGCACAAATATGATTACATTAGCACAAGAAATCGTGCCACAAATTAAAGCGCATAAGGGAGCGATTAAAGGTGAGGTGTTTCACGTGAAACAATTAACAAGGTCATTATTCCAAGAGAATGATATGGTATTGTGTAGAACATCAGCACCATTGGTGGGATTGTGCATGAAACTCATTGTTAGTGGTATTACAGCAGTAGTTAAGGGTAAGGATATTGCACAAGATTTAAAGAACCTCATTGAAAATGCCAATACCAAGGATATTAAAGAGGTATTACATTATCTTGATGAAGAAAAGAAGAAGTGCATTAATATCATTAGAGAAGAAAGAAAATGCGATGAAGCAACAGCAAAAAATGCAATGAAATATATCAATCTTGAAGATAGATGCAAATGTATTGAAAATATCTGTATGTATTCTATTAAAGATACAACACAATTGAAATCTTATATCAATAGAATGTTTACAGATGACAAGATTGAAAATGCTGTAATGCTATCCACAGCACATAAGAGCAAGGGATTGGAAGCAAATAGAGTGATGATATTACTACCCAATAAGCTACCATTGAAATTCCCAAATCAGCAAAGATGGCAAGAGGTACAAGAATTAAACCTTAAATATGTCGCCATCACAAGAGCAAGAAAAGAACTCATATTCGTTGATTTGACAGAACAAGAACTATTGCAAGAACAAATAACATCAGAATAAATGAAAAAAGTTGGAATAATATTTGGTTATTCCAATTTTTTTTTTTCGTACCTTTGCATTACAATAAACAATTAAAATAGAAGAAGCAGTGAGAAAACAACTTGAAACTTGCTCTCGCAGATGCTAATAATATATGGACTTAAAAAAGTACAAATATGGGGTAGGCTAACAACCTACCCCATTTATTTTTAATGAAACATTTTTTCAATTCTAATTGCATCATTAAATTGTTCCTCAATTGTATTTCCCCTACCAATGGGCAAACAAAACTTTGGATATTTCTTTGACAATTCAATGGCTTGCTCCAATGTCACCATCACCTCAACATAACCATCATAATCATCATTGAAAGCGGTACGATTGACCTCAATACCCATACCCTCAATCTCATTGCGAAGATAATCAAGACGATATTGTCTGCCCTTGCAATCATGATAATGAACTTCACCAAATACTTTCATATTAATATAGACTTAAAAAAGTACAAATTAGTTGATAAACTTCCATCTAACTTGTTTGTTTGGTTCAGCACCTAACTCACAAGCCTTGCAGAAAGCATCATCAAGATTCTCCCTATCATTCTTATTGGGGTCACACTTGTGAAGCAACTCCTTCACCTCATAACGCTCCCTATCATTCATGGAGAACATTGGAAGGGGAACTTTAACTTGATATTGAAATCTAATTTGTTTTGTCATATAATATAGATTTATTTTAATTTGGGGCATCAGAAAGCAACTGACACCCCACGAACAGCACACTCACAATAATTTGGAGTATCAACCCAAACATCACAAGTCTCATGCACCTCACAACCACCATCCTTGGTCATGAAAATGGTTGCACAAACACCCATGTAATTGCAGTCAAAGAACGTGTTGAAAGACATCAGTTCATTGCCACACATAATTGGGTCAGATGTAAGGTTAAAACCCTTCAACTCATTGAAGGCTTGAACAAACGTCTTACCATCAACGTGCTTGGAGAGACTTGCTAAATCCCTCTTGGCAATACCCTCTGCCAAACATTTGATAATCTCTTGCTCTACCATAACTTAATCTATTTAATTGAATTGTAAGGCAAAGGTACGAAATTCCAGTGAAATAGCCAAAAATATTTAGTTAATAAATGTTAATATATAGACTTAAAAAAGTACGCATCATACCATAACAAAAAAGGGATGAAAGTATTACTACCCTCACCCCCTATTGTCTTAGTAAGCCATTGCCATTGCAAACTCTTCGTGCATCAAAGTGTAAGGCTCAATCTCTCTCTCACCTTGCTTAATAAGAGTAATGGTGTCCAATTGAGGAAGAATGAAATGCTGCTCATGTTCCTTGTCGATACCCATTTCAGTTTGGGTGGAACTTTGAGTGTTGCTCTTCTTCTTGAGCCATGCCTTAATCTGCTCAAGCTCATCCGCAGTAGCCTCGTTGCCATCGAGATAGTAAGTGGTTTCAACCTTGTAACCTTTCTGCTGCTCATTGCGCTGCAACTTCAAGTAGACCTTGCTTTCAGTAGCCTTGTCAGTAGAAAACCATTCACCATACATCGGTGTTGGCTTGTGCCATACTGATTTCAAGTTTACATTAGCATCATCATTGCCCATGCGACTTGCAGTGTTGTCGAGAGAGTTAGAATAGTCCGTACCCATTACATAACCGCAATAGGTTTTTTCTATCATCACCCTACCCAAGAATGGGTTGCGATTTGCACCACGACCCTTGTTCATTGCGCTATCGGCTGACTTATTAACTACTACGATGCTTGATGCACCCTTTACGAACTCATTGGCAATTAATGCCATAATTTCAATTTTCTCCATATTTTTGTGGATTTAAAGAGTTAATAAATGTTGTTATGTAAATCACTAAAAGAACTCGTTTGTCTCATTGACGATGCAAAGGTACGAAATAATTTTTAAACTACCAAATAAAAAACAAACTTTTTTTGAAAAAAATACCTTCAAACTGAAAATTTCCTACTTTTCACAAAACATATATGCCATTTTGCTATCTCTGAGTTTACAAAACAATACCTTAACACACAATACCAAAACATAATTAATGCCACATAATAGATTATAAAAAAAAATGATGCTTTATTGTTAGATTATACCATTTTAATGTACTATTATAATACAACAACAATAAAACAATAAACGAATGAATAAAATATGAATAAATGAATAAAAAGTGAATAGATATTCAGATTTAGTTAAAAATGTTTAAAAACAAGTATTTTTTTAGGCAAATATGCCGTTATTTCATTTTTTTTTGCTAACTTTGCACTCGAAATCAAAACAACAACAAGTTTAATTAAAAAAATAATAATTATGAAGAGTATTAATTTCAACAACAACAGCAACGTAGTACGTAACGAAAACATTGACCGCTATCGTTCAGCCATTAACGCATTTAAAGCTATCTCTGACAGCGATTTGCGTCAGTTGATTACTGATGCACAAAACGGCAACAAACGTGCAAGAGAAAAGGCTATAAACGCTAATTTGCGCATTGTGTGGTCTATCGCTGCCCACTATCAAGGCATGGATAACTTTGAAGACGTTTTGCAGAATGGCAATTACGGACTCTGCATTGCAGTCGATACATTCAATGTTTCACGTGGAACATCATTTTCAACTTGGGCATTGGAATGCATACGCAAGTATATCAATATCGGACTGACTGACGAAAGTAGAACTGTCCGCATGGGCGCACACCTTGTCAAAGGCAAGAAAGAATATTCTGCCGCATCATTTGATGCACCTATTGGCAACGAAGATGGCGAGGAAAAAACATTATTAGATTTTATGGCAAGCGATACAAGCGCAGACACATTCTCTAAGGTGGAGGATGCAAGGACACAAATTAATGCGCTCATGCAAGGCTTAAAACCTATCGAGAAAGAAATCGTATGCGGTCTATTTGGTTTTGGTTGTCGAGAATACACCCAATATGAATTGTCAGTAAAATTCAACCTCACTGAAGAAAGAATTAGACAAATTAAATGGACAGCATTGGAAAAAATGAAGAATATGTAGGTTTCACGTGAAACATTGTGGGGAATGGTAGGGGACTACCCTCCCCACCTACGTTACCCCCTCCCCCAGAGGGGATTTTTTGCACCTTTTATAGCCAAACAGTTTGCTAAATAAATTCTGGAAAAAATTTTTGTTTATTTGGGAAAGGGTTCATTAAAAATAAATTCTAGAAAAAAAATTCAATTTGCCCAATGGGGTGGCCTCTTTTTTAATTTTCGTGTCAAGTCGAAAAAATTCTGGAAAATCTTGAAAGATTTTTTAAAAGTGATATCTTTTTTTAATTAAGTTCCAAATATTCTTCTATGTCTCATTATGTTCATATATTTTTTCATTTCTTCTTTTGTTGGTGTTCTCACGAAGTATTGTGCGTTTGAAACTGTTTTATCTCTTAGGAAATACGGTGCTGTTCTAGTTAAGTGTTGATTATCCACTAGGCACACGCAGTCAATTCCGTGTATATCTATACCCCTTATTTCCTTGTTATCTTCTAGTAGATTATTTTCATGTGTTAATTTAAACAGCCACTTGAATGATGTTTCTTCATCTGTTAAGTTTGGTTCTACACAATCGTGACTTGTTCGGTAATCTATTGGGTAGTAGCAAACAACATA
>JAEEGL014751665.1_pt1 | contig 16432 bp, 12 predicted proteins | sample 9134231 | NCBI WGS metagenome assembly JAEEGL01 (sample SAMN16246548, study PRJNA631951) | gut metagenome | biome: gut microbiome; feature: rumen; material: fiber-attached | host: Bos | place: Iran: Karaj | collected 2018-10
CCAGATACCGGCAACTATCACGCTGAAGATAAACAATACAAAGGCCCATGTGATCCCGGGACTGGACTTTGAATTTAGCTCTGCGATCCTGTTGAACAGGTCTTCGCATTGAAGATAATCCCCCCTGGATTGATCAAAGTGGTGATACTCTTCCGATATTCTGTTTGTTAGTTCATCAGGAGTCATGGTCAATATCCCCCAATTCAATTCTTGATAACCTGCAAAAACATCTTTGGTGTGAAACACGTGATCCCGGCGCAGACATACGAAATCATGATAGCCTTAGTCTATATTCAGCCACAGCGCCGGTCTGACTGCAATCCCTATTTCGTTAACGGACGCAGCAGATATATTTCCACTCAGATCCACACAAGATGCTGTGCTCAGACTGTAATAATTATCACGGAGCCACCAGATGCACGTCGAAAAACCGGATTCACCATAGAAATCACTATAAGTCAGCCCTCGTGAAAAGGCAAAGTCTGTATAGCGAGAATACATATTCCACCAATCAAGGTAATTCTCCGCTTCCGATGAGCTCAACAGAAAAATCCGGTCATATGTATCATTGATAGCAGCGTCCCCATATGACAGTTTGTTCTCAGCTTTTACAAAAGAGTTCTGGATCATCCTTCGTTCGGTTGGACTAAATGCTTCTTGCAAAAATTCAGTATTCAGCCATTTCCGCAGAGAACACGTTTCCCATGTGATGACATCTTTTCGTTCATTGTTAAAACGAAGACTGTCCAGCGCATATTTGCTGACAAGCAAAGCTTTTCCGTCTTGTATATCCAGGACAAGCCATTCGATCCTCTCCTTGCCGTTCGAAAGGTCATTATCCTGTTCATATGACCCGAATGAAAAAGAATCTCCGACTTTTATGGACGCCAAGGCATCACCGTATTCACGTATGAAGGAATCATGGTACAGCTTCGGCAGAATAACGTTCGTTAATACAAGCAAAACGGCAATACCGATGATCAGGATGGGGGCAACAATCAGGACTGCTTTCCTGAATTTGGATCGGGCTTTTTTCTTTTTCTCCTGTTCCTGCTGTGCGCGTTTTTCGTATCTTCCCTTTGCGTTTTCATTGCAGTGCTTAAGATACGCTTCAAGTTTTTGCCCTCCAAACTGCACAGCCCTTTTGTAGTTGGTGCTGTGGTCGAAAGGCGTCTCGCATTTTTGAAGATCTTCAGCGCGATGTGCTTTTTGTTCCACCATCAGCTTGCCGAGATACGCCTTCGGATTTTCAGGCGACAGGTCCAGCACTCTCTCGCAGTACTCGTTCGCCTTATCCCATTCGCCGTCCTCGAGAAATAAGTAGGCTCTCCGTATCAAGGCATCTGTTTTGCTTTCCGTGGTGCGCCCGGCATCGAAGCTTCCCTGTTCTTCCATCTTGCTTCTCCATAACATCTGAAGGGGTGGACACGCCACCCCTCAGGTTTTCAGCAGTATTCTCTGCAATGGGAACGGGTTTTAGGTCTCCGTCCCGACCGCGTGATGCGGGTTTCAAGTCTCCGCTCCGACCGGCTCAGCTTTAATTGAGTCAACCAGATTATACAGAATAATCACGGAAAAATCAACATCAGAACCGGACCTTCATGAGCATACCGGCTTTTCCGGTCAGTCCCCGGCGGAAAAGACCCCGGACTTCACCCTGGCCATTATGTGGAGTATGGCTTTCTCATGCTCCTCGGTCTTCATCCTTATGTCGTTGTAATCGCTGCTCAGCAGCCAGTCGAGCAGGTATCTGTTTGCGGTCAGGTACCTGTTCGCAGCCACCGTCAGCAGCCTGAGGCTCTTTCTGCTGTACCATCTGCATACCGTGGTCCTGCAGTATCCCGTGATCCTCGAGATGTCATCCACGGTCAGAAGACCTCCCTCCCCGCCCAGCATGTCCAGGTAATACTCCCGGGCCACCTTCAGGGTTATGTCGGACATGTCGAGACGTATGAAGCACCGGTACTTCCGGCCGGATCCGGATCCTTCCAGGTAATAGTTCTTCGGCGGTTTGAAGGTGTACATGGACGCATTGCTGTCGATGACGTACCTGAGCACCTCGGTCTTCGGTATGAGCCAGGTGTGGGTGGCCTTCCCGGTGTTCTCGGATCTCACCAGCCCTGACTGCAGAAGGAAGAGGGCCGTCTTCTTTGAGATATGGCAGACGCAGCGGAACTGATCCTTGCTCATCGGATCGGGGGCCTTTTCGAACAGTTCGTTGTCTAGTCTCATGGTATAGATCTCCCTGTGTTTTTTCATCAGAATATAGACTGAACTGTACTGATGTTCCCGCACGGGAGCTCGTCCGATTTTCGAACCGTAGGGTAATCTGCTCCCCTGAAACACCCCATATTTTGCCAAAAAATGGGGTAAACTAACTACATTTGTAGTCGAAATTCCCTCCGTTTTTGGGTGCCGGATTCTCACGGTACCCTCACGGACGTATATTTTCCCGTGAGTGGCGGAGGGAAAAAATTCCCTCCGTTTTTCCCTTTCCGGTGCAAAAAACCGGGAAAAATCGGGCTGTTTTACGGGCCTGTCACGGCGGTTCGAACCGTGATATCCGGTAGTTTTTCGGTGCTGGATGATGTCAGAATACGTGAGAAAAAGCAAGGAAACAGGCAGCTAATCCCGCGTAACCGGTGACACTGTCTGCCTCTGTTTCCGTTTAGGTGTTCTCTGCACGTGGATACCTCGAAATCAGTTTGTGGGAAACCACACGAGGGTTCGAATCCCTCTCTCTCCGCCATACTTTCATGAAAACGTCATCTCCAGGTTGTGAGTTTGACGTTTTCTTTTGTCAAACCTACTCTAATAGTGGACAACCCGTCATCTGTAGTGATATAAACTAATGGTATGATTATATTTGAACCGGGAAATGCACTGCTAACTTTGATATAACATCAGCGATGTCCTTTGCTCGATTACTGTCTCAGCAGTTGTTTTCATTACACGATAAAACCGTTCATCTGGCAAACTTTGACAGAAGAATTAAAAAATGGTAGAATGTAATCATCCGAAACAAACCGCTACGCAAGGAGGTATAGTGATATGAAAAAGCTCAGTCTCACTGCTGTTTTGCTCGCCGCAGTTATCTGCCTGTCCGCATGCTCGTTCACGAACAACATCCTCGGAGCTCTCGAGTCAATAAGTGACGAACTCTCGTCAGAGCTCAACGAGCTGAACAATGACGAGCTGAACAACTTTAACGCCAATAGCAATACCGAGGATCCTGACGTGGTCGAAAAGGACGAGGAAGGCCACATAATCAAGCTCAGTCATTACGACGGAAACGGCAAGCTCGTGTTCGTACATACCCAGAAATGGGAGAACGGCCGTATCGTCAACAAGACAAGCTACAACAGCAAGGGAAACCAGACCGGTTCCATCGATTATGAATATGACGATCACGGGAACGCTACCGTGATGGCCTGGTTCTTCTGGAACACCGGTAATCTCATGAGAGTGGAACGTGTCTATGACGAATACGACCGTCTGATCGAGGATACGGGATACGGAACAGAGAATGTCTCCACGAACAAGACATATCTCGAGTATGACGACAAAGACGGGCAGCATCCCAAAAACTACTGCAAGAAGATATACTACCCTTCATGGCCCGGGGACAGGTACTATGTAACAACCCTGGAATATGACGCTGACGGACTTCTTTCCAAGACGACTACGGTCGACAAGGACGGAAATCTCACAAGTTACACCATCTACACAAACGAAAATGCCAAGCTGATGGAATACACCAGTTATGACGCCGAAGGCAAGCCGCAGTACACATACAAGTATATTTACGATGAGAACGGCAAGAAGCTGAGAGAAGAGAGATATAACAGCGAAGGTAAGCTCGAAGGCATAGACTACTGATCAGACAGCACATAAAAAAAGGCACGGACTTAGTTCACAATCAGGTCCGTGTCATTTTTATGTCTGTTCCCTCTGCCTGTAATACTACAGATCTTTTTCCCACCACAGGAGTTCGGAATCAATGCTCATCTGACGGAATCCGCATCTTTTGAGCACGTTCTGTGACTTGACGTTGTCCTTCTTTGTATCCGCCCTGACAGTCCTGATCCCCAGAGTTTTTCCAAAGTGCAGGAACGCAGAAAGCGCTTCCGTCATGTATCCGTGGCCTTCGTAATTTGGGTTCATGCCGTATCCTACCTCAGTCACGCCGTTTTTAGGGACATACTTGTAGTCTATGGAACCGATCACGTGATCATTTTCCCTGAGCACAATCAAAAACTCGGTGAAAAACAGATAGTGTTCCCTGTCCTCTGCTATCTCAGTCTCCAGTTTCTTCAGAAATCCGGTAAGCAGATAGTCCAGTTCCTCTCCGCGGTATACTACTTCGAATTCCTTCTCGAAGGCTGGCAGATCCCGGTTGAACAGTGACAGGTTTTCTTCCGTATAGGGAAAGAGTATAAGCCGGTCTGTCTCGATGCGGTTCTCCGTTTTTTCGATGTTCATTTATACTCGACGGTCCCCTTCCGTTCACCGCGGTCCTTTACGTCCGGTCCCGGATATCCGAAGAACGCCGCCGCATAAACCGTGTATCCTTCGGGGATCAGTTCATTTTTCAGTTCCGTATCACGGCTGAACAGATCCTTCACCGTTGCGTGGTCCCAGCCGCTCATGATCCCGAGAGATGCCGCCGCTATGAACATGTTCTCCATCGCGAGACAGCTGTCCTCGAATGAAGTCATGCCTTCCCTGGCAGATACGATTATGACTACCGGCGCATTGCGCATCGGGTCTCCGAATTTTGCCATCACTTCCGGAGGAATCCCGGGAGGCAGCGGAAGGGACCTGCGGGCCGTGCCGAACTTTTCAAGCGCTTCCCTGCTTCTGATCACCGTGAAATGCCAGGGCTGGCGGTTCATCCCCGTGGGAGCGTAAAGCCCTGCTGTGACTATGGTCTCCAGTTCCTCGTCCCCTATGGGCCTGCCGTCAAACACCTTGTAGCTCCGGCGGGCGAGGATACTCTTCATGGTTTCATTGATGATCATATTGATTTCCTCCTGTATGAGAGTTGTATTATCCTCTTTTCAGTACTATTTTACGAGGACACGGTACAGATATGTAACCACGTCAGCTCTCGGGGAATTTCCGTCTGTGACGAATTCCTTTCCGATGCTCCTGAGAAGCCCCTGTCCTGAAGCCCAGTTCACGGCATCCTCATACCAGACCTTAGCTCCGCTATCCCCGGGCTTTCCCATGGCCCTCCACAGAAACGTTATTATATGCGCATTGGTGCAGGTGTTTCCGGGCGAAAAAGTGGTCTTGCTGGTCCCGGCGGTGATGCCCTGCTCCACCGCCCACAGCATCGGTTTGTAGAAATAGTCCGTAGGCTTGACGTCGGTGAACGGGTTATCAGTGCTCTGCGGTTCAGGCTTCCCCATGGCCCTCCACAGGAAGGTGACGACCTGTCCTCTAGTGCAAGTGGCCTCGGGAGAAAAAGTGGTCTTGCTGGTTCCCGTGGTCACGTCGCTGTTTGCGGCCCATACGACCGCGTCGAAATAATAGGCGGACCTGTCGATATCTGTGAAGTTTTCCGAAATATCACTGTATCCTGCCGTGATTGTCACGGTCCCGGACTTATCCGCATTCAGCGTGTACGTCTTTGTTTCGGTATAGCCGGATCCGTCGCTCAGCATCACGTCAAGACGGTGTTTGCCGGGAGTCAGGTCAGCAGTCCTGATGACGCACCGGTTGGGCGATCCGTCTGTTGGAGCCATCTGTTTGCCGTCAAGCCTGTACACAGCTCCCATGTCGAATCTCATGAAAGTCCGTCCCGCAGCTCCGAGCACCAGTTCTCCGTTCGGCTTTTCAGAATACGTGTCAATCGGCACCCATGTGCCTGCGGAATCCTCACCTTTCTTTATGAGAGCGGGATTCCCGGCTATGGCGTCATTGGCTGCGCTGAGCACGTTCCCTGTCAGAGTGTAGTCTCCGCCTTCGGCCACCTTGTCGAAGTACACGATAGCTTTCACTTCCGGATATACCATGTTCAGGGTCGAGAACTCTTTCGCCACCTGACGCGCGGCGTACGCCTCTCCCTGGGAGCCGTTCTTAATGGCTCCTCCTTCCGTGGCGATGACCGGTTTGTTATGGTCTTTTGCTATGCCGATGATGCTGTCTGCGTTGTATACCGGGTCCGCGAACCGGCCCTGATGGACCGCCTCCAGCCAGTGAAGATCGGAATACTGTGAATCGTAGTTATAGTACAGCGACAGTCCCACCCAGTCTACGAGCGAGTCGTCAGGATAGAATCCGGATATGTCCCTGTTCCAGCCTCCGGTGTAGTTCGGGGACCAGATGAGTTCCACTTCCGGAGCCAGTTTTCTCGCCATATTGCCGATATAGTTGTACGCGGCGACGTATTCCTCCGCTGTCGCCTTTTTTGTCCAGACATCCATCTCCGCTCCTATGCGGAGCAGGACTGGTCCGTCAAGTTCAGCCAGGAACCCGAGAGTCGATCTGAGCTTTTCGTCATATGATCCCTTCGGCACGAGTCTTGCCGTGTCCCCCTCGTCAGAAAAATTGAGATTGATCATTATGACGCGTTTTCCGTCAGCCAGAGGCCTGATCAGATAGTCGTAATCCCCTGCCGTCCTCCCCTCGAGAGGCGCATAGAAGGAGCAGATTCCCGCATCCTCGTAGTGTCCGCCGATGATGGTGCCGTAATATGTACCAGAGGCTGCAGCGATCCCGGACCCGTATGTTTCCTCACGGGTGTATGACACGGCATATACACCGGTCCGTGGAGGCAGCACGCTCAGGTGGTTCTCGCACCGGGTGATCATGTCGCTGTAGTCACCGCCCTGGGACCTCAGGTAATCGCATATCCCGATAAGCCTCTCGCAGTTAAGGACTGCGGATGCGTAATCGCTGCGTTTCTCGAAGATGAGCCTGTCGAGACGGGTGAAGTAAACCATGTACAGCTGGTTGGCTATGTCCTTGTCCAGCTCCTTGTCCGAATAGAACCCTATGACACCGTCTCCGGTCTCAAGGATCCTGCCATCGTCATCTGAAGCAAGGGCTTCCTGGTAGGCAGCCCAAATGGGCCACCACCCGTCCGGCAGCGCCATTGCGGGCAGAGGCAGTGCAGCGCATATGAGCGCGGCGGCTATAAGCAGAATGGCTATCCGTCTTCTCATGAAAACCTCGCTTTTTAATCGTTTTGAGGGCTAATGTCCAAAAAAAGCTGAAGCGGAATCTGCTTCGGCTTTTTCTGTATCATTCCAGTTTGTAAATATCCGGGAACAGGCAGTACTGGAGTAGACGTATCACGTCATGTATATCCACGGTGCTGTCGCTGTTGAAATCGGGAGTCTGGGTATATCCGTCAAGTCCGTATATGTCGGGAAGTATGACATGCCTCAGCAGCGCTATCACGTCATCAAGGTCAACGTCACCGTCCGTGTCAATATCGCCTCTGTCTCCGGCCAGCTTCGCGTGTATCAGATTGCCTGTGGCGATCCTCAGTGCATTGTAGAGTTCGGAATCCGTGGAGTATCTGCCGAGGGACGTGGTGATCTGCCGGATTATGAGATCCGAGGTGCCGTCTCCGTACAGTTCGTCGAGGATCGTGAAATAGTCGTAGTCATCGGTGCCGTCCCTCACTGATTCCAGCCTAAGACTGCCTACCGGATAGGCGTCATATGACTTATCTTCAAGTTCATCGTAGTGTTCGCGGCTTATGTATGCGTTTCCTTCGGAGTCCTTGAATCCGTTGTATACCAGCACCCCGTTGCCGTAGTTGTTGTACGGATACTGCGTATCCTTCTCGTGAAGGCTGTCCCAGGGATCGGTCTCATGCCAGTCGTTCACCAGGTAATACAGGAACCCGTCCACATCGTACAGTTTCTGCTGCCAGAACAGCAGGCGGTGCTCGACTTCTGTGTCGTCGATGGAAAGGGTTATCTCAGGATGATGGGGGAAGCGGGTCACGTACCAGAAGACCTCGTCACCCTCCTCCTGCTGCCTGGCCATCCTGTCCTTAAAGGATCCCAGCTTTTTCTCAAGAGCCTCGGAATAGGTACCGATGTGTGTGCTAGTACCGTAAATGTTGTATGTATATCCCTCATACAGCAGCCTCGGGTCCGCAGTGTAGTCAGCCAGCGTGTTGTAGAAGAAGGTATGGGGGCACCAGACGGTCACCGCGTCCTCCACATATTTGAAGTAATCGCCAGCCGGATCATCCAGAGCCTCGTTCTTGCACATGGGGATGATCATCTTGTAATTCTCCCCGAATATGCTTTTTATAAGCGCGCCGCACTCGTTCACGCGGTCAAGGGTCTTGGCTGCGTCGACCCCGTTCCCGGAATGTACGGCAAGCGGTTCGTCCACGGGATAGAAATACGCCTTCTCAAGCCATTCGTCGTTCTCGGAAAGGAAGTCGTATGCATTGCGGATCCTCGCCTCTGTAAAGTTCTCAGCACCGAACCCCACGGGGTTGAAGCACTGCACCCTCGGATCGTCGAGGTATTTCACGACCCTTTTGTCCTTGAACGGATTGGCGCTCTGGGACGCGGTCATCAGGTAAGGAAGGTTATACGCGTTCACCTTGTTTTCCAGAAGATAATCGTAATACTTGGCGTATGTCCTGCCGTCGTCCCCGTCGTACAGCCACGGAGCGTTGGCGGAATATATGCCCCACCACGAAAGATCGGCCATGATCTTGCACGATGGTGCCTCGGAAAGCGCAAAGCCCCAGACGTATACATATACATCCGCTTTCTTTACTTCCCTCCCCTCGGAGTCGAGTATCCTGAGCACCGCGGAATACTGTCCCTGGTCGGTGCCGGATTCCGTGAACACCTTTATGAGAAACATCCGGCTCTCTCCCGCGGGAAGACTGAAATCCTCCTCCAGCACGGGGATAGGATCCGGTATCTTTTCGCCCTCTATGTCATCGAAATAGTAGCCGTAGCAGATCTGGTGCCGGAGGGTCTTCCCTGCGGCGTTGGTGAACGGGGTGAGCTCAGCTCTCAGGCCCGTTCTTTCGGTATCTGAAGCCAGCAGGAACTGCGCTCCTTCGATCTCGTTCTTTGCCATCCTGATCTGGTAGGTGTACATTCCCGTGCTAACGGTGCAGTCCGCGGGGGTCTTTGAGAACGAGTGGTCGAACCAGAGATCTATCCCCGCGTCCTCATATTCCGCAACGAGCCTGTCATTCGGGACATCGGGAGCCGGATCTTCGGCGCTGTCCAGAAGGGCCTCCGCTCTCAGGGCCTCTTCAGCCGTCACCGCGTTGGGGTCCTCTCCCGCTTCCGACTCGAGAGCCTTCGCCATGTCAGACAAAGACGCGGCGAAGAACATCTTTCCGACGGTGATGCCCGCCCCCTGGTTTGCGCCGGTAAACATGAAATCGAAGCGGAACCCGTTTATGGTCCCCTTCCAGTTGGCGGCGGAGCTCATGTCGAACACGAGATACTGCCATCCGCTGTCGGAGAGTTCGTAATACTGCCACACGCTGTTGCCTGCCACCGCCCAGGTGATGTTCCCCGTATAGTAGAACAGTTCGAACGCGTTGTCCGTGCAGCCTGTCTGCTTTATCTTCAAAACCACCAGCTTATAGTCATCTGCCGAAAGGACCGGAAGTCCCAGGGCCGTGACATATTTCTTGTAGTTGAATGTGATGTAGGGATCGTTCGTGGCTTTTGTCGTATAAAGCCTGGCCGCCCTTCCGTGTTCCGGGTCTTCCACGGACTGGACATCTACGTCATGTTTTCCGGAAAAGTATGTTCTGATGTCAGGGTGGCTGAAATCGATAAAGGCAGGATCAGCCTTCTTCTCACCGCCTGCCCCCGCCGTGACGGGGAACACTGATAGTCCGGTGACGATAATCGATATCGCTACGAGCAGCGTCACGACACGTTTCATGGCTCCTGCCTCCCTTCTGAATGTTTTCCAATAATGTATTTTAATACGCGCGGCGCTGTTTTTCAAGGGATTTGCTTCACGTACACCGGGATACGGGAAAAAACAGAGACAAAAAGTGGCTGCGCGTCCTTGTATTTGAGTTTAAAATTTGCTAAAGTATAGATGAAGAAAAACGATGGGAGAATGATAAAATGCCTAGAGAAAGTACTCTGAAAGAATACGCGAAACTTCTGGTCAACGTGGGGATAAACATCCAAAAAGGCCAGAGACTGGCCATAAACTGTCCGGTGGACTGCGCATACTTTGCGAGGATGCTGACCACGGAGGCCTACGCCTCCGGCGCAAAGGACGTGCTTGTGAACTGGCGTGACGACTATATCTCAAGGGAGCACTGGCTGAACGCTGACGACTCAGTGTTCGACGAACTGTATCCATGGGACGTGCAGAAAAGATTCGATCTGGTGAACGAAGGGGCTGGATTCATCTCCATCGCGGCCTCAGACCCTGAAAACCTGAAAGGTGTGGATCCTGACAGGCTCGTAAGAGCGGACCGCGCTTTTGCCGCAAACGAGACGGCAAGAAGATCAAGGGACATGATGATGGCTAATTACGCTCCCTGGTGCGTGGCATCCGTTCCTGTCATCTCCTGGGCCAGAAAAGTGTTCCCCGGCGAGGATGACGACACGGCGATGGAAAAACTCTGGGACGAGATCCTCAACGCCACAAGGGTCCGCGAAGGCGGGGACGCAGTGGCGGAATGGAGATACCACTGCGGCGACATAGAGTCGAAAGCGAAAAAGATGACGGATCTGAATATTCGGAAACTCCGTTACAGGAACAGTCTCGGTACAGATCTCGAGGTGGAGATGCCCGAGGATCATATGTGGATAGCCGGAGGGGACACCTCAAAGGCCGGCATCAGGTTCGTAGCCAACATCCCTACCGAGGAAGTCTTCTCAGCACCGAAGAAAGACGGGGTGAACGGCGTCCTGTACGCCTCCAAGCCCCTTGTGGTGAACGGGAATCTGGTGGAGGGGATCAGGTTCAGATTCGAGAAGGGCCGGATCGTCGAAGTACACGCGGACAAGGGCGAAGACATACTGCGGAAGGCAGTCGAAACGGACGAGGCATCCCACTATCTCGGTGAGATCGCGCTCGTTCCCTATGACTCCCCCATATCAAACAGCGGCATCCTGTTCTTCAACACCCTGTTCGACGAGAATGCGGCCTGCCACTTTGCATTCGGAAACGCCTACCCGGCATGCATAAAGGGCGGTGACGATCTTCCCAAAGACTATCTCGAGGAGAAGGGCCTCAATCTCAGCAGCACCATGCATGAGGATTTCATGGTGGGTACTGCCGATCTCTCCATCATCGCGGAAACGCGGGACGGCAAGACGGTCGAGATATTCAGAGACGGTAATTTTGTGATCTAGGATACACCGGAGGTTAATCATGCCATTCTATCTCGGAAGAAAAGCCATAAGGAAAGTGCCCGGGACGGTCATCAAGGCTGCCCCGATCCCGAAGCCGGAGATAACCGAAGGGTTCGGATCCAGGGAAAAGACCGGGCAGATATGCAAAGACGCTGGATTCACATCGGCGCTTCTCGTCACGGACGAGACCCTGTTCGGTCTGGGGCTTCACGAAAAGGTTGCCCAGTCCCTCAGGGACAGCGGCATAAAGTTCGGAATATTCCACAGCATCAACTCCGAGCCGACAGTGGAGATCGTAGAGACCGGAAGGCAGGCCGCCGTGAACTGCGGCGTGGACTGCGTCATAGCCCTGGGAGGCGGCTCAGTGCTGGACAGCAGCAAGATAATCGCCGCGGGCGCAAAGCACCCGCATCTTCCCATATCCCATTATCTCCAGAAATTCGTCATAGCGGACGGTGGCACCCTGCCCATGATAAACATACCGAGCACAGCAGGCACAGGCGCAGAATGCACAGTGGGAGCGGTAGTCAAGAACGATCAGGGGACCAAGTCCTCAACCGTCATCATAGGGCTGGACGTGGCCCACGTGATACTTGACAGCGAACTGCTAATAAACGCGCCGAAAAGCGTCACCACCTGGTGCGCTGTGGATGCGCTGAGCCACGGGATGGAGGGCCTTCTCGCCGACGTGAGTTCCTCCGACGAGGATATATTCAAGAGCCGTGAATGCGTCAGGCTTGTCATTGAAAACCTTCCCGTCCTGCTGGATGACCCACAGAATATAGAAGCGAGACAGGCCACACTGCTGGCCGCCCACTACGGCGGCAATGCCATAAACACACAGCTCGCGGGATATGTTCACGCCTTCGCCCATTCCATAGGAGCGCTTTACCATGTCCCCCACGGGAAAGCCATCGCCTGGTGTCTGGTCCCGATAATGGAGGCTCAGGAGAACGAACGCTACGATGAACTGGCGGAACTGGCTGTCCACTGCGGCGTCGCAGACGGGGACGATGCCCCTGAAACCGCCTCGGACAAGATGATCCTCGCCATAAAGGATCTTCTCGAAAAGTGCGGCCTCGAACAGGGCTGCGGGCCGCTCAAGGTAACAGATTACGACACCCTTACAGACATGATAAACGCCGACTCCATCAACTACTCGCCTTCAAGGACACTGACTGACAGCGAGATCAGGATGCTGCTCGACCAGATAAGGAGAGGTTACTGACATGACACAGGAAATGATCCATGACATAGTTCTCAGGCAGAGACAGTTCTTCCGCACGGGAAAGACCCTTGACGTGCACTGGAGGATAGAGCAGCTGAAGAAGCTGAAACAGGCGGTCATCGACAACCGCGAGGACCTGCAGAAAGCTCTTTATGAGGACCTGGGCAAGAGTCCCTTCGAAGCCTACCTTGTAGATATCGGCCCTATCATAGTCGAGATCAACGAGATCGTAAAAGGACTGAAGAAATGGGCCCGTCCGGAGCGCCACTACAGCGGCCTCCTGTGCTTCCCAAGCACGAAGACCACCGTTTACAAGATGCCCTACGGCGTATCGCTGGTCATAAGCCCGTTCAATTTTCCCATGCTGCTCACTCTGGGAGTCCTGGCGGCAAGCATCTGCGGCGGCAATACCGCCGTCATCAAGACCAGTTCCAAGTCGGCGGCAAGCACTGAGGCCCTGAAAAAGCTCATTGCAAAGACCTTTCCTGAGGAATACGTCACTCTTGTGGACGGAGGGCACGACGTGGCCGACATGTGCCTGGCAGAGCGCTTCGACAAGATATTCTATACCGGATCCCCGGCCGTGGCAAAGCACGTGCTGGCAGAGGCCTCGAAAAATCTCACCTCCGTTGCCCTGGAACTCGGCGGAGAGACCGGAAACTGGTGCATTATAAGGAAGGACGCTGATCTGAAGGACGCAGCCAGGAAGATCGCCTTCTTCAAACTGTGCAACGCGGGCCAGATATGCATAAACATCAATCAGATCGCGGTGGCTGAAGAGGTGGCTGAAGAGTTCCTCTCCGAACTCAGGGCGGCCTTCATAAAGCAGATAGGCGAAAAGGCTCATGAGAATCCGGAATATCCCAAGCTCATCACCGATTCGGTATATGACAAGTGCGTGAAACTGTCCAGTGAATACGCGGACCGTGTCGTTTTCGGTGGTGAAGGAAATCCGGAGACAAGGCAGTTCTCACCCACTGTTATCTATCCCGTGGATCCCGATGAAAATATAGTGATGCACGAGCTGTTCTGCCCCATCCTGCCCGTGGTTCCGTATAAGGATGCTGAAGTCGACAGGATACTCGATATAATAGCCGACCGGGAACATCCGCTTTCCATGTATATATTCACATCGGATATAAAATGGGCCGACAGCGTCATGTCCACGCTCCAGTTCGGAGGAGGATGCATCAACGAGGTGTGCCTGCACATGATGGTGAAAGGGGTGCCGTTCAACGGCACCGGCCATTCCGGCATGGGAGCGTATCACGGAGAATGGGGATTCCGGGAATTCACTCATCCCCAGACTGTGCTGAAGGGAAAGACCCGTTTCAACCTTTCGCTGCGCGAGCACCCATATTCGGGAAAAGATGGCGAAAAGAAGATGAAGCTCCTGGACCTTATGGAGAAATAGGGAGAAAACCGCAAAGAGAAAAGCCTGTGTGCCGGATTTCCGGTATACAGGCTTATTCTCACATTATCATCGGTCAATTACGGTTCACCTCTCATCTCAGCTTCCCTGATCCATCCGTCAAGAAACCTCATCTGCTCTTCCGTATGGAACCAGTGCTCCCCGCCTTCCATGACAGTGAGCCTCGCGTTGTGCTCTTCGGCGAACCGGCGGACGGATGCCGGAGATACAAGGTCATCTCCGCTCCCGTAAAGGATCTCTGTCGGAGCGTTCCAGCTAACAGGGTGTTCCCTGACATAGCGCAGATAATTCCACGAGAGAGTTTCCCCGGATGGAGTCGGTATGATACCCTTCGATTCCAGCTCCTCTTCGGTCACATCAGCCCATGTCATCATATCGAGGATCAGTCTCTCCATGTCGACGACGGGAGATATGAAATATGCCTTCCTAATGTACCTGTCCGCGCCAGAATTCATGGTGAAAAAGGCACCGATGGAGTTTGCCACAAGGGTTATCCCGGAATACTCCGTCCTGAGTTTTTCTATCGTTTCCCGAATCTCCTGGCCCGTCTCCCAGGGCGTGAACGTCGCATAGTCGAGGCCTATGACCCTGTGATCCGGGAAAAGCGGACGGTAATGCCCGCATTCCTCCGGCGAGCCGCCTTTCCCGTGTATGTACAATACGCATTTCCCCATATAAAAGCCTGCCTAGTTCTTGTTGTACTGCCTGAACTGGTATTCCATGTCTTCCCGCACTTCCCTGTCCTTCGCGATCAGGTCATCCAGCATTGTCTTCGCACTGTTCTCGCCCGATCTGTAGAATGATGCGAACACGGATTGGTTCTTGCTGATGGAATTGTAGAAGCCCATGGTGAAGATGCTTCCGTTGTCTCCGAGGGACCAGATAAGAGGGAAAGTATTGCCGTGGGTATCATGTATCAGCTGTATCATCTCGGCGTTCGCCGATTCCCTTGCGTAGCGTATCTTCAGAGTGGACTCATAGTATTTAGGTATGACGATCTCCTCGGTCTCCTGTGACATCTTCTCCAGCACTGCGCTGATGAAGTCCAGGGTGCTGAATGAGACCGTGCTGGGTATGAACCCCATCTCGGTGGTGTCGTTCACAGAGGAAATGTAGTTTGTCTGGTATTCGTCCAGTTTTGGATAAGGCAGCACGGCGAAGTTCAGGTCTGCGTTGGCGTACACCTCCGATTCCAGGGATCCCAGCCGCTGGCATGTCAGGAACAGGATCTTTCCCTCCACGAAGCATTCTATGGTATCCTGCATGTCGTTGTGTATGCCCACCGCCGTCTCGTCCGCGTTGAACAGCGACGTAAGCTTCTCGCACATCATCACGGAACGCTCGTTGTTCACCGTGATCTCGGGATACCCATCCTCGTCCCTTGTTATGTATCCCGGGTCTGAAGTCGAAAGGAACGGGATCATGGGTCCCCACCACTGCCACAGCACAAGGCCCCACTTGTCGCGCCTGTCGCGCTTGTGGTTGCCCTGATAATCCTGGTACGTGGGATGTGTCCCGTCCTCGCCGCCCTTTACTATGGTATACAGGGTATCGAGAGTCCAGTCTCCGTCCCTGACGATCTGGTAGATGGACTCGGGATCGCATCCTATCTCCGCGTAGTAGTCCTTGTTCATCAGGAGACAGTGGGTGTCTCTTATGATGTCTATGAAGTAGTCGCCGGCAAGCATGTATCTGGTATTCGTGTTGAGTGAAGCCGAACTCATCATGTCATCATACCAGTACTTCTTTTCAAAGTTGAAATATCGGCCATAGCTGGCGTCCAGCAGGAGGCCTTCGGTGCACAGGTTTATGATGCATATGTCGTTTATTATGAGGTCTATGTCGTCAGCGCCTGACTTTATGAGGTTCCTGGTATTCGCGACAGCCTCGTAGAACGGATAATCCGATTCGAGGAACGACAGCCGTATGTTCAGTTCCGACTCCACCTTCTGGTTCCTTGTCAGGGCGCAGGCCGCAGCCTTGTCTGCCTCCACCTCGTCCGACCCCTGGATGAGATAGTTCGAGGAAACGAATGCGGAGTTGAACACGTTCGTGGACGTGTGGACCGTGAACGTCTCCCCGTGGTAATTCAGGGTGTCAAGAATATCCACGGGCTCATCAGTATCCGTGTCCTTCGTATCAGCCGGGCCAGGTCCGTTGCATGCGACCATGCCGAAAACAAATACGAGCACAAGTAAAACCGACAGGATCTTTTTCATCTTTAACAAGCCGTGAGCAAGAAGTCCCCCACTTCTTAAGTGGCGGGATGAATTGCGTTGTACACGGCGCCTTTCTGTTGTAATATTTTGGAATAGTGGTATAATGTGTGTAAGATAATTCAGTATTAGAAGAGAAAGAGAGTGAATAATAAGTGAAATTCGATACAAATCAGCATTCAGTCTTTCTGCTCCACTATCACCTTATCCTATGCACCAA
>JAEEGL016055094.1_pt1 | contig 16432 bp, 8 predicted proteins | sample 9134231 | NCBI WGS metagenome assembly JAEEGL01 (sample SAMN16246548, study PRJNA631951) | gut metagenome | biome: gut microbiome; feature: rumen; material: fiber-attached | host: Bos | place: Iran: Karaj | collected 2018-10
CGGCAGGACATACAGCGCGCGCAGGGCGCGCAGCGCCGGCGAGCGGCGCCGCCGCATCATGGCGATGCGTGCGCCAAGCGGTTGCCCGCCATACGGCGAGCCGACGGCGAATCCGCGTGCGGCCGCCACGCGGCCGATGAGCGACAGCTGATAGGCCTGACGGTCCATGCCGGACGCCAGCACGGCCGTATCGGCTTCGTATTCATGCAGGGTCCTGAGGTCCCGGCGCAGCGCCCAGGCGGCGGGATTGAACCACTGGAAGGCGGTGATCACGGTCAGGAGGAGGTCCTCCTCTGCGTGGCCGGCGCGCACGTGCGCCTGCTCGTGCGCGAGGATCTCCGGGCATCCGCGCTCCCAGTCGGCGCGCGGGATGACGATGCGGTGCATCCAGCTGAACGGCGCCCCGGCGTGGTCGGAGACCACGATCCGGCGCCCGTCTGCGCTGCCGACGCGTTCGCCGGCCAGCACGATGCGCAAGGCGCCGGCGGCGCCGACCAACCAGCGCAGCAGCACGGCAGCGACGCCGGCCAGGTAGATTCCGGTCAGCACGGAGGGCCACCAGGGCGCCGCCGCAGACACCTGCTCCAGCGTCTGCCGGGCGCCTCCTTCCAGGGCCTGGAAAGCCGCTTCGCGCGGCTCCACGGCCACCGTCCGGTGCAGGGTGACCACACACGCCGGCAGTACGCAGCAGAGCACGGCGCCGCCCGCGAGCACGCACCGGCCCAGCCGGTGGAACGTCTCGCGGGCGAGCAGCACCCGCCAGCCGGCATACAGAAGCGCCAGCAGGACAGCCGCTTTCAGTGTGTAGATCAGCAGACCCATTTGCACAAATATAATCAACTTTTCACGCACTGCGGGCGGATTTTTGCATTTTAGGGTGACTTTTCGTAGCTTTGGATAGAGAATCACCTGTTATTATCCGATATGAAGCGTTTCCTTTGTATTTCCCTCCTCCTTGCCTCCGTGTGGGCCGCGAACGCCCAGCAGACCGAGGTCCGCTATCTTTCCGGCACGGGGCCGGATGATGCCGTGCTGTGGGATTTCTGGGTCTCCGACGGGATGAATGCCCGCAAATGGAGCCAGATCGCCGTCCCCTCCTGCTGGGAGCAGCAGGGATTCGGTGGCTACACCTACGGCCGCTATTACATCTATGACCGCGACTCCGAGAAGGCCTGGCGCGACTACCGCGAGCACGCCTTCACCGAAGAGTACGGCATCTACCGCCGCCGGTTCGACGTGCCCCGCTCCTGGAGCGGCAAGCAGGTGCGTCTCGTCTTCGAGGGCGTGATGACGGACGCCGAGGTCAAGGTCAACGGCGTCCGCGCCGGGGCGGTGCACCAAGGCAGCTTCTACCGTTTCTCCTATGATATCAGCAAGCTGGTCAAATACGGCCGGGAGAACCAGATCGAGGTGACCGTGCACAAGCAGTCGGCCGACGAGTCGGTCAACGCCGCGGAGCGCCGGGCCGACTGGTGGCTCTTCGGCGGCATCTACCGGCCCGTGTACCTGGAGGCCCTTCCGGAGCGCCATATCGCGCAGGTGGCCCTCGACGCACGCGCCGACGGTGCCCTGCGCGCCGACCTCCGCTTCGCCGGCCTCAAGGGCGCCGAGCGGCTCGAGATGAGCCTCGAGGAGATCCCCTCCGGCAAGGCCGCCGGCGCGAAGACCTTCGCGCTGGACGGGCAGCCGGCCCAGACCCTCTCCGCCAACTGGCCGGGCGTGAAGCCCTGGGATCCGGAGCACCCGAACCGCTACAAACTGAGCCTGCGCCTGCTCTCCGGGGACGGCAAGGTCCTCCACCAGACCGAGGAGCGCATCGGCTTCCGGACCGTGGAATTCCGTCCGCAGGACGGCCTCTACCTCAATGGGGTCAAGCTCCTGGTCAAGGGCACCAACCGCCACTGCTTCGACTCGCGCACCGGCCGCACCCTCAGCCGGGAGACCAGCCTGAAAGACGCGAAGCTCATCAAGGCGATGAACATGAACGCCGTGCGCTCGCACTATCCGCCGGACACCCATTTCCTGGAGGTCTGCGACTCCCTGGGCCTGATGTATATCGATGAGCTGGCCGGCTGGCAGAACTCCTACAGCGACGAAGTCGCGGCCCGCCTGCTGCCCGAGATGATCGCGCGCGACGTCAACCACCCGTGCGTCATCCTGTGGAGCAACGGCAACGAAGGCGGATGGAACACCTCCATCGACAAGGACTTCGCCAAATACGATCCCCAGAAGCGCCACGTGATCCACCCCTGGGCCGATTTCGACGGGCTGGACACCCGCCACTATCCCAACGCGGCCGACAACACCTACCGCCAGGAGCGGGGACAGAAGGTCTTCATGCCGACGGAATTCCTGCACGGCCTCTACGACCGCGGCCACGGCGCCGGCCTGGACGGCCTGTGGGAGAAGTTCCGGCGCAGCCCGCTCTTCGCCGGCGGCTTCCTCTGGGCCTACGTGGACGAGGCGCTGCTGCGCACCGATACCGGCAAGCTGGATACCTACGGCCCCAACGCGCCGGACGGCATCGTGAGCGCGGACCGGCAGCCGGAGGGCAGTTTCTACACCGTCCGCCAGGTCTGGTCGCCCATCCAGGTGAAGCCCTTCGTGGCGAACGCCAACTTCACGGGCAAGTTCCTGGTGGAGAATGGTTTCCTGTTCTCCATGCTCAATGAGAACCGGATGCGCTGGCGGGTCCTGAGCCTGCCGCCGGATGCCTCGCAGGCGCCTGCCGTGCTCGAAGCCGGGCCCGTGCGGCTGCCCGCCATCGGCCCCGGCGAGACGGGTCTGGCGCACTTCGAGATCTCCGCCAACTACTACCACGGCGACATCCTCGAACTCGAGGCCTACAGCGCCGCGGGCGATACGCTCTGCACCTGGACCTTCCCCATCAAGAACACGGCGGAATACTACGCGGACCATGCGCCGGCACGCTCCCATGCGGGCAAGGCGTCCGTCTCGCAGGCGGCTGACGGCACTTACGTGCTCTCCGCCGCCGGCGCGACCGCCCGGATCAGCGCCAAGGACGGCACCCTGACCGAGCTCCGCAGGGGCGGCAAGACCCTCCCGCTGCGCAACGGTCCCGTGGCCGTCGGCATGCAGATGCAGCTCCGCGACGCCCACATGCGCATGCAGGGCGACACGGCCGTCCTGGCCCTCAAGTACGACGGCGCGGCCGACTCGCTCCTCTGGAAGATGACGCCGGACGGCCGCCTGGGTCTGGATGCCCTCGTGCTCAACTACCGCACGGACAATCAGTTCCGGGGGAGTGCCATCGACCGTGAGGTCCGCAACCTCGGTTTCTCGTTCGACTTCCCCGAAGAGCAGCTCAGCGGCATCCGCTACCTGGGCCGCGGCCCCTACCGCGTGTGGAAGAACCGCCTCAAGGGTCCGAACTACAACATCTGGGAGAAGACCAAGAACAACACCGTGACGGGCGAGTACTACGAGCCCCTCGTCTATCCTGAATTCAAGGGCTATTTCGCCGACCTCTACTGGGTGTCGCTCCTCTCCGAGGACGCCAGCCCCGTGACGGTGCACACCGAGACGGACGGCCTGTTCCTGCGCGTGCTCACCCCTGAGGAGCCGCGCGACAAGGAGGGCCGCGGCAACTCCTGGCCCGCCTTCCCGACCGGCGACATCTCCTTCCTGCTGGACATCCCCGCGGTCAACTCCCAGGGCACGGACGGAGGCACTGCCTCCGTCAAGATGAACAAAGGTGACGAAGGCTACCACATCCGCCTCTGGTTCGACTTCTGATCCGCAATCCTCTCGGGCCCAGGCTCCTGGCCCTTGGTCCCAGGTCCTTGACCCAGACCTGAGCCAGGCCTGACTCTGCCCCTGCCCCTGACCCTGCCCCTGACCTGAGCCAGGCCTGACTCTGCCCCTGCCCCTGACCCCAAACCGGCCCGCACACCCCTGCAGGTCGGTTTTTTCTCGCAGCCAATCTACCGGCAGCGCCATCGACAGAGTGGGAAACACCCACACCCAACAGAAGCGCTCTGTGGCACATCCATGTTTCCCACCGGCCGAAAACAGTGCCATGGGAAACACCCACCCCCATCAGAAGCGCTCTATGGCACATCCGTGTTTCCCACAACCCTAAATTGGAGCCATGGGAAACACCCAGCCCCTGTAGAAGCCACCAGGATCACGTTCCTTGTTTCCCACCGCCTCGAACAATCGTCTTCTGACACCACCAGGGACACCGAGCCCCCTCTCCGCCCCGGGGAACGTCATTTCTGTGCTGCCAGGGGCACCGGGACGCTTCTGTGCCCCTGGTAGCCGGACTCTCCAACCGCTAAAGTACTGGGGACCGAAAAAGAAACCTGAGAGGACTGATGAGCGTGCACAACGTCCGAAAAACGGGGACGTTATGAACGAAAACGGCCAAAAACGTGCATAACGTCCGGAGGATTGGGACGTTGTGCACGGCACGACAACGAGTCCGTCAGCAGAGTACAATGACAGAGACTATCGGAGAGTACTTGCTGGAGGATAGGATAGACTAGGTTAGGATAAGATATGGCCCTCATCCAGGCCGAAGGTTAGGTGGCGTCAAGCCGGATTTCCGCCTTTTACGGCTCGACCTGTCATTATTTTGGGGGATCGAGCCGGATTCAGGCCTTTTCCGGCTCGACTTCTTTACCTTGTATACTGCCACCGGGCAAGCGGGGCCGCCGGGAGCTCCCAAAGCTCCCGGCGAGCCGCGCTAACCGCCGCGCCGGGTTATGCGCGGCGGTGGTGCACCATCACATCCCGCCATCCAAGGATTAAACACCAAAAAGTCTCGCCGCAGGAAACAGCCGCGCCGGGTTATGCGCGGCTGTGATTCGCCCGCATCGCAAATTCTTTCCTCATCTCCTTGCTGCAAATGGCGTGAGGCATAAAACACTGACACTCAACAATAATCGAAAAACGGGGTACTCGTTTTGGGCACCCCGTTTTTACGTTTTTATTGATATTCAATCTATTAGTCATCACGCTCCCGGCGAGAGAGGATGGCGTGAGGCATAAAACACTGACACTCAACAATAATCGAAAAACGGGGTACTCGTTTTGAGCACCCCGTTTTTACGTTTTTATTGATATTCAATCCGTTAATCATCACGCTCCCGGCGAGCCGAGCCGTGCTCACCGCCGCGCCAGGGTATGCGTGGCTGCCAGGGAGCGAAATGGGTGGAGTCCCCGGAACGAGACAAGAGAAGGACCGGGAAATGAAAGAATAAACCGGATATTTTCTGTATCTTTACTTCCGTATGCGCGTCCGAGAAATCATCCTGTCCGTACCGGTCCTGCTGCTGGCGGTCCTGCTGGCGGTTTCCGCCTGCAGCCCCGCCCGGGAGCCGGCCGGGGAGACGCGGAATGATGATCTCATCACGCTGTCGCAGCACTATTTCTCGAACGGGCAGATGCGTCAGTATCAGGAGATCCGGAAGGTGCTGCAGGCTCACTGGGATGCACTGTCGGACCGGCAGAAGAGCCGCAGTCTGTCCGTTTCCTTGCAGGAGAGCCTTGCGGCAGGGGATTCGGTGCTCCTGGCGCAGCAGGCGGAGACCTACCGGGCCCTGGCGCCGGCGTCCGAGACGGACTGGTTCCTGCTTGCCCGGGTGTATGAGTCTCTTGGAGAACCGGACCTGACGCTGGAGGCGCTGGACCGGGTGCACCGCCGGCGCCTTCCCCTCGAGGATCAGCTCGACTTCCTGCGCCGTCTGTTCCGCACGGAATCCACCCTGGACCTGACGGCCCGGCAGCAGCGCACGTACCGGCAGTATGTCCGGACCTCTGCGCGGAAAGCCGTCCTGGACCGGACGCCCGGCGCACGGGATGCCGCGGACGAGGCGCAGATCCGCCGCGAACGTTTCCTCCGGGGTCGCTGGCGGGTGCTCTGGGTGGCCGTCATCCTGATGATGGCGGCAGCTTCGGCCGCAGGCTTCCGGGGGCTCCGCCGCAGAAGCCGCCGGACCCAGGAGACGCTGGTCCGCCAGATCGAGTCGAAAGAACAGGAGGCCGCCCGGGCCCGTGAGGAAGCGGAGCAATGGAAACGCCTGCTGCAGCGCGGACAAGTCCCTGCGGAAGTGAAAGCGCTGGTCTCCGAGCGGGTCGAGGTTCTGAACCGCTACGCGCTCCAGAAACTCTCCCGGCAGGACACGCGCGCCGCCGCTGCGCTCGAGCAGAGCCTTTCCCACGCCGACCGGGAGCACTTCGTGCGGGACCTGCGCCTGCAGTTCCGCTATCTCCATCCGGACCTGACGGCCTTCCTCGAAGAGCACGGCCTGACAGAACAGGAAATGACCTGCTGCACCCTGCTCCTGCTCGGCTCCCAGACCAAGGAAATCTCCGCGCAGACGGGCCTGTCCGTGCAGCGCTGCTACAACATCTTCAACGCCGTCCGCCGCAAACTCGGCCTGCGGGAGGACCGCCGGACGCTCTATACGATCCTCTCGGAGCGGATCCTGGCTGGGGAATAGGGAAAAAGATTTACCGTTTTCGGACGGAAAAGGGCTCATTTTGCGGTAAATTACAGTATAAATAATTGAAATATAGTTAATTAAAAGCGGTAAATCTTGTTTGTCCGGCCTTCGGGCTTTTCTTTCTATCATTGCAGCCGGAAAACAAATACGCACATGAAAACGACAAGAACCACTCTTCCTTTCCTGCTGGCCATCCTGAGCCCGGTGGCCCTTTGCCTGTTGTCCGCCTGCCGGCACGACCCGGATGCCGCCGGGGCGGAATACACCTTGGACCTGACGGCCTCCGTGCCTGTGCGGTCCCTCAAAACGGATTTCGACCTGTCCCGCCTAGGCCGCTTCGAGGGCCCGTTCGAAGTCGACACCCTGTTCCGCCATGCCTACTTCTGCCCGTTCGACGGACAGTCCCTGCTGATGTGCGCCGACAACCAGGTCTTCCGCGTGGGCGTACCGGACGGGAAGATCCTCGCCACCTACGGCCGCCTCGGCCGGGGCCCCATGGAATATACCACAGTAGGTACCCTGGACCGGATGGAGGGGGAGGTGTTCATTACGGACCATCATGTCGGAAAAGAACTTGTCTTCGATCTGGAAGGACGGCCCCTGCGGTCGCTGGAGCTCGAAAAACTCACCCTGCAGAATCCGGTCGCGCCGGGAAAGTTCTTCCGGGGATACCCGAACGGTCACAAGAAGGGCTGCCTGTATGAGATCGTAGATGAAGAAGGGACCGTGTACAGGACCTCCCGGATCCCTCCGGTCGAGGCAAAGAACCCGATTATCCAGGGGAACGGACTCTACAAGATAGACGGCAGAAACGTCATCCGCCCTGCGTTGAGCTACGACTTCTATACAGTTACGGAGACGGAGGAATCGCTCTGGATCCATGTGTATACGGGCCAGTACACGCAGCCGTTGGAGATCTTATGGGACCTGGAACTCAATAGGTTGGAGGGAGACCGGTATATCAGCCGGGAAGACTTCATGGTCCTTGTGTCGGGCGGCCTGGCGTTCGTCCGCTATTTCATGGGCGGACTCCATGAGGTCATCTATGATCTGAAGACCGGCAAGATCCTGTTCAATATCAAGATCACGAGCGAAGAAGATCCAATCCTGGGCCTGCCGTTGGAGCACGGGGGGAAGATCTGGTATGTCTGGCCGGTCTATTCGGATGAGCATTTCCTGATCTGCTCGGATCTCTACGACGAGCATTTCTGGCTATTTACCAAGGAATGACAGATAAATAAACGAAGAATTTCGTTTGTTGGAAAGATTCATTATATTTGTAAACATCGGGATAAATGCCCGATGAATTGAATATGAGAAGACTGACCAACAAGGAGCTGGAGATCATGACGCTCTTCTGGCATCATCCCGGCGGGCAGTTCGTCAAGGACCTCCACGAGTTCTACGACGAACCCAAACCGCACATCAACACCATTTCCTCGCAGGTGCGCACCCTCGAGAAGGACGGCTTCCTGCGCCACAAGTCCTATGGCGGAAGCCACCAGTATTTCCCGGTGCTCAGCGAGAAGCAGTACCGCAAGGAGTTCCTGACGGGGTTCGTCCGGAACTTCTTCGGCAATTCCTACCGCGAGGTGGTGAGTTCGTTCGTACACGACGATAAGATCACGGTAGACGAACTGGAGGACCTCATCCGTCAGGTCCGGGAAGGCGAGGAGCAGAAATAATCCCGCGGGATGTAACTTTCCGGACAAAATCACGTCTAATAATTGATGAACTGAATATGAAGTCGAAATCCATCATATTGCTGGGTCTCCTGCTGGCGGCCTGCGGGCCCAAGGGGCTCCCGGTCCCCGAGGGCGCCGTCACGGTGCCGGACCGGGTGGCGTCTGACGCCCTGCTGCCCTTGATCCGCTCGATTGAGTTGGTCCCGCTGGAGACGCGGGACGAGTCCCTGCTGGCGCTCAACGACCTGCTGCCCGCGTCGGACGGCTACATTGCCGTGGACCGGCGTAACGCCAGGCTGCTGCATTTCTCCCAGGACGGGCGGTTCCTCAATACGGTCGGCATGTACGGCCGCGGCCCGCAGGAATACGGAAACCTTTCGACCCTGCAGGTGCAGGACGGACTGGTGAGGGTGTTTTCTCACGGACGCAATCACTTGACGACCTTCCGTGAAGACGGGACCTTCGTCAGCCAGGAAGAGACGCCGGAGTCCGCGATGCACTGGTGGACGGTGCCTGAAGGGAGCCTGGTGTACCCGGGGTATTACACGCCCGAAACCGCCCTGCTCAAGCTTCTGCGCACCGATGGCACGCAGGAAGAATTGCTGCCCAAACAGGTCCAGGACCTGATTGTGACGATCGGGGGCACGGTGTTCTCTGCGCAAGGCGAGGACGTGTTCTTCTTCCCGGACTGGGCCCAGGCCGTGTACCGCTACCGGGCGGGGTCCCTCGAGCCCTGGCTGGAGATGGATTTCGGCCCGGAAGGGATCGGGGACGAGATCTATGATGCCGCAGACGTCTGGGCGGCAGTTAGCGAGAAGATGAAAGCCGGTCTCTCGTACGTGTACCGGTATTTCGAAAGCGACCGGATGCGGCTGGTGGTCTGCGCACATGAGCGTCAGCCGGAGGGAACGCGCCTGGTGGAAAGCGTGTACAAGAACGGGTTGTTCCTGAACGGGAAATGGATCTGGTTCGGACAGACGGAGGACGACCTGATCCACTGGAGGATCCTGTACCTGGAGGGCGACGCACTCGTGTGCAGCGCCCCGCCGTCGGACCTGCTGGAGTTGGATCCTGTCCTGCGGGACAAGCTTGCGGACCGGTCCGTGCTGAAGGCCCTCTCCGATGAGGACAACGACGTCATCGTGAAGATTCATTTGAAATAACAGGGGACCATGCAGAATACGATCAAGAAGCGAATCCTTATCCTGTCGGCGGGGCTGCTGGGGCTGTGCGCCGGGGCGGCGGCGCAGCCGATGACGCTCGAAGAGGTCATCGGCGAGGCGCGGACGCAGTCCGTGCAGGCGCTGCAGGCGCGCGCCGCCTTCGTGTCCGACTACTGGGCCTGGCGCTCCTACCAGGCGAGCCGCCTGCCCTCGCTGTCGCTCTACGGCACCGTGGGCGGCTTCGACCGGTCCCTGCGCCTGCTGCAGGACCCCAAGAGCGGCGACCTGCTCTACACCTCCAACTACAACATGGAGAACAGCCTGGGCCTGCGCGCCCGCCAGAACGTCACGTTCACGGGCGGCACGCTCTCGCTCTATACGGACCTCACCCGCATCGACCAGTTCCGCTCGGGCGGCACCACCTGGTATGCCCAGCCCGTGACGCTCTCCTACAGCCAGCCCCTCTTCGCCTACAACCGCTTCAAGTGGGACAAGCTCATCTCCCCGAAGCAGTACGAGAAGGCCAAGCGGACCTACCTCGAGTCGATGGAAGACGTGACCCTGCGCGCCGTGGACCGCTTCTTCGGCGTGATGGAGGCGCAGAAACTCTACGACGTGGCCCGCACCAACTACGACAACACCTCCCGCCTGCTGGACATCGCGCGCGAGCGCCTGTCGCTGGGCTCGGTCAAGCGCGACGAATACCTCCAGCTGGAGCTCCGCATGCTCTCCGACAGCATCGCCGTCAACGAGAACTACGTCGCGCTGCGCGAAGCCCGGATGCAGCTCAATTCGCTGCTGGGTCTGGACGAGACCCGCGAGGTGCAGACCGTCCTGGAGGAGGACCTCCCGCCCGTGCTGATGGACTACGACCTGGTGCTGCGCAAGGCATCCGAGAACTCGTCCTTCAACCTCACCAACGACATCAACGTCCTTAATGCCGACGCCGCCATCGCCCAAGCGAAGGCCGAGCGCGGCATCACGATGCAGCTCAACGCCCGCTTCGGCCTCTCCAAGACGGCGCCGGAGCTGCAGGGCGTCTACCGCGACCTGCTCGACCAGGAGGTCGTGGGCCTGACCTTCACCGTGCCGATCCTGGACTGGGGTGAGGGCCGGGGCCGCGTCAAGAAGGCCGAGGCGGCCGCCGAGGTCGTCAAGGCCCAGGTCGCGCAGGCCGAGAACGACAAGCGCATCAGCCTCTACACGGCCGTGGGCCAGTTCAACAACCAGCGTCAGCTGTGCGACGTAGCGCGCCGCCCCGCCGCCATCGCCCAGGAGCGCTACACCCTGGTGATGGACAAGTTCGGCAGCGGCACCGCCAGCGTGACGGACCTCAACACCGCCCGCACCGAGCGCGACAACGCCACCCAGAAGTATGTCCGCGACATCGCGCGCTTCTGGAACTACTCCTACACGCTCCGCAAGCTCACGCTCTATGACTTCCTCGCCGGAGACGACCTGGAGGTCGATTACGAAGAAATGACACAGTAATATGACACTGAAGAAGATAACCTGGGCGGTCCTGTGCGCCGCCCTCTGCCTGGCCGGCTGCAAGCAGAAGCCGGCGGCGGACCCCGAAGACGCGTCCAAGCTCGCCTACGCCCCCGAAGTCAACGAGGTGGAGGTGGTCACGCTCCAGCGCCAGACCTTCCCGATGCAGCTCGTGGCCAACGGCAAGCTGTCCGCGGCCCAGCGCAGCGCGCTGTATTTCCGCGAGAGCGGGCAGCTGGTCGAGGTGCCGGTGCAGAACGGCTCCGCCGTGGCGCGCGGCGCGGTGCTCGCGCGCCTCGATGACACCGAGCAGCGCGCAGCCCTGGAGACGGCGCGCATCGACCTGGAGCGCACCCGCCTGGAGTTCTACGACGTGCTGGCCGGACTGGGCTATGCCGCCCGCGACACGGCCTCGGTCCCTGCCGAGGTGCTGGACCTCGCCGGCATCCGCTCCGGCTACACCGCCGCGCGGGGCAGCTACGCCAAGGCGCAGCGCGCCCTGGACGGGACCGTGCTGCGCGCGCCGTTCGCCGGCAAGGTGGCCGACCTCACCCTCAAGAAATGGGACCGGACGGGGTCCGACCCTTTCTGCACCCTGATCTCCGACGGCACGTATGACGTGGCCTTCTCTGCCCTGGAGTCGGAGTACGGCTTCCTCGAGCGCGGCCAGGCCGTGCGCGTGACGCCGTTCGGCTCCGAGACCGTGGTCTCCGGCCGAATCAAGAACATCAACCCGACCATCGACCGCAACGGCCAGATCGCCGTCACGGCGTCGATCCCCGGCGGCCGCGGCCTGCTGGACGGCATGAACGTCAAGGTGGTCGTGGACCGCAACGAGCCGCGCCAGCTGGTGGTGCCCAAGAGCGCCGTGGTGATCCGCGACGGACTGGAGGTCCTCTTCCGCTACCGGGACGGCAAGGCCGAATGGGTCTACGTCCACACGCTCCGCGCCAACAGCGAGAGCTACGCTGTTACGGCCAACACCGACCGCGGCGCCACGCTCGAAGAGGGCGACCAGGTCATCGTTTCGGGCAACCTCAACCTCGCCGACGGCTCCCGCGTCGTCGTCAAGCAGTAGCGCCCTATGCTAGGCAAGCTCCTGGACCGTCCCGTCTCCGTCACGATGATCCTGCTGGTCTTCGTGGTGCTGGGGTTCGTGGGCATCGGCCGCCTGCCGGTGTCGCTGATCCCGGACGTGGACATCCCGTATGTGACCATCCAGGCGTCCGCGCCCGAGATGTCGGCGCGCGAGCTCAACGACGCGGTCGTCTCGCCGCTGCGCCAGCGCCTCGTGCAGATCGCCCACCTCAAGGATATCCGCTCCGAGGCGCGGGACGGCAGCGCCACGATGACCCTCTCCTTCGAGGAAGGGCAGGACATCGACTACTACTACATCGAGGTCAACGAGAACATCGACCGGGCGATGGGGTCCCTGCCCCGCATCGACCGTCCCAAGGTCTTCAAGGCCAGCGCGACGGACATCCCGGCGTTCTACATCAACATGACGCTCCGCGAGGAAGGTGGCAACTTCCTCAGGATGAGTGAATTCGCCGAAGATGTGATCGCCCGGCGCATCGAGCAGCTGCCCGAGGTGGCGATGGTGGACCTGAGCGGCACGGTGGACCGCGAGATCCTCGTGATCCCCGACCAGGAAGCGCTTGCGCGCCTGGGCCTGTCGATGAGCCAGTTCGAGCAGAGCGTCTCGGCCGCCAACGTCAACCTCTCCAACCTCACCATCCGCGACGGCGAATACCACTACAACGTCAAGTTCCACTCCTTCGCCACCTCGCGCGAGGACATCGGCAACGTCTACTTCAAGGTCGGGGAGCGCGTGCTGCAGGTCAAGGACGTGGCCTCGGTGGAGGAGCGCGAGGCGCCGCGCACCGGCCTGGCGCGCAGCGACGGGCGCGACGCGGTGACCCTCGCCGTGATCAAGCAGGGGGAGGCCCGCATGTCCGACCTCAAGAAGGGCATCGCGGAGCAGCTGGACCACTTCCGCCGGGACTATCCGCAGATGGAATTCTCGATGTCCCGCGACCAGACCGAGCTGCTGGACTACTCGATCCGCAACCTGCTGCTCAACATCCTGATGGCCATCCTGCTGGACATCGTGGTGATCTTCTTCTTCATGAAGGACTTCCGCTCGCCGGTGCTGGTGGCCCTGACGATCCCGGTGTCGCTGATCATCTCTTTCTTCGTCTTCTTCGCGATAGGCCTGTCCATCAACATCATCTCCCTGTCCGGCCTGTTGCTGGGCGTGGGCATGATGGTGGACAACACCATCGTGCTCACCGACAACATCACGGCGCGCTGGCAGCGGGGCGAAGCCCTGCGCAGCGCCGTCATCGAGGGCACCAAGGAGGTGCGCGGGGCGATGCTGAGCTCGGTCCTCACGACCTGCGCCGTGTTCATCCCGCTGATCTTCCTCAACGGCCTGGCTGGCCAGCTCTTCTACGACCAGGCCATCGCCGTGACCACGGTCCTGCTGGTCTCCTACGCCGTGACGGTGATCGTGCTCCCGGTCTACTACTGGGCGCTGTACAAGAAACTTCCGGCCTTCCGGCCGAGCGCGTTCCTGGCGAAGATCCGCGTCGACGGAGCCATGCGCTGGTATGACCGCACAGTCTCCTGGTGCCTCTCGCACAAGTGGATCGGCTGGGCGCTGCCGGTCTTCTGCGCCGCGCTCACGGCCGTGTGCGTGTGGGGGATGCGCAAGGAGAAGCTCCCGCCGATCACCTACACCGACGCCATCCTGAAGATTGACTGGAACGAACACATCACCCTGGACGAGAACCGCGCGCGCATCATCGCGCTGGATGACGCGGCTTCCGCCGCACAGACCACCGCCCTCGTCGGCGTCCAGCAGTTCGTGCTGAGCCATAGCGAGGACCAGGCGATGAGCGAGGCCTCGCTCTACGTGAGCTGCGGCAGCGCCCGCGAGCTCGCGACGCTCCAGGAGCGCCTCTCGGCGCAGCTGCGGGAGCGCTACCCGGCGGCGATCCTGTCGTGGGGTTCCTCGGGGAACATTTTCGAGATGGTCTTCGCGGAGCGCGAACCCCAGCTGCTGGTGCGCCTGCGTCCGGACACCGACGAAGGGCTGACCGTCGGCGGGGTCCGGGAAGCGCTGGGTGCGCTGCGCACCGCGCTCCCGGGCGTGCAGGTCGACGAGATCCCCCTCAAGCAGGACGTCCTGTACGTGTCCGACCCGGAGCGCATGGCGCTCTACGGGGTCGGATTCAATGACCTGGTCGCCGTGCTGCGCAACGCGCTCAACGGCAACCGCCTCTTCGAGATCGTCCAGGGCGCCCGGTCCGTGCCCGTCGTGCTGGGCACGGACGCCGAGGAGCTGTCCCGGATCCTGGCGCGCGCCACGGTCTCCGTGCCCGACGCGGAGCGGCCGGGCGGACGCACGGAGATCCCGGCCGCGGCGCTGATGCGCCAGACCTTCGAGCAGGACTTCAAGACGCTTGTCTCCGGCGACGACGGGGCCTATTATCCCGTGGAGCTGGACCTGCCGGCGCGGCAGGTGCCGGCCGCGATGACGGCCGTCCGCAGCGCCCTGCGCAGCGACGGCCGCTTCGACGCGGCCTTCACGGGCGCCTGGTTCTCCAACCGGGAGATGATCCGCCAGATGCTGCTGGTGCTGCTGGTGGCCCTGGCCCTGCTGTTCCTGATCCTCGCCTCGCAGTTCGAGTCGCTCGTGCAGCCGTTCATCATCCTGTCGGAAGTGGTGATCGACATCGCCGTGTCGCTGGCGTTCCTGTGGCTCGTGGGGGTGAGCATCAACATGATGTCGCTGATCGGTTTGATCGTGATCACGGGTATCGTGATCAACGACTCCATCCTCAAGATCGACACGATCAACCGGCTCGTCCGGGCCGGCTGGGAGGTCGAGGCGGCCGTCCATGAGGCCGGCCACCGCCGCCTCAAGGCCATCCTGATGACCTCGCTCACGACGATCCTTGCCGTGGCGCCCTTCCTGTCGCGCGGCAACATGGGCGCCGACCTGCAGTTCCCGATGGCCCTCGTGGTCATCGTGGGCATGTCGGCCGGCACGCTCGTCAGCCTCTTCTACGTTCCGACGGTCTACGCCGCCATCTACCACAAGCGCACGCGCTGATGGCGGAGCGGCGGGGCATATCGTCGTTCTCGGTGCTGCTGCTCATGGCGGTGGCGGCCGTGATCGGCATCGCCTGCTTCCCGCGGCTGAAGGTGCAGTATACCCCTTCCGCCGCGACGAGCAACATCACCGTCAGCTTCAGCTACCCCGGCGCCTCGGCGCGCATCGTGGAGGCGGAGGTGACCTCCAAGCTGGAGGGCGCGCTCTCGACGATCCGCGCCGTGGAGGCCACGAGCAGCATCTCGCGCGACGGCAGCGGCTCCGTGACCGTGCGCGCCGCCCGCCGCGCCGACCTGCAGGCCGTCCGCTTCGAGGTGGCCTCGCAGATCCGCAACATCTACTCCAAGCTGCCGGAAGGCTGCTCCTACCCCTCCATCTCGCTGAATGCGCGGGGCGAGAAGACCCAGACCGCCATCACCTACAGCATCCGCAGCGCGCTGCCCTCCCAGGAGATCGCCGACTTCGTGGAGCGGGAGCTGCTCTACCCGCTCTCCATCGTGGAGGGGGTGAGCAGCGTGAGCTTCTACGGACAGACGCCCTTCGAATGGGTCATCACCTTCGACGCCGACAAGGCCGCCGCGAGCGGCATCACGGCGTCCCAGATCCGCTCGGCCTTCGCCAATTACTACGCGGAGCAGGTCGTCGGCGTGACGCAGGCCGACGGCCAGGCCTACGGCGTGCGGCTGCGCAGCGCCGGGGCCGACACCGGCGCGGAGCAGCGGCGGATGGCGGAGATCCCCGTGGCGCGGGTGGACGGGCGTGTGGTGCACCTGGGCGACCTCGCGACCTTCCGCTACCAGGAGGCGCTGCCGGGGTCGTACTACCGCGTCAACGGACTCAACGTGCTGACCCTGTCGGTGGAGGTGTCGGCCGACGCCAACCTGCTCGGGGTGGTGGAGGATGTGAAGGAGCGCCTCTCCGAGCTCCAGAAGGGATTCCCGGAGGAGATCGGCATCTCCGTGACCTACGATTATTCGGAGTACATCTCCGACGAGCTGGACAAGATCTATTTCCGCACGCTTCTCTGCCTGCTGATCCTGCTGCTGTTCGTGTTCGTGATGGCGCGCTCGTGGCGCTACATGCTGGTGATCGCGATCACGCTCACGGTCAACCTGCTCATCTCGGTCGCGCTGTACTTCTTCCTGGGGCTGCAGATCCATATCTACACGCTCGCGGGCGTGACCGTGTCGCTGGGCATCATCATCGACAACAGCATCGTGATGATCGACCACTACGCGCGCTGCGGCGACCGGCGGGTGTTCCCCTCGCTGCTCTGCGCCGTGATGACCACGGTCGCGGCGCTGCTCGTGATCCTGCTGATGCCCGAGCAGGAGAAGGCCAACCTGACGGATTTCATCTGGGTGATCGTGATCAACCTCAGCGTGTCGCTGCTGGTCGCCTATCTGTTCGTGCCGGCGCTGCTGGATTATTTCCCGGTGCCGGTGGCGGGGGCGGCGGCGCGCCAGGCGGCGCAGACGCGCAGGCCGGCGGGTGGAGTCGGCC
>JAEEGL016570428.1_pt1 | contig 16432 bp, 34 predicted proteins | sample 9134231 | NCBI WGS metagenome assembly JAEEGL01 (sample SAMN16246548, study PRJNA631951) | gut metagenome | biome: gut microbiome; feature: rumen; material: fiber-attached | host: Bos | place: Iran: Karaj | collected 2018-10
AATCGCGGACGATTGAAGGGGGTGAAAATGGCTCCGTTTTTCAGTGTGCATGAGAGGCTTCTGAACGAGGGCTTCCACTTGGTTGGCTCCAGGCTCAATCCCGGAGTCATTTTCAACTTCTATGAGGGGCCTGCATCGGAGGTCGTACTGCTTCTTGACAGGACGACGCTTGAGGTCAGGGAAATAATTGATACAGGGGCAGGGTATTCTGCCCGGAAAACCAAAATCTAAGGGGGTATTTATGAAAAGGGAATTTTCGGAAACAGATATTCTGATGCTTCGGAAGCTGGAGGTAATCCGCCAGCACTTTCCTGAATTCGACTATGAATTCAGGAGGCTTGAGGGAAGCTTTATCGGCTCATGGCTCTATGAGGGCAAGCCGGTGGCAGACCGCAACGAATTCGACCATCTGATTAAGGGTGACTTGACGGAATACCGCAAGCCGATTGAATATCCGACCGAATTCGACGGGCAGAAAGTCTATCAGATGTCGGACTGGAAGGGTGGTTTCGAGCAGTTTAAGCCTGGCGATTTGTTCACAGTCGAGTTTGCCAATTGGTTTCTTGGTTGTGTTCCGCCTGTATGTTTTTCAAGAACCTTTGTTCAGTGTGGTGAGCCATACTCACACCAGCCGGATAAAGACGGCAACTTTAGACCCACCTACACAACTTTGGAAGCGGTCAAGGGAACTATAAACGATACAAATTCAGTTTGGAAATTTTGCGGACATTGCTTTACAGACGAGAACGAAGAATACAGGGGGTAGGCAATGGACAGCAAAATAAAAAAAGCCATCGTCAGGGCGGCGGGGTACGGTTTCAACATTCCAGAGCTTGCCCTGTATTTCTGCAACAGCAAGGACAAGGTTTCTTACAAGGAGTACAGATCCTTTGTGGATTGGGCTAAGGGTAAAGCTGATTTCTACTACTGGCTGAGGTCACGCCTCAACGCAAAGTATGCAAGGGGGTAATGATGAAAATCACGCTCAGGGAACGTAAGAAGGTGGGTCAGTTCAAGGGTATCGCCCACTACAGGGAGGCTTCAAAATGATCAAGAGACAATATCAGGATGACAAGAAGGAATGTGCGTTTGAAAACGCCATTGACTGCCTTGTTTATGGCTATGGGTGGTCTGTATGGAATGCCTATGATCTGCCTGAAGATGACAAGAAAGAAATTTGGGAGAGAGCGAAGAATATCCTAGGGGGTAGGCAATGAAAAGATAATTATCGTCGAGCAATGGACTTTTGAGCTTAACATTTAGGCGGCCTGCGGTTTTCGCGGGCCTCAATTTTTTATACAGACCTATGGAGGAGAACATTATGGACATGGAAAAGGCATTTGACAGACAGAGAAAGAGCTTCCTTGAAGGGGATTTTGACGGACAGACGAAGGCGGACGCTTTCAAAGCGGGATGGGAGGCCTGCCTTCTTGAGCAGAGGGCCGACGCTGCGTTGAAGGCCGCAAGGAAGAACAAGGAAATCGTGATGGACGACTTCGTGTCGGAAGATACTTTCCGCCCCCAGATGACGGGATATTACTGCGACGGAGGCTGCAAGGTGGCGACAAACGGAAGGTGGCTCATAAAGCTTGAGGCGAAGTACCCTGCGGAGCATGAGGGCAGAATCATAAGCCCGGAGACAGGGAAAGAGCTTGACACCAACGGCATTCCATTCCCGAACTATGGAAGGGTGATTCCCTATGACGAGGACATGACGGAGAGCGGAATCACGCTTGACGACATCAGGCTCATCCGGTCAGTGACAAAGGCAAAGTCACTCTCCAATCTCGAAAAAACATCCGTTGTGGTAAACGGCGAATGGAGGATAAACCTTGCCGTGGCGGACAGGCTGCTCAAGGCTTGGGAGGCATTCCCGGATGCCGTCCTCTACAGGAGCAGGGACAGCTTTATGAAGGCCTTCAAGCTTGTCGGCAAGGGCATGACGTTCGTCTTCATGCCGATGACACTCGAAGGCTGTGGAGGCTACACCTACAGGTCAAGCACAAAGGAAATAGCGAAGGCCGCATGAGCCGGGAGGAAAGACACCATGAACATGTTGAACCAGATAATCATTGAGGGAAACGTAGCCAGTGACGCGGAGATGAAGCAGACTGTGGACGGAATCTATGTAACCACGGTTCCCGTGGTTCACAGGCGTTGCTCAAAAAATTTAAAAGGCGAAAATGTCGAGGAAGAATATTTCTTCGACATCGAGGCTTACGGAGAATCCTTTGCCACCAGGATGATATCCTATGCGACGGCAGGAAAGAGAATACGTGTTGTCGGTCGGCTCATGCAGGAACGCTGGAAGAGTGACTGCGGCGACCATTCAAGGGTATACATCATGGCGGAGCACGTGGACTTCATGCCCGTTCCCGTCAATCTGAAGAAAACACAGGAGGAGAAATAATTATGGCAATCTATTCATTTAGCCCGTTTGGGTATGATGGTTCTTTGTTAAACGTTGAGGTTGACTTGAGACGAGGAATCCCGGCAGTTGACATTGTAGGACTTGCAGATAACTCCGTAAAGGAAAGCCGTGAGCGTGTACGCTCTGCAATCATCAACAGCGGTTTTGAGTTCCCCGCAGAGAGGGTTCTTATAAGCCTTTCACCCGCTGACCTTAAAAAAGAAGGGACAGGATTCGACCTGCCTCTTGCTCTTGCGGTTCTCTCAGAAAAAGACGATTACCCTAGAAGTCAGGATGCAAAGGTTATGGTCATGGGCGAGCTTGAACTGAACGGAAAACTCAGACCTGTCCGGGCGGTTTACCCCGCATTGAGTTCGGCAGTTTCAGTAGGAATCAAGTATGCAATCGTTCCGAAAGGCTGTGAGACCGCAATTCCGAAAGGAATCCATGTTGAGTATGTTGAGGACTTGCGAGAAGCCTATGACGCTCTCGTAAAAATTGATGAAGCAGAATCTCCTGGAACAGAGTTTGAAGAATCAGCTACAGAAGAGGAGAAAGAAATGAAAGTTGAGTTTGATGACATTCCCGAAGATAATCTTGATTCAATCGAAGGTCATAACAGATTGAAATTTGCCATGGCGGTAGCTGTTGCTGGTCGCCATCACTTGCTCGCTTACGGAGCACCCGGTTGCGGAAAGACAATGGTATTGCAGCACATGAGCGAGCTTATGCCGAAACTTCTTCCCGAAGAATCACAGAGCGTAACACGGATACATTCGATTGCGGGCTTGCTTAGTCCGAGCAAAGGATTTAAGACAGTCAGACCGTTCCGTATGCCGCATCAGACCGCAAGCCTTGAGGGAATGTGCGGGGGCGGAGTGTATTGCAGACCCGGTGAAATCAGCCTCGCCCACAATGGAGTCCTTTTTCTTGACGAGGCGGTTGAGTTCAAAACCTCCGTCCTTCAGATGCTGCGTGTTCCCCTTGAATCAAGCAGTATCACACTGGCAAGGGCCGGACGCTCGACATGCTACCCCGCAAGGTTCCAGCTTGTAATGGCTATGGCTCCTTGTCCGTGCGGAAACTATGGAAGCGAGGATAAGATTTGTCTCTGTTCAGCAAAGGCAGTCGAGATGTATTGGAAGAAATTTAGCGTGCCGCTCCTTGACCGCGTGGCGGTACGTGTCAACTGCTCCAAGAGAGAGGACGGCACGGACTTCCATCCGGTCGCCATGCTCAGGGAGATGATCGCCGACGCATGGAGACGGCAGTACAAGAGGCAGGGAAAGCTCAACCAGGATCTTGCCCCGGGAGAGGTTATAAACTATGTCAAGCTGGACTCCTACGCGGAAAAACACTGGCTGAGATGGAGCGACGCTCATTCGGTCTCCGTCAGAGCCGCAAGCGACATCCTGAAACTTGCAAGGACTTTGCAGGACATGAAGGATGACAATTCCGAAGTCGATGACGTATCACTCGGAATGGCGCTCATGCTTCACGGAACCACCGTTCTGGAAGACATTCAGGAATAAAGGTCGGGGTTTGCCGGGTTCCCTCAAAACCCGGTCTTATCAGCCGCAGGGACGGCAAGAAGGAGGAAATTATGGAAATGAAAGACTTGATGAATGAGTGCGAGGCACTCATCGAAGAGAATCAGAAAAAAAAGGAGACTATGGAGAACTTACAGAACGAGTTGTGTGACAGGTGCCTCGAAAACTACAGGACACTGTTCGTTCAAGAATTTATAAATCTTAGAAAACTTACAAGCAGACTTATCCATGTCGTACCAAGTGCCGTCGTCGATTGGACTGTGAGTGACTCCAACGGAAAGCCTTTCGGTAACATCAACATAAATTCCGACTTTGCCACTTTCCATACGTTCGGCTGGAACGATTTCTACTGGGGACTGAACGAGGTTAGAGCAGCAAGAAGGTCCGCTGATGGCTTGGCGGAGATGTTCTCGACTCCCGGCAGGACGTTGCTAACTTTAGACAACTTTAAAGCAGCGTTTACACGAATTCTCAAGACTCTAGCCAGATGCGTCCGCGACGAAAACGATGAGTTGAGAAGAACTACCGAGAAACTCGCTTCTATGTTGGAGGATTCTTCCTTCGTTAAGGAGATAGATGACGATACTATCGAAATCATAATCAACGGAAAAACTTACATCGGCACAGTAAAGGAGGCTTAGCCATGAATGAACTGACAAACAAATTTACTAAAAGATTAGAATTGATTAAACCGCTTACAACGAAACCTCCTTACTATACTTATGAGAAAAAAATATTAGAAGCAATTCTCACTGGGAAACATCATGCGTGGGTAGACGGTTTATATCCTGAATGGAAGGAAGCACTGGAAAAAAACGGCTTTACTGTGACTTATAAGGAAATCGGAAAAAACGGTTTTCTTGATGTAACTATCTCTTGGTAAATATAAAGGGGCTTATATGGAAATACTTTTCAGAAATAAACGCAACACAGCAAAGCTTTGCATGAAGGTATCGTGTGAGAATATCCACAGTTTCACAGATTATGAAGTGGACAAACTCAACGAGATACTCTCTCTGAATGAAGGATATAAGTGGGAGCCTGTAAGGACAGGCTTCGCTTATGACAACAATCTTCCATTGATAGGAGCGTAAGAATGAAGGAAATCACACACGAGGAGACACGGAAAATTACAGTCACGGACGGCTATATGTCGGACGACGGAATCATGTTCAAGACAGAAAGGGAGTGTCTTAGACATGAGGAGGAAATTCAATTGAAAAAGTTGAAGTCGAAATGTCCGGCTCTTGTTGAGAGTCCGCTGGAAAGATTCGGTTACGAGATAGCACAATCTCTTTTCTGCTCGGACAACGACACGTTCTATAAATTCAGTCCCAAGTCGCAGGCTGACATTGACAGCCTGCTGGCATACATCAAGGCATCCGGGTCATGTTACTCTGTTGACACAAACAGCAAGGGGACTGTGCTTCTAAAGGATTACTTTGTGTTTGAGAGCGATGATGTGGAATTCATAGCCCTGTTCAGCAGGGATTATGTGGAGCGGCTGTACAGGACCTATGTTGAGCAGATGTTCGGCAAGGAGGACTGCGAATGAAACTTGAAGTCGTAAAGATGGGATGTGACTTTGATTATCTGCACAACAAAAGACAGATGGATTTCTCAGACCTTGAGAACCACAGGCTGAGGATGAGGTTCACAGACAAAAAGGGACGCAGAATTTACGGAGACGTGACCTGCTGGGATGTCGAATACTGGCAGAAAACCACAAAGGACAAAAGACGGCTTCCGCCGTTTGCCGTAGGCGTTGACCTCTCTGTTTATGGAACCTACAAACTGGGGAATTCCCCACGGCAGGTAGGATGTTTTCGCTACACCATTAACGAACATTCGGAGACTTATCCTTACACAAAGAAAGGACTTCTTGATCTGATCAACTCAGCTTCAAGAGATGTTTACGATGACATTGAGTTTGTAAGCCATGACAGGCTCGATGAATGGGACGCATGGCAGGATGAGGACAGAAAAAAAATTGAGGAAAAACTCAAGGAGGAAGAAAACAAATGGCATTGAGAGAAAAGTATAATGTTACCATTGAAAATGAAGGAGATAAAAATTGTCCATGTTATTACTGTACGGCCATTGTTAATGGCAAGAAAATATGGGCTAGATACCATGATTATACAAGGACTGTCGTGCTAAGGATGTTCACTAAATATTGTGACAATGTTGCAAATGGAATATGTGAGGCAGTATGAAAATGACATTGATTGAAGCATTCGTTTATAATCCCTGCACAGGTTGGAGCCCCTGCAAGATGTGGCAATGCCACCATCTATGCAATGGAAATGAAGTCAAGGTATCAGCTTGAACACCCAGACGTAAACCAAGCTGAATGGAAAGCTGAGATAATAATAGTGGAGGAATAGCATGAAAAAGGAAACTAGGGAACTTATGTCATGGGCTAAAGAGCAATTTGAGATTATGACTGAGCGCAATTTCTCTTGGAAAACATGGGACACTAATGAAAACTGCGAGCGAATGATTGAGTTTCTCAACAAACTGCAAGAAACAGAAGCTTGTCTTGCGAAGGGCGGGCTTGTAAGGGATGGCAAGGGAAACTGGCTTGCAAGTGGAACAAGAGTCAAATACATTCAGCACAACGCAGATGGAGACTGGCATACTGGTACTGTTGATTTCGATATTACAAATCTTTGCTGGTATCTGAACACTGATAGTGGTGACTACCTGTATCTTGCAAAAGATTATTATGAGGTAGACACCTTTGAAAAATTTGATGATTAAGGGAGGATGAAGTATGAGAACACTTAAACTTGAACTCAGGGAAAAATTAGGACTTCCGAACCGTAAGGTTGTAAAATTTAATTTTGACAATCAAAGTTACTCCGATTTATCGGAACTCACGAAAAAATACTTCGTATATGTCGGAAAAGGGCAGTACATTACACAGCTACTGTCTATGGATGAACAGATGAATTTTGCTCCCATCCGCACAACCAGTATAAAAGCACCTGTTAATTCAGGCCTGTCTATCGCATTCACTGAAAGTGGAAACTACGTTGATGACAATGTATTCGCAGGTTTGTGCGCAGACATGGAGATGTTTGACTCTTCCGGTGATTTTGGAGAGGATGCGCAAGGCTGGCATGAGCCAAAATGTATATGGCCGAATGAAAAAAAACGCAATGGCCTTAGTATGTTTATATGTGGTACGGCGGAAATAAGGATGATTAAAGAGAACCTTTACTCTGTCGTAATAAGTTCGGTTGACGGAAAACAAATTGCAAAGTTCAATGTCGATGACCGTCTTGATGATACATGGCAAGGCTTTAAGGTCGGAGATGAAGAATATGACATCAACATTTACAGTTCTGAGTTGTACGGAATTGATGATGAAAACGCCAAGTGGGGAGCTACAGTATATCCAGTCAGAAACGGTTTTATAGACTTACAGATTATGGTGCAGTTAAAAGTTAAGGAGGTTTGACTATGAAAACTCACCGTATCTGCAAAGTTTGTGGGAAGCCCGTCATAAAGGAAACTAAGATCAAGGAATATCCGTTCTATTGCCCGCACTGCTACGAGAATAGATACAGGATAGAAACTACAAATAGCAAGAAAATCTGGAGGAAAAAGATGGAAGAGGAAGTTGTATGTATGGACTTGATGTCACTGTACAACCATTTGAACCGAGGCTTTGACAGAGCAACAACAAAGTACGGATATGAAATACTGCGAGAAGATTCTCCCTACGGAAGCTCATATTACGATCTCGTCAAAGAAGGTGGTGGCGTTTACCGCTGTTGTGATGGAGAAGAAGCCATCGTGCTTGAAAGAAAAGATGGAAAAGTGAAGCTCGTGTCAAATGCTGTAGATACAGAGGGGGATGGCGATACTTATTTCTTTGTTCTTTCGGAGGAAGAATTTGACATCGCTACTCACCAGCCAATCATAACAGGGGAGGAATGAATATGTATTACATCAACGCACAGGTAAAGGACACGACACAGCCGATTGACGTGAACGAGAGGAACTTCCCCCACATCTGGAACTCAAAGGATTTCTCCAAGGCAATCTACATAGAGAAGAGAGACGGTGACATATACATCGAGACTCTTTCCGATAATCTTGAGTACATCAAGAAAGCCGTGGACAGGTTCGAGGGCAGGAATGATATTCTTTGTGAAATCAAATGGACGGCTGAGGATGTCCGAACAGCATACGAGAGACACTTCGGACGTAATGCCACGGACGAAGAGATTGATGAGTATGTCAATATGATTGACTGGGACAGGGTTCAGGAAGTAGTTATCGAACAAGGATGGGACATAATCGAGGCTGTACTGCCATGACAAAAATCATAAGATACCGCTACGACTACTACCTTGTGAGGACAATCCCTTTGACAATAGACGGAAAGCAGGTTGAAGTAAGGGTGGGGGACTTCAACCTTGAAAAGAAGCTCCAGAAGCCCTGCGGAAAAAGGTTCAAGAAAATGTTCGGGGACATCCGCTTCTTCGCCCCCGGCCAAAAGCTTGCCTACGGCTCCGACAGGGCTGTGATGAACTGGCTCTTCAAGAAGATGATATGGGACGGCTTCGAGCCGATGGAGGAAACGGATGATATACAGAGTTTGTTACACGGAAGTCTTTACTGGCTTCAAGGAAATTGAGGCTAATTCGGAAGCCGAGGCAATGAGAAAGGTTACTGACCTTATTGAATGTGATGAGCTTGTCCCGTCGTCAGAATATGACGGACATGAAATCACCGTAGATTATGCAGAGGAGGTATCAGAATGATAGATGAAGAAATAGAAGTTCCTACTTGTGAAAGCATAAAGATAGGGTGTTCAAAAGATTATTATGAAGATTAAAGAAGATAGAATAAAATGACTGTCGAAGAAATGGCAGACGAGTATGTTAAGCATTTAAGGAGTAAATTATGTTTGAGAAAGAAGCAGAAGAAAGAGCTGTTGAAGAAAACCAACTTGCCTTTTGGAAAATAAATTAAGGAGAAAACGGATGATATACAACATGATGGTAACTGAATACCTCAGAAAGACGGTGAGGGTGGAGGCAGAGGACATCTTCGAGGCGAAGGACAAGGTTCTTGACCTCATATCAAGCGAGGAACTGGTGCTCAGTGCGGACGACTTCTGCGACAGGGACATAGAGACCATGGACGAATACGAGCACAACTGCGGCAGCTACGGAACATGCCTCACGAACGACAGGGACTTCTCCGTGGATTTGGACTTCTCAAATAATTGATTTTGAAAAATTATTAACAAATCAAACTGATTATGATAGGATGTAATCATAGCAGGATGACCTGCAAGGAGGAATATCGATGTATAAGATGTATGAGGTTGATTCCCTGACGTTGGCAGCAAAGAATCATTCGGAAGACAGCAATATATGTGGGTGGTACGAAGCTTACGCTTCTGAAAATTTGGAAAAATTAAAAATTCAGCTCAGGAACACACATTGGTCATGGAGAGCCAAGATCATTAATGTGGAGACGAATGAATTTGTGACGAACTCTGTCATCGAAAAAAGCAAGGAGGCATGATTATGACAAGGAAGATCGTAGAACTGGCTAAGGGTGTAGTTATAATCGTGGAGGCTGAATATTACTGCATCCATGAAGACGCTGATTTGATAGCCGACAAATTCGGCTATCACGACGAGGGAATCAAAGTCAATATCGGCTTGGACTTCAACGGAAAGCATTATGACAATGGCAACGTAGCGGAAATCACAAGCGAAAGACTCAGGGAGATCAAGAAGGCTCCAGAAGATGTGGAAATAGAGGTCTTCTGGGCAGACCGGAAAGAACCGGTGAAATTCTTCTTGAAGAAGGAAAACGCTGACCGTCTAAGAGCGGCAATGGAAGCTGCAAAAGATGAAGAGGCTCCTGCCGATTACAAGGCAAAGGTAGCGGCAGAAAAAGAAAAAGAGAAAGAGACAGAAATAAAGGAATGCGAAAACCTGATTGCAAAATGCGAAGATGTCATCAAAAACCAAGGAAGGCTAAAAACAAAGGATGAAGCAAAAGAATGGCTCAGGAATTACAACAACGTAATGAATGAGGGCGGCGAAGGGTTCCTTCCAAGGGTGTACACTCAGGAAGAGTATGAAGTGTCAAAGAAAAGGCTTGCCGAATTAAAAGGCTAGAAAAAGCTAAAGCAGACCGGGTAACAGCCTGCTTTAGCTTATTTAAAAATTATAAAGTTTCAATTCACGCTATCAAGCGACAAGAACATGATAGCACAAGGATATGATTGAAGACTAAAGGAGCGACTGAAAGCGTGGAAGAAAAAGAAAAGAAAGAATCAAGAGGCGGCTACCGTCCGGGTTCTGGACGCAAGGCAAAGTCGGAATCGGGGAAGGCTGTGACTGTGAGCTTCAGCTGCTCCCCTGAGCAGAAGGAGCAATTGCAGAAGGATGTCGCGGAAAGCGGCATGGGGCAGATCGAATACATCCTGAAAAAATTATTCTAGGGTGACAGTCTGTGGCACTCCGGGCGTGCTACAATCATTCAAGCTTCAAAATCAAAGGAGGACGGGAATGGAATGGGTTGTGCTTATCGTATTCGGAGGATGCTTCATTGGCATAACAAAACTAAAGGACTGGTTCGCGAACAAATACAAATTTGGATTCGGTCAGTTTCTTCGGGAATGGGTCATAGGCTCCGGCTGGTGGGTAAGACCCCTGACCGCATGGGACTGGATTTTTGGATGGATCATCATTGCAAGCTGGACGGTGTTCATCCTCTACATGCTGAAGGGAACAGGAGGCCTCATCAGGAGGAAGCCAAAGGCGAGGTCGAATTTCGTCACGGACCTTAAGCTTCTGGGAGCAGGACTGGCACTGGCCGCCGCGTGGTACGGCATACGCTGCCTGCTCGCCGCCAACTGGATATTCTTAAAGGACAATCCCCTGATTCCGATTCCGGCTCTCTATGGAAGATGGTGGACGCTCATCCCATTTCCGTTCGCCGTCTTCAAGGTCGGGACGACGCTCTTCCACATCGGAAGGGCCATAGTGAAGAAGGTTTCCGGGATTCCTTCCGCAATAGCGGACAAGGCAGAGGAACTTGTCGATACGGCAAGGACACTTGCCAAGGAGGAGTAGCATGGCGTTCATTGCGGGAATCTCAATCGTACTTCTGGGGAAGTTCATATCGTACCTTGCCACCTCACAGCCCTGTCCGGACTGGAAGGCTGGCATCGTGGTCGCGGCTATACAGATAGCGGTCCTAATGATATTCCTTGTGCAGTGGTTCTTCAGCAGGACGCTTCCGAGGTTCCTTCACGACAGGAAGGAGCTGAAGGAGAAGAAGGCGAGGAAGCACAGGGAAAAGATACTGAGAAAGTTCCGCAGGGAAAGCCTGCCGGAAACCGTCCGGTAATTCCAAGGAGGAAAACATGGGAGCGTCAATCCTTAATCCGGGAAGCGTCGACTTCGCCGGAACGAACTTCGACATAAAGCTGAGGGACTTCAGGAACACAGTCGCAAGACACATAAGGAGCGGAGAGGCGAAGCTCCGCCAGATGGAGGACGACGGATGGAACAGGAACCCCGTCCATACGTCCGAGTACGACGAGTGCAGGCGCATGACGGAGTGCTACGCAGACCTCTACGGAAGGAAGCCGAAGGACGACAGGGAGCTTGAGGCCCTTATATGGCTGTTCAACGGCGGGAAGCTCCGCCCGAACGCCGAGATAGAGTCAAAGAGGGAGGAGCTTGAGAAGGCCGAGTACCGGGAAAAGAGCTTCTCCAGCAAGCTTTCCATGATATATGAATTCGCGGACAAGAGGAGGCTGATGTGCGCACTCCTCAGCATCGCCCTCGCCCCCGTGGCTCCGATAGCCGTCTGGAGGTTCGTGCTGCAATACTGGTCCGGGGACCTCCCCATGTGGCCGTTTCTGTGCGCAATCATCGTGTCATGGCCCATAAGCTTCCTCATTACCCACCTGATAGTCCTGATGGGGGACGCAAAGGACGAGTCGGAAAGATTCGAGGAACACAAAAGGGCAGGAGAAAAGTACCGCCCGTCAGCAGGAACCATCGTGGACGCGGCATCCTATGGGGCTACGCTGCTATCGATGCGGAGCATCGGGAAAAACCTTGGAAGGAGGAGAAGGAGAAGATGATGAAATATGAGGCGACGTTCGGAATCAGCGAGCTTGACAGAAGGCAGGTCAACGTGGAGGCGGTGGAGAACGTGTTCGTCAACATGATATACGTTGACAGGAACAGGACGAGCGTGTGCGTGTCAACGATAATCATAACCCCCCTCAAGGGCGGGAGCGTCCACGGGAAGCCGTGGACGGCCAACATACACCCGGACGAGTTCAGGGTGGAAAGGCTGAACAGGGAGACTTTCCTTGCCGAAGATTTCGGAAACGCCCTTGCGGAGTTCAACAGGCAGCTGAACTTTGCGGTCGGAATGTACTCCCAGTCCGGGCGGGAGGTCAGGGCTGGAAGGAACCCACTGCTTACAAGGCCCGTCCATAGGTGACGGGCAAGGAGGTCTCCAATGGCTTTTGTCGAAATAAGGAGAAAAGATTTCCATTTGAGGGACATATACACCTTGTCCCTTGTCCTCAGCATAACGGATGCTCCCGAAGACATGGATGAAGTTTCCATAGGGAAAGGCCGAATCCATCATACGGAGGTAAGACGGAAGGGAAAGATTTTTTTTACAGAGGCCTGTCCAGCAGGAGACGTGGACGAGGACTGGAAAATCGTGCAGGATGCCTGCCGGACCATCGGCATCACTCTGGAACAGTGTCTGCCGGAGGAAAGCATGGAGGAGAAACTCTTCCGCTTCTCATTCCCCGGGTACGAATAGAAAGAGAGGAAAAAGGAGGATTCGTTCCTCTTTTTTTTGTCCCAAAAAAATCCATTTGGATTTATATTTATTCTATATTGACTTATTTGGAGGCTAGGAATATAATCTAGTTATGGTAGATTACGATGATTTGGTCTACATGACCAAGGAGGACTTCGTAGAACAGATAAACCAACGCCAGCAGGCGATACGGGATCTCCTGAACGACATCGACGTTCTCATAGCGTCCTACGTGAACAGCAGGAACCTGACGCGCGACGAGGCAGCGAAAGTCCTGCGGTGCGAACCCACGGGCATCCCGAAGGAGATACCGTGCGTCCATTTCGGAAGGAACTGGCTCTACCGCCAGTGCGACGTGGACAAATGGCTGAAGGAAAACACCCGTCTCAGGAAGGACATTCCGAAAAAACTTTTCTAGGCCAGTTCCAAAGGAGGAAAACATGGAGCAGAGCGAATCCGTGAAGAACATCATTCCCGCACTCGTGAACGCGAGGAAGGACATAAAGAACCTGTACCCGTCTTCCAAGGGGTACGGCTACAGCTATGTGCCACTTGAGAAGGTCATAGACCTCCTGAAGGAAGTCCTGCCCGAGCATGGGCTTGGGTACATACAGCTTCCGACGGGGGGAGACCAGACCTCCATCGGGCTGACAACGAGGATAATCCATACGTCCGGGGAATGGCTGGAGTCAACCGCCGTATTTCCCCTCACCGACATGAAGGGCGTGAACAAGTCCCAGATGACGGGAGCCGCGCTCACTTACTTCCGCAGATACGCACTGTGCGCGGCGTTCGGTATAACGGGGGACGAGGACGTTGACGCTTCGGACATTGAAGACCTTTCCAGGAAGCTCCAGAAATACATCAACGAGGGACGCTTTGACAAGGCCCCCAAATGGAAGGAACGTGCCGTCCAGCTCATCGCCGAGAAGAACGCGGAGGGAATGAGGGCCTGCCTTGACTTCTGCGAGAACAAAAACTCCGGCAAGGGAGGTAGTGCGGCATGAGCGGCGGAAATCGCATGGAACCGTTCGTCCCGGAAAGACGGGTAATGCTGGTTCCGAGGCATATCGACGGAGAGGTTCAGACACCGCTGGAGTTTCCCACCATGGCAAGGGCCTCGGAATACCTGGAAGTCCCGGCGCAGTATGTGCGCGAGGCTTTCGTGAAGGGCTGCATGGTCACTTCCCGGAAGGACGGAAGATCATGGTTTGTGGACTCGATGGAGGAGGTGGAATAGATGGAGACCAAGAGCAAGTCTGGCGAGCTGTACGTGCTCGTCAACCATACGATGTACACGGAAGCGGATGTCAGGAAAATGACACCCATGCAGATAACCGACCTCATAGGAAGGGTTTCGGTCGGAATATCAATCTTCGGCGAGAAGATAAAGAAGCTGAAGGCGACTCCGCCGAGGCAGAGGAAGGAAGACTACAAGGAATCGTTGGACAAGAACAGGCACGCCAAGGCGATGCTGCAGCAGGCCCTCATGTGGATTTCACCGATCAGGAAACAGAAGAACCTTGAGCGCAAGCAGGGGGAGGACGAGCTGTTCCGCCAGGTCGCCAAGGAAATCCTTGACGGGGACCTCTACTCGAAGATCCTTGTGAAGGCACAGGCAAGGCTGGAGCTTGCCTGATGGAAGAAACGTCCCTCTCCGCACTCGCAAGGCAGACCCGCAGAAGCCCGGAGGAAATTCTTTCGGCGGCGGAGTCCCTTGGAATCCCGGTCAGATATTCACAGCCCGGCAGGTCGTTCTACCCGGACGAGGTGAGGAAAATATACAGGAAGCTGTTCCCCGGTCTCTCGCATGAGACCGTCCCGCAGTCCGAGCTGCTTTCGATGTTCCCCGGAATCAACAGGAAGAAACTGGAGGCCCTTGCCGGGAAGCTTGGCATACGGGACGAGGCGGATGGAAACGGGGAAAAATGCTACGGCATCGAGGACGCGCAGAAGCTTGCGTCAGAGCTTGAGGGGATAGTCTCCCGAGACCTTGGGGACTCCCTCGACCCCTCATGGTGGCCCCCTGTCGATGACTACGTTTTCCTTACGGAAGTCAACAACTGCGGAAGGATTTACGAGATGGTGAGGGGGATGGAGCATCCGCCGATCATGGACGAGCTGATGGACTGAGGGAGGACGAATGACTGCGCTTCTGCACGGAGACTGCTACGAAATCCTGCCTTCAATCGGGAACGTTGACTGTGTGATAACCGACCCTCCCTACGAGTTCAACGCGCACGTCACGGGAAGAGGGATGTTCGCGGACTCCAACGCCGAACGCTACGGACGGAAAAGGCACGTGGGAAACCTTGAGAAGCTGGAGGAGGTCGGCTCCACGACGTTCTCGCCGGGAAAGTTCCTCGACCTCCTCGAGCCTCACATGGAAAGGTTCTGCGGCTACTTCTTCTGCAACAAGACTTTGGTCGCGGACTACATCGAGTGGGCAAGGAAAAGGAAATACACGTTCGACATCCTCGTGATGCTGAAGCGGAACCCCGTTCCGGCGCACAGCACGCACCACGTCTCCGACACGGAGTACATAATCCTCATAAGGGGAAAGGGGTGCTGGTTCCAGGGGCAGGGACTCGAACTGGACGACTACCGCAAATGGTACATGACCACATGCGGGAAGAGGTGCCATCCGGCGGAAAAGCCGGTGGAGCTTCTGGAGAGGTTCGTGAGGACATCCGTAAGGCCGGGCGGAACGGTGCTGGACCCGTTCATGGGAAGCGGAAGCACGGCGATAGCCGCACTGAAGAACGGAAGAAACTTCGTGGGAATCGAGAAGACAGATGAATACTTCACGCTCGCAAAGGAGCGTATTGACGGATTCAACTGCATCGGCGGACTGTTCGAGGGCATAGCATGAAGGAACAGGACGGCAACATCATGGAGGAGGCGGAGGAGCGTTTCTTCATAATGTCTGAGCAGGACGACGTGGGGGACATCACCGCGCTGAAATACATACAGGAAAATTACGGACGGGAAACCGCCGTGCGTATATTGAAAAAATACTGCACCCCAAAAACTTCAAAGGAGGAAAAATATGATAGGTTACAAAGCTACTGACATGAACGGCTGTTGCCGTGGATTTAAGTTTGAAGTCGGAAAAACTTACACGAAGGACACCCCAAAAGAAAATTTAGAATGTTGGACCGACAAAGTGTTTCACTTTTGCAGGGAACTTTCCGCTATCGAAAAAGAAAGTGATTACAAATTTTCTGAAAGCAGACTTTTTGAAATAATTGCCGGTGATTTTGTTCGTAGCGGTGATAAGTACGGTACTAACTCGATTACAATCCTTCGGGAAATCGAGGGTGACGAAAAACAAGATTTAATAAACAGTGGCAATCGGAACAGTGGCGATTGGAACAGTGGCAATCGGAACAGTGGCAATCGGAACAGTGGCAATCGGAACAGTGGCAATCGGAACAGTGGCAATTGGAACAGTGGCGATTGGAACAGTGGCAATCGGAACAGTGGCGATTGGAACAGTGGCGATTGGAACAGTGGCAATTGGAACAGTGGCGATTGGAACAGTGGCAATCGGAACAGTGGCAATCGGAACAGTGGCGATTGGAACAGTGGCAATTGGAACAGTGGCGATTGGAACAGTGGCAATTGGAACAGT
>JAEEGL012623004.1_pt1 | contig 16430 bp, 11 predicted proteins | sample 9134231 | NCBI WGS metagenome assembly JAEEGL01 (sample SAMN16246548, study PRJNA631951) | gut metagenome | biome: gut microbiome; feature: rumen; material: fiber-attached | host: Bos | place: Iran: Karaj | collected 2018-10
CTCTATTACGAGAATGAGATCCGAGTTACGGATAGTGGACAGTCTGTGCGCTACTGCAAGGATAGTCCTGCTGCCTGCCATATTTGCGATAGCCTGCTGTATCTTGCGTTCAGTTTCAACGTCCACAGAAGCAGTCGCTTCATCCAGAATGATTATAGGTGATCTTCTTAGTATTGCCCTTGCGATAGCAATCCTCTGTTTCTGTCCTCCGGAGAGCTTTACTCCTCTCTCGCCTACCTGTGTATCATATCCCTCCGGCATCAGCACGATGTCGTCATGAATATATGCTGCTTTCGCCGCTGCTATTATCTGTTCTTCAGAAGCAGTCGGATCTGCATAGGCAATATTCTCGCTTATAGTGCCGTTAAACAGGAACGTATCCTGAAGTACAGGAGAGATATTTCTTCTGAGACTCGCAACCGTGATCTCCTGTATATCCTTTCCATCAAGAAGGATCCTTCCCTTCTGCGGCTCATAGAATCTGGACACCAGCTGAGTCAGTGTAGTCTTCCCAACGCCGGTCGGACCGACGAGAGCTACCATCATTCCCGGTTCAGCAGTAAAGGAAATGTCATCCAATACCTTCTCTCCAGTCTCATAAGCAAAATCGACATGTTCAAACTCTATCCTGCCTTCAGCGATTCCTATCTCTTCTGCTCCTTCCCGGTCTCTGATCTCCGGTTCGGTGTCAAGTATCACGAACACCCTTTCAGCACCAGCCATAGCCTGCTGCATGTTCTCCAGAAGAGAAGCAAGTCCTGCTACAGGCTGATAGAAAAGGCCAAGATAGAGCAGGAAAGATACTATATCTTCTACATCTGTACGGCCTAGGTAAGCCATATAACCACCGATGCTGACAACAAGAATAGTTCCGAGTGAGGAAATGAATTCAACTGTCGGGTGGAATATCGCACTGCTCCTTAGGGCGGCAAGCATCGCATTGACCTGCTGGAAGTTCTTCTCATTAAAGCGTTCTGTCTCATAATCCTCTTTCCCGAATGACTGAATCTCGTGCACTCCGGAGAGATTATCCTGCAGCTTTCCGCTGAGCTCTCCTTCTTTCTTCCTCGAAGTTCTGAACAAAGGCTGAACTTTCTTGGAGAAAAGCAGTCCGCTTATGAGCACCAGCGGGATCGGGAAACAAGTGAAAAGAGCAAGCCTTGCATTGATGGAGAGCAGAATGACAAGGACTCCTGTAAATGTTACAAGGTTTGTCATGATATCAGGGATGATATGAGCGTAAAGCAGCTCAAAATCCCTGGTATCACTGATGATACGGCTCATCAGGTCTCCGGTCTGTTTATCATGAAAGAAAGACAGATCAAGTCTTTCCATCTTGTCATAGACCTTTTTCCTCACATCGCCAACAAGATACCAAGCAGCTCTGTGCGCCATGTAATTGCTCAAAAATCTGAAAATAACTCTCAGCAGGTAAAGAGAGAATATCCTGATAGTGAGATTTCTGATAGTTACAAGATCAGCCTGAGTGACACCTTTGCTGACGAGCCCAGTAAGAGCTGACAGCACTCTGGGAGCAGTGAGATTCACCGCTGTGAGAAGAAGAGTCGATGTAATTGCAACAACATAAAATAAACGATAACGTACGGCTTCTCTGGAAAGCCTGAAAAGGAGCTTCATAATAACCTCTGTTCGATAAAAAAGGAAATGCGTTTTTCTTCCAGCTACATAATAACACTACTTTTGACACTTCTTATACTATCCTGTTTCTTCTGTCTCCTCTTCTGAAGGACTCAATGTTCTTTATGATCTCTTCTATACAGCGTTTTCTGGCTTCATAGGCTCCCCATGCCATATGAGGGGTAAGGCATACGTTTTTACGATCTTTTATCTGCCAGAACGGATGATCTTCCGAAAAAGGTTCTCTGCTGTAAACATCCACTCCAAGTCCGGCTATCTTACCGTTCCTTACAGCATCTGCCAGAGCGCTTTCATCAGTAACAGCTCCTCTGGCCACATTTACAAAAATGCAGTCTTCCTTGAGTTGTGAGATCAGATCCGACGAGAATATTCCTCTTGTAGTCTCACTAAGCGGAAGATGCACGGTCAAAATATCTGACTTCTTACAAAGTGTCTCAAGATCAACACACTCGGCATCATCAACAGGGTCACGCTTGAATACCAATACTCTGCAGCCCAGCGCTTCAGCGATCTTTCCTACTTTTCTTCCTATATTTCCGTATCCTGCTATTCCCCAAACTTTTCCGTCTAATTCATGATACACAGGCTTCAGAATATTGGCTATGCCTCCGTGTGAATACTCACCGCTTCGCACTTTCGACGTATATTCTTCCAGATGGTTTGCAAGATACAGCACCATCGAAACAGCAAGCTGCGCGACGCTGGATGTAGAGTAGCCTATAACATTGCAAACAGCAATTCCCTTTTCTCTGCAGAAAGAGATATCGACATTGTCATACCCTGTAGCCGCCACACATACGAGTTTCAGGTTCGGGCACTGCAGCAGTTCGTACTCTCCCAGTTTTACCTTATTGATTATCACCACTTCTGAATCCGAAACATGATCAGCTATCTCGGCAGATGAAGTAGAATCAAACACCGACACATCTCCTGCCGCTGTCAGTACAGAAAGATCCAGATCATCTCCCAATGTGGAAGCGTCAAGCACTGCTATCTTCATTTTTGTCTCCTTTCGAAAATACAGGACGGTATCATGAATACCGTCCTGTATAAGCTAGTATTACACTGGATTATTTGAGGCCTTCAGAAACTGCAACTGCGCATGCAACTGTAGCGCCGACCATCGGGTTATTACCCATTCCGATCAGACCCATCATCTCGACATGAGCAGGAACTGAAGAAGAACCGGCGAACTGAGCGTCGCTGTGCATACGTCCCATGGTGTCTGTCATGCCGTAGGAAGACGGACCAGCAGCCATGTTGTCAGGATGCAGTGTACGTCCCGTGCCACCGCCGGAAGCTACTGAGAAGTAGCTGATGCCGTTCTCTGTGCACCATTTTTTATAAGTGCCGGCCACCGGATGCTGGAACCTTGTGGGGTTGGTTGAGTTTCCTGTGATAGAAACGCCGACTTTCTCCTTCTTCATGATGGCAACGCCTTCCGGAACATTGTCTGCACCGTAGCAGCGGACATCAGCACGGGGTCCCTTTGAATAAGCAACGCGGTTGACTTCCTTGACTTCTTCCGTGTAGGGATCAAATTCTGTCTCAACATATGTGAATCCGTTGATCCTGGAAATGATCCATGCGGCATCCTTTCCGAGTCCGTTCAGGATAACCTGAAGGGGATTCTTGCGGACTTTGTTGGCGTTAAGAGCGATCTTGATAGCGCCTTCTGCAGCAGCAAATGACTCATGACCAGCCAGGAAGCAGAAGCAGCTCGTCTCCTCGGAGAGGAGCATCTTTCCGAGGTTACCGTGTCCGAGACCGACTTTACGGTTCTCAGCAACTGATCCAGGAATGCAGAACGACTGCAGACCGATGCCGATATTTGCAGCAGCGGTAGCCGCAGACTTGTCTCCTGTCCTTTCAGCTTCTTTGAGCGCGATGGCGCATCCAACTGTGTAAGCCCATTTAGCATTCTCAAAGCAGATCGGCTGTGTTTCCTGTACTATTGTATAGGCATCAACACCGTACTTATCACATATCTCTTTGCATTCATCGATGGAGGAGATTCCATAATTTGCAAGAACGCCGAGGATCTTGCTCTCGCGTCTTTCATAACCTTCAAACTGTGCCATAATTACGTACCTCCTTATTCCTTGCGCGGATCAATGTACTTGACCGCACCATCTTCTTCGCTGAACCTGCCGTAATGGCCGAGTGATTTCTCATAAGCTTCATTGGGGCTGAGTCCTTGCTTAATGAAATCGGTCATCTTTCCGAGAGATACGAATTCATATCCGCATACTTCATTGTTCTCGTCAAGAGCCATCCTTGTGCAGTATCCCTCTGTCATCTCGAGATATCTTACGCCTTTTGCTTTTGTGCCGTACATGGTACCTACCATTGAACGGGCACCTTTTCCGAGATCTTCCATTCCAGCGCCGATTACAAGGCCGTCATCGGAGAAAGCCGACTGGCTTCTTCCGTAGACAATCTGCAGGAAGAGCTCACGCATTGCAGTATTGATAGCGTCGCAGACAAGGTCTGTATTGAGAGCTTCAAGAATGGTCTTTCCGGGAAGGATCTCTGCTGCCATAGCTGCAGAGTGTGTCATTCCGGAGCAACCGATCGTCTCTACCAGAGCCTCTTCGATGATTCCGTTTTTAACATTCAGGGAGAGCTTGCATGCACCCTGCTGAGGTGCGCACCAGCCTACGCCGTGTGTATATGCAGAGATGTCGGAGATCTCTTTTGCCTGGACCCATTTCCCCTCTTCAGGAATAGGAGCCGGGCCGTGTTTCGGTCCCTTGGCGACCACACACATGCGTTCTACTTCGTTAGAATAAGTCATTATGTTACTCCTTCCGCGATATTGCGTGAAAATCCGTATAAAGTATACTTGCAAGATACTCTTATTTCAAGTGAACAAATAGCCCTGAAATATTCGCTGCATGACTTGTATCACTTCATTTTCCGATCTTAATCACGTCCTGAACAGATGTACATTAAGTACCTCATAACTGTTTGTTAATATCTCGTATGTTATAATCTCCTGAGAGCAAAAAGATCGAGGTAAAATAATGTCTTTTCTAGATAAATTATTCGGAAACACAAGTGACCGCACCCTGAAGAAGATCACGCCGATACAGCAGAAGGTCCTCAGCCTTCAGTCTAAATATGAGGCGATGTCTGAGCAGGAATTAAGAGGTGTGACAGAGGTTCTCAAAGGAAGACTTGCCTCCGGCGAGACTCTCGATGATATCCTTCCTGATGCCTTTGCCGCCTGCCGTGAGGCATCCTGGAGAGTGCTGGAGATGCGTCATTTCCCTGTTCAGATACTAGGCGGTATCGTTCTTCACAAAGGCATGATTGCCGAGATGAAGACCGGTGAGGGAAAAACGCTTGTTGAGACGCTTCCTGCATATCTAAACGCTCTTACTGGAGAAGGCGTACATATAGTCACCGTGAATGATTACCTGGCCAAGCGTGACAGCGAATGGATGGGAAAGATATATAACTATCTCGGTCTTACAGTCGGTCTGATTCTACCAGGCATGTCTCCGGAAGACAGGCAGATAGCTTACAACGCAGACATCACTTACGGCACCAATAACGAGATGGGTTTCGACTATCTCCGTGACAATATGGTCGCCGACATAAGGAGCAAAGTTCAGAGAGGACATGTATACGCGATCGTTGACGAGGTAGACTCGATCCTCATAGATGAAGCGCGCACTCCTCTTATAATCTCAGGCCGCGGGGACAAATCGACTGACCTTTACAGAAAGGCAGATGACTTTGCACGCACTCTTGTGAAAGAGGTCGTTACCGAGCATGATGACAAGACTGAGATGGAATCCTCTACGGCTGACTACATCGTAGATGAGAAAGCACATAGCTGCTCTCTGACGCAGCGCGGTATTGAGAAAGCCCAGAGGCATTTTCAGATAAGCAATCTCTCCGATCCTGAGAATATGACTCTTGCCCACCACATCGATCAGGCGATACGTGCTCACGGAATAATGAAAAGAGATGTGGATTACGTCGTTAAAGACGGTGAAGTCATCATCGTTGATGAATTCACAGGACGTCTCATGATAGGACGCCGTTACAGCAACGGCCTTCACCAGGCAATTGAAGCAAAAGAAAGAGTACACGTTGCACGCGAGAACCGCACACTCGCGACCATCACCTTCCAGAACTATTTCAGAATGTACAGAAAACTGTCCGGAATGACCGGTACAGCCATGACAGAAAAAGATGAATTCCAGGAGATCTACAATCTTGATGTAGTAGCCATTCCTACTAATGCTCCTGTTATACGCAAGGACTGGGATGATGTCGTATACAAGAATCTCAACGCCAAATACAAGGCTGTAATTGACCAGATCATAGAATGCAATAAAAAAGGACAGCCCGTACTTGTCGGTACCGTCAGCATCGACAAATCAGAAAGGCTAAGCAGCCTCCTGTCGAGACGCGGTATCAAACACAATGTGCTCAATGCAAAGAACCATGAACAGGAAGCTTTCATCATAGCTCAGGCAGGAAAGCTCGGAGCTGTCACTATCGCTACGAACATGGCCGGCCGAGGCACGGATATCATGCTCGGAGGAAATGCCGAGTACATGGCGAAAGACCATATGGCCAAAGACGGCCTTACTGATGAAGAGATACTTGCTGCGACTTCCTATTACTACACCGATGATGAGGTTATTCTTGCCAACAGGGAGAGATACAGAAGCCTTCTCGTGGATTACGCAGGAAAGATCGCTCCGGAAGCAGACGCAGTCCGTGAAGCCGGAGGGTTGTTTATCATAGGCACTGAAAGACATGAGAGCCGCAGGATAGACGACCAGCTCAGAGGAAGGAGCGGTCGTCAGGGCGACCCCGGCGAAAGCAGATTCTATCTGGCTCTTGATGACGATCTTATGAGGCTCTTCGGAGGCGAACGGATCAATGCCCTTATGGACACGCTGAATGTCGAAGACGATATCCCTATCGAAAACAAGATACTGACGTCCGTTATAGAATCCGCTCAGAAGAGAGTTGAAGGCAGGAACTTCGCCATAAGAAAGAGCGTTCTCAGCTATGATGACGTCATGAATCAGCAGCGCGAAACGATCTATTCAGAAAGAGATGTAGTACTCAGAGGAGAGAATGTCAGGAAGAACATCGACACGATGATTCTCGATTCCATCAGAGAAAATGTCTATTTGTATCTCCCGTTTGAGAATGATACCGAACACAACTGGAATATTTCCGGACTGAGAGATCACTATCTCGGCTGGCTCACCGATCCTACCGACCTCAGGTTCTCGCAGGATCAGCTTGCCGGTATGACCAGAGACGATGTCGTCGATGTTCTCAACAGTAAGGCACAGGCCATCCTCGAGAAAAAAGAAGCCGAGATCGGAAGCGATATGATGAGGCTCCTTGAAAGGTTCTCTCTGCTGAGTTCTGTTGATCAGAACTGGATGGAACATATCGACAATATGGATGAGCTGAGAAAATCGATTCATCTGCGTTCTTATGCCCAGCATGACCCTGTCATAGAATACAGACGTGAAGGTTATGCCATGTTTGATGAGATGGTAGAAGCCATACGTGAACAGACTGCAAGAAAAGTGCTTACGACCACCATCGTTCCCAAGAAACAGGTCGAAGAAAACATCGAGGATGCAGCTCAGGCCGGGGGACCTTCCTCCACTACAGTTAAAAAGAAAAAAATCGGAAGGAATGATCCTTGTCCGTGCGGAAGCGGCAAAAAATATAAGAACTGTCACGGAAGAAACGTTTCAAAATAAGATAACAAAAGCCCGGGGCTTGGCCCCGGGCATATATTAATCTTTATGGAAGATCAGTCATTGGCTTTCTTCTCACTCTGCTGAATGAGATTGAAAAGTGATGATGCCAGCTGCGGATACTCGTTAGAAAGCTTTTCGCTGGAAGTCTGGAACTCGTTAGTATCGACTGCTTCATGCTTGACAGGCTGCTGTGAGAGGATATCTCTCAGTTCTGCTTCACTTTTGCTCATTGAAGCATCCATATATCCTGTGTACAGTTTTTCTGGTATAGAGAACAGTTTATCCTGGTTACGTGCACAGCTGGAATACACCATTCTGAACATTTTATATACAGAAGCATTTAGATAGTTAGTTATCTCTGACACGAGATCTTTATCCGGTTCTCTGAGCAGCATATCATATAATATGCTGAGAGAGTTGATGAGCAGCTTCTTGCTGAGTACCGGAAGAAGACTACCGCGGTATCTTGAATCATCAGGGTCATTGATGTCTTCCGGAATATCTTCCACCGAGAGCGTCAAACCGCTCCTGTCAGGCGATCTGCCGAGAAGATAGTCACAGGAGACACCATAGAATTCAGCAGCTTTAACTACAAAATCAAGGCCACACTCACGAATTCCTTTCTCGTAATGAGAAAGCAATGCCTGGGAAATTCCTAGGCTGGCTGCGGCCTCCTTCTGAGTAAGGCCTCTTTCCTTCCTCAAAAGAGTAAGTATTCTGCTGAAACTGGTGTTGCCGGACATCGAGATATACCTTCTCGTCTAAACTACAAAGTGTATTTGTGATTATACTTTCAATAATACCGTGTGTAAATTGTTTTTTATGCCAAAATAAAAGGATTTTTTTGTACAGACTATTGTAAAGGAGTTACTGAAATTGAAGACATATAAACTGTATATGATCCGCCACGGACTGACTGAATACAATCTTGACGGCAGATACTGCGGTACCCTTGATCCTCCACTCTGTGAAGAAGGGGTCGATCAGCTTTATGAACTGATGGAACAGTACGACTATCCTTATGTGGATGAAGTGTATGCAAGTCCCCTGCTCCGTGCCCGTCAAACAGCTGAGATCCTATTCCCTGGCTGCGATTATACTGCGGTAGAGAATCTGCGAGAAGCCTCCTTCGGTCCTTTTGAAGGCAAGACTATGGCACAGCTGCGTGATGATCCGGAATTTGCAAAGTGGATCGTACCCGGGTCAGAGTATGCCCCTGCAGGTGTAGAGCCTTCCAAAGCCTTTTACGTCAGATGCCGAATGGGAATCATTCAGATAGTAGATGATATGATGAGAAGAGGGGTTACCAGCGCGGCAGTCGTTACCCATGCAGGAGTCATCAGCACCGTGCTTGCAGCTCTTGCATACCCAAAGCTCTCACAGTATGACTGGAACTGTGAGGCAGGCTGCGGATTCATGCTCCGTGCAGATCCTTCCCTGTTCATAAGAGAACCTGTGCTTGAATATTTTGGAGACATTCCTAGTGAGGCTCTGCCTCATGATGAAGAAGACCCATACGACGATATGTATTGAATTTAGCTATATTAATTATGCATTTGCGGCAGTAGACTATACTGCCGCCCCTTGTTTATAATGACATTATCGGAGAAATCACAATATCTTTTTTTCTTTGGAGGATACTAGTTTTGAAGGCTTCTATCAGAGTAAGTAAAGACAATATTGTGTCTAAGATTGACGACAGAATCTACAGTTCATTCGTTGAACACATGGGAAGAGCTATCTACACAGGCATCTATGAACCAAATCATCCTACAGCAGATGAATTCGGTTTCAGAAAAGATGTTATGGATCTCGTCAGGCCTCTCAACCTTTCTCACATCCGCTATCCCGGCGGAAACTTCCTGTCCGGATATCGTTGGAAAGACGGAATCGGTCCTAAAGAGGAACGTCCTGCAAGACTGGATCTCGCGTGGTTCCAGATCGAGCCGAACCTTGTCGGTACCGACGAGTTCCTGCGCTGGTGCGAAAGACTTGGTGTAGAGCCGATGCTGGCTGTAAACCTCGGCACCGGAACACCTCAGGATGCCGCTGATCTAGTGGAATATGTTAACGGAACAACTCCTACCTACTATGCACAACTCAGAGCCCGTAACGGTCACAAGGAACCATACAACGTAAAACTATGGTGCCTTGGCAATGAGATGGACGGCCCCTGGCAGATCTGCGGAAAAACTGCAGAGGAATACGGAAGGATCGCTCACGAGACTGCCAAGATGATGAAATGGATCGATCCGGACATCGAACTGGTCGCCTGCGGAAGCTCAAACACCAGCATGAAGACCTACGGTGAATGGGAAAAGACCGTTCTGAAGCACTGCTATCAGGATGTCAATTATGTATCACTTCACAGCTATTACCGTAATGATGATCATGATAACCCCACATTCCTGGCAAGCAACATCGATATGGAGAACATGATCCAATACATCGGTTCCATATGCAAGCAGGCCAAACTTGAGCAGAAAGGCGATCATGACGTCTATCTTTCATTTGACGAGTGGAACGTCTGGTATCATTATTCAACAGAACAGACTCCTCCTGAAAAGTGGGTAGTAGGACGCGCGATCGACCAGGAAGACTATGACGATGTCGATACTCTGGTAGTCGGTACTCTTATGAATGCACTTATCAGGAACGCTGATATGGTCAAGATCTCCTGCTTCGCACAGCTGATCAATGTTATCGCTCCGATCACAACAGAGCCTGGTGGAAGAGCGTATGTTAGAACGATCTATAAGCCTCTTATGTATGCTTCCAACTTCGGAAGAGGAACATCCATAAAGCCGATAGTAGATGCTCCTACATATGACTGCAAACTTTATAAAGATGTGTCATTCCTTGACAGCGCAGTTGTTCTTTGTGATGATGGTTCACTCTCTGTCTTTGTCGTCAACAGGAATGAGAACGAAGATGCTGAACTCACGCTAGATTTCACAGGAATCAGTGAATACAAAAATGCAGAAGTCATGACGATTCGCGGAATGGATACAGTCACTGAGAAAGCTGATGTCAGCGGGAACTGCCTGAGCACAAAGCTTCTTCCCCTTTCCTGGAACCTCATCAGACTCTCATAAAAAGAGCAGTTTGTCGCAGCAACTGGCAAATAAACAGCGAAATAGTACATTTTTTCTATGTTTACACGTTCTTTTTGAGACTTTACGTCTATTGCGGCACATATATTGATATGTTATATTAATGCATGCGGGCATAATATTTGCCCGCATGTATTTGTGTGTACTAACGAAAGTACTATAAAAGAAATCAAACGGCAAAAAGGAGACTGAACATGTACAAAATCGTGGATAAGGTCAGCCTTAACCCCACAGTTACCATGATGCAGATCGAAGCGCCGCTGGTCGCAGCCAAAGCAGAGCCCGGCCAGTTCATCATCCTCCGCGTTGATGAAAAGGGAGAGCGCATCCCTCTGACGGTAGCAGGTTACGACCGCGAAAAAGGCAACGTCAAGATCATCTTCCAGATCGTCGGTGCCACCACAGAAAAACTCAACCATAAGAACGTCGGAGACTACATTCAGGACTTCGTAGGTCCTCTCGGAGTAGCAACACATCTTGACGGCCTGAAGAAGGTATGCATCGTCGGAGGCGGCGTCGGATGCGCGATCGCACTTCCTATCGCCCAGAAGCTTCATGAGCTCGGTGCTAACGTTACTTCCATCATCGGATTCCGCACTAAGGATCTCCTCATACTCGAGGATGATTTCCGCGCCTGCTCTGATGAGCTTATCGTTATGACTGATGACGGTTCATATGGCCGCGAAGGAAACGTTACCGTTCCTCTTAAGGAGCTCTTTGAAAATGGTGAAACATATGATCAGGTCATCACAATCGGCCCCCTGATCATGATGAAATTCGTTGTTGCTGCATGCCAGCCCACTGGTATCCCCTGCACAGTATCCATGAACCCGATCATGATCGACGGAACCGGAATGTGCGGCGGATGCAGACTCACTCTCAATCAGGACGGAAAGAAAGTCACAAAGTTCGCCTGCGTTGACGGCCCCGATTTCAACGGATACGAAGTTGATTTTGATGAAGCGATGTCCCGCGGAACAATGTATGTTCCTTTCGAGCGTCATGCTTATGAAGAAGCCTGCAATCTCTTTAAGGAGGTAAACTGATATGCCCAACATGAGTCTTGTAAAGAACCCCATGCCATCACAGGATCCTCTGGTACGTGCACATAACTTCCATGAGGTCGCTATCGGCTATACCGAAGAGATAGCTCTTGATGAAGCCCAGCGCTGCCTGCACTGCAAGAATATGCCTTGCGTTTCCGGCTGCCCTGTTAATGTTCACATTCCTGAATTCATTGAGAAGATAAAAGAAGGAGATTTCGAAGGCGCCTATCAGGTGATCCATGAGACATCTTCCCTTCCCGCAGTCTGCGGCCGTGTATGCCCGCAGGAAACCCAGTGCGAATCAAAGTGCGTCCGCGGAATCAAGGGCGAGCCTGTTGGAATCGGCCGTCTTGAGCGTTTCGTAGCTGACTGGCACAGAGATCACAGTGATCAGAAACCCGTTCCCGCTCCTTTCAACGGACACAAAGTCGCTATCGTCGGATCCGGTCCTTCCGGTCTGACCTGCGCAGGCGACCTCGCCAAGCTCGGATACAAAGTCACCGTTTTCGAAGCTCTCCATACTGCCGGCGGTGTTCTTGTTTATGGTATTCCTGAGTTCCGTCTTCCCAAGGCTATCGTACAGCAGGAAGTCGATAACCTCGTCGCTATGGGCGTCGATGTCGAGACCAACGTTGTTATCGGCAAAACCCTCACAGTTGATGAGCTCTTCGAGCAGGGTTACGAAGCTGTTTATGTCGGTTCCGGTGCCGGTCTCCCCAACTTCATGGGAATCCCCGGTGAATCTCTGAAAGGCGTTTACAGTGCCAACGAGTTCCTTACCCGTTCTAACCTCATGAAGGCTTACGAGGATGATCCTGTAACTCCTATCATGAAGGGCGGAAATGTGGCCGTTGTCGGCGGCGGAAACGTTGCTATGGACGCTGCAAGAACTGCTCTCAGACTCGGTGCTGACAATGTTTACATTGTTTATCGCCGTTCTGAAGAAGAACTTCCCGCACGTCGCGAAGAAGTTGAACATGCTAAAGAAGAAGGCATCATCTTCAAGCTTCTCAACAATCCTGTTGAGATTCTCGGCTATAACAACCCTGATGACAGACGTGACCCCAAGAACGGATTCGTAACAGGTATGAAGTGCATCCGCATGGAGCTCGGTGAGCCTGATGAAAGAGGCCGCCGTCGTCCTATTCCCGTAGAGGGAAGCGAATTCGTCCTCGACGTAGATACCGTAGTCATGGCCATCGGTACATCCCCCAACCCGCTGATCAAGAATACAACAGCCGGTCTCGATGTAAACAGCCACGGCGGAATCATCGTTGACGACAATGGTGCTACTTCCAAAGAAGGTGTTTATGCTGGTGGAGACGCCGTAACAGGTGCCGCAACAGTTATCTCTGCAATGGGTGCCGGCAAACTTGCCGCAAAATCCATTCACGAGTATCTCAGCAAATAACTGATCCTCAACAAATCATAAGACTGCCGTATCAGTAATGATGCGACAGTCTTTTTCTTATACTATTAGCTTTTGCAAATATTACAGGCTAATGTCTGATTTTGTTTGAATCATTCTTCAATTATGGTAACATTTAGAAAAAGACATAAGACAAAGACTTCTTACAGTTGTTGAATATGCTGAAAGATTTGTGCCTTATGCATAAATGAAAGGAGTAATCAAATGATCAGAAAAGCTACTGTCGAAGGTGGCGTTGTCGTAGGTATTCCTGCAGCTGATCCCCGCGTAACTGCATTTAAAGGAATCCCCTTTGCAGCTCCTCCTGTTGGTGAAAACCGCTGGCGCGCTCCTCAGCCTGTCATCCCTTGGGAAGGTGAACTGAAGTGCTGGAATTTCGCTCCTATATCCATGCAGCACATCCCCGGCCTTGATCCCAACAATATCTACACCAGAGAATGGAACGTAGATCCTGAGATCCCGATGGATGAAGATTGCCTGTATCTCAATGTTTGGACTCCAGCCAAAAGCACAGATGAGAAGCTGCCGGTCTATGTATGGTATTTCGGCGGCGGTCTCAGAGAAGGAAACCCTGCTGAAATGGAGTTCGATGGTGAGCGCATCGCCAGAAGAGGCGTTGTAGTAGTCACCGTAAACTATCGTCTGAATGTATTCGGATTCCTTGCCCACCCTGAGCTCACAGCTACTCAGCCTGATGCTCCTACCAACTTCGGAAACCTCGACCAGCAGGCAGGTACACGCTGGGTCAAGAGAAACATTGAAGCTTTCGGCGGAGATCCGAACAATATTACAATAGGTGGACAGTCCGCAGGCGGCGGAAGCGTATGTTCTCAGCTCTCCTGCCCCGATAATGAAGGTCTGTTCCAGAAAGCCGTCATTATGAGCGGAATGTTTGCCGGTGTTTATGATGAACGCAGGCGCCAGAATTTCGAAGAAGCACAGGCACAGGGCGAAAAATTCTTTGAATTCATGGGTGTAAAGACTCTTGCAGAAGCCAGAGCAATCGATGCTGTTACTCTGAGAGATAAAGGTGTTGAATTCGAGACCGAATTCAGAGCCCGTTTTGGGTCTGTACCGGATGGCAAGTTCCTGCTTGGAGATCCTCTTAAGAGAATCTCAGAGGGAAAACGTCTGCGTGTACCGCTCATCATCGGAAGAACACAGGATGAGTTCAGATCCTTCATCGAAGCTGACACGATGGATGAGTTTAAGGAGAAAGTCACTGCCGCTCTCGGCGACTATGCTGAAGAATTCCTGAAAGCCTGCGGCGATGATCTTGAAACTGCCAAGGCGATGGCAAATGTAAGCGGCATTGAACTCGCCGTACGTTCCTTCGTCGAGAAGAACGAGGCTGCCGGCGTAACAGAACCTGTATATTATTACGTGTTCAACGCTGAGATCCCCGGATGGGATAACCCCGGAACGTTCCACTCAGTAGATCTCTGGTTCTTCTTTGAGAACCTTGCAAAATGCTGGAGGCCTTTCAAGGGCAAACACATGGATCTTGCGAGACAGATGTGCAACTACTGGGCAAACTTCTTCCGCAGCGGCGATCCTAACGGTCCCGATAATGACGGAACACCGATGCCCCTCTGGAAACCGTTTACAACAGCTGAGCCCAATGCAGTATGGTTCAACGACGTAGTCGAGCCCTGTGTGGACAAACCCAGTGAGGCAATGGAAGTCCTTGTCAAAAAGAACAGATAATAAGTAACGAAAAGATTGGAGAAACCAATGCTTAGAGTCGTAAAAACCGAGAACGGCTGGGTCAAAGGAATTCCGGCCGCAGACCCGAGAGTCACTGCTTTCAAGGGTATCCCCTTCGCAGCACCTCCTGTTGGTGAACTCAGATGGAAAGGCCCGCAGCCTGCTGCTGACTGGGAAGGTGTCAGAGAATGTTACACTTTCGGGCCGATAGCTATGCAGAAATACCCGGGACTTGATCCTGACAACATCTATACAAGAGAGTGGAACGTTGATCCGGACCTCGTTATGAGTGAGGATTGCCTCCAGCTCAATGTATGGACACCTGCTAAATCCGCCGATGAAAAACTTCCAGTAATGGTCTGGTTCTATGGCGGCGGACTTCAGGAAGGACATCCTTCCGAGATGGAATTCGACGGTGAGAGGATCGCAAGAAGAGGCGTTATCCTCGTATCCGTAAACTACAGAGTAAATATCTTCGGCTTCTTTGCCCATCCCGAAATCACCGCGACCGCTGAGGATAAATGCTATACAAACTTCGGAAGCTATGACCAGCGCTTTGGAGTTCTTTGGGTCAAGCGTAATATCGCCGCTTTCGGCGGAGATCCTGACAACATCACTATCTTCGGACAGTCTGCAGGCGGACGCAGCACGCTGTTCCAGCTCATCTCCCCTCTCAACGATACCGACCACATCAAAAAGGCGATATCTATGAGCAGCGGCGGTATCAGCATGGGCGGAGCATACGGATATCCCACTCTTTCTGAGGCAGAAGCAAACGGTGTCGAATTCTTCAAGTTCATCGGGGTGAACAGCCTCGCAGAAGCGAAAGAGATCGATTCCTTCACTCTCCGTGATAAGATGCTTGAATTCATGGAAGAGAAACATGTGCGTTGGGGTTTCAACATTGACGGAGTATTCGTAAACGATGATCCTGTCAGGATGATGGCAGATAACAAGAGACTGCCTGTTCCTCTCATCTGCGGTCATACTACCGGAGATATGGGAGATATGTTTGGCAGAGCTCGCACGAAAGAAGATATCCGCGATCAGATCGTATCAATGGTCGGCGAAGCCGATGCAAAGGAAGTACTTGATGCCGCCGGATATGATGATAATGATCTTGACGCTCTCAAAGATGCACTGAAGATCAACAACCAGCGTTTCGGAATCGAACTGCTCCACATGAACGGCGCAGATCACGGTCTTACTGAGTATTTCTATTCGTTCGGACCGGAGATCCCCGGCTGGGACAATCCTGGTGCATTCCATTCCAGCGACCTTTGGTTCATATTCGAGACACTTGCAAAATGCTGGAGACCGTTCCAGGCAAAGCACTACGATCTGGCAAGACTTATGTGCAACTACTGGACCAATTTCGCAAAGACCGGTGATCCTAACGGCAACGATGCTGATGGAACACCGATGCCTGTATGGGAGAAGTTCACGAATGAGAATCCCCGCTCTATCATGTTTGAAGACACCGTCTTCATGCAGAAAGAACCGGAGCGTCCTGCTATTCAGCTTCTTCTCAGTAAAGCCGCGGACAAAATGTGGAGAAAATAACCACCATTGACCACTGCTTTACGTTTACAAGCACAAAAAGAGGGCTGCCAAATGATATGCTCCCCATAAGGGAGACAGTGAAATAACAAAATTTCATTGTCGACCTTATGGGGGTATTTTTATGGGGAAACCGAAGTATGAAGCAGAACTAAAGCTAAAG
>JAEEGL013598714.1_pt1 | contig 16430 bp, 11 predicted proteins | sample 9134231 | NCBI WGS metagenome assembly JAEEGL01 (sample SAMN16246548, study PRJNA631951) | gut metagenome | biome: gut microbiome; feature: rumen; material: fiber-attached | host: Bos | place: Iran: Karaj | collected 2018-10
AAACACATAAAACGAGATAGCCATGAATTCCTACTCCTTCAACGACTACTATTCCGGTTACCGTCCCGCGACCCCGGTCTACGGCGTGCAGCCCCACACGGCCGAAAGACGCGATGACTTCTATTCCAAGGTCGCCGGCGTGACCTTCGACGGCCGTCAGCGCTTCATCCCCGGCTTGCGTGCGGGGCAGGAGCTCGAGTATCGCCGCGACCGGTACAACCCCTATGACAGCAACGCCGTCGGGCTCTATGACGCCTTCGGCAACCAGATCGGCTTCCTCTCCAGGGAGGTTGCCTCGCAAGTCGCATCGAAGATGGACGCGGGCAAGCGCTACCGTATCACCGTCAGTCAGGTCACCGGCGGCGGCAGCTGGTCCTACGGCGTCAATATCCATATCCAGCAGGTATAAGATTACTTTGCCATGTCATATTATTACCACTACATCTTCCTTCCGAAGGAGGACGATTTCGAAGAGCGCCTGGCAGAGCAGCTGGAGTACGAGAAACGTCAGCAATTACACGGCCATAAAGGCGAAAGCCCCGAACGGTTGGTTCGCAACGAGGAGACCATGCCATTTTAACGAGTTCCCGACGACTATCGTCGGGAAAAATCCTTATCTTTGTGAGAACTAGCCACTAGCGATGTCCTGGAAGAAAGAAAAGATTGCCACCGAGGCCGGACTGGTCGATGCCCAGTTCCCGGTCATCGTGTCCGCGAGCAGGAGCACCGACATTCCCGCATTCTACGCCGACTGGTTCTTCCAGCGGCTGCGGAAAGGCTACTCCGCCTGGACGAACCCCTTCAACGGGGTACGTAGCTACGTGGCTTACAGGGACACGCGCTTCATCGTGTTCTGGTCCAAGAATTCCGCACCTCTCATCAAGCACCTTGACTATCTCGACAGTCGGGGCATCGGTTGCTACGTCCAGTTCACCCTGAACGACTATGTTGCCGACGGACTGGAGCGGAATGTCCCTCCGGTTCAGGAACGCATCGACACGTTCCGCCGGCTGGTGGACCGCCTCGGCCCGGGCCGCGTCATCTGGCGCTTCGACCCGCTGGTCCTGACGGACCGGATCGGCACGGACGAGCTCCTGGGGCGGGCCGCGCGGATCGGAGACGCCCTGAAGGGATACAACGAGAAGTTAGTCTTCAGCTTCGTGGATATCGGCTCCTACCGCAGGGTGAAGTCCAACCTAGACCGCTGCGGAATCCGTTACCGCGAATGGGACGAGGGAGAGATGGTGCGTTTCGCTGACGAACTCTCCAAGCTCAACGAACGATGGAATTACACCCTCGCGACGTGCGGTGAGCGAATCAACCTCTCCCGCTTCGGCGTCGTACAAAACCGATGCATCGATGACGACCTCATCATCCGGTTCGCCAATCACGACGACGCCCTCATGCGTCATCTGGGAGTGACCATCCGGGAGGCGGACCTCTTCGGCGGCATTCCCGATGGCGCCATCGACCTCGGCGACGGGCGGTACGCCGTGAAGTCCGGCTCACGCGCTAAGGACAAGGGCCAGCGGGAGTTCTGCGGCTGCATCGCCAGCAAGGACATCGGTGAATACAACACCTGCGTCCACCTCTGCGAGTACTGCTATGCGAACACTTCGAAGGAGGCGGCCCAGGCAAATTGGAGAAGGCATCTGGGGAACCCCGGCGCCGAAACGATAACCGGCATCTGACATGATCAAGGACTTCAGACAGGCAGTCTTGCGGAAGGACAACCTCCGTTTCGAGGACGTCATCCGTTTCTCGGGGGTGTTCGTGCCGAAGGAGTACGCTGACCGCCCGTGGACGTACTTCAACAGGGAGGACGAACAGGGGAGGAAAAAGGACGACAGGGGAACGCGGCCCATTACGGAGGACGAGGAGGCGATGTGCTACCTGGCCGCCTACGCACGGTGGCACACGGGGAAGATCCACCTCGCCGTCGACGAGTATCTCCGGAGCCAGCGTATCCCGCCGAGGATCAACGTCGTGGACTGGGGCTGCGGTCAGGGTCTGGCCACGTTCGTTTTTGCGGACTATCTCGAGAAGAAAGGAATACGCGTCGACATCGAGAACGTTTTGCTCGTCGAGCCGTCCCGGCTCGCTCTCGACTATGCCGAGCTCTACCTGAACAAGCGCTTCGAGGGGAAGGGGACCAAGGTGCGCAGCGTCTGCGCCTATTTCAGCGGGCTGAAAGACGGCGACCTGGCCATGCCGGGCGACGCGCCCGTCTTCCATCTCTTCTCTAACATCCTCGACGTGGCCGGGATTGTGATGAAGGACCTGACCGCCCATTTCCGGCTTTTCCGTCAGGTGGACAACGTGGTGATCGTCGCATCTCCGAAGTACTACTCCGGGGATGTCCGCATCCAGACCTTCGTCGACTATCTGAACAGGGCCTCGGAGATCGCCCACATCCAGGAGTCCGACAAGCAGGCCAATCCCAAGGGGAGTTTCACTTACAACATCTGGATCGGGCGGTTGCTGCCCGTCCCGGCGGAGCGGGTCCTCCAGCTCAAATTCTTCCCGCCTCGCCAGTTCTTCGCCGAATACCGCCTCGACACCTTCGCCGGGGAGGACATGCACCCGTTCTGGCGGAACGCCGCTTTCGACGTCTCGGCACCCTATGAAATTGGCACCAGCTACATGGATGATGTGGACCCGGTCTACGCTGTCCTCAGCAACATCATATCCAGGGGTCTGCCGACCAAGGCGTCCCCGTTCGTCGAAGAGACGCTCGCCGCGGCCTTCGGCAACTCCCGCAGGGCCGAGCGGTACGGCGGCTTCAGCTACGAGCCCGCCATCTCGAAGAAGCGCATCCTTGCGGGTTGCGACGCCCTCGGGAAGGCTGACGCCGGCGGTGACGACGCCCCGCTCGTGTATACGCCCCTCGGCGTAGCGAGGATACAGAAGACCATCGTCGAAGCACTAGTGTCCGGGCATCTCTCCATCGATGACGCCAAATGGAAGGTCATGGTCGATGAGGACGACGTCCCCTGCGGTGCCCTCGCCTTCGAGGACCTGCGCCAGATGTTCTCCGAGCTTGTGGCCCTGACGGAGGACTACTCGTCTCGGCGGTTCCCCGAGATCGAACTCTCAGTCGTCAACGGCAGATGGACGGAGTCGCCCCTGCACCTTGGCGCCACGGTGTACGCCTCTCGCGACCAGGTGCCGGACACGGAATTCGACCTCGTCATTGACTACTCGTCCGCGAAGCGTCCGGAAGGGGAGTATCCCTTCACGAAGTACAAGGTACGCACGGACTGCTACTATGCCGTCTTCCCGTCGGACGGGTTCCGTTCCCGTCGCCATGTCTACACGACGGACCTCATCACGTACAGGACGCTCACGCGTACGGACGAGACCGGCCAGTACGCGGAGAACCTCACGCTGGTCGGCCACCTGGAGTATTTCCTTCGGCTCCTCTTCCGGAAGGAGCAGTTCCGCCCCGGTCAGCTACCCATCCTGAATCGGGCGCTGCGCAACAAGTCCGTCATCGGCCTTCTGCCGACCGGCGGCGGCAAATCGCTCACGTACCAGCTCGCCGCGCTCATGCAGCCGGGCATCACCCTCGTGGTGGACCCGCTGCAGTCGCTGATGAAGGACCAGTATGACGGGCTCCTCGCCAACGGCATCGACTGCTGCACGTACATCAACTCTTCCATCAAGGACCCGCGGGAGCGGGCGGACCGGGAGTACCAGGTGGAACGGGCGGAGTGCCAGATCGTCTTCATGTCCCCGGAAAGACTCTGCATCTTCAACTTCAGGAAGAGGCTGCAGAACATGCACGACTCGAACGTGTACTTCGCCTACGGCGTCATCGACGAGGTGCACTGCGTCTCCGAGTGGGGCCAGGACTTCCGCTTCACCTACCTGCATCTCGGGCGGAACCTGTACCGGTTCGTCCGAGCGAAGAACGGGCCCGTCACCCTGTTCGGCCTTACCGCCACGGCTTCGTTCGACGTCCTGGCGGACGTGGAGCGCGAGCTCTCCGGCAGCGGATCCTACGAGCTGGACTCCGATGCCCTCATCCGATGCGAGGATACGAACAGGCTGGAACTGCAGTATCGGATAGTCAGCGTACCCGTGGACTTCCGGGATGAAAGTAGTTCAAAAGTCACGGCATTCTTACAAGGAGAAGGGTTACCAATTCCTAAAAACATTGCTTTTGAGGGCAGGGAAGATGCAGTGAACAAGAGCACGGCGCTCATGGGGGTTCTCCGGGATCTTCCCCGGGCGGCCCGGGAACTGGATACCCGAGAAAGCGTGGACCGGATCGTCCACGGGTTCTTCGCCCGTCAGGGCGCCGAGGAGAATCCAGGCGCGGGTGTCGGCCTGGAGGCCGGCTTCGAGGACGACTTCTATACGGAGCGGGAAGACTACGACGAGGCCTGCATCGTCTTCTGTCCGCATCGACACAAGACCAACGTCAGCGTCGACACCTGCGCCGACGCGATCCGCGAGGACGGATCCGTTCAGGCGGTGGGGACCTTCTACTCCGCCGACGACGACGCGCAGGCCGCCGAGAACATGGCCAACCTGGAAGGGTTCCGCGACAACAGGATGCCCGTCATGGTCGCCACCAAGGCGTTCGGGATGGGCATCGACAAGCCGAACGTCCGATATACCGTTAACGTCAACTACTCCAACTCGCTGGAGGCCTTCGTCCAGGAGGCCGGCCGTGCCGGGCGCGACAGGAAGATGGCGCTTGCCACGATCCTTGTGTCCGACTACAGGTACATGCGCGTCAATGACGACTGCCCCGTCAACCTGTACAAGTTCAATTCTATCCGTGGCCACTGGTTCAAGGAGGATGATTTCAAAGTCGTCCTTGGCCGGATTTGGGACCGTTACGGGATTAATGTCCCGGAGGAGTACATCGGCGTCTGCTCCCCGGATTCAGACCTGATCAAGCTGGACTGCGAGAAGGACAGCATGCTGTTCAACTCATGGACCACCTGCGCTGCCTGCCCGTCATTCGCGACCTGCACGAAAAAGCCCGACTTGAAGCCCGGAGAGAGCTACCAGTACAAGCGGGTGCGCAAGTGCTGTGCCTGTAAGGAATGGGGAGCATGCCGGCTTCGCCGCATTGACGAAGAGTTCCGCACCACCGGTTTCGACAGCGTCTGGGGGACCTACGACCACCTGAAGGACATCTCGCGTTCTCACGGGTTCAAGCCCGTCGCACGGAATCTCGTCTACCAGAGCCCTGACTACCAGCACATGTGGTTCTTCTACACTGGCAACTACCCGGGACGGAACATCGAGTCCAGAACCATGGGGGAACTTCTAACGAGAATCTCCCTGCAGTCCTTCATCGCCGACGCCGACGACACGTACGAGTTCCGAGCCGGAGAGATGACCGAAGGGAAGGGCTTCATGCAGGCCGTCCTTGACCAGCCCGTCGGGACCAAGGTGGTCAGCATCCTCAGTTACCGTCTGGAAGACCAGAACAGAGAGATCCAGGAGAAGTTATGCCCGGAAAGGCAGAAGGGCGAGACGGACGAGAGATGGTATCAGCGCTGTCAGGACGCCTTCGACGCTGCTTACTCCAAGGCGATTTACAGGATGTGCTGCATCGGCTTCATCGACGACTTCACAAGGGATTACGGTGCGAGGACGTTCCGGGTACTCTGCGAGCGCAAGCCCGACGGCAGCTACTACCGTGAGCTCAAGGCATTCTTCCGCCGCTACTTTTCCGAGGAGAAGGCGGAAAAGGAGATGCGGAACGCGATGAACCGGGGCCGCGAGAACGAGATCATCAACTGCCTTGCCTATCTGACCGAGTTCATCTACGACAACCTTGCAGAGAAGAAGAAGCGGTCCCTCGACGAGATGCGTGCCTTCTGCAACGAAGGCATCGAGAACAACCGCCGGCAGAACTGGAAGCTGACGAACGAGGACCTGAAGGACCACTTGTTCTACTATTTCAATTCCAAGTATGCCCGCGAAGATTACCACGCATTGAATGGCGAGGAGTACTCGCTGACCGAGGATACGGACTACGGCAAGGAGTCCCCACTGGACAAGGTGTTCAAGTATGTCAAGGTCGTGGAAGAGCAGGTAGACGGGACGAACCAGGTGGACAACCTCAAGCACCTGCAGGGCGCCGTCCGCATCATCATGCGCTCCCTAACCCAGGACAACCCGGTCATCGACCTGCTGAACGTCTTCTGCATCCTCGCACTGGGCGAAAACAAGCGGAACGGGGCCATCCGCGCGAACCTTGAGCGCAGCTATGCGAACGCCTACTGGGCGGCAAGGGACAAGTTCCAAGACCTCGGCGATTTCTACGAATTCTTCCGGAAGTACAAGGAGGAAATCTTCGCGCACGGGGTTGACAGGGACAACAAGGAAGAACTGGAACTCATAGAACTCAATGCCGAGATCTCCTGGCACCGCGATGCGGTGGCGAAGATCGGCTGGACAGATTGATAAAAACATACGACACGATGAATACGGAACAACTCCTCAAAAACCTCTCCGAGCTCGAAAAGCAGCTCCAGGGAATCAAGTCCGCCACGGAACAGGTGAAGACCATCGCCGGTGCCGACAAGAAACTTGTCGACGCTATCAACGCCTACACGGCCAACGCCAACCAACTCCTGCAGTCGGTCCAGTCGACGGCGAAGGATGACGTCAAGGAAGTCAAGGATGCGGCCATCCGTGAAATCAAGGCCACGACAAAGGATTTCCAGAAGACCACGTCCGGCATCGCAACGGAACTCACCACCAGCGTCGACGGGATTAAATCAGCCGCCCTGGAAGAGATGACCGGCATCGCGGATGGGTTCAGGAAGAAGGTGGACGGCGTCCTTCAAACGATAGGTGAGACATCCACCCGTTTCGCCGAGGAGACGAAGACCGTCTCGGACGGCCTCTCCTCGACCGTGGACAGGCTGAAGACCTTCGTGGACGAGAGCCTAGCCGAGCCGCTGGACAAAGACCTCAAAGAGACCGTGGAAAAAAGCCTGAAGCCGCTAGTCAACGAGGAGATGCCGAAGGCGTTCGCGCAGTCCCTCGTCCGCATGGAGGAGGGTTTCGGCGGCGTACAGAAGAAGATCGACGAGGACTGGACGAAGCGGCAGAAGGCCTACGACGAGTCCGTCAAGAAGCAGCAGGAATCCATCGACACATCCGTGACAAAACTGAAGGAGCAGGCCGAGGCGTTCACCACCACGGTCGGCCAGTTCAAGACCTCCATAAATGGTCTCGAAACAAGGATCGAAGGGGCGAAGGAGGAGACCGTACGGGATATCCGGCAATCCATTACCGAGCAAGCCGATAAGTTAAGCGGTGAAATCACCAACGTGATTACTGCCATCGGGGATGTGGTCACCATCGTACGGGAGGAATCAACCAGCATGCGAGATTCTTTCCGTGATTTCGGCCAAGAGGTTTACAACGGCTTCAGGAAGAGCGAAGAGCATCACCAGGAGTTAGGTCGGGGCATGCACGATGGTTTCAACATGACCAAGAGCGCCCTTGCTGATACTCGGGATTCTCTTCATGTGGACAATGAGACGACTCGCACGGAGGTCGCCGGCGTCTTTACCGCCGTGAAGAGCAACAAGCCCATGCTCATCACCACGATCGTCCTACTGGCGATCGTCATCGCAATTCAGTTGGCGCCCATGGTATTCGGGTTCCTTAAGTAATATCCAATGACCTTAGACTGATGGCTGAAAGCGTACAGCAATACTACGACCGGCTCACGGATGCATACCTCGACAGGCGGAACGACGAGGATGCCAAGTGCAAGAACTTCCGGCCTGTGCTGGAGGACTTCTTCCGGTATTACGTATGCCCCGGCGAGCCCGACACGGCGACTTTCTTCGACCTGCAGAAACTGTGGCACGACGCGGCGGGGGACTGGCCGATGAACCGCTTCGTCAGCTCGGTGCGCGTCGACCTGAACGACATCGTCCACGGCCACAAACACGTCAGGGGGAAGGATGCGCTGGACTACTACTACAAGGCCTGCGTTACCATCGTGTTCCGGCTCTCGGGGGAGGACCCCGACGACCGGACGAAAGGGGCATATGGGCTCTTCGACAACGCCTACCTCGGCGAGTTGAACGAACAGCAGCGGGACGCCGTCCTTGACAGGAAGCGGATCATCTACGTCAACGCCGGCCCCGGGTCGGGGAAGACTCGGTTGCTGGTGTACAAGGTCGTCGACCTCATGGCGAAGGAGGGGAGTGACGCGAAAATCGTCGCCCTCTCATACACCCGGACCTCCGCCAAGAGCCTTGGGGACCGGCTGCAGGAGGCCTCAGACAGACTGAACCTCGTACGGCCGACCATCCCGTACAGCGGAACCATCCATTCCTACTGCCTGAACTGCATGAAGGAGTACAGGAGCCGGAACGGCGGCAGGTTCGACTATAGCATCGCCGACGATTCCGAGATCGACGAGATCGTGGAAGACATCTTCTACGGACTCGACGGGGCATATGAGCGTGAGGTCATCAAACAAGTCGTGCTCAAGCCGGAGACGGAATGTGACGCGTCCCTCCGCGAAGCCATAGCTGAACGAAAAGACATCTACAACCGTATCACGGTCGGGCAGATACTCAGCCTGTACTACCGAGAACTGGAATCGAACGAAGACTTCGTCAAATGGTGCGGCGAGAGGGTTAACCGGCTCCTGGTTGACGAAGCACAGGATCTGACCATCGAGAACTACCAGATCTTCGACCTGCTCCTTCGCAAGTTGCCGGGGCTGAAGATATTCCTTGTGGGGGATCCTCGGCAGAACATTTTCAGTTTCCTCGGCGGCTCATATAAGCACCTGGACGAGTTCCTCAAGGCCTACGAAGGCGAGGTTTCGATGAAATACCTGAGCTATTCGTACCGCTGCCCCCAGAAGGTGCTCGACTTCACGAACACCATGGACTTCACGGACTGCGACAACGTCGCCCTGACCTCACTCAGCAAGGAGGAGGGGACTATCCGCGTTCAAGGTTACGAGGATGAATACGAGGAGGCGAAGTACACAGTCGGCTACATCAAGGAGCGGGGGGACTTTGGTAAGATCGCCATACTTTCGCCACGTCTGAGACCGCTCGCTAAAATCGTCGACGAGCTGAACAAGGCCGACATCTCCTTCACCGTGAAGGGTGGGAGCAACGCCATCAAGCCGCACATCCAGGCGTTCAACTGCATGAACCGGTACGTCGAGAGCAAAGGCAAGGCGATTGGGGCCGCGAACAACCTGTGCGAGAAGATTGAGAAGCCCAAGTGCCGGACCCTGAAAGAGTTCGGCCAGACCGAGGTGGGAGCGCAGTTGAATACGCTTAGTCTTACGTACAACAACGGGAACATGCCCTACATCGAGCTTGCCCGCATGTTCGTCGGGCTCTGCCGCAAGTACCTGCCGTTCGGTGACAAGATCGAGCAGGACGAGGACTTCAGGAAGCTATACGCGTTGGTCATCAAGCAGTCCGCCACACCGGCCGATTTCTCCCGCCTGTTCAAGACCTGCCGACGGCAGTTCGAGTCGTCCGAGGTGGACTTCAAGAGCACGGGTCATACGCCGGAATCCGTCACTATCTCGACGGTTCACTCCGCCAAAGGGCTGGAGTGGCCGTGCGTCATCCTGCCGTGCATGTCGGAGAACTATTTCCCGAACAAGAAGCTCCAGGATAGCGTAGATCCCGAAGAGAGGCTAGACGGACTGAACACGGATCGCAAGCTCCTGTTTGTTGGCGTCACGAGGACGATGAAAGACCTTGTAGTATCATATCCCGCCATGATTAGGGATACACGAACACAGACCAAAGCTTCCAGCCTACTAGGTGCGCTGGCATTGCTGTAAGGGGCATTGGGAAGAAGAATAAACAGATGGATAACCATTATGAGAGAATTTGATGTAACAGGAGCGGGATTTAGCAGGTGGGTGGGAATCCTCTCGAAAGACGCGTCTGCTCCAAAGAAAGGATTATATCTTATTGCCAACGTGTATAGTGGGCAAGGCTTCGATGTCAAATATGAGGTTCATGAATTGGAGCAAGGGGATCGATTTGATAAAACTGCCCCTGCCAAGCCATGTTTTCTTCCAATCGCATACCATCTAATCCCAGACGACCAATGGATTAGGACAAACCTCATGTTGCACAAGGGGGAGGGAGCTTGTATACCGGCACCCATTTCTGGGATAGCCGTGATTTCTCTTCTCGACGTCCGATTGCATCATCGCTCAACGGTCACCTATTATCTGGACAAGGTGAATAAGTTCCAGGACGTCACGGTGCTTTTCAAGTGGAAGGATTCAGCTGGTCCTACGTGTTTCTCCGACGAGTATGACGGTTATATGGTTCAAGGCTTCCATATGGCAGCCTTATATGATGTTGACGTTTGCTGTGAGCATATCAGGCTCCGGCGGTACAACGAACCGGATTTCTTAGAATAATCGGCGAATCGCATCTCTCTTCTTTATATGGGCCTTTTCGACATATTCACCGAAGCCAGAAGGACGTTCGATTGGTTGTACGAGAATTACTTCGAAGCAACCGAGGTTGCGTATCGGGTGATGAGAGTTGGGTTCGACCAAGAAATCAGCCCTACGCGAAAGACTATCCCGTTTTGGGTACAAAAACATCAGACGTGGAATAGATGTTACTTAACATAACGTAAATTGTGTAACAGGTTCGGGAACACTAGGGGAGAGGTGGTTTATACCATTTACCTGATGTTTTTCCGTCAATAAATATGCGGGTTTTTATATGAAGAAATCTGACGGTTCCGAAAGAATTCTGTTCTCGTATCTTGTTCATAAGATGCGGTTTGGTACGAAGTGGGAAGAACTCGACTTCGCTTATCAAGCTGCGTTCAATAAATACTTCCTGAGCGATCCCTTCTTTCGCAGACTATGTGACGTCATCTACCACAATTATGAGTTCTATGAAGAGTGGGAGGGACTTTGGTTCCAGAGGCTTTCCGAAGGAAAGATGAGTAATACTGATGATTGCAGTTCCGCATATTGGTTCATTCAAAAGCGGCAGTTATGGAATCCGTTCCAGGTATTATATGGGGGGCAGTTCATCATTTTACCTTATGATGAGATTGACCCGTCCTGTTTTGAATCTGACTCCTTCTTTACTCTCGATAAAACAGGTGACGACATAAACACCTTGATTAAAGGTGTCCAAGTTGCCAGATTGCTCAAATCTATAATTGAGGAGCCCTCCCTTCAAAATCGGTCTCGCATCGAAACGAAAAATAACCATTGGCACTCGTTTGGGTCTTATCGCGTACACAATAAGGGGAAAGAGTCTCTGACTATAGAATATGGATTGGCGGGTACTTGCTATTCAGAGCTGGACACAAAGACGCTATTCTCGATTATCTATGATAAGCTTGACACCTACCGTCGGTTTGTGAAACGAGTTTTTCCACATTGGTCTGCAATGTCGATTATCGAAACAGTCAAGCTTAATCATTGCCTCACGAGGCTTCCTCTTTCAATTAGAAAAGCCATGGCGCCAGCATATTCTAGCTGGTTCCCTTATGAGTTCTCCAAGTCGTTGCTTCGCGATTATGAAACCACTGGTAACGGATTACCGTTCAGGATTCGCACAACAGCTGAATTACCCTCTGAAGACCGGTAATACATCAACCAAACATTTGATGAAATCCCTTCAATAGTATAATCCATCCCCTGATTAGCCATGAACGAAATACCCGACATTGATATTCGCCCTTACTCCTCGATGAGCTTAATGTTGTCTGCTTTCAACGATTTGAAGTTGAACAATAAAGAGTGGAGTGCTGCCGATTGGGGACAAGTTGGCGACTTGACAAACTATACGGTAAAGGCGCCTCTCCTCGCCGATTGGATTCGACTGATCAAGATACTGAAAACACTCGAAGAATATGCCAAGGAGAATGACTATCGGGCGGACCGGGTCGGCTATCAGTATAAAATCAAGTTGGCAACCGATCTCGCCGGGGACTATGTCCGCGACTACCATGTGCGCATTGAGTCCTCCGGGGACTGTGTAATTATCCACACTAACGGTTATTATATCGGTCCTCCGTCCTATAGCAGAAAGGCTTACGAGGCAGTAAACGAGGTCTATCTTCCGCTGAATCAACTCCGCGTCGATTTGGAAGATACAACCAAGACCTGCTTTACATGGTTCTTCGTGTGGAATCTTGAAGAGCATACCTGTCCAGAGGCTTTTCTGCACAGAATTTTTCAAAAATGCCGGTCCATAGCCGAAGAGCAATAGTAATTGATTTAGAAAACCGATATCATTTCCTGAATATGGGGCTTTTTTCATCAATACAAGAATCTTTCAATCCCGACATTGTCAACAAGTTTAACAATCTGTATGACAATTATTATCGCGGAGCCGAGTTTCTGTATGGTTTCGCGATGAAAACACCCAGTTCTTTCGGCGTAGCTCATCATCCCAATGATTCATATGAGCCTTTTTCGAGAAACATCCAGTACTGGAAGAAAAGAATATTGGTTGATTATGAGTATGAAGTCAAGGAAATCGAAAAAGACTTCATGCAAGAAGACCATAAACGGGAAATAATTGAAATGGCTCAGAAGTACCCGAGGGCCTACTTGTACTATTGTAAAACGAGAGGTATTTCTGATTCGTCATTGTATACTGTAGATGGTTATCTTTCTATGCCTGGGAACACTTCGTTTGTTTCTCATGATTCTCACTTTGAATCATTGGTCAAAAAGGAGCTCGAAGGATTCCCCATAATCAGTGGTAATAGGTTCCTTGCTTCCGTCCATAAAGCCCATTCTTTTATTCGGCTATCCGGCAAGGCCAATCAATCCGGCAGCCTTCTAAATGAATATGAGGCTCTAATGCATGGACTGTCTATCACGAGCACCAGCGTGTCTGTTTCATTCAAAGAGAATAAAGACGTTACTATTCTTTATCCTCTGATCTCATGGTTCGAGACGAGAGAGAAAATGATTGACACTTTGGTTAAAAGAGAGCGTCTCTGGGCTTTGTTTGAGAGAAACATCATTCTAAACCCAATAGGGGCGCAGTACTATAAATCGTATTTCCAATCAAGATATGGGACAGAAGATGTCCCCCTCTCTGCTTATGAAGAGCTGGCCAATGATCCGACTCCATTGAATCAGTTCATCTCTAAACAAGAGGAGCAATATTTACGTTTAAAGAAGAAATACCCATACGGAGCGGAGCAGTTTGAGAGGACTCACCCCAAAGTCCCCCATACTGAATACGGAGCATACGAGGGCGAGATTCAAAGATTGGAGGTCCAAAGCAAGTATGTCAAGTATCCGGACCATCAAACTGATCTTGCCAAAGAGCTTGTCACAAAGCTGGCTGGGAAAACCTCCTGGGCTTTTGAACGGTTCCCTGTTATTTGTCAAGCCGAATCATATGATGGCCGATCCTACGCCAAGTCTTGCAGTATGGTATTCGCATCGCATCAACTTTTATCCGACAAGGTGCTGCAGGATTCCATGGAGCCGAACATACTGAATAAGTATCCGCACTGTAAGGACGTATTAGATGCAGAGGGCCTGAAATCCATGACCGGTTCTCGTCTTCTGAGCGTCCTAACAGAGGTTTTGATACCGATGATTGATGCCTATTTAAGCATCTTTAAGCCGGTATGTATCGTCATTGACGAAATGATAGAAAGGGTTCTTGAAAGCGATTCCAGAAAAGACGCTTCAAGCACTTTGTTGGATTCTATCTATCTGAAAAAGAAGTATCCTAGGGATGAACTGCAAGTAAATACGACAAGCGTATTTCGTATAGCCCATCCGGACCACGTGCCATACATCTTTGTTGACATGCTTGACTCCTCGGAATTGGCCAAAAAGAAACTCTCCGAATTGGCGGATAACTATCTCATATCGTCTATCATTTCGGTACTAAAGGTAATTAATGAAGATCAGCTTAGGGAGATTGAATCTGTCAGGAAAAAAGATGAGGATGATGGCAAGATAAGAAAGCTTTTAGAGATCAAGCGGGACTACCCGTATGGATTCGTTCAATTCTGTGCCCTAAATAGAATAACTGACGATCAATTCGTTAATCGATATACGTCTATCTTGCACTCGCTGGATGAGATCCGTCGCATTCAGTGGGAAGAAGATGAAAGGAAGCGGGAGGAAGCCCGGAAACAGCACGAAACCGCGGTCATAAATAAGGCACGGAGCCAGATCTCAACATATCCCAATGCGGCCAGTGAAGACGGGTTCTCGGCCTCATCAAAGATAGACTATCGTACCGCACAAACAGTTCTTTCCAAAGAGTCTTCCTGGAAGGAAATCGAGAAACTATACTACGGTCGCTTCAATCTATTCGGCGTCACAAAGAGCGTTTCCGGCTTACCCCATAAGTTCTTCTTCGATTACTATCCCACCAGCAAGTATGATGAGACAGATCTGTCCAAAGAACAGTTATCGAGCCGTTCGTTTATTTGGGGGTTTAAGGATGGAAAAAACTATTATCAAACCCGTGCCGTCGAAATGGTATCGGAGTTTTTCAGCAATTCTGGCCTGAAGCAATTCGCGAGCAAATTGGTTCTTGTTTGTTCGCCTGCATCCAGCAGCATGAGCAATATGGTTCGATATCGCTTCTTTTCTGAAGAAGTCTGTCAAAAAACCGGCATGACGAACGGCTTCAACCATATTGAGGTCACAGGCATTGCGACTCCAAAGCATCTTGGAGGAAAAGGATGTGTCGACTTTGAAGCCGAGAAATCGTTCTTCTCCGGGAAATACGTTATCCTATTTGACGATCTGGTAACCAGCGGAGGTACAATCAGCTTGACAAAGCGTAGACTCGAGGCGGTCGGGGCCAGGGTAATCGGGCTGATATCGCTGGGGCAAACCAAATCCGGTTGGTAGCCAGAATAGCTATTGACGTTCTATTCGCTTACATACGTATTTACTATACCGGTCGTCCTCTTTTTTGATATACTCTATCGGTGTTTCCCTGCCATGGTCAAAGTATTCCTCTGGGCAATCCGTATCCCGATGATAATACATCTCGATGGTTAGTTCTTCTTCGCCGTCATCATTCGTTTTAAGCCCGTCGATTCGACCCAGAACCAGTTCTCCCAAAGTAATCTCTCCCGTCGACCGGTTTAGTCTTGCATTAGAAACCTGAAGGGCACCCAGCACCCATCCGGAAAGAGAGACACGATTATCCTTGTAAAACGTAAAAGTAAAGGAAGGATACTCTTCGTCGGGTTCATAATCCCCGAAATAAAACGGAGCGTTCTTATCATAAAGAGACATCCAAGTCCCCTTGCATAAAGAATCAGTGTCAAAATATTTGGCACAGTTCTCACGATAAAGACTCGTAATGTCTTTTTCAAATACGTCGCTAGGGACATCCATTCTGTATTCCGTTACCATCTGCCAAAAGGCGTCATTGGCGTCTTCATAAAGAGCCCAAGCGATAGGGACCTTGACGATGCCAAGAATACCATCAGCCATCCTATCAATCTCGGTGCTAGTGCTAATTTCATAACCAGCACCTTCCTTGTTGATGCAGAACTCTTCATAATCGAAGACCATGCTATGGGCTAGTTTACGGTTCGCTCTAACAGAGAGTTCGCCTGGTCCATTACGTTCCAATGTACTCAACAGTCTCACCAATACCAGCCATTCTGACAACTGACCGACGGGATCGATTTTGGAGAGCTTGGATGTGAAACGTTTCCCCAATAATCCTCTTTCTTCAAATGCCGAAAATGCCATCTTGGCATTCTGATAGTCACTGATAAAGAATAATCCAAATTCCATATTGTTTTCCTATTTGCGCCCCATACAAATGTACCCGAAAGAAATTAGAAATGCAATTAGCAGTATTCTATTATGCAGTCATCCGGGTAAATGCATTTCTTTATTCTCTGACCCTTTCGAAGATAAAGGACTTTTAAATGTTCGGTATTATATGGGAGTAAATCCTCTAAGAAGTCACTTTCGTATACTAAAGATTTCAACTTACGGTTATTACTGACATCAAGGCAAACTATTGGATTACAACTACAATTTAAATCAGTTAATTGAGTATTATTACGGAGATCTAGAGATTCAATACTGTTCTGATTTGAAAACCCTGGTTCTATACAAAATAGGTCATTGTAAGTGTCACCACCGCATATCAGTATGGTTAGTTTTGTGTTAAATCTAGTGTCCAGACGTTTAAGGAGATTTCCGGAACAGAATAACCTTGTCAATGAACTGTTATTTCTTATGTATAGTCTAGAGAGTTGATTACAACTACAGTCTAGCAAGGTTAGTTTAGTGTTTTTGCGTAAATTAAGACACTTAAGAAAATTAAAACTGCAATACAGAATCTTAAGATTATGATTCTTGCTTAAGTCAAGCTTCTGAAGGTTATTCCTGGCACAGTCAAGATGCGTTAGTTTTGTATTCTTTCTAATGTCCAGGCGGGATAAATGAG
>JAEEGL014406429.1_pt1 | contig 16430 bp, 14 predicted proteins | sample 9134231 | NCBI WGS metagenome assembly JAEEGL01 (sample SAMN16246548, study PRJNA631951) | gut metagenome | biome: gut microbiome; feature: rumen; material: fiber-attached | host: Bos | place: Iran: Karaj | collected 2018-10
GAACGAGCTAAAAAAGTAAATTTACCAAAAAAAGGATGGGTATTAAGAAAGTTGACGAAAAACCATGAAGAACTTTTAATGAAATTAGATTTAGTTCCTAATGCTGAGCAAGATGTAAAGGAATCTAAAGTACAATCTAGTAAATCAGCATAACAAACGATAGTGAACTATACATTGGGAAAGTTGTATATGAATCTCCCCGGTGCCGGTTCCGGTAAAAAAGCCCAGAGGCAGCCGGGCCAGATGTTCGGCGAGACGCATTTTAAGATTAAAGACAATTCTGAAAGCCGCAAAATGGCTTAACACAAAGCTGCCGCCGTTAGAGGCAATGGCAATGAGAACGCTGACCACTGCGGAAACGCCCCAGAAAACGATGCTGTCCGTATCCGGCGGCAGATCATTCCGGGAGGCTGCAACATAGATGCTGATTATTTGGCAGGATGCGATATAGGGAATTACCTGCAGCGCGGCTGACAGGGCGGCCAGAACTCCTGAAAAAATCAGAATGCCCTTCTTTTCGCCGCTGAGCTCCAAAAGTCTGGCAATGCCCTTCCTGTTGTCCGATTTCAATTTGATTACCGTATTTTGCTGAAAAACAACTGAGATCCTGATGAGAAACCTGAAAACGAGATCCGTTACCGCAGATTTGCGATAACGAACCTCTGGTTACAGGCCTAGAAACTGTACTTAAGCCTGATGCCGGCGTTCCGGGGCGCTCCCATGGAATAGAAACGGACGCCGTAGGTGCTGCCGTTATCGATGGCATTTGCATACTTCCTGTTTCCGGCGTTTTCCAAATAAGCCTTGATTTCCAGGTTCTTCATGATCTCGGCGGCGGCATAAACATCAAACACCGCAAAGCCGCCCTGAGATTCCTGCTTAAGGCCGTTCATGGCATAAACCTCGCTGTACCCCTCGTCAAAACAGGTTTTTGACTGATAACGGAAGCTGCCGCCGACGTGAGCCGCAAAATCTGAAAACCGGAGAGCGGTGATGTCCGCCATGCCCGCAGCCACAAACCGGGGTGCATTGGCGGGATGCCTGGTATAGCCATTGGTTTCGTTTTTCGCTTCCGCATAGGTCAGGGAAAGTCCGGCGGTGACTCTGTCCGCCCGATAGCCCAGAGCAAGCTCGGCTCCGGAGGAATGCATGCGGCCGATATTTCTCAGGGGAGTCATATAGGAGTTTTCCACCAGGGTATAGGCCTGGCGGTTATGCACATCCATGAAAAACAGGGCGGCATTGGCGTCAAAGCCGTTTTCCAAAGCCATGTGATAGCCGGCTTCATAGTTATAGGTCTTTTCGGGCTTATATCCCTGCTCATCGAGATATGAGGTCGGAAACTTGCTGAAGCCGCCGGATTTGGAACCGCTGGATATCAGAAGATATGCCCGCTGTCCGGGAACAAAGGAAAAGCCTGCGGCCGTCTTGAAATCCGCCATGTTATAACTGCGCTTCCGGTGATCCATGGTGTAGCCGAACATATAGCTGCCGTTGGCCCGGGCTTTGGCATGCTCATAGCGCAGTCCCAGATCGATATCAAAAACCGCTTCCGCGCCCACTCCGAAGTTATAGACATAATCCCCGAACACCGAAAGGCTGAGATCATCAGCTCTGAGATCCGCCTGCCCGATGGGAAAAACCGGGCTCCCGCCCAGAAGCGCCTGATACATCGCGTTATCGGAAACGTCCACCTGCGCCAGCACATAGTTGTCGGTAACGGCTTTATTGAAATTAATGCCGATAAGAGCCTTTCCCGAATCATAACCGGCGCCCTTTTGCCCCAGCTCGGCCACATAGCGGATCTCCTCGGTGAACTGCCGGGTCTTGATTTCATTATTGCCGCACCGGCCCTGCCCCATCATGTAGAGCTCGCAGGAATCGGAGCTGTTAACGCTGGTAATGCTGTTTATCGTATCTCCGTTATCCCGGTAGTAGTCAAGCTTCGCAAATACCGTGTAGGCGACGCGTTTTTCTTTGGGATTGATTTCATCCTTTATTTCGCCGGAATTCCAGAGAGCCTCATAGGCCGCTTCCTGAGAGCCGAAATAAGAGATGACGTTCTCATCGGCCGACATGGCTCCGGCAAGATAGCCGCGGGTAAAATCGGGATTGCGGTTGATGCCCTGACCGCTGAGTCTTTTGCTGCGGTACTCGCTCTCGGTAAGCGCCACATTGCTCTGATGTCCTCTGTCTTTGGTGTAGGAGCCGCCGACTGTCAGCGAAAGCGGAAAGCGCTCCCCGCCGTTAAAATACAAAGCGCCGTCAGCCGCATAGGATTCCCCGGTATTGTATTTGGAGCCGTCCGGATCCCGGATCCACCCGAAATCCCGCTGACTGGCAAAGCCGAACTTGCCGTATATCACATCTTCATAAAGAGCGCCGCCGGCATTAACCTTGTTTCCCCATGACAGCCGGGAATAATCGGTTTCCAGGACGGCATAGTTTCCGTCTGTCACCGGATTTTTGGTGGTAATGCTGATAATGCCCAGCTGCGCTCCGGAACCGTATACCGAGCCCTGCGGCCCCTTGAGAAACTCCACTGTACTGACATCGTTAAACTGCTGATTCATCTGAGAGAACGGCTGAGCCACTCCGTCCGCATAGACAGTCACGCCGGAATTGTAAATATTCCCGGAGTTGATGCCCCGCACGGTATATTTGGTAAGCTGCCGGCTGCCGAAGCCCACAGCCGGGGTCAGGCCGGAGCTTATTTTGGTTAAATCAGTTACCCCTCTGACCTCATGATCCTCCAGAAGCTTCTCATCGGCCACCTCGGCCTGACCGCTCAGGGAAACTATATTCTGGCTGTACTTATTAGCGGTGACGCTGATGGTTTCCAGCTCAAAATCATACTCCGCCGCCGCTTCCTCCGCACCGGCATGAGCCGCCGCGGCAGCAGCCAGCGCCGTCATCGCAAATCTTAAGGTTTTGGCATTTCCGAATATCACGTCTTAATCTCCTGGCAAAACGGCGCCGCCGGCTGCTGCTCTTCCCGGTCCGAACAACCGCCCTTATCTCAGGCAAGGTTTTTCCGAATGGGAACAGCCCGGCAGGAACACCTGCAAAAAAAAACGCGACAAAGATAACACTTTTGTTAGCACCTGTTAACTTGAATTAGCAAAATCTAATAAAAATTATCATTAAAACCGGCTTAAAATCCTTTATTTATCAGCTTTTGTACAAAATTTGAGCATTTAGACCGATTTGATTTTCAATAAACAATCTCAAAAAAACTCCTTTTGATTTTCATTAAACGATCTTTTGTAAACATTGTCCCGAAATTCCCGTTTCCCGCCGGTTTTCTGCGCCGCTCTCAACCAGCAGGCAAAGGCCGCCAGCGGAAATTCCGGGATGCCATGGAGGAAAAGGGATGAGCGGAACAGGCTGAGTGAAGAGAATGGGGAAAACAGAGAATAATGAGGAAAACAGAGAATAATGAGGAAAACAGAGAATAATGAGGAAAACAGAGAAAATGAGGAGGAATAAATAAGACGGATGGACAGAATTGGATAAGCGGGAAGCGCCGGGGAGGTGAATGAATAAAGATGCGAACGCCGCGGCTTACGGTGCGGAAAACGGTATCCGCCTCCCGTTCCGGAAGGCGGACAGAGCCGGGGAGACAGCGGAGGTTCGTCCCTTCGGCTCCCGGCTTCAGCGCTGTTTGTCCTTCCCCCCGAAAAGCGCGGCATTGATCGCCTCTCCCAGCCTGAGATGCCCCGCGGGATCCAGATGCTCCTCGTCCCAGGCTTCGGCTCTCACCGCGTCCGAGGCGGCCAGGAAGAGATGCCCCCGCTTTGCGGCAATGGCGCGGTACACGGTCTTAAGCTCCCGGGAGACGGCCACGGATTCCGGACTGAAGGCGGGATCCCGGTCAGGCCGCCAGACGTTTTCTCCGAGATAAGGAGGAGAGACCACCAGAATGCGGGAGGGCAATATCACCCTAGCCAGGATATCAAGACAGAGGGAAAGCCCCTGACCGATCTCCTCTGCCGTGGCGCCGTACACCCTTTTGCAGTCATTGGTGCCCAGCATGATCACCGCATAATCGGGGGTTCCGGCCTCCTCCAGCGCCCGGGGAAGAGCCCGTGCGCCGTTTCGGCCCGGAGCAGCCGGATCGTCAAAGGCGGCGGTGCGGCCGCAGAGACCGGCTTCAATAACCTCCCGGCCGGAAAGCCGCGCCAGAACTCCCGGCCAGCGGGTTTCCCGGGGATAGCGGGGCGTCATGAGATCTCCGGGCGCATACCCCCAGGTATTGGAATCCCCGAAGCAAAAAATTCTTTCCGTCATTGCTCTCTTCCTTCCCTTGTATTGCTGTTTCTGTTATTTCTTCTGTTTCTGCTGTTGCTGTTCCTGCTCCCGGCTTCGTCTGCTATCGGAGCCGCCCTCCATGATAACACACGAAGGCCGGGGAAGTCTTTCTGCCCTGCCCCGGCCTCTGTGCCATCAATAATCCCGTGATGAACTGTCCTTGACCTTAATGTTTCCCAAAGCTGCGATTTTTCCCGCCCGGGCTTCCGCAGGTATGGACAGCTCCTGCCCTCCGGCTACTCCCCGTTAAAGAGCGGGGTGGAATAATACCTGTCGCCGCTGTCCGGGAGGAGAGCCACAATCACCTTGCCGGCATTTTCCGGACGGCGGGCCAGCTCGATGGCGCCGAAGAGAGCCGCGCCGGAGGAAATTCCCACGGAAATGCCCTCCTTCCGGGCCAGAAGCCGGGCGGTATTAAAGGCGTCGTCACCGGAAGCCCGGAACACCTCGTCATAAACCCTGGTATTGAGAACATCAGGCACAAACCCGGCGCCGATGCCCTGAATCTTGTGGGGGCCGGCCCGGCCTTCTGACAGCACCGGGGAATCCAGAGGCTCCAGAGCCACCACCTTAACCGCCGGATTCTGAGACTTCAGATACTCGCCGGTGCCGGTTACGGTGCCGCCGGTGCCTACACCGGCAATGAAGATATCCACCCGGCCTTCCGTATCCCGCCAGATCTCGGGACCGGTGGTTTCCCGGTGGGCCCGGGGATTGGCCTCATTCACAAACTGTCCCGGAATAAAGCTGCCGGGAATTTCCTTAGCCAGCTCCTCGGCTTTGGCAATGGCGCCCTTCATGCCCTTGCTGCCTTCGGTCAGTACCAGCTCGGCGCCGTAGTGCTTCAGGATATTCCTTCTTTCGGCGCTCATGGTCTCCGGCATGGTAAGGATAATGCGATAGCCTCGGGCGGCGGCGATGGCGGCGAGACCGATGCCGGTGTTGCCGCTGGTGGGTTCAATGATGACTGAGCCTTCCTTCAGAAGTCCCCGGGCCTCCGCATCGGCGATCATGGCTCCGGCAATGCGATCCTTCACGCTGCCGGCCGGGTTGAAGTATTCCAGCTTCACCAGCACGGTGGCCTTAAGATCCAGTTCCTTCTCAATGTTGGTTACTTCCAGAAGCGGGGTGTTGCCGATAAGCTCGGCGAAGCTCTTTTTAATTCCTGACATGATATTTTGCTCCAAATAATGCTGTGTTCCGATTTAAGGCAGGGATGCCGCGTTTTCAGCTTCCTGGGCAGCATCTCCTGCGGGTTTTGCTTGCTTTATGCTGCTGATGTCCTGGTTAAGCCTCTGCCACGGCCTTAAAGCCGTTTTCCAGATCCGCCAGAATGTCATCGATATGCTCGATGCCGATGGAGAGACGAATGGTGCCCGGGGTGATGCCGGCCTCCTTAAGTTCCTCCTCCGACAGCTGGGCATGGGTGGTGGAGGCCGGATGAATCACCAGACTCTTCACATCTGCCACGTTGGCTAAAAGGGAGAAGATCTTAAGATTGTCGATAAACTTCCAGGCTGCCTCCTGACCGCCCTTGATCTCAAAGGTGAAGATGGAGGCCCCGCCATTCGGGAAATACTTCTTATAAAGCTCGTGATCGGGATGATCCGGCAGGGACGGATGATTAACCCTTGCCACCTGAGGATGGTTTGCCAGATATGACACCACCCTGGCGGTGTTAGCGGCATGTCTTTCCAGGCGCAGGGACAGGGTTTCCACTCCCTGAAGAAGCAGGAAGGCATTGAAGGGAGAAATAGTGGCTCCCGTATCCCTGAGCAGGATGGTACGCACATAGGCCGTCAGGGCATTTCCTCCCAGAGCCTTCCAGAAGGAGAGGCCGTGATAGCTGGGATTGGGCTCGGAAAGCTCCGGGAATTTGCCGCCCCGGCTCCAGTCAAATTTGCCCGAATCCACAATAACGCCCCCGAGGGTGGTGCCGTGGCCGCCCAGGAATTTGGTGGCGGAATGCACCACCACATCAGCTCCGTGTTCAAACGGTCTTATGAGATAAGGAGTGCCGAAAGTATTGTCGATTACCAGAGGAATGCCATGCTCATGGGCGATGGCGCTCAGGGCGTCCAGATCCGGAATATCGCTGTTGGGATTGCCCAGAGTCTCGGCATAAATAAGACGGGTCTTGTCGGTAATGGCGTTCTTCACTTCCTCGAGATTGTGGATATCCACAAAGGTGGTGGTAACGCCGAACTGGGGCAGGGTATGAGCCAAAAGGTTATAGCTGCCGCCGTAGATGGTCTTCTGGGCTACCACATGCCCGCCGTTAGCGGCCAGAGCCTGCACCACGTAGGTAATGGCGGCGGCTCCGGAGGCTACCGCAAGGGCGCCGGTGCCGCCCTCCAGAGCAGCCACCCGCTTCTCCAGCGCCTCCTGAGTGGGGTTGGTAAGACGGCCGTACACGTTCCCGGGTTCGGTAAGAGCAAAGCGGCCGGCGGCATGCTTGCTGTTATGGAACACATAAGAGGTGGTCTGATAGATGGGCACCGCTCTGGCGTCGGTGGCGGGATCAGCGGCTTCCTGACCAACGTGAAGCTGCAGGGTTTCAAATCTGTAATTACTCATTTTCATATACTCCGTGAATTCTGTTTAAATCTGGTTAAATCTGCTTTTCTCTGATTTCCGGCTGCTCCGGTATTCTGCCGGGGCGTTTTCCGGGGTAAAAAAAGACCCGGTATCTTTAAATTCGCTTAATTCTGAGATCCGGGCCACGTGCTTGAAACGAAGACTGTTCAGTTTCCGCCGGCTGTCCGGAAAAGGCTCAGCCGTTCTTGCGCGCCAGCTGCCCGGCAAAGACACATTCGGCAGGACGGACACCCGAAGAGAAGCTCTCTCGCGCTCCCCGGCGCTCCTGATCTTAAAAACGCGGTCTTTGCGGCATTTAGTGATGGCATGCTGTCCTCCTGATTTCCGGGCTCTGCCCTGCTGATAAAAAATCCGGCGCCTGAGTTTCAGTGATGCGCTGATCCCCTGTTCCGGGAGGAAGACACGGCCGGAACTTCTGATTTTCCGGATTCCCGCATTTCCTCCTGAGATGTCGCTATGATAAAACCCCTTTACCTAGTATGTCAATAGGTTTTAGAAAAATTTTGCAAAAAAATTTCCGGCATCCCCTTCCGGGGGCTCAAAAGACCGTGATGATCTTTTGCTGCGGATTCATTCCGGCCTTACGCCATCTGACTTCCCGCTTCTGCCGCCGGCTTCCCGTCCTCCGGAAAGGAGCTCCCGGAAGAGAATTCCGGAACTCCCGGACACGCTTCTTGAAAAACCTACTAACCTTTAGGTATAATAGGCTTAACAAAAAATTAATCACGATCCCCGCTCCTCCCCCGATCCCCGGAGCACGATGCCCCTGGGCTTTTCAGGAAGGCGGCGGCGGAGACTGATAAATAAGATACTGACAATAAGAAGAAAGAAAAGAAGGTCAAATACCATGATTTCAACACGGGGACGTTACGCCTTGAGAGTAATGATAGATCTGGCAGAGAACAGAGGTGTCGCAGAAGGCGAACGCGCAAACGAACACGCAGGTGACAGAAAAGATTCCGAGGGCAAATACATTCCCCTCAAGGACATTGCCCTCCGGCAGGAAATATCCAAAAAGTACCTGGAAATCATTGTCCGGGATCTGGTGGCCGGCGGGCTTATTGTGGGAGCCAGCGGCAAGGGGGGCGGCTACCGGCTGTCCCGGAATCCGGAGGAGTATACCGTGGGAGAAATCATTGAGATTATGGAGGGTTGTCTGGCCACGGTGGCCTGTCTGGCGGATCCCAACTATAACTGTCCGCGGCGGAATCAGTGCCGCACGCTGCCCATGTGGCAGGAATACAATACTCTGGTGCGGAACTTTTTCTACGGAAAGAAGCTCAGCGATCTCATGAAATCCGCAGACCAGGCCGGCGCTCCCGCCTGTCCCTCCTGTTAGTTCTCTCCGGAAGAAGCCCCGGCAGCAGCGCTGCGGGCTTCCTGATTCCGGAGAGCCTCGTCCATCCGGGCTCTGATATCCGAAGAAGCCTGCCCCGCCGGTTCCGGGAGGGGATCCCCCTTCCGGCCGAATTCCCCGATAAAGTCATTAAGCCCCGGACACAGGGCAGCGTCCTTGCACCGCGCGGCGGCCAGCAAAATTCTGGCTCCGTCATCAAACAGGTATTCCGTGATATCCCCGGGGCAGATCATGAGGAAGCCCGGCACGCCGGCGGCGCTCCGGGGCTCCGGGTCCTTGCAGGATCCCCGGGCGGCCAGAAAGGCGGCGGTGTTTTTCAGGGAAAGCTCTCCCGCGTTTCCGATAACCGCCATGGTGACCACGGCTCCGGTTTCATCATTAAGGTAGATGCTGCGGGAACCCGCATCATAATCATGAGCCTGCCAGGCGGCCATCGCGGGGAGAGGCAGGAGAGCCGCAAGTCCGAGGGCGCAGAGAACGGCGGCGGCCAGTCTGCGGCCGGGGACTGATTTTTGAGGGGGGAATGCTTTCATATGAGATCCGATCTCCTTGGTACAGGTAATATTACTGCTATTGTACCGTAAGATGCCGGTACCGGGCAGGAACCGGGCCGTAATGGCGTCCTTGCGCAGTTTAATCGCCTCCCCGGGCCGAGGCGTCCCGGGAAGGCGTCATAAAAAAAGGGCCCCGGGGAAAGCTCCCTGAGACCCTTAATGCCTTCCGGCGTCCCGTCCGGGGAAACGCCATGGGCTCCTTTGCAGATTTATTCAGCGCGGTTCTGCAGCCCTGCTGTCACATCTCCCCTGATGTCGTGGAAAATCCGGTGCAGATACACCCTTTCCTCTCTGGTGATCCGGTACCCGAAGGCCCGATCCAGAGCATGGACGACTTTCTCCGGAGAGTCCGCGTCCTGACACAGATGAGCCCAGCGGATAAGCGCTCTTGTGGTCATCGGGATGGTCATGTAGACTGCGGTGCCCTCCTGGCAGGTATGCGATCTTCTTATTTCGCCGGCAGTGCGCACCATAATTCCGATAAACTCTCTGCCGAGTTCCGGATAAAGATCCCCGAGGAGCTTTTCCTCGCGCTCCGGAGGCATGTAATTGCTCTCCAGAAAGCGGAATCTGTCCAAAAACGCCGCATTCAGAAGACGAGTGCCTGCATAGGACTCCTCCGAACCGGCGCCATTGGTATTGGCGGTTACTATCAGACGAAAATTTGCATGCGGAGTAATCACTTCTCCGTTGTTCTGCGCAATGCAGAGCGGCCTCCCTTCAAGCACGTCGTTCAGGCCTGCCAGCTCTGCCGGGTCAGCCAGATCGATCTCATTCAGCATGAGAATATAGCCATACTTCAGGGCCCGTACCAGGGGACCGTACACGAACATCACCTCGCCCCGGACAATGGTGTTGTGCCCTGTCAGGTCGGCCATTTCAAACCTCCCGTTCAGAGTCATTTCCACTGCCGGCCAGCCTAAACGAGCGGCTGCCTGATGCACCATGCTGGTTTTTCCGGATCCGGACGGTCCGAAAATATACAGGGCATCATTCATCGGGGCTGCCAGATAATCAAGAAGGCCCTTAAGGAGCTCTTCCTGAAAAACATACCCCGGTTCCCGCTTCGGAATCAGACGGGACACCGCCGCCATGCTCTCAGAATCCTGATAGCACGGCACTGCGATCTCATCTTCGGAGCCTTCAAGAACCGGAAAAAGATCTCCGTACTTAAAGACAGTGTTCCTGGTGGGAAGGGCATCGCCCTGATTCAGGCTGTTTACAGGTGTTTCATTAACGCACATGTTTTGTTTACCTCAACGTTGTGCGGAGAAGGATTGCTCCCCCGCGTTTCATGCTGCCGGAAAACCGGACAGCCAGCGCTCATATGAGCAGAAAACTGTTTCCCTCGGGAAACAGACCAGCGCGTCCCGGAGGACGCAGAAAGAGAAAGCCGGGCTTTCTCTTCTTAACCGGGTAAAACGCGGAGCGGGGACTTAAAGCCCCTCATTTCCGGGCCTGATTATATATGACGAAAAATTCCGGGCTGCGAAATAAGCCTTTGCGATCCCCCGGAAGCCTTTCAGATAAAGCCCCGGATCGTGTCTGAGGGCGATGGAGGAAAACAGGGATCTCAGCGGGAACCCGGCGGGATAACGGGGGACATCTCCCCGGGAAAGCGGCCGGATAAAATCCTCCGGAAAACCGGCGGACAAGGGCCCCGGAAGCAGCAGCAAAAAATCAGACAGAGATCTTGTTTCATTCTTATGAGAAAAAGCTTTCCGGGCGCCGGACCTGATACCGGGCTTATAATCATAAGGCTGGAAACGTTTTCCAGAGGCAAGGCAAGACGATACCGACAGGGCAGATGCAAATGGACAATGATAATTTCGTAACCAACATTCTCATTCTCGGCAAAACCGGCGCGGGGAAATCCACCTTAGTGAACTATCTTTACGGCAGGGAAATCGCCGTGGCCCGGGCCGGCCGCCCCGTAACCGAAAAGGGCCTCCACCGCCATGAGCCCTTTGCCTACAATGGCATGGACATTGTGATCTGGGACAGCTGGGGCCTGGAGCCGGACAAGGCCCGGGAATGGTGGGAAAGCCTGAAGGAGGAGCTGGCCCGGCAGAGCGGTCAGCCCCATATCAGGGACTGGATCCATACCGTCATCTACTGCTACGATGCCAAGAAATCCCGCCTGGACAGCTACGAAAGCGAGCACATTCTGAAGCCTCTTATCGACATGGGGTACCGGGTGATTTTTGCGCTCACCAAATGGGGGCTCTGCTCCGATGCTGAAAAGGAGGCCGCCATAAGAGTGCTTGATGAGAGCTATCACGGATTCTCCGCCATCCCCGTGGAATCCATCTCCCAGAAGCTTCGGGGCGGCAGAACCACTGCTCCCGCGGGCCGGGAGGATATCTTCCGGGGCATCTGCCTTAATCTCCGGAAGAGCCTCATGTACCATCTCCGGTGCCGCGCCCGGGACGAGATGCAGGAGGCGGTCAGCCGCGCGGAAAAAGCCGCCCTCGCCTATTACGACGATAATACCGGCTACATCTTCACCGTTTACGGCGAGGATCTGATGAACGAGATCCAGAAAATTGCCCGGGAAAGCTATGAAAACAACATTAAAGAGGTTTACGACCGGCTCCGGAACAATATCACTCTCATTGACAGCATGTGCGTGGCCGTGATCCGGGGCTATACCGGCATTGACGTTTCGGAAAAGCTCAAAGGGCTTCATGTCATTATGAGCAGCATCAAGGATACTCGGATTGCCGCCTGGACCGGGGACTGGGGCGAATATTTCGGGGACACTCTTGCCACCATATTCACCGCCGGCATTCGCTTCTTCCGCCGGAAGAGCTCCTATCGCGAGGATCTGGAAAAGAAGCTCGGGGAAGTCAGCGAGAAGCTTATCCAGGATCTCAGAAGCTTTGCGGACACTCTGGACCAGGAAGATATTGAGGTGAATGAGGGGATCGCAGAAAAGCTCAACGCCGCCAGTATCCGGAATTAGCAGGATTTGAGGTTTTTTGGATTTGCGGAATTCCGTTTTTTTGGATTTCAGGTTTTTCATCAACAGGGAAAGGAGATGCCCGGGATTCCGGGAGCTCCTGAGGCCCCGGCTCTCCCGGGAGACCGGAAAACCGCAGGGCAAATACGACAGACCTCATGTTTTACGCCCCTGAGACCGGCTTTCCCGGCGCCGGGTTTAACGCCGGGCTTATAATCATGAGCATTGGAAACGGTTTCTAAGAAGCATTTATCAGACACGAAATCAAGAGCTCCGGCCGAATGATGCCGGTAAAGGAGATTACCATGAGCAGCAATGAAGCAACAGGCCAGGAAAACACCCGAAATGCAGCGCCGTCTGAGGTCGCCGCTCCGCAGAACCCCGCTCCGCAAAACATGGACGAGGCCCTTAAGGAGTTTCAGAAAAAATTCCGGGAGGAAATGGAAGGATTTATCTCCGGATATGATGAAAACGGGAAGCCCCGGATATTGATCGCCGGAGCCACCGGCTGCGGCAAGAGCACCGTCTGCAATCTGGTGTTTAACCGGGAGATCACCGCCTCCGGCAGCGGCGAACCCACCACCCGGGGAGTGCATAAGCTCTCCATTCCGGACATTCCGGTGATCATCTATGACTCCGAGGGCTATGAAACCGGAGCCCGCTTCTCCGATCGCGCCGGCAGCGCCGGGGACTCCGGCCAGAAGTACAGCGACATAATCATGAATGCCGTGGGAAAAGAGCAGATCGACCTTATCTGGTACTGCATCAGCGCTCCCGGCGGCCGGGTTACCGATGTGGACACCTCCCTTATCAAGCAGTTCCGGGCCCTTAAAAAGCCGGTGGCGGTGGTGCTGACCCAGATCGATGTGGCCACCGAGGAGGACTGCGAGGAGCTTAAGAGGATCATTGTGCAGGAGGTGGACGGCCCGGAGCCCGATCCCGCCCGGAAGATTGCGGTTTTTGAAAGCACCACCGATCCTGAAATCACGGTGCCTCAGGGCATTCCGGAGCTCCATGCCTGGTCCTTTGACCACCTTATGACCTCCCGGCAGGATGCCTTCGTGATCTCCTGCCGCCGGGGCTTTGATGAAAAGGACAAGCTGGCTAAAAAATGGATCGCCGCCACGGCGACGGCCGCTGCCACGGCGTCGTTTTCGCCGCTGCCCTTCTCGGACACCCTGCTTATCACTCCGGCGCAGCTCACCCTGTTTGCCCGGCTTCTCCATCTCTGGAATATGACGGATTTTGAAAAGGTTCTGGGCACCGGGATTGCGGAAACCCTTATGCCTGCTCTCGGAAGATCCCTGGCCGGCAATATCATCAAGATGATTCCCGGAGCCGGCGCCGTTATCGGAGGCATCATTAATGCCAGCGTGTCCAGCACCCTGACCTACGCCTCCGGCATGGCCCTGAACAAATCCTGCCGCCTCCTTCTGGAAAAGCAGCTCTCGGGATCCGTGACCGCCGCGGTGGTCAAGGAGCTTCTGAGCAGCGAGACCATCGTCTCCGCCGCAAAGGAATATGCCGAGAGCTACCGCGGGAAGAAGGAAGAAGGCTAATCTCCGGAATCGGTAACACTTAAAAGGGCCGCCCCCGAGGCGGCTCCCAGGACAAACAAGCCAAGGACATCTTTCCATGAGCAGCTTCTCCACCAACATTCTCATTCTCGGCAAAATCGGTGCCGGCAAGGCCTCGCTGGTGAATTATCTCTACAGTCAGGAGATCGCCGTGTCCCGCTCCCTCAGGCCGGCTGCCGCCAAGGGGCTTCATTACCATAAGCCCTTCTCCTACAAGGATATAAACATCGTGATCTGGGACACCTGGGGGCTGGAGGCGGACAAGGCTCAGGAATGGTGGACGGATCTCCGGGACTCCCTTGTTCAGCAAAGCGGAAACCCGGACATCCGGGACTGGATCCACACGGTGATCTACTGCTTCGATGCCAAGAGATCCCGCCTGGACGAATATGAAAAGGAGCATATTCTGAAGCCTCTGGCGGACATGGGCTACCGGATCATCTTCGCCCTCACCAAGTGGGGGCTCTGCTCCCCTGATGAAAAGGAAGCCGCAAGGCAGGTGATCTTCCGGGAATTTCCGGGGTTTTCCCGGATCTCCGTGGAGTCCGTAAGCCAGAAGCTCCGGAACGGCGCGGTAACCAGGCAGCAGGGCCGGGACTCCATCTTCCGGGAAATCTGCCTGAACCTCCGGGAGAATCTCACCTATCATCTCAGAAAGCAGATCCGGGTTGACATGGCCGCGGCCGTGGAGCAGGCGGAAGCCGCCTCCCGAACCTATTTCAACGAAAACACCGGCATCTTCAAGGCCTACAGCGAGGAGCTTCATGAGAGCATTCAGGACGTAGTGCGGAAAAACTACCGGGAAAAGATCGGTGCGGTATATGAACGCCTCCGCAGCAATCTCACTCTCATTGACATGATGTGCGTGGAGGTCATCCGGGGCTATACCGGCATCGATGTCTCGGAAACCCTGAAGAATTTTTATCTTCTGGTGGAAAGCATGAACGACATCAAAGTCAGCCTCTGGGACAGCGATTTCGATGATTACTTTGTGTCCTCGGCCATGAACACTCTGTTTTTCGGGATATACCGGTTCGTCCAGAGCAATACCTATCAGAAGAATCTGGACAATCAGCTCAGCGAGATCAGTGCCAAACTGACGCAGGATCTGGAAAACATCGCCGACACTCTGGATCATGCGGAAAACAAGGTCGCGGAGGATCTCTCCCGGCTTCTGGCCGCCGGTAACGCCGTGTAAGGGATGGGACTGCGGAAAACCGGACGGCTGTAATGAGGGCCGCGCCGGGCAGAACGGCTGTAATAACGGCAGCGCCGGATCAGGGAGGAAAGAAAAGCCGGAACCGAGCATGAGAGCACGGGGCAGAGAACAGCGTAATTAAATAACCGCGGGGGTTAAGAACGGAGCAGCAAAGGAACAGAGCTAAAAGAACAACAGTAAATTACGGTAAAAGAACAAACCTGTAAAGAACAGTAAAAGAAACAGAAGGGAAATGCATGATTTTATATGACAAGAGCAATTTCGCCGAGGGAGAGTTAACCATCTCTCTTCCGGCGGCGCAGAAGGTGCTCTCCCGCAAGGAGATCCCGTCATTTTCTCAGCCGGAATTAGCCACGGAGGGCCAGTGTCTGGCTGTCACCTTCACCAACAGCAAGGTGGGCCGGGTGCGGCTTCTCCTCCGCATCGACGGCATTAAGATCACCAGAGACATGGCAGAGGCTCAGGTGTATCTGGAGGATATCCGGCTGCTGAGCTCCGGCGTCATGAACTTCTTCAAGGACGCCCTGATGTTCACCGGACTGGAGACCAAGATTCTGCAGCTCCTGCCGGGGCCCATCAAGGTGACGGCCGGAGACGCTCCCAAATCCTATGTGGTGGATTTCTTTGAGCTTATCAGAAAGAAAAAGCTGAATACCGGAAACGGCGTTATCGATAGCTGCCGCGCGGGCCCAGATTGCCTCATTCTGCATTTTGTAATTCAGGATATTCTCTAGCAGAGGTCAGTAAAAAGCCGAAAATCAGACCGCCCGGGGAGACCCGGGTTTACCATCTGATTTAGAGCAGCCGCCGGGACGTCAGGCCTATTTGCATCCGAAAGCGTAGGTTTCGTGCTCGATAAAATGTTTGTTTATCTGATAGATGCAGATGTTTCTCTGAAAGGTGGAGTGATCTTTAGGATCCCGGAATTCTCCCACGCCCAGATACAGCTTTCCGGTACGATCCAGGGCATCGAATTCCTTTATGTTAATATCTTCGCTGACATAATCCTTAATCTGTTCCCAGTTTCCCACGTTTCTGACATTGTTGACGTCGGTAATTTCCAAAGATATCCCGTTACTTTTCAGGAGATCCTCAAAAATACTTTTGGCCAGCATCCCTCTACCGGTATCCGTGTACATAGCAAAGAGGGTATTCCATCCGATAAAGGGAACAACCAAAAGAATTAATACAATCATAGTCATACAGCTTGATCTGCGGGACATCTTCTTCATAAACAACCCTCCGGCCTAAAACACTTGAACGCGCCTCACAATACCTTGATCAATAATAACAAAACTGGCCGGTTGATCCTGATAATGATCTTTTACGGTGTGAAACTACTCATAAAACCAGTCCTGTGAAGACAGAACCGCCCAAATCCGCCGGAAACAATGACGGCTATGACCAGGTTATGAAGGTGTTTTTACCAGTTAAAATGTGATATGATTCACATTATTTTATGAAATATGGCATTTATTAACATTTGTTAGTAATATGTTAATATTTTCATAACATCGGATGCTGACTCGGGGGACGCCGAAACAGAGTCCGATCCTGTCAGACATTGTTCCTTGGCAGGAAATGAATTCAGGGGATTGTTTAATCTTTTCAAGGGATGCTTCTTTATGGAAAACCCAACTCCGCTGTCGAAGAACGGAAACTTCCTGTCCTTCTTCTCGGTAAAGATACTGGGAGCCTTCAACGACAGCTTTATCCAGGCCGGCTTTCTGGCCTTTGTCACCAGCGCTCTTCTGAGCAGCTCCGATACCCATTCTCAGAATATGGTGTTTCTGGCAACCGGACTCTTTATGATTCCGGTTTTTCTTTTTTCCACCATGGCCGGCGAGGTCTC
>JAEEGL014712498.1_pt1 | contig 16430 bp, 12 predicted proteins | sample 9134231 | NCBI WGS metagenome assembly JAEEGL01 (sample SAMN16246548, study PRJNA631951) | gut metagenome | biome: gut microbiome; feature: rumen; material: fiber-attached | host: Bos | place: Iran: Karaj | collected 2018-10
CTGGTAGGTACTATGGTATGGATAGAGATAATAACTTTGATCGTTTAAAGAAAAGTTATGATGCTATTGTTTATGGAGAAGCTAAAGAATACAAGACATATAAAGAATTAATTGAAGAAAACTATAATAATGGTGTCTTCGATGAATTCGTAATACCTGGTATTATCAATAAATGTCCTTTAGAAGATAATGATGCTATTATGGCCTTTAACTTCAGAAAAGATCGTCTTCGTGAAATGTTTACATTACTTTCTAATCCAACTGAGTATGAACCACAAGCTAATGAAAAAGATTTAACCGTTAAACACTTTAATAATCTAGCTACTATGACAATGTATCCTGTTACAGAAACAGTACATTCTCCCCATGCATTTAACGATTTAGATATGAAAAACATCTTAGTAGATTATCTACATGATAATCATCTATCACAACTTCGTATAGCTGAAACAGAAAAATATCCACATGTAACATTCTTCTTTGATGGTGGAAAAGAAGTAGAATATGATGACATGAAAAAGATTCTTATTCCTTCACCCAAAGTTGCAACCTACGATTTAAAACCAGAAATGTCTGTTTATGAAGTTACAGATAACTTCCTTAAAGAAGTAGGAAACTTTGATGTAACAATCATGAACTTCGCTAATGGTGATATGGTAGGTCATACAGGTGTTTATGAAGCAGCAGTACAAGCCGTAGAAGATATGGATAAATGTTTAGATAAAGTATATTCTAAAATCATGGAATTAGGTGGAATACTAATTATCATTGCTGATCATGGAAACTGTGACATGATGTGGGATGAAGAACATAAACCAGTAACTTCTCATACAACTAATCCAGTACCTTGTATAATAACTAAAGAAGGTATTGAACTAAAAGATGGTAAACTAGCTGATATAGCTCCTACAATGTTAAAACTATTAGATTTACCAATACCAGAAGAAATGACTGGTGAATGCTTAATAAAATAACGAGATATAATCTCGTTTTTTTTAATTACTTTTATTGATAGAAAAAATTATAATTGCTATAATGATATTAGTAAGAATAGGAGTTTTTGTATGGCAAAAAATAGAAAGAGGAATAAAAAACTACTATTTATTTTACCTACGATAGTGTTACTATTAATTCTATCTATTTTTGTTATGCCATTCAAAAACGGAAATACTTTTTATGAAACAACAATTAACTATATCAATAAAAGAGCAAGTGCAAATTGGTATACTGAATATACATACACTTTAAATTCATCAGCTAAAACAATAACTTTAACAAAATATAATGGAACTGCAGAAGTTGTCGAAATTCCTGCGACTGCGACAATTTCAGGTACAACATATAAAACAATAGTCATAGGAAATAGCAACCACACTCTAAGTTTATTCGCCGGTAATAGAACAATAAAAAAAGTAACATTTGCTAATGGTGTAAAGGGTGGAAATACACTTAGAGGATTATTCTATAATTGTCCGAACTTAGAAGAAGTTAACTTTAATAGTTTTGACACCTCAAGTGTAACTAATATGAGTGCAATGTTCTTGAAAGACAAATCTTTAAAAAAAGTCAATGTTTCTAGCTTTAATACCACAAATGTAACTACATTTAATGCTATGTTTCAAGAGTGTAGTAGTTTAGAAGAATTAGATATTTCAAGTTTTAGCACAAGACATATTACTACAGAGCGTGGTATGGATAACATGTTTGAAAGTGTCTATTATTTGAAAAAATTTATTGTAGGTCCTAATGTGGATTTCCATGCAACAATAGATGACCCTGTTTATGGAAGACTTCCACTTAGAGGAGTATATACAAGAATCAATGGAGATACAGTTGAAGATGTTGAAGCAGTAGACTTATTCTTACGTTCTGGAACCGAAGATGTAAGTGGAACTTATATTAGAAAAAGTGATATTACAGATTACATGAGTTATGACACTACAGTAACTTATAGAATAGACAATTTTAATACTATTGAGAGTTATGTACAAGCACCTAATACTTCTTTAGCTTTTGAAAACAATATGGTAGTCGTAAAAAACATCCCCAAACCTAATGTACAAGATTATCATCCATCTTGGTATTTTGTTATGGTCTTTGATGATGCAGTTGTTGATTCAGAAGGAAATAGATATAAGTTAAGAGTACGTTATGATAATGCACATATTTATAATTTAAATGAAGCTACTGGTAGTAGAATTTGGATTAAACTATTTGAAGTGAATAAAGGACTTTTAGCAAAATACTATGCCTACACAGATGAAGCAATGGAAAATATCATAGATGGAACTTCTTACATAAAAGCGGACTTAACAATTGAAATCTTAGATGATAATTATAATCCAGTTCAAGGAAATTATATATTTAGTGCTTCCGATTTGGATACCAACGAAGGTTTGTACTTATTGGAAGGATTAAGTGATATTAAAAAATATCGTCATACTTATCTAACTACAAATGGAAATTTTATTGTTGGAACTCATCACGACGAACAAACCGAAATGTCAGAGTTCGTAGCTATAGCGGATGCTTCTAAAGTAAAAGTTACATATCAAGTAAGAAATCTATCAACTAAATTATTAAGTTATTATCAACCTAGACAAGTTACTATCTCTAAAAGAGATATTCATAATAGTATTTTGCCAGGTTCTAAATTAGTTTTATACAAAGGTGATAATCCTTTCATAGAAGAATGGACTACTAGTGGTGAAGATACAAATTATTTCTTAAATCCTGGTAGTTATACTTTAAAAGAAGTTAATCCACCACCAGGATATAAAAAAGCTAGTGATATAACTTTTTATGTTAATACAAATGATACCATTTATTTTGATGGTAATGAAGTAGATGAAATAGTTATGACTGATGAATACGAAAGTTACAACTATACAATTAATTATATTAACGAAGATACTAACGAAATCTTTAACACTATAACTAATCAAGCATCTTATAAAGATATCATTTTAGCGGCACCTTTCATTACAAATATTCCTAAGTATACATTTAGTAGAGCAGATAAAAATCAAATAGAAATTAGTTATCAAGAAAATAATAATGTAATCAATCTTTATTATAAAAAGAATAAAGGAACAGTAATAGTTAAATACATTGAAACTGGAACAGATCATGAAATAGCAAATCGTGTTACGATAACTGATTATGTAGACAAGCGATATGAAACACATCCAGCAACAGTAACAGGATATGATTTATTTAAAGAACCAGATAACAAAAATGGTTACATATCTGAAACTCCAACAACTGTTACTTATGAATACACTAAACGACCAGCAACCTTAATAGTTAAATACGTTGATGAACAAGGTAATGATATCGATCCAAGTAAGAATATTAACGATAATACAAAACATTGGGGAGACGAATACCAAACAAATCAATTAACATTTACTAATTATACTTATTTAGGTTTAGCACCTAATAGTGACTCAGCATCTGGAACAATTGGTAAAGATACCATAACAGTTATTTATAGATATCATTTAAAAGAAGCTACCTTAATAGTTAAGTATGTAGATGAGCAAAATAATGATATCGATCCAAGTAAGAATATTAGCGATAATACAAAGCACTGGGGAGACGAATACCAAACAAATCAATTAACATTTACTAATTATAACTACATTGGTTTAGCGCCAAATAGTGACTCGGCATCTGGAACAATTGGTAAAGATACTGTATCAGTTATCTACCGCTATCGTTTAAAAGGTGCATCTTTAATAATTAAATATGTTGATGAACAAGGTAATGATATTGATCCAAGTAAGAATATCATTGATAATACAAAACACTGGGGAGATTCATATACTTCAGAACAACTAAACTTCCCAAATTATGATTTCTTAAGAATCGAAGGAGTACCAAATGGTACAATCGGTGCTAATACAGTAGAAGTAAGATATATTTATCGTTTAAAAGAAGCAACGATAGTTACTCATCATTACATCAAAGGAACAACTGATAGAATATCCCCTGATGATACCCAAACAATCAAATATACAAAACCATATTCGACATCTAAACTTAATACAACTAATCTAGATTATGAATATGATAGTAAAACTGGTGATGACGAATCAGGAACTGTTACCAAAAGTAACTATGAAGTAACTTACTTCTATCGATTAAAAAAAGGTCAAGTAATAACGCACCATTATAAATATGAAAACGGAGCAGAAACAACTAAAAAAGTAGTCGATGATGTTATTCAAGAAATTGAATACACCAAGAATTACGAAACTAAAAATCCTGACAATATTCCAGGCAATTATGAATTTTATAAAAAATCCAATAATTATACTGGGACCTTAAGACAACCAGTTATTGATGTTTATTACTACTATCAATTAAAAGATAGTCAAGTTACTTCAAACATCAATGTTGAAGGAACTGAACTAATAACTGATAAAGGTCAAGTAGTTAATTACGAAATAACATATAATGCCGAAATAGTAGATTATATTGGTGATGGAACAATTACTATAATTGATACCTTACCATATGATATTGATGTCGAAAAATCCAATTTAGCGGAAGGTTCATATAATCCAACAAATAGAACGATAACCTGGACAGAAGAATGGCCAAATATAAATTCTACTACTGAACCAGATTTAATAGCTAGAAAAACAATTGTTAAAAATATCAGTATTGTCTATCTAGGAATTGATAGTCGAGATCGAATTATGACTAATGAAGCTTTAGGAGCAATTCTTCTATCGACAGGAGAAAGAACCACAGAAGATCAAAATAATACCGATATTAGAATCGGAGGTAATATAATTGTTAAATATGTCGATGAAAATGGTAAAAATATTCTTGATAATATAGTGAATAAAGGATTGGTAGGAGAAACAGTAATTACCAATGCTAGAGAAAAAGAAGGTTATATTTTAGTAAAAAAACCAGAAGTTGAAGAATACACTTTTGAAGATGATGAGCAAATAGTAACCTACATATACCAAAAAATAAAACTACAAATCACAACTAAAGTAATAGGTGATGGTGGAACAATTACTGGTGATGAAGAAGTATACTATGGTGAAGATTCCACAAAAGGAAAAATAGTTATAACACCAGATGATAAGTACAGTATAGATAAAATACTAGTAAATGGTAAAAGAGTAGAATTATCAAATATAAAACAATTTAAAAATATGACAGAAGATATAATTGTTGAAGTAAAATTTATGATAACTCCAAATAGTTATGAAGAAGTAGATAATCCAGATACAAACAAATTAAATATAAAGTTTATATCAATATTGGTATTATTATTTGTAATAATCATTGCTTTAACCAAAACAATATTTAGAAAAAGATTATCTAAAATATAATCAATAAGACAGCCATCTAAATGGAATTTAATGTCAAATAAATACACCCAAACTATAATTTTAGTATTTACTTTATTCATAATCTTGGTATTATTAAAGTATAGAGAATTAATAAAATGGAGGAGTAGATATATATGATCAAAAAAGCAAAAGAAATGGTTAAATTAACTATTGTAATCCTTGTTGGAATTTTAGCATTCAATATTGCTTATGATGTAGGAGTTTCTAATTCTACTAAAAAACAAGAAGAAGTAGTAAGAATTGAAGACCTAGATAAAGTAAAAGCAATTGCTGAAGCTGAAGGAGCATCATCTGCTCCAAAACCTGCAGCTATTGTTGAACTAGAAAGTAATAAAAGTAAAGCAATTAAATATGCTTCTATTATAGGAATCTTAATCTTAGCAGTAGCAATGCTAATAATTCTTGGTAATAAAGAAGATGAAGAATAAAAAAAGATATTGAGAAATCAATATCTTTTTTATATTCCTAGTAATATACCTGCCACTTTAAAATAAATTAATAAAGAACAAGCATCAACTATTGTTGTAATAAATGGCGATGCCATAACAGCAGGGTCAAAACCAATTCTTTTAGCAAGTATTGGTAATGTACAACCAACTAATTTAGCAAACACAACTGTCATTAACAAAGTAATACAAACTACTAATGAAACAGTTAAACCAACCTTATCTAATAACATTAATTTACCAAAATTACATACTGCTAAAACAATACCACATAATAGAGCAACTCTTAACTCTTTCCAAATAACTTTAAAAGTATCTTTAAATTCAATTTCATCTAGTGATAGAGCACGAATTACTGATACTGATGCTTGAGAACCAGCATTACCACCTGAGTCCATTAACATTGGTATAAATGATGTTAAGACTACAGCAGCAGCTAAAGCCCCTTCGAAATGAGTAATAATACTACCGGTAAATGTTGCACTAACCATCAATAATAACAACCAAGGAATTCTTTTCTTCCATGTTTCGAAAACACCAGTTTTCATATAAGGTTTATCAGTAGGGGTGATGGCAGCCATCTTTTCAATATCTTCTGTTGCTTCTTCTTCCATGATATCGATGATATCGTCAACTGTAATGATACCTACTAATCTATTTTCTGAATCAACTACTGGTAAAGTACTATAGTCATAATCTTGGAAGATACTAGCAACTTCCTCTTGATCCATTAAAGTAGTTAATGGGTGTTCACAAACTTGCATAATATCATCTATTAAAGTATCAGGTTCATTAATAATTAAATCCTTAACTGTAACATAACCAAGTAATGTTCTTTCATTATCAGTAACGAAACAAGAATCATAAGTAACGAATTCTTCTTTTTGTTTTCTTATTCTTTCAATAGATTCTCTAATTGTTAAACCTTTCTTTAAATGGATATATTCCATAGCCATTAAAGAACCAGCTGAATCATCAGGATATTTTAATAATCTATTAATATCACGTCTTGTATCTTTATCAACATTATTTAGTAATCTTTGTACCATAATAGCTGGCATTTCTTCAAATAAGTCAGCAGCATCATCGGTAAACATATCTTCAATAATCGTTTTAGATTCTGTCTTAGTTAAACTAGTAATTAAGTTAACTTGAACTTCATCATCCATATTAACAAAAACATCTGTTGCAATAGCTTTAGGTAATAATCTAAAAGCTTGTACAATCTTGTCATCAGGCAATTCCTGAATTAACGAGGCGATATCATACTCATTCATTTTTAGAAATATTTTTTTAGTTTCTGAGAACTTTTTTTCTTCAATTAATTCTTCTAACAATTCTTTTAATTTGTCTAATTCCATAATATCACTCCTCTTCATTTCTTTTTTCCAATTTACTTATACCATAATTAATATCAAAAATAAAGAAAAAAGGCATATCTTCGGTATATAATTTGACATTTTACAGGAAAAAAAGTATAATTTACTTCGAAAGAAAAAAAGTTCCAAAGAAGGGTAACTTATGGATAAAATTAGATGTTTTATTAAAGAAAATTTAGTGCTTTTAGCAATCATCCTTATTTGTACTCTAACAATAATTGTTGGATCGATTTCTTATTACAAAAAAACGCATGAAATTCATCCCGATTTTCATAAATTAAACTTAGACGGATACGATAAACTAATGATTGTAGCTCATCCAGATGATGAGATTCTTTGGGGTGGCGAAAAGCTAATTGAAGATAACTATGTAGTTGTTTGTGTAACTTGTGGTGTTGTTCAAAGAAGAGTAAATGAATTCGTTAAAGTAATGAATGAAACCAACGATAAATATATTATGTTAGGTTATCCAGATAAAACTAATGGTGAAAGAGATAATTGGGATACATCATATGATGCTATTACTAAAGATATAAAAGAAATAGTTAATCTAAAAGATTGGGAATTAATTGTTGTTCACAATCCTGATGGCGAATATGGTCATCAACATCATAAAATGACTAGTGCTATAACTACTAAAGTAGTAGAAAATAAAGATATTCTTTATTACTTTGGTCATTACTATACCAAAAAGAAAATATCTTCTCATTATGAAGAATTAATTCCAATGAAAGATAAAACTTTAAAAGAGAAGAAGAGAATAATTGGTCTTTATAGAAGCCAACGTTTTATTCAAACATCATTTGATCAAATGTTTCCTTATGAGAATTGGTTAACGTATAACGAATGGAATAGTGAACGCAATGAAAAAGCATAAAAAAGATATAATCTACATAAGTGTTTTAATACTAACATTCTTAGTATTATCTTTGTATACAGTAAAAGAAACATATCTATTTGGTTCTAACTTGGATTGGTACTCACAACACGTATCATTTCCAGAATATTTTAGAACCTTATTTTATAATACTAAAGATTTGTTTCCTGACTTTGCCTTAAACTTTGGTAATGGACAAAATATCTATAACTTTTCTTATTATGGCTTATTAAGTCCTATAATCTTACCATCTTATTTAATGCCACATGTACCAATGGTTTACTATATCATGATATCTAGTGTCTTAATTGTTTTAATAAGTGCTTGTTTAATGTATTACTTCTTAAGAAAACATAGTTTTAATGCTGAAGTATCATTAATATCAAGTTTATGTTTCTTATTAGCAACACCATTAGTATTCCATTCACATCGTCATATCATGTTTATCAACTACATGCCATTCTTAATAATGGGCTTATTTGGTGTTGATAAGAAGATGAAAGAGGGTAAGAGTTGGTTACTAATCTTATCAGTCTTCTTAATGGTAATGACAAGTTACTACTATAGTATTGGTGGTATCTTATGTTTATGTATTTATGCTTTATACTTATACTTACAAAAAACCAAGAAAGTAACATGTAAAACTTTCTTTAAAACCTTATTTAATATAATTGGACCTGTTTTAATAGCAGTTTGTTTATCAAGTATTATTACAATTCCAACAATTCTAGCAATTTTAAACAATCGTCTAGAATCCAATGTTAGTATTAGTATTTGGAGTTTAATAAAACCAGTACCATCTAATTTTAAAAATCTATTATATAGTACTTATAGTATGGGATTACCAACTATTGTCATACCAGCTTTAATAAACTTCTTTAAAAAAGATAAAACAAGAATAACAATTGGTATTATTCTTGTAGCTGTTTTCTTATTTGATATCTTTAATTTTATTTTAAATGGTACGATGTATATTGATGCTAAATCATTAATACCATTATTACCATTATATATTTGTGTAATAGCCATCTTCTTTAGAGATCTATTTGAAAATAAGATTAATTATAAAATACTTATTCCAACTACAATTGTTTTATCATTATATATTTGTTTATCTGGTTATCTAAGATTACATTATATAGCTGAAATAGTCTTTATCTTTGGTTTATTATTTGTTTACTATAAGAAACCAAATAAATGGTTAATAATTGTTCCATTATTCTTCTTATTGTTAGGTAATGCTTATCTACATAACTTAAGAGATACCTTAGAATTAAGAATTGAAACAAGAGAAAATGATGAAGCAATTACTGATAGTTTAAATATTATTACTAGTCAAGATGATGGTATTTATCGTACCTCTCTAGATGTTAATAAAGCTACATATCCTAATAAGATATTTGATAACATTAAATACAATAATTCAACATTATACTCATCAATATCAAATAGTAATTATAATATTTTCTATTATGATATCTTAGCTAATAACATGTCACATCGTAATAGAGCATTAACAACGACAACAACTAATCCTATTACTTTGATGTTATTTGGTAATAAATATGTCATAACCTATAATAAACCATTACAAGGATATGAATTACTAGCTAATAATGATGGTTTAAAAATCTATCGTAATAACAATGTCTTACCATTAGGTTTTGCAACATCAAATATTATGAGTTATGAAGATTATGAAAAATTAAATTTCTTTGCTGAACAAGAAGCTCTACTAAATGTTATTGTTACAGATAAACAATCAAACAATACTTTTGTTCCAAATGTAAGCAAAGCAAATATTGATTTTACGAAAGTATTAGCAAGCGACAATACTAAAGTAAATGAAGATGGAACTATAACAATTAAAACTAAAAAAGATTTCCGTTTGAAATATAATCTACCTCAAGAATATTACAATAAAGTGTTGTTTATTAGATTTAAAGTAAACAATGAAGCTGAAAAAGATGATCAGACAATCGTCATCAATGGTATTAAAAACAAACTAACTCAAAAAGATTGGAAATACTATAATGGCAATAAAACATTTGATTATGTTTTAGGTTTCCAAGATCAAAAGAATTTAAACATCGTAGTTTCTAAAGGAGAATATAACTTAAGTGATTTCGAAACTTATGTCATTGATTACATCTTCTTAGAACAAGGTGTTAAATCAGCTGATAAGATGATTGTTGATAATATTAAGACTAAAGGAGACCGTATTAGCGGAATCGTTAATGTAACAAATGATGGCTACTTTATGACAACAATTCCATATCAAAATGGTTTTGAAATCAAAGTAGATGGGGTAAAAACACCATACGAAAAAGTAGATTACTCATTTATTGGTTTCCCAATAACCGAAGGACATCATGAAATTGATATGATTTATAAAGCTCCAGGTAAGAGTATTGCAACAATTGTTACTGTCCTTGGCTTAATATCATATATTGCTGTAATCGTTATTGAAGATAAAAGAAAGATTTAACATCTTTCTTTTTTTGTAAATTTAAAGTAAATTAATTAACAAAATATATACACATATTTACATAATGTGTGATAATTATTATGTGTAGAAAAGGTGCATTATGGAAAAATACGAAATAGTTTTTATAGATATAGATGATACTTTAAATCCATCAAACGGCCAAGTATCAGAATACACAAAAGATGTTATGAAACGACTTAAAGAAAAAGGAATTAAAGTTGTTATAGATAGTGGTAGAAGTGCTTCTTATGCCATTAATAAAAGTATTGAAGCCAATCTATCAGAATATGTTATATCATCTAATGGAGCTGAAGTTTATAACTATCATGACCGTAAAGAAATATTCTCTAAGTCAATACCAAATGATATTATCAAAGAAGTTTTTAAATATTGTACAGAACATGATCTAACATTAATCATGAATAGTATGGAAAAAAGATTTATAAATATTAAAGATTATAAATACAATAACGAACCTGCTATTTACTTTGATAACATTGATGAAGTATTAAAGAATAATAAAATAAATCAATTAGTAGTACTAAGTTCTAACTTTGATCGTATGTTAGTATTACCAAATCTATTTAAAGAAAAATTTCCTAATTTAAAAGTTGTTCACTCTTCAATTGGTTTAATTGAAGAAAGAAGAACTAAAGGAAAAGAATACTATCATGATTTAGTATTAGAACATACAACAAAAAGTACTGGTATTATTGAATTATTAGATTATCTAAATATTGATTCAGAAAAAGCTATTGCTATAGGTAATGGCTATGATGATATACCAATGTGTGATGTAGTAGGTACTTCAATAGCAGTTGAAAATGCTAATCCTACCTTAAAAGAAATCTCAACTTATATCACAGATACAGCAGAAAATGATGGACCTGCTAAAATACTTGAAAAGTTATGTTTAAAATAATACAATTTAAATAGAGAGAAGGAATACCATGAAACAAAAACAATTAGTAGATTTAATAGTTGGACTCGTACTTGCTTTATACGCAGCCGTTATATTGGTATTACCAACATTTAATGTAACAAATATGAGAGTAATACTTTTAACAACGTTCTTATTCTATACAATTGTCAATACAATAAGATTTATCATCTTACGAGAAACAAAAGATTTTGAAGGCTTACATTATGCCATTACTTCATTAGGTGTAATGGTTGCAACTCTAACAATTAAGTCATCAACCCCATATACTGTTGCTTTATTATTATTTAGTTGGATAGCTTTAAATAGTTTAGCTAAACTAAAAAAAGCAGATTATTATCATGACCGTCGAGATCGTATGTGGAAATTCGGCTTGTTAGATTTAAGTATATTCCTTCTAGCAGGAATCTTGGCTTGTATTAATCTAGCATACTCTGGAGATATTCAAATAATCGTATTAGGATTCTTTCTCCTAGTAAATGGTATTCTAGAAATATTCGACCCAATTCTAAAAAGCTTAATTGCACATAGTTAATGTGCTTTTTTTATGATATAATGTTCGTGAGTGGTGATGTTTATGTGCAAAGAAATTTGGATAAAAGCAAATATAATAACTTTACTAGGAATAGTATGTGCAATAACAGGTATGCTATTCTGTTTTGTTGGTAAAACAGGATTTGCTGTAGTACTACTAACTATCTCTGGTATTTGTGATGGTTTTGATGGCTATTTCGCTAAGAAGGTTAGAAAACCTCATCAAAGTAGTGAATATGGTGTCGAACTAGATTCTCTAGCCGATATCGTATGTGCAGGTGTCTTCCCTGTAATTATTAGTATGTCTTTAGGTTTTACTCATTGGTATAACTTAATAATCTATGTATTATTTATCATGTGTGGCATTACTAGATTAACTTACTATAATGTTAATTCATCAGATAAAGATTACTTTAATGGTGTACCAATTACTGTATCAGCTTTCTTAATACCAGCTGTTTACTTAATATTTAGAAATACAACAGCTAAATTTGTTTTAATGATAGCGTTAATGATTTCATTCTCATTATTATCAATTTTCTATGTTGTAAATGTTAAAATTAAAAAATGGAGTTTACAAAACCGTACCATTTGGTCAGTTATTGGTTTTATCATTTGTATAGTTATCGTTTATTTACTAGTAAAAGGAATAATTAAATAATGAAATATAAATACCTTGGTGAAAATAAAATCTATGATAATGAAAAAAATAATTCATTAAAATTTCTTTATCATACATTCATAGGTAGAATAATCTTAAAACTTATCTATAATAGATTTATATCTAATATGGTAGGTTTTTTTCTTAACCTTAGAATTTCTAAATTCATGATTAAAAAATATATTAATAAATATAATATTGATCTGAATTTATATAAAGAAAAAGACTATACAAGCTTTAATGACTTCTTCAAAAGAGAATTAAAAAGTATTAATAAAACTAATAACCTAAAAGATTTTGTATCAATTTGTGATTCTAAAATATCTGTTTATAAAATAACTAAAGACTTAATCGTTAATATTAAAAACTCTAAGTATAGTATTAAAGAATTAATAAAAGATGAAGTAGATAAATCATATGAAGATGGTTTATGTATCATCTATCGTTTAGAACCAAAAGATTATCATCATTACATCTTTAATGATGATGGTAAAGTCTTAAGTAATAAAAAGATTAATGGTAAATTACATACTGTAAATCCTATTGTTTATGATAAGTATCAAGTATTCACTGAAAATAAAAGAGAAGTATCAATCTTAAAAACCAAAACATTTAAGGATATCATTCAAATTGAAGTCGGAGCTCTATGTGTAGGTAGAATAAAAAATAGAGAAGTAAAAGAATTCAAAAGATATGATGAAAAAGGATATTTTGAATTTGGCGGTTCTACAATTATTCAACTTATAAAAAAAGATACCATAAACATCGATAAAGAAATAATGGAAAATACCAATAATGATATAGAAACCCAAGTAACAGTTGGTACGGTGATAGGAAGTGCAAAAAAATGAAACTAGTAAAAGATTTTACTGAATATCAAATCTTAGATATGTCTGAAGGAATGAAACTAGAAACCTGGAATGGTAAAGAATTACTTCGCCCAGATCCTCAAATCATCTGGCAAGAAAAACTCCATCCTGAATATTGGGATAAAGTTGATGCTATCTACCATCGTTCAAATAAGGGTGGTGGATCTTGGGAGGTAAAAAATCATAAATTACCAGATAGTTGGCAAGTATCATACCAAGACTTAACCTTCAATATTAAACTAATGGGTTTTAAACATACAGGTTTATTTCCAGAACAAGCTTATAACTGGAATTTAATTAGAAAGAAAATCAAAGAAGCTAATCGACCTGTTAAAGTCTTAAATCTATTCGCTTATACAGGTGCAGCATCAGTAGCAGCAGCAGCTGCTGGAGCTGAAGTAGTTCATGTTGACTCTTCAAGAGGAATGGTTGATTGGGCGAAAGAAAACTTAAGAAGTTCTCATCTAGAAAACAAACCAGTTAGATTTTTAGTAGATGATTGTTTAAAATTTGTTAAAAGAGAACAAAGAAGAGGAAATAAATACGATATCATCTTAATGGATCCTCCATCATTTGGTCGTGGATCTAATGGAGAAGTATGGGATATCGAAAAAGATTTATATCCATTAGTAAAAGAATGCTTAGAGATTCTATCTGATGATCCAATTATGTTTTTGATAAACTCTTATACAACTGGCTTATCTAAAACCGTCTTAGAAAATGTTCTATACTTAACTATAAATAAAAAATATCAAGGTTTCATTAGTAGTGATGAAATCGGTTTACCAATGAAAGCTTCTAAGCTAATTCTACCTTGTGGAATCTACGCTCGTTGGGAAAAAGAAAAAAATGAAGAATAATAATCGATATTCTTCTTTTTTTATTGTATAATGATAATAGGTGAGAGTATGGCAAAGGAGAAAGATATTGATATTGCTCTATCTTCAACATTGAAAAAACATCCTAATTATCATCCTTTTTTGAGCAATGTAATCTATAAGAATATCTATCATGGTACTAATACTACCAATTTTTCGTATGCCGTAAGAGAAGCCTTAAAAGATACAACACAAGTTGACTTTGTTAACTATCTAATTAACGAAGCTATAACTATTTATATAGCAGTTAAACAACTAGTTGATGAAAGTGAAGATATGCAAGCAAGGAACTTAGACAGTTTGTTCCCAATGTTTGAAAATATTAAAAAGGCTGTTGATATCTTAAAAGATAAAGAAAACAACTGTATAATTTATTATTTATATAATCGTACAGAATTATATGAACTAATTGAATCTATTTGTGCAATCACTTTTAAAAAGCAATTCTATTCCAAGAAAGGTCTTGAAAGTGACACCAGAGATAACTTCCATCATCAATTAGAAAAATTAGCAACTAGTGATCCTAGTTCTAAGACTTTAAGAAGATTCTTAAGTAAAGAATATAATGCTGTTAAAAATGTTCGTAATTTAGATATTAATTATGATGCTATTAACATTTGTCAAAGAGAAATAATCTTTGGTAATCAAGTTAAACATCGTCATAATGATTATGAACTAGGTGGAACTTTATTTGCTACCCAAGACGTTGGTAGAAAAAGAAGTAATCAAGAAGACTCAGTAATAATCCTTGAACATCAAGGTAATCCTAATTTTAAACTAATGGCTGTAGCCGATGGAATGGGTGGTCACCAATGTGGAGAAGTAGCTAGTTCCTATACCTTAGATCGTTTAAGTGATTGGTTTAATCGTTTAAGTGAAGACTTCTTCAATTATCCTGATCAACTACAAGAACAATTAGAAATTGAATTAAAACATATTAGTAAAGAATTATATAAATATCTAGGTTCTAAAAAAGATAATCTAGTAGGTGGTACAACATTTACTGGAGCTATCATTACTAAAGATAAAACAATTATTTCTAGTGTAGGGGACTCAAGAGCTTATATCTTACATGACGGTGAATTAGAACTTGTAACTAGAGATGAATCATTAGTATGGCATCAATTATTAAAAGAGAAAAAAGGTGAACAGCCAACCATGGAAGATATTGATAATCTTCGCTTTATGGCTAATAATAATTTAATAACTAAATGTATCGGTGATAAAGACATCGGAAATGTTCAATCAACAATTATTGATAATGATTCTTATGATAAATTATTAATTTTCACTGATGGAATAACTGATATCATGTCACATAAAGAAATAGAATTCATATGTCAAACAACACCACCAGAAGCCATAACAAAATCAATTGTTTCCTATGCTATTTCTCATAATGTAACAGAAATCTTAGCTGGTAGTAATAAAGAAGTAGAACTAGTAAGTGCTGGAAAAGATAATGCATCAGCTGCCGCTTTCATAAGGAGGTAATTATGCAAGAAACTATAAATATAAATGGAATAGAATATACTATTCTTGTAAAATTCACATCAGCAAGTACAGAAAAAGATTACATAATCTATTCTACACTCGAACCAAAAGATCATATCATTGATATCTATTCTGGCGTCTACAATGATGGCAAAATAGAGAGTGTAGAAACTGAAGAAGAACAAAAAATAATCGAGAAAATGATTACCACTTTAAGCGCTAAAGCTAACGAAAAATATAATTTGATAAAATAAGGAACATTTTGTTCCTTTTTTATTTTTTTATGCTATAATAGTTTCTTAAGTCAAGAATCCGAAAGTGACTTAAGTCAAAAGAAGGAGAAATTTTATGAAAATTAAAGACGTAGTAGGACGTGAAATATTAGATTCACGTGGTAACCCAACTGTTGAAGTAGACGTTTATCTAGAAAACGGAATTATGGGTAGAGCAGCTGTTCCTTCTGGTGCCTCAACTGGTGAAAGAGAA
>JAEEGL014854890.1_pt1 | contig 16429 bp, 7 predicted proteins | sample 9134231 | NCBI WGS metagenome assembly JAEEGL01 (sample SAMN16246548, study PRJNA631951) | gut metagenome | biome: gut microbiome; feature: rumen; material: fiber-attached | host: Bos | place: Iran: Karaj | collected 2018-10
AGCTTTCCGTGAAGGCAAACGGCGTGACGCTCCGCTCCTCTGACTCGGCGGGCGAGTTCTACGCCCTCTAGACTCTGTCGCAGCAGACTGCCGTTTCTGAACAAGAAAAGAAAAGAAAACAATGAAAGCGATAAGTACTGGAAACCGCAGGGGGGGGGGGGGAAAACTCTAAGTTATTTCCTCGCCGCTGTTTTATCTATTGCAGTAGCGCATCCAGCGCTGGCGGCGTGGGTGTGGAAGGGGGGAGCCTCCGACGACAACTGGACGACGGACGCAAACTGGCATGGAAAGAATATAGACAAGAATGATGTTGCCGGATACAATGGCTACTACTTCTGGGGCACGCATGAAGTGTCCGGCAAGTATGGCGCGATAGCCAAGTACCTCTGCAATTTCTCGAAGGTCGAAAGCCTTGGGAACGCCTATATTTGGGTAAACTACACGTCCGAGAACCAGCCGATGGTGTTCACCGCGAGCGACAACAAAAAAGGCGCGACCACTACCTCGAACATGAACATCGGATGGGGCAACGACAGCAAACATTTCGCCGACGGCCACTTGAAAATCGTCCGTGGAACCTATTCATGCCTCAATGTCCAGCTCGGCAAGGAAGTCGCGAACCCGACGACCAAGGGGTGGCTCTGCCTTGCCAACGACGACGGCGCCGTGAACTTCACGACGACCGGCGATTTCAGGATTCACAACGGCGACTTTATTTCGACAAACGCCACTGTGAACATCACAGGATACACAGTTCTGGGATTCAAGCAGAATTCTACGGCAACGATGTGCGTCTCCGGAGGCAACGTGACGATTTCGGGCTACCTCCATGTCGGCTACGCATCAGGCGCCAACGCCACATACTCTCAATACGGAGGCAATGTCACGGCGTCAAACCTCAAGTTCCGCAACGACGCAGGCGGCGGCACGTCCTCGCTGAGCCTAAACGGCGGCACGCTCGCCGTGAAGAGCGTGATATACGGTTCTGGCTCGGGCGCTGCCGATTTCACGTTTGGCGGCGGAACGCTCAGGGCGGCGTCGGGCGCGGCGACGGCATTCATGCCGGCGGCGCCCAACCTGACTGTCAGGGTCGGCTCCGGCGGCGGCACGATCGACACCGGCGGCAACAACATCACGATAGGCGAGGATCTTGGTGCTGTCGGCGACACGGGCGCGATGGCGTTCAAGGGCGGCGGCGCGGTGACGCTCGATGGCGCGCTCAACTACACTGGCGGGACGACAATCGACGTAGGCACGGTGCTCAATATTTCCGCCGCAAACAAAAATGCCATTCTTTCCGGCCTTGCGGTTGCACTTCCTGCGGAGACGTACATACCCTGCATGTACACAATCGTCACTCTTTCAGGCGAGGATACGTTCGCATCCGGAGACGAATCGAATGTGGCTTTTGCCTCTGGCGCAAACGTGCCGATCGGGGCGGAGTTCAGGCTCTCGGATGACATGAAGTCGCTTGTTCTGTACGTTCCTTACTCTGGTGGCGGGATGAGCACTACGGCACAGCTTGTCTTCCCCGGCGTGACGCTCGCCGACATCGGAACCACGTTCTTCCCGTGCGCCCGCATGCAGGGCGGCAGCTTCGACGACAAAGGGACCGAGGTGACGTTCTTCAACAGGGTTGAGACAATAGACGGCGACAACCTTACGATGCTGACCTACCAGCTTCAGGCGATCGACTGTGCAAAAACCCCTCGATACGTCAAGGCGGCCAAGGTGTCGTTTACGAATGGCGAAGGCGGGGTCTATGCAAAGCTGGCAAGTGGCAATTACTCGAACTACGGCACCCAAAACAACTTGACGGTATTCGGAACCGATCCGCTCACGTCGAATCCCGGAACTGGCGGCTACATCCCGTACGACCTGCGGCTCGTCAAGCCGGCGTCGCGTTCCATTAACGTGAATTTCACGCACGCAAGCAAAAACCTCGATACGACTTCATCCGTCCGTTACGGCGGCGGCGATTACGCCGTTCCCTATTCTTCGTGGGGCAACATGCCGGGCACAAATGGAACCGCAACGGTCGGCGGCGCCACCGTCAAGGTAACAAATGCCTTGAAGGGTTCATGGCACTGCAGCGGGCTTTCGGAAACCAAAGACCTGCGCCGGGGTTTCATCGAAGATGACAACAGCAATACGACCCCGACGATTACAATCTCGGGCATCCCCTACACGTCCTACCGCGTCGTGGTCTATACGGCATCGGCCATCGAGAACAAGAATTTTGGCTACGTCACCGTCAACGGCGTCAACTATTCGGGCACGACGGACGCCACTCACGAAGGAACGGCCAAATGGGGCAATACCGGCCTTGATTTGGAGGCGAAGGGCCTCCGAGAAGGCGTGAACTACATCGTCTCTCGCGTCACGTCCGGCTCCACGGCGACGATTGTCGGCCATCGCGTGGGCACGGACAATTCAGTCCGTGGCAACATTGCGGCAATCCAGATTGTCGAGGTCGCCAACAAGTACACGGCCATCGTTCCGGCAGGCACGAACGCTGATTTCCTGTCGCTTGCCTGGGACGGGACACACCCCGGATGCGACCTCGCCAAGGGTGAGTTCGTCCTCAACGTGACGGGCAATGCGACGGTTCGCATTCCCCAGAATCTCAAGGTCGCCAAGATAACGTTCAACGTAGCCGAAGATGCAACGCTCACCCTGGCCGGAGGCTCGCTCAAGTCTTCCACGCCGGTCGTCGTGAAGGGCGGCGGAGTCGTTGCATTTGAATCGGCACCGGCTTTTGTCGGCGTCACGACAGTCGCGCTCGGCACTTGCGTGAAAGTTCCGGATGCCGACGCCAAGGACGCATTGTTCGGAGGCTCCATCACGCTATCCTTGCCGCCGACGTACGACGGCGGCACGTACCCGATAGCGACGATTGCAGACGGAACATTTGACTCGGCGGATACGGCCAAGGTGACGAACTTGCCTTCCGGCGCGACCGTCGGCATCACTGCGGACGGCAAGACTCTTTACGTCACTCTCCTGGCCTCTTCAATCGACATTACGGCTACCGCACAGCTCGTCTTCCCCGGCGCGACGCTTGCCGATCTCGACACGCACACGCTTCGTGCCAGAATGCATGGCGATTCAATCGGCGACAAAGGCATGGAGGCCACGTTCTTCAACAAGGTGAAAGACGGCACAAAGACCACTTATCAGCTCCAGGTCATGGATCCCGACTACATCAAGGCCGTGAAGGTGGAATTCACCGAAGGCGAAGGCGGGGTCTATGCGAAACTGGCGAGCGGCCAGTACTCGAACTATGGTCCGCAAAACGATTTGAAGGTATTCGGCACCGATCCGCTCACGACGAATTCCGGCGCCGGCAAATATGTCCCGTACGACCTCAGGCTCGTCACGGCTGTCGCGAACTCCATCAATGTCAACTTCACGCACGATGGCTATAACCTCGATACATCTTCGTCGGTCCGCTACGGCGGCGGCGATTACGCGGTTCCCTATTCTTCGTGGAGCAACATGCCGGGCGTCAACGGTTCGGCCACGATAAACGGCGCGACCGTCACAATATCCGGCGCGCGAGGTTCATCTACTTGCAAAAACCTTTCCACTACCAAGGAATTGCGGCATGGGTATATTGACGATTCCAGCACTTTGACGACTCCCACCATTACGGTGACGGATATCCCGTACGCGGCCTATCGCGTCGTGGTCTATGCCGCCACCGATTACGCAAACAGCAAGTTCGGCTGCATCACGATAAACGGTGTGGATTATACCGGCATAACCGATGCCACCGTCGAAGGAACGTCAATCTGGGGAGATACAGGTGCGGCTTACGTCGCGAAAAACTTGCGAGAGGGCGTGAATTACCTTGTTTCGCCCATACTAACCGGCTCTATCGCGTCAATCGTCGGCCATCGCACCGGCGATGCCTCCGCGCCTTCCTCGCGCGGCAGCATTGCGGCAATCCAGATTGTGGAAGCATCCGCCCCGCAGACGCAGGCTTGGACCGGCGCGGCGGCGATGTCGCTTCCCTGGAGCGGCGAAAACTGGACGCCGGGCGGGACGTTTGCAAACGGCAATGACGCCGTCTTCGCCACGGACGGCGCGATTGCGCAGACGGACAGCGATGTGAACGCACGTTCGCTGACCTTTAGCGACAACGCGACTGTAGCGGCGGGTGCAGGATTGCTCACAGTCCCGTCGGTCACGGTTGCGGACGGAAAGACGGCGACAGTCGATGCCCCGATGTCCGGTGCGCTCGCCAAGTCGGGTGCCGGAACGCTGACGCTCGGCGCGAACCGCGCCGGCGTTACCGTACTCAAGGAGGGAACGCTTGAGATGTCCGGCACATCGTCGCTCGACTGGGGGAACTTCACATTCGGCACGGATCCCGCAAAGCCCGTCGCGTTGCGCTTCGGGGCGAATGCGACGCCCGCCAACGTTTCAAGCCCTTGGCGCATTGGCTCTGTCGCGAACATGACTTCCGTCGTGTACAAGACCGGCGGCGATTGGAGCCGTCACATGTACATGGGTTGCGCCGAGTCCGCCGTAACAGAATTCTACCACGAGGGCGGGACATTGGCTCTTACGGACACCACCGACATAGGGCAGAATGCTTCTGCTGTGCGTTCGTATCTTGAGATTTCGGGCGGCATGGTCACGAATACGGCCTCGTACATCCACCTTGGCGCGCAAAGCCCAGCCGTGGTAACGGTAAAGGCGGGTGGCAAGTACGGCATGTCGTATGATGACTTCGGCTTCATCGTAGGCGGCCGTGCCGAAGGAACGCTAAATGTCCAGGGCGGCGATGTCTTTGTAAACGGCCCGCTCAATCTCTCCCACAGGACGGGCGATTCGTCCGTTTGCGTAACGGAGAATGGATTGCTGACCATTCACAAGGTCTTGCATGGGCAAGGCAGTGATGTCACCACACATGGCAAGGCGGCGATTTCGCTGGATGGCGGCACGCTCCGTGCCTATACGGACGAAACGGCATTCATTCCCAATGTAGCAGACTTGACGGTCACGATTGGGGCGAACGGCGGTACGATAGACAACAACGGCAAAGCGATCACGATTGCCAAGACGATGATTGGCGAGGGCTCGCTCGATCTCGCGGGCGCGGGAACAATAACCTTCTCCGCGAACCAGTCCTACACCGGTACGACGACGGTAAAGAACGGCACGACATTCGCGCCTTCCTCTGTCGGCGTTTCGTTCGCGGGCGCGTTCGCGGTCGAGGCGGGCGGCATTGTCGCCATTGCATCTCCCGGCACTGAGACAGCCGCGATTACGGCCTTGTCCTTCTCGTTCGCGAACGGCGCCAAGGTATCCATGCCGGATGTTCTCGCCGCCGGGCACTACAAGCTCTTCGCGCTTTCGAGCGGAACGTTCGCGGCGGATGCGGCCGACAATCTCGAGCTCGACTGCATATATCCCTACACGCTTGAGGTGGAAGGAGATACAATCTATCTTTCTCTCGGGCGCAGGTATGCGAGCGTTGAAAACGTTCTGACCTCCCTGACGGTGGAGGATACGACGGAACTCTACGGCGCGGGCGGCGTGAAGCTTTCGTCGCTTTCAATCCCTGCCGACGCTACGCTCGTCCTCGACCCGATCTCGACGCCGATCAAGGTGTCGGCGACTCCTACGTTCGCGGCGGGCGCGAAGATTGCGCTTGCTGCCGACTACGCAGACATCTCGCTTGGCCGCATCGTGCTGATGACATATCCCGGCGAGGCTACGTTCACGCAGGCGCTCTTCGATTCTTCGAGCATTGCCTCCGGCGCGGCATATACTCTCGCCGAGGAGACCGCGCCGGACGGTACGAACAAGCAGCTCGTCCTGACTGTGGGCGATTACGAGAGGGACGCGAAGGAGATCGTCGTGACGTGCGTTGGCGACTCCATCACGCAGGGCGTCAGGAACACGGCAAGGAACGACTATCCGCAATACCGCACCTCCATCGCGGCGCGTCTTGCGGCGAACGGCTACAAACCGAAATTCAGGGGCATCTGGTGCAAGTCGAATCTCGACGCGGCGGGCGTGCAGGTCCCGGACGACTGGGCCTACCACAGCGGATTCGGCATGGCGGCGGTGCGCACGACGCCGCTCTCCGGCGGCCTTGCGGACAACATGCCGCTTTATCTCGACATCGCCGGCTACCCGGACGTCATCACGCTTCTCATCGGCACGAACGACATGGGCGGCAACAACAAGGACGCGGCGACGACGTTCTCCACGTGGTTGCAGCTTGTGAACGACACGGCGGCGCAGCGTCCCGACGCGAAGATCGTAGGTGCGACCATTTTGCAGCGCAACGACGCCAAGAACGAGAGGGTCGTCGCGTTCAACGAACTTTTGCGCACGGAATACGAAAAGCCCGGAAAGGGCGACCTCCCCGACAATTTCTATCTTCTCGACCTCTATCCGCTCGCCCCCTACAGCGCAGCGACATACAAGGATGGCGTGCATCCCGACTGGGCGTCAGACGCGCAAATCGCCAAGGCGTTCTACGCGGCGATCGCGAACCAGTGCCCGCTTGCGACTTTCGCGGGCGCGGGAGACGCCACGGTGACGGATGAGGGTCAGACGGCGCTTGGCGTCGCCGGAGTCGCGGCGACCGAGGAGGGCGCGGGCCTTGCCGCCTATACGAACAACATGGTGCACGTCTTCACGATAGAGAAGGATGGCGCTTTAGGCGCGACAAACAGCTTCACGTCCGCGCCATATACGGCGAGAGAGATGGCTGTTCCGCTTTCCCGTCCAGTGAAGAAGGTCGGCTACTTCATGGAACTTGTCCGCAAAGGGACGAGCCGCCGCCGCTGGGTGTGGGTTGACATGGATGCGACCGGCAAGACGCTCGGCGATGTCGATTTCCCGTGGGACTCGACGATGCAGTACAAGGCGACGAAGCTCCACGTGAAATCCAACTACGCCGGCATACAGGATGTCGATCCTCTGGACGACACGATCTGCGGCATCGTCGAAGGCACGAAGTTCAACTATTCGGCGGGCAAGCAATCCGGCGGGCCGCTGGATGTCGAGGGAGTGCCCGTGAACTTGATGCCGAGCTATGGCTGGAACGACACGATGGGTACATCTGGCGGGCATGCCTGCTTCCAGGTGCACCGCATCTTCTCCCAGGCCGGAAGCGATACGCACTGGAACGACGCGGAGGTGCTGTTCGCGTGGAACAAGTGGGGCTACGACAAGGCGGGCTTCGCCGACAACATCGGCATCGGCACCTACGCCTGCCATGTCGAAGACGTTTCCGGCGGCATCAAGACTATGGACTACACGTTCACGGAAAACGCCACGGACGGCAATTTCGCGGACGCGATCACGTCGGACGCATACTCCGTGCGGCGACTTGAGATCTGGGCCGAACTGGACGCCGATCCGGGAACCGGCGTCCACGGCAAGTGGGTCGGCGGACAGGGCGACGACCGCTTCTCCTACGCGGCGAACTGGGACGACGGCCAGGTTCCCGCCGCCGGGACGACGCTGGACTTCTCTGGCGTGGGGGTGGATACGTCCGTAAGCGCGGATGTCGCCGACACCGTGTATGGCGCGATTCTCCTGCCGGCGCACTGGATAACCCTCAACGGCTCGCTGCACCTGACGACCATAACCAATGCCCTTTACCTTGGGGTGGAAACTGGCGCGACGCTGACGGTTGACGAGGACGCCGTCTTGAACAACGATGGCGGTAGCGGCAACTACAGATACATGTTCTGGTACAACAAGGGGCGCATTGAAATCGGCGGAAGGTTTGTCAATGAATCGAACCCTTCAAGAGGCGGACTTCTGTATTATACGGGCGGTTCCACCGGGACGGTCGCCGTAAAGGGCATGACCAACACGGTCGCAAAGGCGTTCTCCCTCTGCGGCAACCATGATACGCCTATAACGTGGATTGTCGGCGAGGATGGAATCACCAGGTCGGCCGGTGCGCTAGGTTTTACGCAGTTTGAGTCCGGCAACGGCGAGATTACGCTCAAGGCGGGGGCGGACTTCACGGCGAGCGCGCCGATAGCGGTTGTTTCGTCTGTCAAGTTCGACACCACGGACGAGAGCGGGAACGCCCGGACGATCACTTCGACAGACGGGCTCGAGAGTTCCGGAAAGATAACGATAGCCGGAAGCGGCACGTTCGTCGCCGACAGCGATTACAGCGAATCCTTGACTCACTCCGGTTCTGTTACTGTGACGGACACGGCTACGCTCCAGATCAACGGCGGCAAGGTTATCAGCAAGGGCGCGATTACCGTCAACAGCGGCGCGACGCTGAAGGTCGCCGAGTCTGCGGCGAGCGCGGAAGCGGCGGCTGTGACGCTCGGCGGCAACCTCTCGCTTGAGGGCGGCGCGACGCTTGGCTTCAACTTCACGGAGAGGACGATCGCCCCGGTGCTGGCCATCGAGTCCAGTAAGACTGTGACGGCGAATGGCACGATCAAAGTCGCCGTAAGCGGCAAGTGGCCAAAGGCAGGGGAAAGCAAGAAGGTAGTGCTTACTTCCGGCGGGAAGTTCGCCGGCAAGCCGGTCGAGCTTGCCGCCGGCTGCCCGACCTGGGCGCAGGGCGTTGCCGTTGAGAACGGCGAGATCGTCCTCAACGTCAAGCCGATGGCGATAATGGTAATCGTGAAGTAGCGGACAGGATCTTGAAGAACTCCGTCCCCGCGGCGTTCTGCAGCATGTTGAATATCCGCGTGCAGGTCTGCGAGGTGCGCGCGTCCCTGAGGAACGCGAGCATGAGGCCGCACGTGAACATCAGCGTGAAGAGCACCTTCCCGCCAATGGCTCCGATGACTGTGTCCAGCTCGACCACCTGGACCCCGAAGTTGAGCGCCAGGAACGCGAGGTGCTCCTCGTAGGTGCGCCCGACGCGGCACTTCGCGTCTGTCTTCGTTTACTCCGGCAAAGCACCCCGTTGACATGCATTATCCGAACAATGTATAATAGATTGAACAACAAGTAAAAGTAGAAACAAAAATGGGCAATATGATTCACGGCAGCCTTGCGGCAATGCGCGCCTTGAAATTGGTCCTGCCGGCGTATCTCTGGGCTGCGGCGCAGCTTGCGGCGGCCGCTACGGTTCCGTTTTCTTTCGGAGATGTCAATGTCGAATGCGAGGAGCGCGACGGCTGGAAACTTGAGTTTTCGCGCGAGGTCGCGGAGGACGGCGCGGAGATCGCGAAGATCGTGCTCGACTGCCCGAAGGCGAATACGCCGCCGAAGACGCGGTTGTCGCTGAGGATCCCGCAGGTCGGCATGGACTATTCCTGGAACGTCAACACAGGCGACTGCGCCATGCGCCCGGAATGGCGCGGGCGTTCGCAAACCGAGGTCGCGCAGGGGTTGCCTGTCTTCGTATATTTCGACGGAAACGACACGAGCCATTTCTCCGTCGCGGCCGAGGAGTGTGTGCGCCACCTCAGCCACCTGGGCGGCATCCGCGAGGAAGGGAGCCTTCTCGAAATCGGCATCGGCTGGTTCGAGACGCCCGAGGCCCCGATTTCGCACTACGTCACTCGCGTGAGGTTCGACGCTCGCGCGAAGGTCTTTGCCGACGCCGTGCGAGAGGCCGTCGCGTGGATCGAAAAGACGGCTGGCATCGTGCCGTGCCGCGTTCCAACGGCCGCCTGCGATCCGCTCTACTCGAGCTGGTACAATTTCCACCAGGACGTCTTCGCCGCCGACATCGAGGCGGAGCTCGCGATTGCGGCGAAGCTCGGCATGAAGACGTTCATACTCGACGACGGCTGGCAGACCGACGACACGAGCCGCGGCTACGCCTACTGCGGCGACTGGCAGGTCTCGAAGCGCCGCTTCCCCGACATGGCTGCCCACGTGAAGAGAGTTCAGGACCTTGGGATCAAGTACATGATGTGGTACTCTGTGCCGTATGTCGGATACAAGAGCGAGAACTACACGCGCTTTAAGGGGAAGTACGTCAGAAATCGCTCCGGTAATGGTGCCGCCGTTCTCGACCCTCGCTTTCCAGATGTGAGGAAGTTTCTTGTCGACACCTATGTTAAGGCGCTCCAAGACTGGAACATCGACGGTTTCAAGCTTGACTTCATTGACTCGTTCAGCTTTGGCGGATCCGACCCGGCAGTTAAGGAGAACTACGCCGGGCGCGACATCAAGTCCCTTCCGCTTGCCGTCGATACGCTTATGACAGAGGTCAAAGAAGCGCTCACGGCGATCAAGCCCGACATTCTCGTCGAGTTCCGCCAGAGTTACGTCGGACCCGCGATCAGGAAGTATGGCAACATGCTGCGCGTCGGCGACTGCCCTGGCGACATGCGCCGCAACCGCTTCGCCATGGCGAACCTGCGCCTTGCCTCCGGCAGCTCCGCAGTCCATTCCGACATGCTCGAATGGAACTTCGCGGAGAGCGCGGACCGAGCGGCGCTCTACGTCATCAACTCCATGTTCGGCGTCGTCCAGTATTCGGTGATGCTCCGCAACGCGCCGAGGGACCATGTTGCGATGATCGAGAAGTGGATAAAGTTCTCGCAGGACCACCGCGACACGCTCCAGAACGGCAAGTTCACGCCGCGCCATCCCGAACTCCTGTATCCCGTAATCGAGGCCGAGAGCGACAGGGAAGTGGTCATCGGGCTTTACGACGACGGCCGCGTTGTGGATGTTCCCGAGGGGAAGAAGGCGTTCGTGATGAACGCATCGGGCAAGGACTCGTTCGTTATCCGCCGCGGCGGAAAGCTCTCCGAGGTCTCCTGCAAGTCGGGCGACTGGATAGAGCTTTAATCAGCAGGCGCGGCGAAGAAGGCGGCCTTCGCGCGGCGCACGAGTTCGTCCACATCATCCCCCGGCATTGGGAGCAGAACTACGGCCAGCGCATTTTGATGCGTCGGCCGTGCCTACGCGGTTTCCTTCACAGTATCGTCTCCTCAAGGGCGAGAATCGCTGCATAGGGGTCTTCGGAGCCGCAGACCGCGCGCACGACAGACCAGTTCCTCGCGCCGGCGCGGACTACGGCCTTGAGGTTCCCAGCGTTTATCACGCCTATCGCCACGGCGGGACATGGGACGGATGCGATCATCCGCGCCGCGGTCTCCAAGCCGAGGACGGGATATGGTATCTTCTTCGTGGGCGTAGCGAAGACGGGCCCTACGCCGATGTAGTCCGGCTTCTGCGCGACGGACGCGACGGCCTGCTCCGGGCTGTGGGTCGAAAGCCCAACGATGCGGATCGACGGATCGAGCCTCCTCACTTCCGAGACCGGCATGTCCGCCTGCCCGACGTGGACACCGTCTGCGCCGACTTCCGCCGCGATGGACGGGTCGTCGTTCACGATGAAGTTCGTCTCCGTGCCGCGCGTCATGGCGACGAGCCGGCGCGCCACGGCGACAATCTCGTAACATTGCACAGAAGGTCTGACCTTCTGTGCAATGTTTTGGTGCTCAGTAAATTGTTGCGGCGTGACGCGCCTCTGCGCCACGCCGCGCTTCGATCGCCGCACAGTTCGCTGGATTTTTGCTATAATAGCATCGCTCTGCGCAAAGAGAAGGAAATCCAACTTTAGGTAGTCGCACGATAGATTAACCATGCCGGTTCCAGAGACATCGACGACGCTGCTGCGCGACCTGAAGGACGCGCAGCACGCGCGCTGGGGCGAGTTCGTCGAGCGCTATCGCCCGATGATGGAGGCGTACATGCGCGAGCGGTTCCCGTCCGTCGAGGCGGACGACGCAATCCAGGAGACGCTTGTCGCGCTCTGCCGCATCCTTCCCGACTATCGCTATGCGCCCGATGAGAAGGGGCATTTCCGCAACTACCTCACAGGGATCCTTCGCAACAAGGCCCTCCGCGCCATTCGGCGGCGAAATGACGCCGAGATGCTTGTGCCGGATGTCCCAGAACCTGATTCGCGCCCCGCGCCGTGCTGCGTCCGGCCCGGCGTGGCGGACGAGGACGCTGCCTGGCGCGACGCCGCGTTCGAGATCGCCCTCGCGCGCTTCCGCGAGGACAAGTCCATCTCCGACCGCACCAAGCGCATCTTCGAGCGGACTGCGATCAACGGCGAGCCGCCGGAGTCCGTCGCCGCGGCGTTCAAGATGAAGCGTCATGCCGTTGACCAGGCGAAAAGCCGCGCGCTGTCGCGGCTTCGCGAGATCGTCCGCGAACTGGAGGCCCTTGCGGATGAGTGACGGCGCGATGGATTCCGTCGAGGCGCGCGAGCCGGTCGCGGACTCGGCGCGCTTCGCCGCTGACACCGTGTTCGGCGACTGGCGCGTGATGGCCTTCATCGGACGCGGCGGCTACGGCGAGGTGTATTGCGCGGAGCATGCCGCGCTCGGGACGCCCGCCGCTGTAAAGGTTCTCGTGCGCGACGAGCCACGCGCGCGGGCGCGCTTCGAGCGAGAGGCGCGGACGCTTGCCGCGCTCAAGTCGTCCGCCTTCCCGCGCTTCTACGCATACGGCGAGGCGAACGGCACGCGGTATTGCGCGATGGAGCTTCTGGAGCCGGGCGACCTCCCGAAGGGCGACAAGGCGGTTGCGGACTTCATGCTGGCGATCTGCGCGGCTGTCGGCGAACTCCACGCGCACGGACTCGTCCATCGCGACATCAAGCCGGGGAACATCCTATGGCGCACGGGAGGGCCGCATGCCCGCGCGGTCGCAGAGCCCGTCCTTGCGGACTTCGGCTTTGTAAAAGACGCCGCACGTCCGCCAGGCTCCGCCGCCGCGCTGCCGCATGACGACGCCGCCACGCTTGCCGGAACGCCCGGCTACGGCGCGCCTGAGCAGATGGAGCGCGGCGAGGCCACTGAGGCGTCCGACATCCATTCCCTCGGGGGCCTTGCTGACCGCTGCCTTTGCGGCAATCCGCCGCGGGCGTGGGCGCGGATAATCGCGCGCGCCACGTCTTCCATCCCCGCCCGCCGCTATTCGTCCGTCGCCGAGCTCGCCAATGCGATCCGTCGCAGGCATCGGGCGAGAAACGCGACGACCGCCGGGCTAGCCGCGCTTGTCACGCTTCTTTTTTCGGCTGGCGTATTCGCCTTGTGGTTTGGGCGAGACAGGGAGGCTTGGGCGTGGCGTTCGATGTGCAAGCGCGGGGATGTCGTTAGCGTCGAGAAGGTTTACGAGCCGTTGCCCGACACGGACAACCGGCACAATAGATGGCGTGTCATGCTGGTTACCAATGTCGTGGAGGGGACTCTCGTAAACCTCAGCAATGACACGGTGACCTTTGCAAAGCCGATACGGCTGGAGCCGGGCGAGTATCGGATTGCGGGTCCGGGAAGGCTTGATGCCGACGTGACGGGTCCGACAAATGTCGTAGTCCGCCTTCGCAATTGCATTTTCAACAACATGACGACGGAGAAGTATCCCAGGAACGGGATACATTACATACTCGAAGGCGGGGCGTATCTCAACTTCGCGCGGCTGAAGCGCGGTGATCCGGCCAACAGGAACATCAGGGATGCCGGCGTGCACGGCAACCACTGGCAGTTTTCTGGCCCGCTTACAAGGGAAGAACTTGCGGAGAAGCTCCGATCGGACAGGGAACGCGAGTTTCGCATGGAGGTCGATGAGATCAATCGCGAGAATCGAGCGCAGGATCGTTTTCGCATCTATTAGACGAAAGTTTCCAACTTTCCGCGTGACATTTTGAAGGGACGCGGCAGTATGCATTGGAGGACTGGGAAGGCCCTGGTCCGGCGGCGATGGATGCTGCGGCTGAGATACTGTCCGGGAACTCCACACAAGGTGCGGAATTTTTGGTATAATGTCGGCGTCAATTTAAAAGGTGAGGAAACGTCATGAATATTGACAGGAGAGACTTTCTGAAAGTCGGGCTGACGTCGCTCGGGTTCATGGCGCTGGACGGCTTGACTGTCTTTGCCGCGCCGCCCGACTGGAAGCCCAAGCGCAAGCCGGACATCGTCTTCGGCATGCTGGCCGACACCCATCTCATGACGGACTGGGACGGCAAGAGGGTTTACCGGACGATGACGCTCGACTATATAAAGAACGCCTTCGCGTATTTCAAGGAGATGAACGTCGATGCCGTCATCCACCTTGGCGACGCGGCCCATCGCGGACAGGTACGCGGGCTTGAGTTCCATCGCGAGGAGTTCGACAAGGTGTTCGGCACGGTCAACCCGCCACCGCTGCTGGTCGTCGCCGGCAACCATGAATGGCAGGGCGACTGGGCGTTCCTGGGGAATTTGTACAAGGATCCTGAGGTCTTCAAGGAGAACGTCCTGGCCGAAGACTTTCCGCGCCTTTTCGAGAAGGGGTGGGGTGGCATCAAGTACGAGGAGTGCTGGCACAGGGAGATCAAGGGCTTCCACTTCTTCGGGAAGCAGTGGGGCGTTAGCGACAGCAAGTTCGGCAAGTTCATCAAGGATCACGCGGAATCGTGCAAGCTCAAGGGGACGAAGCCGTTCTTCATCCTCACGCACAAGATGACGTATTTCGCCTGCAACAACCAGTTGAGGGACTTTCCGAACGCGATCGCATTCTGCGGCCACTGGCATTCGAGCATGGCCAACTGGCACTCCAACATCATGTACGACCGGAACTACAAGCTGTTCCCCTACATCAACTGCGGCGCCTGCCGATACGACGGGGGCAACGGACTCAACGGGGCGTGCATGAAGGTGAAGGAGGATCCCTCGGCCCTGAGCGACGCCGATTTCCATTTCGACTACCCTTCGCGCCAGGGGCTGGTGGTAAGCGTTTTCGACGGAATCGGCGTAGTGATGGACCGGCGCGAGTTTTGCCGAGGCGGCAGGATCGGGCCGCCGTGGGTGTTTCCGGTCGGCAAGTTCGAGACCAAGCCCTATTCGCGCGCGACTCTCGAGAAGAAGATCGGCAACCCGGAGTTCCAACCCAATGCCAAGATCCAGACATATATGGACGAGGTCCGCAGGGACGGCACGATCGTCTTGCACAAGCGGGTGAAGGACTTGATCGACCACATGTACCGCAGGCCGACGAGAAAGGAGGCGCGGCAGTCCATGTGGATCGAGATCCCGATGGCGGACGGCAACCGGAAGTCGCGCGTCTTCGCGTACGACGTGGTGATAATGGCCGACGACGATCCCAAGAACCGCTACTTCAAGAGCGTGTATTTCGCAGGGGTTGGATTCGGCGAGGGGCACGAGGACAACGACGGCGTCACGCTTGTGGACGTGCCGGTACAGGATCTTCCCAGGGGCAAGAAGCTCACCATCGCGATCCGCCCCGTCAGTTCGCTCGGCACCAAGGGCAAGGCAATCGGAAAGACGGTGAAAGCATGAAGAAGGTGTTGGGCGTTTTCATGTTTGCATGCTTGTCCTCCGTAGCGTTAGCGAAGGAGGCGCCCGCTGCGGCGGATGCCGCGCGCGCGGACAGGTGGCTAGGGCTCTCGGATGAAAGCCACCACTCGGGCCCGAAGCTCACCGAGGCCGATTTGTGCGGCAAGGTCGTAATGGGCGCGTGCTGGGGCGCGAACCACCCGCCGTCCAGAGTGCTGCTGCCGCGCATGGAGCAGATCTGGCAGAGCCTCAAGCACAAGCCATTCGTGTTCGTCGGCAGCAGCCGCCAGGGGTGCGCCGACATCATAGGCAGGCTCGTGAAAAAGCACAACCTCACATTCCCCATCTACGAGCGCTTCGGCCTGCCGCAGTACGGGCGTATCGGCATTGCGCAGGGCGATCCCCGCCTCCCCCACATGCCGTATTTCTTCGTCGTCAACCGCAGCGGCCGCGTCGTCTATTCCGGCAATGACATGAGCGCGGCGACAGAGGCGGCGGTAAACGCGCTGGCCGGCGCCGGAGGTGGAGCGGTGTCGCTCACGGGCAATGTCAAGCTCAAGGCGTACAAGTCGATGGAGAGGCAGCTCGTCTTCGGCAGGAAGATCAAGGATATCGTCGCGAGACTCGAGGCTGACGCGAAAAAGGGCGGGGAGAAGTCCGCGAAAGCGGCCATGAAGGCGCGGGCTCAGGAGGCGTCTTCTATACTTGCGGCGATCAACATGGCCAAGACTGTGGCTCGCGCGGAAATCAACTTAGCCAAGAGGAATGACCCCGCGAAGGCGCTCAAGCTGATCAAGGACTTTTCCGTCACGTTCCCGGAAGCCGCCGCAGAATACAAGGCGGACATCCCCGTGCTGACGGCGGAGGCGAAGAGGAAAGCGAAGGCCGGCAGATGAACAAGGCGACGGCGTGATTGATTTCGCGGTTAGACATTGCACAACAGCGCAAAACAAGGAGGCGCAGGCCATGAGAACACCGATAAACGGATGTTGCACCTTCCTGCTGGGAGGCTACAGGGTCAAGACCTGGTTGCCACAGTAAATTACCACAGTAGCGGGAGTTTATGTTCGGCATGAGACGTTGCAGGATAAATCTTCCAAATCGGTGCTATCACCTAATCAGCCGCGTCGCCCACCGCGCGTACTTCCTTGACGGGGACGAGC
>JAEEGL016229182.1_pt1 | contig 16429 bp, 12 predicted proteins | sample 9134231 | NCBI WGS metagenome assembly JAEEGL01 (sample SAMN16246548, study PRJNA631951) | gut metagenome | biome: gut microbiome; feature: rumen; material: fiber-attached | host: Bos | place: Iran: Karaj | collected 2018-10
ACCCAATGCGAGCAGCTGTTTCTGCAGGATCACAACATAATCGGAAACGCCTGTCTTGTAACGGTAAATGCTCGGATATCCGCTGACGTCGACAGTCTGTGTCGGTGCCGGTTTGGAAGATTCTTCCGTTTTGGAAGACTCTGCCTTGGAGGATTCTGCCTTGGACGATTCGGTTTTAGAAGATTCCGCCTTGGACGATTCTGCCTTGGACGATTCTGCCTTGGATGATTCCGCTTTAGAAGAATCGTTCCTGGAAGAATCCGCAACAGACATTCCGGCCTCATAGCCCGCCGGTGCCGCCGTCGTATAGTTATAAACGAACCAGCCTTCCTTGCCCTTATAGCTTGTCTTGCCCCAGGTGTATTTCGAATCGCTCTGCTTGGCTGTTACAAGGACAACGGTCTCATACGGGATCGTGCCGATGATCTGATTCGATGTACCGGGACCTGAACGCATATTCACACCTGCAGAAGTGCTGATCACACGCAGCTCGGAGACTTCTTCGGCTTTCGAAGATTCAGCCTTGGATGACTCAGCCTTGGATGACTCGGACCGGGACGGCTCTTCTACTACGAAGGACGTCTCCGGAACGGAAGAGCTTTCAGCTGCAGAAGTATCCCCGCTCGGAGTGGTCCGTTCCGGAACGGAAGATTCTTCCGCAGGAACCGGCTCTCCGGGGACGGATCCGGCCGGAGCCGCATCCGTATAATCATATACGAACCAGCCTTCTATCCCATTAAATGTTGTTTTGCCCCATGTATACTGTGAGCCGTCGGCGATATCTGTGACCGCTACGACCATTTCACCGGGGATCCAGGTAATAACGTCATATTTCGTGCCCGGGCCATACCGGAGATTGACACCGTTTTTCGCGGTAATCACACGGTTCTCCGCCTCGGCAAGGGTTCTTGTCGGAGGATCCGGGGTCAGGGACGGATTCGAAAGGCAGACCGCATAGTTCAGAATGCACCAGGCCGTTGTTCCCGCATACGTAATCTTGCCCCACAGATATCCTTCAGCCTCGACAGTCTCCGTAACGTCGATCTCCGCGCCGGAACGGATCGTGATCCATCTGCCGGCACTCGATGATGGACTATAGCGGGCGTTGACGGCTTCATAGGTCCTCCAGCGTTCGCCCGGCGTATGGCTCTTGCCCGCATAAGGCTCGCCGACATAGATGTATCCGCAGAAACGGTAAGAACCGCCGTACAGGTAGTTGGAACTGTCCGCCTTGATCGTACGGACGCGGAACATCGTCCCGTGCCAGGAGGATTCAGACAGGATGACATTGTCCCCCTCTATCGCTTCGACAAAAGCAACGTGTCCCGTATCCTGATTCCACTGATCCCATACCGCGATCGCGCCGACCTTGGGTTCCTGACCGAATTCATAAGACTGCCAGTTGATATTGTCGGTCCACCATTCGCCGGCATTGTATTTACTCAGAGCGGGACGTGTCTGATAATACTCATAAGCACGGCCCCACGCGTAGGCAGTGCAGTTGGGCATACCGTAACCGCTTGCTTCATAGATATTGCTGCGGCTGAAATAGAACGGATTAGAGGATGCCGGCTCCTGATAGCGCGGCAGCTTTGTCCCAAAATACTGTGCGTCCGCTTTATTGATGGCTGCTGCGGCAAGTGCGGGATCCTCCTGCGAGGAAGACTCACTCGTTCCGGACTCTTCCGCAGCCGCCGGCTGTCCTGAATCTGTCCCAGAAGAATCCACAGCCAGCACTGCAGCGGACGGAAAGACAGCTTCCCACATAAGCAGTGCGGAAAGCGTTATCGCCAGTATCTTGGATAATCTGTTCATATCTATACTCACCTTTTCTCTGCGGAATGATTGCAGCAGTCCGGAAAATCGCTTCCTTGTCCCGGCCAAGCCAAAACACAACATATTGTTCATTATATGCGGTAATCATACCATGTATAGTTCTCCCTGTCAATACTTTTTACACATTTCCCGATATCTATTTAACAAATACGTAATATTTTATCGTCTGAACAGGTACGGCTCCCGACAGCCTGAAAGAACAAAAAAACAGCCTGCACCGCAGACTGTTTCTTACGAGCTGCCAGCCAGAATCGAACTGGCGACCTCCGCCTTACCAAGGCGACGCTCTACCGGCTGAGCCATGGCAGCTTTTCCGAACGAACAATGGCAGTATATCACACGATTCTGTAAAAGTCAACAGAAATTTACAGGCTTTTGCGGGATTGTATCTGCCGGAGTCTTCGGAGGGACATTTCCTGCCGGATCAGTCCTCGCTCTTAACCTTCGCGTCTGGCGAGACCGGCTTGAAAGAACTCTTAAGCGCAACCGTACGGTTGATCACCAGATGGTCCGGTGTGGAATCCACAGGATCGATGTGGAAATATCCATTGCGGACAAACTGGAATGTTTCACCGGCATCCGCCTCACGGATAAACGGCTCAACATAGGCTTCCTTAACGATCTCGAGTGAATCCGGATCCAGTACGTAGTCTTCCTGCTCGGGATCATAGGAGAAAAGATGATCATACAGACGGATCTCCGCGGGAACGGCTGTCGCGGCAGATACCCAGTGGATCGTCCCTTTGACCTTGCGGGTATCACAGTTGCCTCCGCGAGTCAGCGGATCATAAGTGCAGTGCACCACAGCAGGATTGCCGTCGGCATCCTTCTCAACGCCTGTACAGGTAACGAAATACGCGCCCATCAGACGGACTTCGCGGCCCGGCGTAAGACGGAAGAACTTGGGAACAGGTACCTCGAGGAAATCCTCCTGCTCGATATACAGCTCTTTGCCAAACGGAACTTCACGGCTTCCCATCTCCGGCTTCTCCGGGTTATTGCTGACCGTGAACATCTCGGTCTGTCCGTCCGGATAGTTGTCGATCACTACTTTAAGCGGGTGTACGACGCCCATGATGCGGTTGACCTTGAGCTTCAGATCCTCACGGATGCAGTGCTCCAGATAGGAATAATCGATAACGGAACCGCGCGCCTTAGCAACGCCTGTGCTGGAAATGAAAGTCTTGATGGTTTCCGGTGTATAGCCGCGTCTGCGCAGACCCGCGAGCGTAGGCATCCGCGGATCATCCCAGCCGCTTACAGAGCCGTTCTCGACCAGTGCGCGCAGCTTGCGCTTGCTGGTAACGACGTTTGTCAGCTCCATGCGGGCAAACTCGATCTGGCGCGGCGGATTCGGGAAGCAGCCGGCCTTCTCGATGAACCAGTTGTACAGCGGACGGTGGTCTTCATATTCAAAGCTGCACAGGGAGTGCGTTACGCCCTCCAGCGCGTCCGACAGCGGATGCGCGAAATCGTACATCGGATAGATACACCATTTGTCACCTGTACGGTGATGCGTCACATAATTGATGCGGTAAATCGCAGGATCGCGCATATTGATATTGGGCGACGCCATATCGATCTTGGCACGCAGGACATGGGATCCTTTCTCAAACTCGCCGGCTCTCATGCGGCGGAACAGATCCAGGTTCTCCTCGATGCTGCGGTCTCTCCACGGAGAATTCTTACCGGGCTCGGTCAGCGTACCGCGGTACTCTTTCATCTGCTCGGGTGTCAGATCATCGACATACGCAAGGCCTTTGAGGATCAGATCCTCTGCAAACTCATACAGCTTGTCGTAATACTCGGAAGCATAGTAAACATGATCCCATTCAAATCCCATCCAGCGGATATCGTCCAGAATGGAATCGACGTATTCGGTGTCTTCCTTGCTGGGATTGGTATCGTCAAACCGAAGGTTGCACTTGCCGCCGTATTTCTCAGCCGTTCCGAAATCGATGCACATCGCCTTGATATGTCCGATATGCATGTATCCGTTCGGCTCAGGCGGGAAACGCGTCTGTACATGGTCGTACACACGGTCCTCCAGGTCTTTGTTGATCTCCCTCTCAATAAAGTTATCCGCTTCCGGAATCGGAGTACTGGTCTTGATCTCCTCCACAGCAGAAACCTCCTTTGCTGTATATATGGTTCTTGCAGTATGCATAACAGTATATCACAGATAAACGCTTTTGAAAAGAACTGTTTTCAGAAAGCCTCCGGCTTCAGATCCTCCGGCCGCGGCGCAGGATAACGACTTCACTGTCCTCGACAGCTTTGTCGATCGCCTCTTCCACATTTGTCAGCAGCAGTTCGCTCTTCTCGATCCGTCCAAGCTTAGGCCTCGTGACGGGATGCTTCGCGACAAAGATCGTGCAGCAGTCTTCATACGGCAGGATCGATGTTTCGAAAGTATCGATCTTTTGCGCGATGCTGATGATCTCCTGCTTGTCGAAACCGATCAGGGGACGGAATACCGGCATCGTGCAGACAGCGTCTGTGCAGACAAGGCTCTGCAGTGTCTGGCTTGCAACCTGCCCAAGATCCTCACCCGTGATCAGCGCTTCCGCGCCTTCCTTGCGGGCGATTTTCTCGGCGATCCGCATCATCAGTCTCCGCATGATGATCGTGATCTCGTCCTGCGGACAATGGTCGTAGATATCCAGCTCGATATCGGTAAAAGGTACGACATACAGGCGGAAATTGCCTGAATACTCGCTCAGACGGCGTGCCAGCTCGATAACTTTCTCCCTGGCGCGGTCAGAAGTATAGGGATGCGCGTGGAAATACACGCCGCACAGACTGACACCGCGTTTCGCCATCATCCAGCCTGCGACAGGTGAATCGATACCGCCGGACAAGAGCAGCGCGGCTTTGTTGTCCTCGGAGACAGGCATGCCGCCCGGGCCCGGGATCGTGTGTGCGTAAACGTAGACGCGGGTGCGCAGCTCGATCATGATCCGTGTCTCCGGCTTGTGCACGTCAACCGTCCATCCCGGGAAAACGTCCAGGATTCTGGAACCCATCTCCGTCGCGAGCTCGATTGAGTTCAGGGGATAGCTCTTGTCGGTACGGCGGCAATCGACCTTAAAGGACTGATGCTCTGTCCCGCCGTATTCTTCCCGCAGAAATTCAATCGTGTGCTCTGCGATGCTCTCCAGACTGTTATCCTTGAAGATCGTAACCGGGCTGATCCCGACGATACCGAAAACTTTCTGCAGTGCGGGAATAGCGTCCTCGACAGAAGCTGCCGGCGCGGAAGACGGCATTTCGTCCGGCTGTCCGGCCTTAGGCTCCACCAGGATCCGTCCCTGTTCTTTCGTGACGCGGAAATCCCCGACAGACCGCAGCTGATTCTCGATATTCTTGATCAGCAGATTCTCAAACAGTTTGCGGTTATTGCCTTTGATCGCGATCTCTCCGTATTTAAGCAGTAATCCGTTGCGCATATAGTATTCCTTTCCTGTACCGCATCGCGGCTATATCATCCGCCGCGCTGCCGGTTTTATCTTCTCGTATAGCGGCGCAGCTTCGGGACGATCTCCCGCAGCGCGTCCGCGGTTGCCTGCATCTCTTCCGGTGTATTCATCACAGACAGGCTGAAGCGGACCGATTCGTCCATCTCTGTCCTGCCGAGTCCGAGCGCCGACAGAGCAGGGCTCCGCTCCTCTGGCTTATTCGACGCGCAGGCCGAACCGGATGAAACATAGATCCCGTAATCCTCCAGACTATGCACCAGTACCTCGGAGCGCACGCCGGGAAAACGCAGATTCAGCACATGCGCCGCACCGTCCTCCGGCGCCGGACCGTTTACGGCCGCGTCTGGAACCGCCTCCAGAATTGCCCGATACAAAGCAATTTTCAGGCTCTTTACATAAGCCTCGTGTGCTGCCAGATCCGTCACGGCCGCACGGACAGCCTCTCCCATGCCCGCAATTCCGGGAACATTCTCCGTCCCGGAGCGCATATGCTTCTCCTGCCCGCCGCCGTTGATAAACGGAACGATCTGCAGACCACGGCGGATATACAGACAACCGATTCCCTTCGGGCCGTGGAATTTGTGTGCGCTGGCCGAAAGCGTGTCAACTTTCCACTCAACAGGACGCAGCGGCATCTTGGCGAAGCTCTGCACCGCGTCCAGATGGAACAGCGCATTCGGATTACGGTCTTTCAGGATCCGTCCCAGTTCATCCGCCGGCTGGATCACACCTGTTTCGTTATTCACATGCAGACAGGTGAAAAGAACCGTGTCCGGGCGGACTCTATCGCGCAGGCTTTCCGGAATGATCCGTCCCGCCGCGTCGATATCGACGTACTCGATCTCAAAGCCCTCTTCGGCAAGGCGTTTCAGCGTCTCGGACGTTGCCGGATGCTCCCCCCTGGCGGTCAGAATATGCTTCCCGATCCGGCGGTTTTTGATCACCGCACCGCGGATTGCCGTATTGGTGCTCTCCGTCCCTCCGGACGTGAACGTGATCGTACCCGGATCTACCCGCAGGTAATCCGCGATTTCTTTCCGCGCTTCTATGATATAGGCTTCTGCCTGCGAACCTTTACGGTGCAGCGAAGACGGGTTGCCATAAGCCTCCTCGAGCGTTTCCGTCATTTTGCGGATCACGCTGTCCGCCGGCTTTGTGGTCGCTCCGTTGTCCAGATAGATCTCCTTCATATAAACCTCTCTTACATCTCGCCGAGCTCGTACAGAATCAGCGCGGACGCTGCAGGACCGGCCGTTTCCGTCCTGAGGATTCTTGGACCGAGGCCTGCGATCTTAGCGCCGGCCGAAGCAAGCAGCTCCACTTCCTCCTGCTCCAGCCCGCCCTCCGGGCCGATAAAAACAGCGATATTCCGCGGAGAATCAGCCTCGCGCAGGATTTCTCTCAAGCTGTTGCGGCGCTTCTCCTCGTAGAAAACAAGAGCAAGATCGTAACTCCCGATTTTTCCGATAGCCTCGCGGACCGTTACAGGATCCGTCACCCTCGGCAGGATACCTCTCCCGCACTGCTCCGCAGCCGATGCCGCGATTTTGTTCCAGCGGTCCGTCTTCTGCGCGGATTTCCGTTCATCGGGGCGGGAGACGCAGCGCGCGAATCGTACAGGGACAAATTCAGAGATTCCAAGCTCCACACCTTTTTCAAGGATCATCTCCATCTTGTCGGATTTAGGCAGTCCCTGAAAAAGCGTAATCCTCGTCCTGGGCTCTCCTTCGGACGGATCGGCAGACAGAACTGTCCCCAGGATCTCGTCTCCCGCGCCGCCGATCTCATCAATCCGGCAGCGGTACTGCATTCCTGTCCCGTCCGAGAGCGTCAGCACGTCGCCCGGCTTATAACGTAAAACACGGAGGATATGATGAGTATTTTCCCGCATATGCAGGGACTGCCCATCGATATCCTCCTTCTGAATGAAAAAAGTCGGCATGTATACTCCTAACTATGCTGCAGTAACGTCACAGATCCGCGCAGTCCGCCTGTCCGCGGTCCTTCCCGGAATGTATAACGCTGCATACAGCATCATAATCCACTTACGGAAGAATGTCAAGCAATGGATTATCCGGCCGGCTCCTCGAGATACCGGACCGGTTTGCCGCAGGCGGCAGCGTACTCGATCTCGGACCGTGTACTCGAGCCGATATATCCTCCGACGTTGATCACATAGATCTCGTCCGCCATATCGATCTTGCGTTTGTGCATATCGTCGAGCATTTCTTTTGTCCTGGTCAGCGTACCTTCGTCCATGTTTTCCCAGACTTCACTGTCCCCGGAATGTCCGAACAGGCCTACGCTGATGACGATGTTTCCCGCGAGCGTCAGCCGTTTCTGCGCCTCCATGAAAGCATCTTTGAAACGGGTACTGCCGCATAAAGTGATGACTTTGTACTGACCAACCATGCTGATCCCTCTTCTTTCCGCTAATCCTGTCACGTGTCCCTGCAAAAAAACCGTGGCTCCCAAACGGTCAGGTTCCCACGGTTTTATGCAAATCTGTAATGCCGCAGATTCATCTGATCTGCCGGCTTTTTACGCATCCTTCCTGCTCAGGACGGCGCACCAGCTGCCCTTCCTGTCGACCCGCACCACGTGGAAACCGGCTTTCTCAAGGGCTTCCGTAACGTCCTGTTCACGCTCCCGGATGATGCCGGAGGCGATAAATGCTCCGCCTGCGGCAAGTACCTGGTAAACATCCGGGCAGAAACCGATAATCACGTCTGCGATAATATTCGATACCACGACTTGCGGATGCACGCCCGCAAGCTCCGGGATCTGCAGCAGATCGCCCTGATAGACGCTGATCTGCTCGTCCACACCATTCTCTACGGTATTCTCACCGGCTACCTTGACAGCTTTGGCATCCAGATCCGTGCAGAAAACCCTGCCCGCTCCAAGCTTGGCAGCCGCGATCCCGAGGATCCCGCTGCCGCATCCGATATCAAAAACCGTCTCTCCGCCGCGGATCTGCTCCTCCAGCATCGCAACGCACATACTGGTCGTCTCATGTGTACCGCTGCCGAAAGCCATGCCCGGATCCATCCGGATCACGATATCTCCCGGATCGGGCACTGCCTCAAGCCAGCTCGGGACAACCAGAATCTTCCCGATATGGAACGGCTTGTAATACTGTTTCCAGTTATTCGCCCAATCCTCTTCCTTCATCGCCGTGATCGTGATCTGTCCCGATCCGACCGGCAGATACTGAGCGATATTCTGCAGCGAAGACCGGATCGCAAGCTCTTTCTCCTCGCGCTTGGCTGGTGTATCCAGCTCTTCCTCTGCAAAATACACGCTGACCAGGACTTCATCCCGCTTCAGGTCCTTGAGCAGATCTTCATCGATATAATCCCAGTCGAGCGGATTCTTTTCCTGCAGCAAGATATCCTTCGGATCAAGGATCTCGACGCCCTTGGCCCCAAGCTCCTCTTCCAGACTGTAGGAAAGCGCCTCAACCGCGTCCGTCACGGTATAGATCGTATAACGGTACCAGTTCATAGTTTTACCTTCTGTTTATTTGAATCGTCCGAATAAACCCTTTCCTTTGGAATCCGTTGACTCGCCCATCGCCTCGGCATACGCGCGCAGAGCTTCCTTCTGCTTCTCGTTCATATGCTTCGGCACGTCAACGGTTACGGTCACATAGAGATCTCCCCGCTGGGAAGCACTGCGGAGCTGCGGCACGCCTTTGCCGCGCAGTCGGAACCGTGTCCCGTTCTGCGTCCCCGGTGCAATCGTGTATTTCACATTCTTCCCGTCGATTGTCGGCACTTCCACCTCACAGCCGAGCGCGGCCTGCGCGAACGACAGTGTCAGGCTGCTGTACAGATCGTAGCCCTGTCTTGCGAAATCCGGCGAACTTTTCACGTTGAAAAGAACATACAGATCGCCGTTCGGTCCGCCGTTGCGTCCCGCTTCGCCGGCTCCGGACAGCCGCATACGCTGGCCGACATCCACGCCGGCCGGTACATTGACCTCGATCGTCTTCTGCTTGCGCACACGTCCCTGACCGCTGCACTTCGGGCACTTGTCCTTGATGATCTTACCCGTACCGCCGCAGCTCGGACATACATGAACGCTCTCCATCATGCCCATAAAAGTCCTCTGCTGGGTGCGTACCCGTCCCTGGCCTTTACACTGCGGGCAGGTTTCCGGGCTGCTTCCGGGCGCCGCGCCGGTACCGTGGCAATCCGGACAGGTATCCCACATGGAAAGCGTCAGCTTCTTGGTGCAGCCGAAAACAGCCTCTTTGAAGGTCAGCTCCATTGTGGCCTGCATATCCTCGCCGCGTGTAGAACCGCTCGGATCACCGTAGCGCGTACCGCCGCCGAAAATATCGCCGAAGCCGCCGAAACCGCCTCCGCCAAATCCGAACAGATCTCCGAAGATATCATTAAGATCGCCGAAATTGAATCCTTCGAAACCGGACGTACCGCCGGCGGACGGATCGAACGCGGCAGCACCGTACCGGTCGTATTTCTCTCTCTTTTCTTTATCGGAAAGGACAGCATACGCCTCCGTAGCTTCCTTGAATTTCTCTTCTGCTTCTTTGTCTCCCGGGTTCGCATCGGGATGGTATTTCTTGGCAAGGACCCGGTATGCTTTCTTGATCTCCTGATCCGTCGCTTCCTTCGAAACGCCAAGAACTTCATAATAATCTCTTTTCTGTGCCATCTTCCGCTCCCTGCTTTCTGATTACGAACATGACCAGACGGCAGACGCTTTCCTGCGCCCGCCGTCTGGCCGGATTCTGTACTTCTTAAGGCCTGATTACAGATCAGACTTCTTTATAATCGGCATCAACGATGTCATCGTCCGAGCCCTGACCGCCGTTTGCCGCGCCGCCGCCGAATCCGCCGGCTCCGCCGAAGTTCTGGCCGCCGTCAAAACCCTGACCGCCGTTAAATCCCTGTCCGCCTGCGCCGCCCTGCGGTCCCTGCTGCTGATACAGCTTCGCAGCCATATCGTTCAGAGCCTTTGTCAGCGCTTCGGTCGCTGTCTTGATTTCCGCGATCTGCGCGTCGGTCGGAGCCGTCTTTCTGGCAGCCTCGGCAAGACTCTTCAGTTTGTCGGACGCAGCCTGGATAGCAGACTTGTCATCCGCGCCGACCTTGTCGCCGAGCTGGTTCAGCGTGCTCTCCGCCTGATAGACCAGCGAATCCGCCTGGTTCACGGTATCGATCGCGTCTTTATGCTTTTTGTCTTCCTCAGCGTATTTCTGCGCTTCCTTGACAGCGTTGTCGATCTCGTCCTTGGACATATTGCTGGAGGCAGTGATCGTGATCTTCTGCTCCTTGCCGCTGCCCAGATCCTTAGCGGTAACATTTACAATGCCGTTCGCGTCGATGTCAAAGGTAACCTCGATCTGCGGTACTCCGCGCATTGCTGCCGGGATGCCGTCCAGACGGAAGTTGCCGAGTGTCTTGTTGTCTCTCGCCAGCGGACGCTCGCCCTGTACAACATGGATATCGACCGCAGTCTGATTATTCTCAGCCGTTGTGAAAATCTGGCTCTTCTTGACGGGGATCGTGGTGTTGCGCTCGATCAGAGGAGTCGCGACTCCGCCCATCGTCTCGATGCCAAGAGTCAGAGGCGTAACATCCAGCAGAAGGATGTCTCCGGAACCGGCTTCACCGGACAGCTTGCCGCCCTGGATCGCAGCGCCGATCGCAACGCACTCATCAGGATTCAGAGTCTTATTGGGCTCCTTGCCCATCAGCTGACGGACCTTCTCCTGTACTGCCGGCATACGTGTGGAACCGCCGACCAGGAGGACCTTGTTAATCTCGGACGCGGACAGTCCTGCGTCTCTCAGCGCATTCTGAACCGGGATGGCTGTCTTCTCGACCAGATCCTGTGTCAGATGCTCAAACTGCGCTCTTGTCAGAGTGATGTTCATATGCTTCGGGCCTTCGGAGGTCGCGGTAATGAACGGCAGGTTGATATTGGAGCTTGTCAGCGAGGATAGCTCAATCTTAGCCTTCTCCGCGGCTTCTTTCAGACGCTGCATTGCCATTCTGTCGCCGGACAGGTCAACGCCGTCGCTCTTCTTGAAAGAATCTACCAGGAAGTCGATGATTCTCTTGTCGAAATCATCGCCGCCCAGATGGGTATCACCGTTCGTGGACAGAACCTCGATAACGCCTTCACCGATGTCGATGATGGAGACATCGAAGGTGCCGCCGCCCAGGTCATAGACCATGATCTTCTGTTCCTGCTCGTTGTCCAGGCCGTAAGCCAGTGCCGCGGCCGTGGGCTCATTGATGATACGCTTTACGTCAAGGCCCGCGATCTTGCCGGCGTCCTTGGTCGCCTGTCTCTGCGCATCGTTGAAATACGCGGGAACCGTGATGACTGCTTCGGTAACGGTGCTGCCCAGATAGCTCTCCGCATCGGCCTTCATCTTCTGAAGGATCATCGCGGAAATCTCCTGCGGGCTGTAGTTCTTGCCGTCGATCGGAATCCTGTGGTCCGTACCCATGGATCTCTTGATGGAGATCACGGTACGGTCAGGATTGGTAACCGCCTGACGCTTTGCCGTATCGCCAACCAGTCTCTCACCGGTTTTGGTGAAAGCAACGATGGACGGTGTGGTCCTGGATCCTTCCGGATTCGTAATAACGACCGGCTTGCCGCCTTCCATAACCGCTACACATGAATTTGTCGTTCCCAGATCAATTCCGATAATCTTGCTCATAATAATTCTCCCCCTCAAATATATTCAGTATTCCACTTTGCGTGGATATCAGTTTGCAACCTTAACCATGCTGTACCGGACAACTTTGCCCTTCATGGTATAACCCTTCTGATAGACCTCACAGACCGTGTTCTCGTCTGTATTCTCATCCTCTACATGCTGCACCGCGTTGTGCAGATTCGGATCGAAAGGCTGTCCGAGAGCTTCGATCTCCTCCAGACCGATTCCCTTGAGTGCTTCGACAAACTGCTCATGGATCATCGTGAGGCCTTTAGCCATCGCGCTGTCCTTGTCCTCGTCATGCATCGCGGTCATCGCGCGTTCAAAATTGTCGAGCAGCGGCAGGATCGTCTCAATCACATCCATCTGGCCGCTCTGCCTCTCCTGCTCCTTCTCCTTGGCCGTGCGCTTGCGGAAGTTGTCAAACTCCGCCATGGTTCTGAGCAGCCGGTCCTTCAGATCGGCAGCCTGCTTCTCGGACTCCGCAAGCTTCGCCTCAAGCTCCTTGCAAAGCTCTGCGGGATCCTCTGCAGCCTCTTCGTTATTCTCTAAGGAAGCATTGTCCCCGGCCTCGCCGGTCTGATCAGCCTCGCCGGCAGCTGTTTCCCGGAGCTCTTCCTCCTGAATCTGCGGCCCGGCCTCAGCTGTCTTCTTTTTCTTCTCTTCCTTCATGTTGATTCCTTTCTTCCTGCGTTTCATCATTATGTGTCAATGCTCTCTGCAGATTTGTCATCATACTGCCCAGCGTCGAAATGACCTTGCCGTAATCCATACGGACCGGACCGATGACGCTGACCGTTCCTCTCGTCTCACCGCCGACTGTATAAGTCGTAGTAATGACGCTGCAATCCTGCATGGCGGTCAGCTCATTCTCCTTACCGATCGTAATCCGCAGGTTCTGAACAGCGTGTGCCGGATGCGTACTGCGTATCGTTGAAAGCATCTCGTCTTTCTTGTGGAAAACCTCCATAACCGCCCGAGCGCTCTGTACATCGCTGAATTCCGGGAAATCCAGTATATTGGTCGTACCGGCCGTATACATCTCCGTATCGTTGGCATACTCAACCGTTGACTGGATCGCGTCCAGCAGACTCGATACGATCTGCTGCTCCGTGCCGAGCTCTCTGCGCAGCTTCTGAATCACCGGAAGATTGATCTCTTCCATTGCAAGTCCCTGCAGATTGCGGTTCAGCACGCTTGACAGCATATCCGCCTCATCCTGGGACAGCGCATGATCCATACTGATCATATGATTACGGACAACATTGCCGTCCGTTACGATCATCAGGACCGCCGAGTGATCGTCCACCGGGATCAGCTGCAGATGTTTAAGCTTGGTACGGTTCATATTGGGCATCGTCACTACGGTCGGATACCTTGTGATGACCGAGAGAAGCTCGCCGATCTCCCGCAGAACCGCGTCCAGCTGCCTGGTCTTGCTCTGCAGCATCGCGCTGACGACCCGCGTTTCATCCTCTGTCGGGATCCGTCCGGACTGCAGCAGGCTGTCGACATACAGTCTGTAGCCCTTGGAAGAAGGAATCCGTCCGGCCGAAGTATGCGGCTGTACGATAAATCCCAGCTCCTCCAGATCTGCCATCTCGTTACGGATCGTAGCTGAGGAAAGTCCAAGAGGAGACCTGCGGGAAATGGTACGTGAACCGACAGGCTCAGCTGTTTCCAGATAATTCAGAATGATCGCCTGCAGAATCTGCATCTGCCGGTTACTCAGACTATCCATTTCATCCCCTCCTTTTGGATTTGTTAGCACTCAACCGTTGAGAGTGCTAACATCTGTATATAAATTAGCACTTGACCATTTCTTTGTCAAGTGCTTTTTGGAAGTTTACAATTTATTCATATTTGGCAGATCACTCTATGGACAGAAGCTCAAAATCATCCGGCACATCCACGATGTCATCGTCCGGAATTCTCGGCGCAGCGTTCTCTTCCTCCGGATTCCAGGTCGGCGGATCCTCTGCGATCAGATCCCACGGCGTCACGATCCCGAGGATCGTACCGTCCGGCCTGCCGTTCTTTGTAATAAAGATCACAGCGAGTCTTTTGCTCCGCTCACCCGGCTTGCGGTTAAAAAGATCCCGTACCATCCAGTAATCCGCCTGCGGTCCGACAAAAGCGAACCTCTCCGAAGTGTGCTTGTCCAGTTTCAGCAGCTCCCCTAATTCGAAGATCCGCGTATCTTCGGTGATCCGGTTCCGCTCGCTCATCGTGTAGGAGAAAACCGTACTGATACTGAAAACGCCTGTCAGCCTGCCGTTCCGGAAAACCGGTACGTGGGAATAGCCTTCCTTTTCCATGGCTCTCATAACGGGAAATACCCTTTCCCCGCTGTCCGCGATCAGAAGTCTGGAACGCGGCGTCGCGAAATCGATCGCCGGCTTGGGGGTCCGTACATACTCCAGCGCGTCCAAAAGAACCTGGATCAGCGCGTCGGAGGGCTCTACGATCGCCTCTCCGTCCATGTCCGGATGATGGGACAGAAGATTGCGCACTTCCCGGCAGGTATTCAGATCCTCCCGGAAGCCCGCGCCTTCATCCCGGTTAGCAAAATCCATGATGGCTGTACCGGGTCGTCCCGATTTAGGATAGCGCTGCTCCAGTACGTCTTCCAGTTCTCTATACAGATTCAGGAACCGTTCTGCTCTGGTCATTTTCTGTTCCTCCATCCGGATCCGTCCCTCCTGTATACAAGTATCAGCTGCATTGCCTGCGGTATTATGCCACAGTCAGGCAAACGCAGCGTTTTATACGAAAGCTTCAAATACAATATTCGCAAGATCCAGCCCGCGCCGCGTAAGACGCAGTCTGCCGCCCTCCTGCTCCAGCAGTCCGCAAGACACAAGCTGCCGGATCTGATCCGGATAGACCTCCGTGAAGCTCCGGCCGAATCCGGCCGCGAAATCCGTATCGGATACGCCCGCCGTCTTTCTCAGCCCGAGAAACATCCATTCACTCATCATGTCCTCACGCGTCAGTGTTTCTTCCACTTCGGCGAGTTCCTCCGGATGCTCCGCTTCTGTATAGCTCAGCAGGTCCGCAGTGTTCTTGATCCGCTTTCCGTTAATATAGGAAGAAGCTCCGAGTCCCAGTCCCAGATATTCGCTCAGATCCCAATAGGACAGATTATGACGGCTCTCCCACCCGGGCCTGGCAAAATTGGAGATCTCGTACTGCGTGAACCCGGCCTCGGCAAGGATCTTAAGCGTATCATCGTACATGCTTCGCTCTGTGTCCTCGTCCGGCAGGGTCATCCGGCCGCTCTCGATCCATCCCATAAGAGGCGTTCCTTCCTCGACGATCAGGCTGTAACAGGACAGGTGCTCCGGCCCCAGCGCAAGCGCTTCCCGCAGTGTCTCCTGCCAATCCTCCCGGCTCTGACCGGGCAGTCCCATCATCAGATCGAGACTCAGGTTATCAAAACCCGCATCCCGCAGGATACGGAAGCTTTTCCGGACGTCCTCCATCGTATGGATCCGTCCGATCCGCTGCAGTAATCCGTCCTGCGCCGCCTGCATTCCCATGCTGACACGGTTCACGCCCTGCGCCTTCCAGCAGCAGGCTTTCTCCGGGGTAACTGTCCCCGGGTTCGCCTCGATAGTCCATTCTGCACCCGGCTCCCAGTCCAAAGCAGCGTCATGCAACGCTTCCGACAGCCTGATGAAATCCTCCGGTTCCATCAGCGACGGAGTCCCTCCGCCGACGAAAACACTTCGTACAGCCACATCCCGTAAGACAGGCTCTGCTTCTTTGATCTCCCGGATCAGTGCCGACAGATAGGCTTTTCTCGCAGGATCGTCTCCCGGTGCGGACAGAAAATCGCAATAGGCGCATTTCCGCACACAAAAAGGATAATGAATATAGATGCCGAGCTGACGCTTTTCCTGTCTGTCATCCGGCAGTACAGCCGGCAGGCTGCCCGGCATTTCCCCGGCAATCCTCACGTCTTGTCGTCCTCGTCGAACTTCAGCACGCTCATGAAAGCCGCCTGCGGAATCTCAACCTCACCGAACTGGCGCATCCGCTTCTTGCCCTCTTTCTGCTTCTCAAGCAGTTTCTTCTTACGTGTAATGTCGCCGCCGTAGCACTTCGCCAGAACGTCCTTGCGCATAGCCTTTACGGTCTCGCGCGCGATGACCTTGCCGCCGATCGCGGCCTGGATCGGGATCTCGAACAGATGCCTCGGGATCTCGTCTTTAAGCCGCTCCGCGATCCTGCGGCCGCGCTCGTAGGCTTTGCTCTCGTGTACAATGAAGGACAGCGCGTCGACCGGTTCACGGTTGATCAGCATATCGAGCCGTACAAGCTGCGACCTCTCGTAGCTCTCAAGCTCATAGTCAAGCGACGCGTATCCGCGGCTCCGCGACTTAAGCGCGTCAAAAAAGTCATA
>JAEEGL011216333.1_pt1 | contig 16428 bp, 1 predicted proteins | sample 9134231 | NCBI WGS metagenome assembly JAEEGL01 (sample SAMN16246548, study PRJNA631951) | gut metagenome | biome: gut microbiome; feature: rumen; material: fiber-attached | host: Bos | place: Iran: Karaj | collected 2018-10
GAACAGCGTGGAGTGGGACATGGTGTCGCGGGGGATTGACGAGATCGGGGTGCGGTTCAAGGCGGATGACGTGCTGCCGTCGTCGGCGGTGATCCGCTGGAAGGGTGGGGAGCATTACTATTTTCAGCGGCTGGACCTGTCTGGGGCGACGGTGGGGGACTGGGTGGACTGTTCGTTCTCTCTGGAGGGGCTGGAGGATGGTGGCTGGGGCGGCGGGGGGCGGTCGGAGGAGGATTTCGAGCAGGACCTGCGTCAGTTCCAGGAGGTGCAGGTGCAGGTGTGCCGTCGGGGGATGGGGGAGCAGCGGTATGAGGTGAAGGGGTTCTATCGGGCGAAGGATGGGGCGGTTGTGACCCGGGATATCTTCACGGTGAGTTTCATGTGGCACGGGGGAAGCAGCGAGTCGGAATGGGAGTATGGGGAGGTTCCGGAGCTGCCGGAGGTGCCCGAGAAGGGACGGCGGTATGTCGAGAGCGGTGTGATCCACACGTTTGCGGGCTGGACCCCGGCGGTATCGGCGGTGACGGACGATGCCACGTACACGGCGACGTATGACGAAGCGGCGGTTGTCGCGCAGATTGCCGGCGGTGAGGTGTATCCGAGCCTGGCGGCGGCGGTAGCGGCGGCGGAGCCGGGCGCGACGGTGGTGTTGCAGGCGGACGACGATATCTCCTTTGCCGAGGGCGGGGTCGTGATCGACAAGGACATCGTCATCGACGGTGCCGGGTTCACGGTCAAGGGCGTCAGCAATGCCGACATCCACAACGTGACGGCGAAGGCGACGCCGCCGGACGTGGAGTTCGACGGAGTGGAGGGCTCGAACGTGCGCGGGTTCTTCGTGAAGGCGGGAAACGTGACGTTCACGAACCTCGTGATGACGGAGTTCGGGGACACGGACTACGTGAACAAGTTCGGCTACACGCCGATCCAGACGGCGAGCGCGTATGACGGGACGCTGACGGTCGCGGACGTGGACATCGACAAGTTCAACCGGACGGCGATCTGCATCCGGGGCGGGACGTTCTCGATCAGCGGCGGCACCTTCACGGCCAACGCCGCGAACCGGGATGTCGAGACGCTGGGCAAGGACCACTTCCAGCAGCCGATCGAGATCCGGGGCGGGACGGGGACGATCGAAGCCGTGAAGGTCACGAGCGAGGGCTATCCGTATGACAGCAACGGCGGCGGGGCGATCGTGGCCTGGAGCGACGTGACGGTCCGCAACGTGGTCGTGGACTTCACGGGGGTGGGCATCTGGGCGGACTACGCGGACATCGCCGTCGAGGGCGAAAACACCTCGGTGGCAACGACGGACAAGGCGCTGTTCGTCGAAGACGGCGGTTCGATTTCGGTCGCGGCGGGTGATTTCGCGGGCGGGCTGGCGGTCGATGCGGTCGAAGGCAGCAGCATCGTTGTCAACGGTGGCACGTTCGATGCGCCTGTGCCGACGGAATTCGTGGGCGGCGGCCTTGCGCCGACGGCCCTCGCCGACGCGGACGGCAAGTACACGGTCAGGACCGCGCGGACGGTCACGTTCGACGCCAACGGCGGGACGGCGGTCGAGGCGGTTGTCGTCGCCGACGGCGAGCCGGTCTCCGCGCCCGATCCGGCCCCTGAGAAGCAATACTTCACGCTCCGCGCGTGGCAGCTGTCCGGCGAAGACTATGACTTCGCGACGCCGGTGACGGCGGACATCGAGCTGGTGGCCGCCTGGGCGCGCAAGCAGCAGACGGTGACGTTCGATCCGTCCCCCTACGGGACGTTCCGTGGCGAGCCGACGCTGGAGATGACCTTCGAGATCGGCGGGACCTACCATGACCTGCCTGGGACCACGCCGGATGGGACCCATGCCCGCATCGGGTGGTACACGATGCCCGATGGCGAAGGCGGAGAGCCCGTTGCGGACGGGGATGCCGTCACCGGCGGTGCCACGCTGACACTCTACGCGCACTGGACGGACAAGCAGACGGTGACATTCGATGCGCAAAACGAGACGGATCCCTCGACGAAGGTTTACACGGTTGGCGGCCGGTATGGGACGTTGCCGAGGCCGACGTGGGCGGGCCATGCGTTCCTGGGCTGGTACACGGCGGCGGAAGGCGGCAAGCATTTGTCGGCGACCAGCATCGTGACCACCCGGCCGACGCGGACGATGTACGCGCACTGGACGACCGAGCAGACGGTGATCTTCGACGCGCAGGGCGGAGCATGCGAGCCTGGCACGATGAGCGCCACGATTGGCGGCCGGTACGGTTCGCTGCCGAAGCCGACGAAGGCCGGACACGCATTCGTCGGCTGGTACACGGCGGCGGAAGGCGGCAAGCATTTGACGGCGAACAGCATCGTGACGACGCTGGATACGCGCACGTTCTACGCGCACTGGACGGACGAGCAGACGGTGACATTCGATGCGCAGGGCGGAACGTGCGATCCGGCGACGATGGTCGCCACGGTGGGCGAAGCGTACGGCGCGTTGCCCGTGCCGGAGAAGGAGGGCCAGAAGTTCCTGGGCTGGTACACGAAGGCGGAGGGCGGCTCGAAGGTGTCCGCGGCCAGCGTCGTGACGGCTGTGACGAAACGGACGCTGTACGCGCACTGGAAGGAGAGCGCCGGAACCCTGTCCATCTCGGGCTTCTCGAGGTCGGTGCGTGCCGGGACTCTCGCACGGGATGCCAAGTTCGACGCCGATGAGTACACGCTTTCGTTCGAAACGGAGGCCGGAGTGACGTACGAGGTGCAGTGGACGGCTGAGCTGGGAGGGGAGTGGACGACGCTGAAGACCTGGACCGCAGAGGAGGACGGCGAAACATCGGTCACGGTGACCGTTCCCGCAGGGGCGAACACCGGGTTCTTCCGCCTGGTCGCGCAGGAGGCGGAATGATGAATGCACAATGCACAATTCATAATTCACAATGAAGAATTCACAATGCAGAATGCAAAATGCACAATTAGAAATTATGAGCGCGCGCGGGGGGGCGCGAGGGAGGCAGGGGGGGGGAGATGAGAGCATGATGACGACAGAATCGACAGAGACGATGGAGACGACAGAGATGAGGGAGACGAGAGAGACGATGGGGGCGACGGGGGAGGCGAGAGATGAGAGAGGGCGAAAGGATTTGGAAAGTGATGAACGAAACTGGAACCGGAAACGGGAAGGAGATATGAAGATGAGGACGGCAACGAGATGGTGTCTGTCGGCGGCGGCGGCGTTCCTTGTGGCGGCGACGGCGTGGGCCGAAGTGAGCGTGACGAACGTGACGGTGCAGCAGCGGTATCCGTGGAACGGGCTGGTGGACATCGATTACGAGGTGGTGTGCGACGACCCGGACGCGGATGTGTGGGTGACGCCGATGGGCTGGGACGGGGACCTGAACGAGGGCGTGAACATGCTGCTGCTGTCGGGGGAAGGGGTGGAAGACCCGGTGAAGGCCGGGACGCACCGGATGACGTGGGACATGGGGACGGAGTACACGAACTTCCATTGCTCGGCGTTCTCGGTGAAGATGAGCGCGGTGAGCGGGGCGGCGTCGTACATGGTCATCGACATGAGCGGCGGGACGGGGGCGGAGAGCTGGCCGATCAGCTATCTGGCGTCGCCGCCGGGAGGCGAGTGGTCGGACGAGTACAAGACGACGAAGCTGGTGCTGCGGCTGATCCTGCCGGGGACGTTCACGATGGGGAGCCCGAGTAGCGAGCTGGGACGGAATGGCAACGAGCGGCAACACCAGGTGACGCTGACGAAGCCGTATTATCTTGGCGTGTTCGAGGTGACACAGAAGCAGTGGACGCTGGCGATGGGGAGCAATCCGTCGTCTTACAAGGGGGACATGCGGCCGGTGGAGTACGTAAGCTACAACAACATCCGCGGTGGAAATGTGGGGTCGAAGTGGCCGAACGACCCGCAGGTGGATGCGACAAGCTTCATGGGGGTGCTGCGGGCGAAGACGGGGCTTTCGTTCGATCTGCCGACGGAGGCGCAGTGGGAGTACGCCTGCCGGGCAGAGACGACCACGGCGCTGAACAGCGGGAAGAACCTGACGGGGACGGGCTCGTGCGCGAACATGAATGAAGTTGGGCGGTATTGCTATGACAATGGCTGGTGTGGTGGAACAAAAGACTATAAGGGTGGGTATGGAGATTGTCACACGAAGGTTGGGAGCTACGTGCCGAATGCGTGGGGGCTGTATGACATGCACGGAAATGTGAATGAATGGTGTTTAGACTGGTATACTGGGGGGGATTATGCCGCAGGAGCAGTGACTGATCCGGTGGGAGCTTTAGGCGGATCGTATCGTATGCTTCGTGGCGGTGCGATGAATTATAGCGCTGGGAGTTGCCGGTCGGCATACCGTAACTACACTGGGTCAGGAGGGTATGGTTATGACATTGGTTTCCGTCTTCTCTGTCCTGCCGGGCAGTGAGCGATGCGCCTAGCGGCAGCGAGACCAGCGGGGGAGAGTGCGGACGGCCGGAGGGGGCCGTCCGCGAGGGGGTGGCGTGAGGACTGCGGTCTGGCGGGGGGCGGGATGGAAGGGATTGAAGGGATGAAAGGGATGGGAGGGATGATGGGGAGGGGGATGGGGAGGAATGGGGGGGAGGAAACGAGAGGAGCGGAGAGATGAGAACGAGACACGTGGCGGTATGGGTGGTGGCGGCGGCGATGCTGGGCTGGGGAGGAGTGGCGAGGGGGGAGGGCGAGGTGTCGTTCGGGATGTCGGAGAGGAGTACTGCGGTGCGGGTGGACGTGCGTGACGACTTCGGGGGGCGTCTGGTGCATGGGCAGGAGGTGCTGGGTGACGCGGAGGGGGGGGCGGCGGCGGCGTGGGACACGACGTTGCTGGAAGACGGGTGGCAGGAGGTGACGCAGGGGGCGTACTCGGCGACGGTGGCGGTGAAGAACGCGGCGGGGTTTGCGGTGGAGGAGGGGCGTCTTGGGGCGGATGTGACGTGGGGGGACGAGGCGGTGCACACGGTGCGGAACTGGATTTCGATCCCGAGCGGGCGGACGCTGGAGATCGGGCCGGGTGCGGTGGTGAAGTTCACGAAGGGGACGGGGATCCGGGTGGACGTGGGGGGGACGCTGCGGTTCGCGGGGACGGCGGAGGCGCCGATCACGGTGACGGCGGCGGAGGATGACACGGCGGGTGGCGACACGGACATGCGGGAGGAGGCTCCAGAGAACGGGAGCTATGTGCTGAACGTGCTGGGGACGGCGACGGACACGGGGTGGACGGACACGCGGTATGCGAACCTGGGGAGCGCGGGGTCGCTGAAGCACGTGACGGTGACGCTCGGGAACGCGGTGGCGACGTGGACGAACGGGGCGGCGCTGATTCCGGTGTTCGTGAGTGGGACGCGGACGACGGGGTTCCACGCGCTGTGGGAGGCGGTGGACGGGACGGCGGAGCTGGGGCGTGACTATCTGCTGGGGGAGGGGGCGGTGGAGTGGACGGCCAGCTCGCAGGGGACGAAATATATTTCGATTCCGCTGGACCCGGCGGCGGACCCGGGATGCAACCGGACGTTCCAGGTGCGGCTGACAAAGGTGTACGGAGGGGCAACGGGGGCGGCGGGGACGGCGACGGTGACGCTGTACAGCCGGGAGGAGAAGCCGGGGGCGCGGCCGGTGGAGCGGGGGGAATCGGAGTGGAGCGGGACGGCGCGGATGGACGTGCGGGATGACTTCGGGGGTCGTCTGGTGCACGGGACGGAGATGCTGGGGGACGCGGAAGGGGGAGCGGCGGTGGCGTGGGACACGACGTTGTTGGAGGACGGCTGGCAGGAGGTGACGCAGGGGGCGTACTCGGCGACGGTGGCGGTGAAGAACGCGGCGGGGTTCGCGGTGGAAGAGGGGCGGCTTGGGGCGGATGCGACGTGGGGGGCGGAGGCGGTGCACGCGGTGCGCAACTGGGTGACGATTCCGAGCGGGCGGACGCTGGAGATCGGGCCGGGTGCGGTGGTGAAGTTCACGAAGGGGACGGGAATCCGGGTGGACGCGGGCGGGACGCTGCGGTTCGCGGGGACGGCGGAGGCGCCGATCACGGTGACGGCGGCGGAGGATGACATGGCGGGGGGCGACACGGACATGCGGGAGGAGGCGCCGACGAGCGGGAGCTATGTGCTGAACGTGCTGGGGACGGCGACGGATACGGGGTGGACGGAGACGAAGCATGCGAATCTGGGGAGCGCAGGGGCGCTGAAGCACGTGACGGTGACGATCGGGAACGCGATCGCGACGTGGGGGGACGGGGCGGCGCTGATTCCGGTGTTCGTGAGCGGGACGCGGACGACGGCGTTCCACGCGCTGTGGGAGGCGGTGGACGGGACGGCGGAGCTGGGGCGTGACTATCTGCTGGGGGAGGGGTCGGTGGAGTGGACGGCCAGCTCGCAGGGGACGAAATATATTTCGATTCCGCTGGACCCGACGGCGGAGACGACGAGCAACCGGACGTTCCAGGTGCGGCTGACGACGGTGTACGGGGGCGCGGTGGGGGCGGCGGGGACGGCGACGGTGACGCTGCACGGGTGTGCGTCGAAGCCAGGGAGCATCGAACTGCAGGAGGGCGAGTCGGAGTGGAGCGGGGCCGTGCGGATCGACGAGCGGGACGACTTCGGGGGGCGTCTGGTGCACGGGACCGAAATGCTGGGGGACCCGGACGGCGGGACGGCGGAGGCGTGGGACACGACGCAGATGGAGGACGGGTGGCACGAACTGACGCGGGGAACGAACGAGACGACGGTTGCGGCGGTGAACACGTCGGGGGTGGCGGTGGAATACGGGCGGTTGGCGGAAGACGTGACGTGGGGGGCGGAGGCGGTGCACGTGGTGCGGAACTGGGTGGCGGTTCCGAGCGGGCGGACGCTGGAGATCGGGGCGGGGGCGGTGGTGAAGTTCACGCGGAACACGGGGATCCGGGTGGAGCCGGGCGGGACGCTGCGGTTCACGGGGACGCAGGAGGCGCCGATCATGGTGACGGCGGCGGAAGACGACTCGGCCGGGGGCGACACGGACATGCGGGAAGGGGAGATCGTGGACGGGAGCTACGTGCTGAACGTGCTGGGGACGGCGACGGATACGGGATGGACGGAAATCCTGCACGCGAACCTGGGGACGGCGGCGGCGGTGAAGCCGGTGACGGTGAGCCTCGGGAATGCGATCGCGACATGGGGGGACGGGGCGGCGCTGATTCCGGTGTTCGTGAGCGGGACGCGCGGAACGGGCTTCCATGCGCTGTGGGAGGCGGTGGACGGGACGGCGGAGCTGGGGCGGGACTATCTGCTGGGGGAGGGGGCGGTGGAGTGGACGAGCAGCTCGCAGGGGACGAAATACATTTCGATTCCGCTGGATGGGCTGGCGGGGACGACGAGCAACCGGACGTTCCAGGTGCGGCTGACGAAGGTGTACGGGGGGACGGTGGGGACGGAGACGGCGACGGTGACGCTGCACGGGGCGGACACGAGGGGCGGGAGCGATTCCGGGAAGACCGAATCAGAATGGAGCGCGGGCGCGCGCGTGGACGGGCGCGCGGGAAAGGGGCTGCCGCTGTTCACGAGAGGGGACGAGTGGGCAGTCTGGGACACGGCGTGGGACGGGGCTGCGACGGTGCGGGCGGAAGTGGCGAGGCCGGACGGGACGAGCACGGTGCTGGGCGAGGCGTCGGACGGTGGGAAGGGGCGGTGCGACTGGGATGCGTCGGCGCCGGGGTGGTACCTGGCGAGCCACGAGGCGTATGACGGGGAGGGGAACCTGCTGGGGCGGATGACGGCGGAATTGTATGGGATCGGGGCGGACGGCGTGGTGCTGACGGAGGCGACGACGGTCGGCGCGGACGACACGCGGCTGGAAGGGAAGGCCGTGGTGGTGGACGGCTGCACGCTGACGCTGAACGGCACCCACCACCTCTTCAGCCTGATCGTGCAGAACCACGGAAAGGTGACGCATACGCAGGGGACGGCGGCGACGAACTACTGGATGGATGTGACGGCGGATTCGGAAATCCGGGTGTCGGCGGACAGCCAGTTCGACGTGACCGGGAAGGGGTATCCGGCGGGGTACACGGCGGGGAACACGACGGAGGGGGCGAGCCAGTGGGTCAACGGCGGGAGCCACGGGGGCGTGGGCGGCAAGGACGGGGACCAGCCGTCCTACGCGGTTGGGGCGACGTACGGAAGCGCTCTGAATCCGTGGACGGCGGGGGCCGGCGGGGGCAGCGAAAAGCCGAACTGGGGCGGCGGGCTGGTGCGGCTGCACGCGCCGCTGATCGTGCTGGACGGGATCATCCAGGCGGACGGGCAGTGGCAGGCGGACAACTACCGGAGCGGCGGGGCAGGCGGCGGGGTGCTGGTCGACGCGGGGACGCTGTCGGGGACGGGGAGCATCCGCGCGAACGGTGGCGGGACAATCTGGTACGACTGCCGGGGCGGTGGGGGACGGGTCGCGGTGTATTACGACGACGCGAGCGGGTTCGATCTGACCAAGGTGACGGCGAACGCCGGGACGAACACGACGACGCAGGGGAGCAACGGGACTTACGCCCAGAACGGGACGGTCTGGCTGCAGCAGCGGGGTGAGCCCGGAGTGCTGACAGGGGTGAAAGTCACGATCGGGGCGGACGACGAGGAGTGGGAAGGGGTGGACTTCGTGAGCCGGGCGGGAACGCTGGAGGTCTGCGGGACGCACGCGCTGGGCGACGTGACGGTGGACGGGGGGATGCTGACGGCTGCGGGTGGCGGCTGGCTGGAGTTCGCCTGGCTGACGCTGACGAACGGGTCGCGGCTGGCGGCGAAGGAGAACGTGCGTCCGGCGGTTCCCGTGGACGTGACGGTGAGCGGGACGCTGGCGGTGTCGGGAGATAGCTGGATCAGCGCGAACGACGCGGGGTATCTGGCGGGGTATACGTTCGACGCGGAGCAGCCGGTCCTGGCCGGGGCGACGAACGCGGCAAGCCTGGACGGACGGGGCGGCGGCTACGGCGGCCATGGCGGCGGAAGGACCGAATGGCAGGCGAACGAGACGTACGGGGACTACCGGAATCCCGACGAGCCGGGTAGCGGCGGCAGCCAGGCACGCGGCGGCGGGCTGGTCCGGGTGCAGGCGGGCCACCTCCATCTGGAGGAAGGGGGCGGCATCCGGGCGAACGCGACGCTGGCCGGGGACAGGGGGCGTGGCAGCGGCGGCGGCATCTGCGTGGACGCGGGGACGATCAGCGGGGGCGGTCGGATGGAGGCCAACGGATGCTCCGCCCGGGAAGGCGCGGGGGGCGGCGGCCGGATCGCGCTCTACGCGGGCGTGAACGACGGCTTCGACACGAGCCGGCTGGAAGCGAAGGGCGGGACGAACTCCACGGCCAGCGGGTACGCGCAGGCGGAGACGGGGACGGTGTACGTTGCCGAGGGGCCGCGGCCCCTGCACGTGCGGAGCGTGACGCCGAGGGGATATGTGGCGGAAGCGGCGGCGGAGCTGTGGATCGAGTTCGACATGGATGTGGACGAGACGACGTTCTCCGCGGACGACGTGAGCGTGACCGATCCGGCCGGCGGGACGGTGGCGCTTGCTGGTTTCGAGCGGGAGAACGCGCGGCGGTGGAAGCTGACGCCGGCGGTGCCGCTGGCGATGGCGGGCGAGTACGTGGTGCGGGCGGGGCCGGACGTGCAGGGTGGCCTGTTCGGGGCGGGGATGGAAGGCGCAGAGGGGGACAGCGTGGTGATGCTGGCGGATCCGCCGGAGATGCCGACGGTAGAGGGGTGGACAGCGGGGAACGATGTCACGAACTGGGTGACGGCCTCGCCGGTGTCGCTGTCAGGGCCCCGGACGGATGGTACGGCGCTGTGGGCGGATGACGAACTTCGCGTGGTCGCCGGGGACGGGGACTGGTCGTGGAGCGCCACTTTCGCGGAAGGCGAGAGGGACGTGAGCTTCTGGAGCGTGGACCGGGCGGGGACGCATTCGGAGACGAACACGTATCACGTCTACGTGGACCTTGTGGCGCCGGTGGCGGCGAAGGCCGAGCCGGAAGCCGATGCGGACTTCCACCCGGAAGAGCTTCCCACGCAGATCGAGGTGCAGTTCACGGAGACGGGCAGCGGGATGGACTGGGAGGAAACGAGCCTGGCGGTGACGAAAAACGGGGCGGCCGTCGAGGGGACGTGGACGCATGGGGAGACAAACGCGGTGTTCGTGCCGTCGGCGGGGTTCGGTCTGGGGACATGGGAGCTGTCGGTGACGCCGAAGGACCGCGCTGGGAACACGGGGACGGCGTTCACGAGCAGGTTCACGGTGACGGAGTACGTGCCGCCGACGTGGTACGTGGACGCGGCGACGGGGAGCGACGGGAACGACGGGAGCGAGGGGCATCCGCTGGCGACCATCCAGGCGGCGATCGGGCTGGCGGCCGAAGGGGACCGGATTCTGGTGGGACCGGGGACGTACGCGCCGATCGACACGTCGAACAAGGTGCTGCGGATCATCGGTACGGCGGGGCCGAAAAATACGGTGATCGACGGCCGGGGATCGAAGCCGTGCGCGACGCTGGGCGACATGGACGTAGTCATGAGCTACCCTTGGCAACTGACGACGAACAGCGTGCTGGAAGGGTTCACGCTGCGGAACGGGTTCGGGGTGGGGTACGACTCTGCTTCCGGCGGCGGGGCGCTGGGCGGCACGCTGGTGCGGTGCGTGGTGAAGGACTGCCGCGCGGAATTCGGCGCGGGGGGCTACATGACCTACATGGAAAGCTGCCTGGTGATGGGGAACTACGGCCAATACGGCGCCGGCGCGTACGGGGGGAAGATCGTGAACTGCACGGTGGTGGGGAACTACGCGGATAATTCGTGTAGCGGCGCGGCCTATACCGAAGTCTACAACAGCATCGTGTGGGGCGATGGGGCGGACACCTTGGATTGGGACTCCGACGACGGCGGCGTGTGGTATTCGTGCGTGGACGGCAGACAGGCATCGGATGGGCCGGGCCTGGTGCTGTCCGATCCATTGTTCGCGGATGCGGACGACGGGGATTACAGCTTGCAGGCGAAATCGCCGTGCGTGGACGCGGGGCAACCGATGGAATTCTTCAGCGACCTGGACCTGGCGGGGAATCCGCGCGTGGAGGGGAATGCGCCGGACATGGGGGCGTATGAATGGGCGGACCGGGGGATCGTGGCGAAAGCGGTTGTTAAGGGACGGGGCACAGTGGAGCCGGAGATGGCGTACGCGGAGGCGGGGGACGACGTGACGTTCACGGCGCTGGACGACGTGTTGCACGGGTTCGCGGGGTGGTACGTGAACGGGACGCAGGTGGGGATGGAGCGGACGTACACCATCAGCGGCATCACGGAAAACACGAAGTTGAAAGCGGTGTTCGAGCCGACGACGCTGTGGGTGGACGCGGCGACCGGGAGCGACACAACGGGGACGGGCGCGGAGGCGTCGCCTCTGGCGGGCATCCAGACGGCGATCGCGAAGGCCGGGCCCGGGGACGAAATCCGGGTGGGGCCGGGGACGTACGGGCCCATCAACACGGACGACCAGGTGTTGCACATCGTGGGGACGGCGGGGGCGTCGGAGACGGTGATCGACGCCGGCGGGACGGAGCGGTGCGCGGTGCTGGGCGATTTGAACAAGGTGAAGAAATGGATGCTGACGACGAACAGCGTGCTGGAAGGATTCACGCTGCGGAACGGATTCTCCGGTGCCGAGGCATCCGACTGGATGTGGGGGTCTGCGGATCGGTACGGCGGCGGAGCGTACGGCGGGACGCTGGTGCGGTGCGTGGTGACGGGGTGCCGCGCGCCCGATGGCGGCGGCACGTACGGGAGCTCGTTGGAGAGCTGCCTCGTGACGGGGAACACGGCCGAGTATGGTGGCGGCATCGGATCGGGGGAGGCGGTGAACTGCACGATCGTGTATAACACGGCGACTGAAACATGGGGGACCGAGGCATCCGACACGCGCGTGTACAACACCATCCTGTGGGGCGGCGGGGAGTATTCGACCGAGCAGATGGGCACGATGGAGAATTCTTGCGTGGATTCGGAAGGGGGTGCGGATCCGAAGTTCGTGGATGCGGCGAACGGGGACTACCGGCTACTGGCGGGCTCGCCGTGCCTGGATGCGGGAGCGGCGCGGACGTGGCGGAGCGACCTGGACCTGGCGGGGAACGCGCGGGTGCAGGATGGGACCGTGGACATCGGGGCGTATGAGGGGCGCGTGCTGCCGATGGTGCACGTGACCGTTACGGTGAGCGGGAACGGGACGGTGGAGCCTATGGAGGCGTCGGTGATGGAAGGACAGAGCGTGACGCTGACGGCGACGCCCGCGGACGGCTGGGCGTTCGTGGAGTGGCAGCAGGACGGGGCGGTGGCGGGGACGGAAGCGACGCTGGCGCTGGAGAACTTGCAGGCCTCGGTCGCGTTGACGGCGGTGTTCGGCGAGCTGGTGGAGGTGACCGCGACGGTGAGCGGAAACGGGACGGTGGCGCCGACAACGGCGACGGTGGTGAAGGGCCAGAGCGTGACGCTGACGGCGACGCCCGCCGAAGGGGCCAAGTTCGTGGAGTGGCAGCAGGACGGAGCGACGGTGGGGACGGAGGCGACGCTGACGCTGCAGAACGTGCAGGCCTCGACCGAGGTGACTGCGGTGTTCGCCGATCTGCTGCGGGTGAACGTGACGGTGAGCGGAACCGGGACGGTGGAGCCGCCAGGGGCGTGGCTGGACGTCGGCGAGAGCGTGATCTTGACGGCGACGACGGATTGCGCGGGGGCGTACTGGCTGACAAATGGCGTGTTCGCGGGACACGGGGCATCGCTGACGGTGGCGAACGTGACGGCGGGTGTCGAGGTGACGCTGGTGGCGCGGGAGGCGCAGGGCGGACTGTCGCTTTCGGGCGCGGTGCTGGACGGGGAGGGGCGTCCTGTGGAGGGGGTGACGGTGCGCGCCTGGACGGCGGCCGTGGAAGCGGGCGGCGAGGAGGCGCTGCTGGGCTCGACGGCGTCGGAGTCCGGGACGGGCTGGTGGGGAATCGGGGCGCCGGAGGGGTGGACGGGCCGTGTGGAGGCACAGTGGAGCTGCGGAACGTTCGCACCGGCCGAGGTGACGTTCTCGGCCTTGGCAACGGACGCTCCGGCGACGGACTTCGTGGTGGCGGGGATGTTTGCGCCAGAGGCACCGGTTCCATCGAGTCCGGTGGATGGGGCCTACGCGGTGAACACGGCGAAGCTGACGTGGTCGGATGGAGGCTGCGCGGAGAGGTATGAGGTGCTGGGCGGTGTCGCGGGAGGAGAGCTGTCGGTGCTGGGGACGACGCCGAACACCTGGTGGGACTGGACGTTCGGGGAGGAAGGGACGTATGAGTGGAAGGTGCGGGCGGGGAACGCGGGCGGGGAGTGGACGGCCTCGGCGGCGCAGCAGTTCAAGGGGCTGAACGCGGTGGTGGTCACCGGCGAGGTGAGCGTTGCGGCGGGGGACGACACGTACGAAGGGCTGATGGTGCTGGCGGATGGAGCGAAGATGTCGTTCGACGGGGTGCACCGGCTGAAGGGGCTGATTCTGACGAACGGAGCGACGGTGACGCATCCGGCATGCACGGCCGGCGTGGCGCATGCGCTGGACCTGGTTCTGGACAGGATGCTGTGGGTGGGAGCAGACAGCTCGGTGGACGTGACCGGCAAGGGGTGGCCGAAGCGCGTGGGCGGGATGGAGGGGACGAGCAGCGCGTCCTACGGCGGAACGCATGGCGGCCAGGGCGGGGCCAGCAACCTGCAGCCGTACGGCGAGCAGTCGAATCCGAACGAGCCCGGCGGCGGCGGGTACAACAGCGCAGGCGGCGGTGTGGTGCGGATTCAGGCGCGTGAGATGATGCTGGATGGCCCGGTGCTGGCGAACGGAGCAACGAACGCGGCGCAGACCGGCGCGGGTGGAAGCATCTGGCTGGACGCGGGTGTGCTGTCGGGACGCGGAACGGTGCATGCCACGGGCGGACGGACGATGAACACCACGTCGTATAGCGGCGGCGGCGGCCGCATCGCGCTGTGGTGCGCGACGAACAACGGGTTCTCCACGGGGACCCAGCTGAGCGTGGCGGATGGCGGCGGGACGTCCAACGTCGGGACGCCGGGAACGATCTGGACGCAGACGGGGAACGCCCCGGTGCGGATCGTGGATGTGGCGCCGATGGGCTGGGTGACGTCGCTGGAGACGTGGACGGTGCGCTTCAACCAGGACGTGGACGAGGCGTCGTTCGGAACGGGCGACGCGGCGATGGAGGGGCCGGCCGGAAATGTGGCGGCAACGGGGGTGGCGAAGGTGGACGAGCGGACGTACCAGATCGCGTTTGAGCCGACGACGCAGCACGGGCGGCATTACCTGAAGGTGGGGCCGGCTGTGCAGGGCGCTCTGTTCGGGACGCAGATGCCGAACGTGGAAGGGGGCAACGTGATGCTGCTGTCGGAGCCCCCGGCGAAGCCCAGCGTGAATGGCTGGACGGAGGGGGAAGGGAGCACGAACTGGGTGACGGGGTCCTCGCTGACGCTCACCGGGACGCGCACGGACGAGACGTCGCTCTGGGTGGATGACGTTCAGCGGGTGGCCGCAGGGAACGGGAACTGGTCGTGGACTTCTTCGTATTCGGAGGGAGAGAGGGACATGCGGTTCTGGTCCGTGGACATGGCAGGGAACGCTTCGGAGACGAATACGTACCACGTCTTCGTGGACTGCACCAAGCCGGTGGTGGCGAAGATGACGCCGAGGAACGGGGCGTATTTCCGCGAGGCGGAGTCCCCGACGCAGGTCGAGGTGCAGTTCCGCGAGCTCGGCAGCGGGATGGACTGGGGGGAGACGAGCCTGGCGATGACGAAGGACGGGGTGGCCGTGGAAGGGACGTGGACGCACGGGGAGACGAATGCGGTGTTCACGCCGGCGGAGGCGTTCGGACTGGGGACATGGCAGGTGTCGGCGACGCCGAAGGACCGCGCAGGGAACACAGGGACGGCGCAGTCGGCCCGGTTCACGGTGACGGACCTGCCGTTTGACACGGAGGTGTCATCGGCGACGACGGTGGCGACGAACGGGACGGCGCTGGAAGGCAAGAGCGTCCTGGTGAACGGGACGACGCTGACGCTGAACGGGACGCATCACCTGGCGAACCTGTGGGTGGTCAACGGAGGCAAGGTGACGCACGACGCGACATCGGACAGCTGGACGGGGTACATGGACGTGACGGCGGACGGGACCATCTGGGTGGAGAGCGGGAGCAGCATCGACGCGGTGGGGAAGGGGTATCGGGGCGGGCGCACATGGCCGAACAACACGACGGCGGGCGGGGCAACGGGAAGCGCGGGCGGCAGCCACGGTGGCTACGGCGGAGATTATCACAATGGCGGGAAGCCAGGGGAAGTGTATGACGACTTCCGCTGTCCGACGTTGCCTGGAGCCGGTGGGTCTAGCGGAGCCCCTGGCGGCGGCGTGATCGTGCTGACGGCTGATGTTCTGACCATCGACGGAACGGTGACGGCGGCCGGTGAGAGCAACTCCGGTAGCTTGTCCAGTGCAGGTGCAGGCGGTAGCGTGCGCTTGAACGCGGGGACGCTGGGCGGGACGGGGCACATCTCGGCGGCAGGGGGCATCGGACGGCCCGCGTATTATTATTCGGTCGGTGGCGGTGGAGGGCGCGTATCGGTGGCGTATGAAACGCTGGCAGATGGATTTGTGCTGGAGGACCGCGTGGATGTGAGCGGCGGCGGGGCCAATTACAACAATACGACACCCGCGGGTTCCGGGACGTTGTACGTGATGCCGACGGGCGAGGCCCCTGTGGTGAAGATTGTGCGCGGGGCGAGTCCGGCAAACGGCGTGTCTGCGCTGTATCTGCCGGATGACGCGGAGGGGTATGACGGGCTGGCGGTGCTGTCGGGGAACGGTCTGACGGTCCGTGCGAAGACGGGGCTGGCGGGCTGGACGAACGCGGAGGTGCGTCTGGAGAACCAGGCGCAGCTGGAGGTGTGGAATCCGCTGACGGTCCGGACGCTGGCGCTGACGAACGGGGCGACGGCGACGCATCCGGCGGCGACGGAGAGTGCGACGTATGCGCTGAGTCTGGTGGTCACGGACACCCTTTCGGTGGCTGCGGACAGCTCGATCAACGTGACGGGGAAGGGGTATCGTCCGGGACGGACGTACCGGAACGAGACGACCGGGGCGAGCACGGGGTGCGCAGGCGGCAGCCACGGCGGCGAAGGCGGCGTGCTGGATGGGGCGGTGGGGGCGACGTATGGGGACATGTACAGTCCGATCTGGCCGGGCGGCGGCGCGGGGACGTCGAACACCGGCGGCGCGGGCGGCGGCGTGGTGCGAATTGTTGCGGGGACGATCGAGCTGGAAGGTCGGATCGCGGCGAACGGGGCGAATCCGCCGAATGCGAACTCGGCCGGCGGCGC
>JAEEGL011952881.1_pt1 | contig 16428 bp, 15 predicted proteins | sample 9134231 | NCBI WGS metagenome assembly JAEEGL01 (sample SAMN16246548, study PRJNA631951) | gut metagenome | biome: gut microbiome; feature: rumen; material: fiber-attached | host: Bos | place: Iran: Karaj | collected 2018-10
TATATACATAAAGAGAATTAATGTTATCAACATTTGCATCTTTAAGAATCTTATTAATAGTAGGTTCCTCAATATACTCACTTATAAAAGTCGTTATAGCAGGATCAAAATATACGCTATACACTTCTACTGTGAAACTAGCAAATTTATCATTTAATCCAGTTTCACCACTTTTTACCCATATTCTTAATCGATATGTCGTATCTTTTGTTTGTTGTGAATTTACTGTTTCTTTAAATAATATTACACTACCAGCTACTGGTAATCTTTCACTATCAATAATATATACAGATTCCCCATTTACTTGTTTTGATATATCAAATATTAATTTATCATCTTCTATTCTTGTTTTACCTGATACGTTTTCACCATGATATAATTTTACATAGTAGTACATTGTCGTATCATGATACATATTACTTGCATTTACAGTAAAATCAATATAATTATTAGTTTCATTTCTTGCTTTATAAATTTTTTCAGATACTAAGTTAGTTAATGTTAAATTTCTAGTTCCAGTAACATTAATATTTGTATTCGCAGAACCTAAACTTATTGGTAATTCATTAGAATAATTAAACCACGCAAAAGACCTTCCTAAAAACGATATTACTAGGAAGAACACTAATACGATAATAAATACAACTATTCTATTATTTCTCATATCTTAGTTATATCACAAATTCATTAATTATTAAATAAAAAAACCTTGTTAAAAACAAGGTTTACATTTTAGCCAATCGCAGGAAAAGCACGTGCAATATAAGGATTTGTACTACTTCCATCTCCATCTTCGATTATTATATTTGGTTTTAAGCTTATAACTGGACGAACGCCAAAACGTTTACTACTGTTATAAGTGATATTTCCTACTGACCTGCCTCTATCAACATGATAAACAGATAGAGAATCATTACCAAAGGCATATGGTGAAAACGTCCAGTGTGAAAGTGAATTGTATAAATAGTATGATTCATTAATTTCAGCAGCTCCTCCGGCTAATCTTATTTCATCTTCACTTAACATGCCTACAGAATATTCTAATTTACCATTACCATTATCTGTTTCATTAACTGTGAAACTATCATTTTTATTACATGATAAACTCGGATTATTAACTCTTTCTTTCGGACCAAAATAATAATAAGATAAAGTAGAATTTTGTACAGGACCCCCATTAGGATCCCAGCCTCCTAAATTACTTGCACTTCGATCATTACAATAAACTGTATCTTCAATTCCATTTAAATTTTCTGAATTGTTCGCAATGTTTGTGACATACCAATTTTCTATATATGTTTTGATAGTTGAATCAGTATTATTAGAAAACATCTCACTTAAGGCATCACTTACACTTTTACCATTTGATAATTCTATATAATAACGTTCATAATAATAGTATCTTATAGTTTCGCAAGTTCCTGTTGGACTTGTACTATTACATGAATAATGATGGGTAGCATCAGGTGATGTTACTTCGGCATCTACTAAAGTATACAATCCTGTTGTATCATCAAATGTAAAACTTTTTCCATAATAAGCTCCACTTACTGCTTCATCATTTTTACTTGGATAAACTGTTCCATACATATAACCACTATATGCTGGTGAATCATAATTCACATTAAATTCTATCGTTCCAATAATAGTTGAACTTTCCGTAGTATTTGTGCATTGATTGTTAGTAGGTGTTCCATTATAGATAATTTTTATGCCACCAGTTTCAGTTGTCCTTACAATCTTCCAACAGAAATTAGCAAATATAATATTATTGTTATCTACAGCTCCTCGGAAGTATACTATATTATCATCATATCTATATATTCCTCTTCCATTACCCTCATTGTTATAACTTGATGGTTTTGAAAAATCGATTCCTGTTGGTTCTTTCGCAGAAACTATCATTTGTTCAATTGGGTTTAAATCATCTTCAAAAGTACTTATAAATGAATTAACAGCTGGATCATAAAAAGTTTGTTTTACATCAATATCAAAACTAGCAAAATAATCTGATAATCCTGCTTGTCCATCTTTAACCCAAATTCTTAATCGATATGTTGTATTTTTTGTTTGCTGTGAATTAAGTGTTTCTTTGAATAATATTACACCATTAGCTACTGGTATTCTTTCACTATCAATAATATATACTGGTTCCCCATTTACTTGTTTTGATATATCAAATACTAATTTATCATCTTCTATTCTTTCTTTACCTGATACATTATCACCATAATTTAATTTCACATAATAATACATTGTTGTATCATGATACATATTACTTGCATTTACTGTGAAATCAATATAATTATCCGTTTTTCTTCTCGCTTTATAAGCTTTTTCAGATACTAAGTTTGATAATGTAATTTTTTGAGTTCCTGTAACATTTACATTACCATCTACTGAACCTAAGCTTATTGGTATTTCTTGTAAATAATCAAACCACGCAAAAGATCTTCCTAAGAATGCTAAAACTAGGAAGAAACTTAAAGCAATAAACAAAAGAATAAATTTTTGGTTATTTTTCATACTACCCTACTATTTATAGTATAACAAATTGTTTTAAAAAAATAAATATTATTTATGACTTCTTGGATGCGTTTCATAATATACTTCTTTAACATGTTCTTTACTAATATGTGTATAAATACCTGTTGTACTAATAGATGAATGTCCTAATAATTCTTGAACTGTTATTAAATCACATCCATTATTTAATAATTCTGTTGCAAATGTATGTCTTAATACATGGGGTGATATCTTCTTATTAATATTTGTTTGTTTAATAATATCATCAATTATTATTCTAATCATCTCTGTACTTATTTGATCACCTTGATTATTAACTATTAAATAATTACTACTACTTTTTCTTTTATTTAAATAATCTTTAATTAATTTTTGACATATGTCATTATAAAAGACAATTCTTTCTTTATTACCTTTACCTTTTATTTTAATAGTTTTTTCACTATTATCTAAATCTTCTAATTTGATATTAACTAACTCTGATACCCTGACGCCCGTTGCAAATAATATTTCAATAATTAATCTATTTCTTAATCCTTCAATAGTACTTATATCAACACTATTAAACATTTCTATTAATTCATTATGATTTAAAAACTTTGGTAATTTCTTCTCTTTTTTAGGTAGAGATACATAATTAAAAGGATTATTATTAATTAATTCATTTCTTACTAAATATTTATAAAAACCTTTTAATGAACTTATCTTTCTTCTTATACTTGTATTACTTAATTTTTTATTATAGTAGTATTCTAATAAGTAATGTAGATCTTGGTATTTAATATCTAAATAATCTAAATCTATTTCTTTTAAAAACAATAAGTATTCATTAATATCATTTTCATAATTAATAATAGTATAATCACTATAATTACGATTATATTTTAAATACTCTAAATAATCTATTAAGTTTTTATTATTATCTTTCATACTTTAATATTAACAAAATATAATTAATTAAACAAGAACTATGTAAAGTTGACAATTATTATGATTTATTTTTTTATTATGAAAATAATTAATTTAAATAATTATTTAATTAAATTAATAAAATATCTTTATAAATATATCTTAATAATTAAATAAATATTAATAAAACCATATTATATCAATACTTGATGATACACTTATTAATATAATATCTTTTACTTGTCACTCATTATTAACATATATATTCTCATTAATCTATATTTTTATTCTATTTAAGTGATTTTCATTATAAACTACCTATACTCAAAACGTTAATAATGTGACAAAAGAGTTTCATAATTGAAACTTTTTTTTATTTATAATATACTTAATATAGGAGTTAGAAAATGAAAGATTGTTTATTTTGTAAAATAATTAATGGTGAATTACCAAGTAAGAAAGTATATGAAGATGAATTAGTTACAGTGTTTTTAGATATTAATCCCCATACTAATGGTGAATGTTTAATAGTACCAAAAGAACACTTATTAGATTATCATGATGTATCAGATGATCTTAATAAACATATGAATGATGTTATCAAGAAATTAGATACTTTATATCGTGAAAAACTAAATAGTGATGGTTTATCAATTATTCATAATTCAGGTGTTGGACAAGAAATTAAACATTTTCACATTCATTTTATACCAAGATACAGTTTAACTGATGTTACTTTAACTGGTAATACTGAATTAGATAGTTTAGATAATATATATGAAAGGATTATGAAATAATATGGTAAATTCATTTAATCCTTTTGAAGAATTTCGCTATTTCATGTATGGCTTTGAAATAATATTTATTCTTATATCTATTCTGACATTTGCTATCATTATTTCTGTTATCGTAAGAGCTGCTAAAAGAAATAGAGTTAATAATTATTTTCAACAAAATGTTACATATGAAAAAAAAGATTATACTGATGTTCCCAAAAAAGTTCTTAGTCAATTTGGTATTGATGAAATTGAAGATTTAAAGAAACATTTATATAAAATATTTGTTGATTTTGAAAAAGCTTATAATAGTCTTGATTATAGCAAACTAAAAGATTTAGCAACGGAAGATGTCTTTAATAATTATCACACAAGAATGGTTCTAGAAAGCGAATCTGGTAAAAAAAGAATTATTGATGGTATCACAAGACGAAATATGATTGTCTATGATATTATCGCTCATAAATATGTTTTGGAAGTAAAAACAATTATTGAAATTGATTATATGGATTATACACTAGATAGTGAAGGAAAACTTATTAAAGGTGATAATACTAAAAAATTAACAGAAAAATTTGAAGTTATTTTTAAAAAACAAAATTATAAAAAAACATTTACTAATTGCCCTAATTGTGGAGCTCCACTTGAAGGTAATACTAAATGTAAATATTGTAATACTGCTTTAAGAGACGTTACTTTCTTAATAGCGTCATTAAAAAAAGTTATTCAATAAAAAAAGAACTCTTATGAGTTCTTTTCTCTTTCACTAATATCATCATCTACAAAGTTAACATTTAAAAATCTTCTACTTGATAAGAAATCAACAGTATGTACTAAAACTTGATATTTTGTTTTAGGAACAGGTAATTCATATAAAATTTCATCAGTTCCATACTTATATTCCGTATTCCAAGGAAATCCTCCCATATGAGAAGCTACACACTCGGCAACAAAGTTAACTTGTTCTTCTGTAAGTTCTAATTCACTTTGATTTTGAATAACAAAATTCTTAATTAAAATCGGATGATTGAATGCTGTGAAATGGATCTTTTTATTAACATCACGAATTTTTTGATTTATTTCATCAAGATTAGCTTCTTCTTCTATTAACTTATTTTTTTCTTCCCAAAGTTTATTTTTTTGATCTAAATACTTCTTTTCTTTTTCATAATCAAAATCTTCTACACCATCTTTTAAACCATCATGAATAATTATTGACATTAACATTAAATCTTTCTCTTCATTAGTATAATTCTTGGTATAACATGGATTATCAAGTAATTCTTTCATAAGACGAGTTGCTACTTTAACATGACGAACTAATCCCCCATTACCTAATGAAAAGTCCGGATGATATTTACCAGTACTTGATGCTGGTATCACATAAAAATAGTTCGGTAATAAATCTAATATTTTGGCACAACTATTTCTTATTTTTTCATCTTTAATATAATCTAATTCTATTTTAAAAACATCATGTTTCATAAACTCTCCTTATTAATTATTTCTTTAATCGTATCTATTAAATTATGATATTTAATAATATGATCATCTTTAACTATTGCTTTTATTGATTTACTATAATTATTCTTATATAAACAGTAAATCTTTTTATTTAAATTATATGTTAAACCAAGTTCTATTCCTAATCCTGTTGATGGATAATCTACTATGGCGATTAATAAATCAATTTCTTGATATATATTTATATCGTAATTATCACCTTTTTCATGAGGTAATATAATATCATATTTATTTAATTCTAAATCATTTCTAATAGGTTTATATAATTCATTAACATAATCAAAATCACGTGAGTGAGCGATATATATTTTCATTAATCCTCCACTACTCTTATTTTATCAAAACATATATTTAATTACAATTTAGATATGTTAAAAATTAACGTCAATTTAAAAGATTATAATTTAAAAAAAGATAATAAAAAAGTATCTATGCTATAATTAAAATAGAGAGATGATATATGATAGAAAAAATAAGACAAAGATTTGATGAAATGTACGATGAATATCTAGATGAATTATTAGACTTCGTTTTTGAAATTCCTCCAAAAAAAGAAGAAAAAGTCAAAGTTGTTGAAAAAAATGGTAAATATTATTTATACGATAATCAAGGCAATTTACTAAATCCAATGGGATTTAAAGAAATAGGACCATTTCATGATGGTTATGCAATAGTTTCTAGAGAAAATTCACGACATGAAATAGAAGAAAATTTAATTGATATTCGTGGTCATTTAATTAGTGATCAATGGTTTTATAGAGTTTTCTATAGTCATGTACATGGTGTTGCCAAAATTTTAAAATATGCTCCACATTCAGAAGGAATTTTTGGAGATTTGTATAAGACAAAACTTGACTTTATTGATGTAACCGGTGAAAGATTAACTGGTAGATGGAATAAAGAACTTAATAATAATAAATATCCCGGTAAAATTAATAATAGTTTTAGTACAATAACGGTCAACGATCATCCTCATATTGTATGTAGTACCATAAATTTAAATGGATTTCATGTTAAAAACTTTCCATATATGCATCAATGTTCTAGAGATGATGAATCATTTACCATTAGATGTAAACCATTAAGAATTTATGATTCAAAATACGTATTATGTATGGGTATGAGAGAAAGGATCTATCTATTTGATCGTGATACACATAAATATGATTTTATAGGCTACGCCAAAGATATCGAATTTAAAGATGACTTTATTTTTCGAGATGGCAAAGTATTCTTTATATATGATGGTGAAATAATTGATATAACAACGTATTATAATGCTAAATTAAAAGGAAAAGAAATGCCTTCAGTAAATAAAGGTATCTCTATTCTATCGCCAGTTGAATATTGGCTTATATTTGAAGACAAATGTCGTGAAGAAGCAAAAAAAATACAAGAAGAAGAAAAGAAAAAGGCTGGCGAAAAAGCACTTGATGAATTATTAAAAACCGAGAAAGAATTAAGGGAATTAATTGAACTAAGAATGGAACGTCCAATAAAACTTAGATAATTAAATTATAAAAAAGTTAATACGAAAATATTAACTTTTTTATATAAAATTCTCTAGAATACTATTCATGACATATATTTTATCATAGTTTATTTTTAAATAATCACCAGTGTCAATTATTAAACCCTGCTTAATTAATTCCTTAAAATTAAATTGATCTATTAAATTAAGATGATACTTATTATAAAAATCTTTTTTATTAATACCTTTTATTAAGCGAAATCCTAATATTAATTCATAACTAATTTGATCAGATAGATTTAATTTTTCTTCATTATACTTATATTTACCATTTAAGTAATCACTCATATTCTTCGTATTATCATAACGAATATTATCAATGTAACCTGATGCTCCTAATCCAAAGCCATAATAATGATTATTTAACCAATAAGTAAGATTATGTTTAGATTCATAACCATCTTTACTAAAGTTACTAACTTCATAATGATGAAAGCCATTATCAGTTAGTTTTTTTATAATCAATTGATACATTTGATAATCCAAATCTTCATCAATATTCTTTTCTTTATTAATACCTAATATTGTATGACTATTAATGATTAAAGAATACGTTGATATATGTGTAACATCTAAATTAATTAAAAAATTAATATCTTTTTCTAAATCGTCTAATGTTTCTTTAGGCATGGCATATATTAAATCAACATTAATATTATGAAAATATTTTTTTATTAAATTAATCTTATTAATTATTAATTCTTTATTATGATGACGATTTAAATAATCTAGAAACTTATTATTAATTGTTTCGATACCCATACTAATTCTATTAATATGATGTTCTTTCATTAACTTTAATTTATCTTCATCAATATTTTCTGGATTAACTTCAATTGTTATTTCACAATTATCATCTTTATTAAAAATATCAATTATTTTCATTAATTTCTTTAAATTATTGATTGATAAAGAACTTGGAGTTCCACCACCTATATAAAGTGTTTTAATTATTTCGTTTTGATAATTATTATTAATCTCTTTTTCTAAGGCATTTAAATATTTAGAACATAATTCTTCATCATAAAATCTTTTACAGAAGTCACAATAAGTACAAATAGTTGAACAAAAAGGTATATGTATATAAACACTAGTTGTCATTAATTTCCTCATTGGATAAAACCGCTAAGAAAGCATCTTGTGGTATTTCAACACTACCTAATGTTTTCATACGTTTCTTTCCTTCTTTTTGTTTTTCAAGAAGTTTTTTCTTTCTTGATACATCGCCACCATAACATTTAGCAAGAACATCTTTTCTAAGAGCTCTAATATCAGCACGTGCAATAATTTTAGCGCCAATCGCAGCTTGAATAGGGACAACAAATAATTGACGAGGGATTAGTTTCTTTAAGTTTTCAACTACTACTTTACCTCGAGGATATGCAAAATCTTTATGAACAATCGTTGATAAAGCATCAACTAATTCGCCATTAATTAAAATATCCATTTTAACTAAATTACTTTCGCGATAACCAATTAATTCATAATCAAAAGATGCATAGCCTTTAGTTGTACTTTTTAATTTATCAAAGAAATCATAAATAATTTCTGATAATGGTAATTCATAATGAATAATAACTCTTTTAGGGTCAATATATTCTAAACCAATATAAGTACCACGTTTGTTTTGACATAGTTCCATTATCGGACCAATATAGTCACTAGGAGTAAAAATATTAGTTTTAATATATGGTTCACTAATCGCTTTTATATTAACAGGCGCTGGTAACTTTTGTGGTGAATCAATTACTTCTTCTTCACCATTAGTTAGAGTAACATGATAAATAACTGATGGACTAGTAGCAATTAAATCAATATTAAATTCTCTTTCAATACGCTCTTCTATTATTTCCATATGAAGGAGACCTAAAAAGCCACAACGAAAACCAAAGCCTAATGCTTTACTTGTTTCTGGTTCAAAAGATAGTGATGCGTCATTAAGTTTTAGTTTTTCAAGAGCTTCTCTTAATTCATTATAACGACTAGTTTCGGTTGGATAGATGCCAGCAAAAACAACTTGTTGCATTGGTTTATATCCTGGTAGCATCTCACTTGCAGGATTATTTGCTAAAGTTATCGTGTCACCTACATGAACATCATCAATACTTTTAATACTTCCCCAAAGGTAACCAACATCACCGCAAGATAAACTATTCATTTTCTTTACTTCTGGTGTGTAGATACCTAATTCTGTTACATCATGAACTTTACCTGTACTCATCAGCTTTATTTGATCATTCGTTTTAATTGTACCATTCATAATACGATACATAATAATAGTTCCTTTATAAGAATCATAAATACTATCAAAGATTAATGCTTGAAGTGGCGCATTTTCACTACCGTTAGGAGCTGGAATTCTTTCAATAACAGCTTCCACAAGTTCTTTAATACCAGTACCATTTTTCGCACTTGTTAGGATGATATCCTCTTCTTTAAAACCAAAAGTATCTATAAGTTCTTTGGTTACTTTAGGAATATCAGCATTTGGTAAATCTATTTTATTAATAACGGGAATAATTGTTAAGTTATTATCCCATGCTAAAAATAAATTAGCGAGTGTTTGCGCTTCGATTCCTTGGGCCGCATCAACAACTAGTATTGCTCCTTCACAGGCAGCTAGACTACGTGATACTTCATATGAAAAATCAACATGACCTGGAGTATCTATTAGATTTAATAAATAATCTTCATTATGATAATGATAATTAAGCGATACCGCATTTAATTTAATCGTAATGCCATGCTCTTTCTCTAGATCCATACTATCTAGCATTTGATCATGACTATCATGTAAACTAACGGCATTTGTTATTTCAAGGATTCGATCTGCTAAAGTACTTTTTCCATGATCGATATGCGCAATAATCGCAAAATTACGGATATTACTTTGTTTCATATTTAACCTTCTTTCCGCAATATTTACAATAAAGAGAATCTTTATCAATTAATTTATGACATTTCATACATTCTATTTTATCAATTTCTCTTGCTAGTTTTTTACTTTTATAATATATAAACAATCCTAATATTAAACCAATAATTAATATTACAATAACTGCAATCATAAAATTATTTGTAAATTGAATAAAACCTTCATATGTATTCATAAAATCACCATAATTATTATACACAAAAAAGAAAAGTATTTCTACTTTTCTACAAAATATACGATATCAGCGACAGCTCTTGATGTATTCTTAAAAGAATTTAAAGTATTAGTATTATCTTTATAATATAAATTAACAGAACCACCACCATCACAGTTAATAGCAATTTTACATTTAAATTTCATCATATATTGAGCTAATTCTTTATAAGAAAAGCCATTACTTGCACTACCTACGGTATTAGTAACAATTACAAAATTATTTTTATCTATCTGACAAATACCTTGAGCAATATGATGATCATTAATCGAAGTAGCTACTTGATAATTATCAATTAATACTGGTGAAAAATCAAAAGTATAACGAATTCCATCAGCGATTATTCTTTGGGCAGTTTGCGTATTCGCTGCATGATCTTTTCCATTAGGGAAACCATAATAACCCAAGTATCCATCTTTCTTTAAACCATAAACAAGTCTTTTAGTATCTGGCATATTTAAATTAGTAAAGTTTCTTAATACTTGACCATCTACTATAACAATAGGAGCAAGACTAGTATTTTCCCATTCTTTAACGGCACTAATAAAGTAACTATCAAATTGCTTACTGACAAAACCACTACCATTCATCGCTACCATACCTTTATTTTGATAATTATTTTTAGCAATGGCTAATTCCATAATCGTTTTCGTTTTAGCAAGTGTTCTAAATTTTTCAGGAATTGCCGTTTTCATTTGATTATAAGCATCCATCATCCAAATATGCGTAACACTATAATCAGAATGTGGTTTTTCAATCCAATATTTAAATGTTTGACTATCATACTTCGCAATTACTTTTTCATTAGTCGGCATAATAGGTTTTTCATATAAATAATCTACCTTACATGCTATTGTTGTTTTATTGGTAGCTTCATCATAAATATCAACATTATAATTATCTTTTTGTTCTTTTAACTCAAATTCTTTTTCTTGATATTCTTTATCTAAATAAACATATTTTTGAATTTTATTATTATCTTTAGCATCAATAGCCATCGTAATCTTATCACCAGCTACGGTTACTTTACAAGTACCAGTTGGAGCTTCTTTATCAATATTTTTTATCGTAAAATTGATAATTTCAACAGTACCTTTAGTATTATACATGAAATAATGATAATCACCATTTTCTTTAATTGTAACATCAAAAGAACTATCATCAATTTTATTACTTAAACTATCAACAAAGTAACTAAAATTATTAATATTAGCTTTAATATTTACAGTAACATCTTGATTAGTTAACTCTTCTGTTGAAAAAGTTAAGGTATACTTATCACCAACAAATTCTTCTTCAGGTTCTTCTTCAGGAGGATTATCAACAACTGGTGTAGTCTCCGGTACAGGTGTTTTATCTATTGATAAATAAATTGTTGTACCAACAATAATCAAAATTACTAAAACAATAATAACGATATCTAACAGTTTTCCTTTCATAATTCACCTATAAAAAGAGGCTATAAGCCTCTTATTCCGTTACAGCATTCCACTTAGCAGTTAATGTAATATTTTCTGGAGCAAGAAGAGCACCTTCACCAATTGGCATATCATTTTTATCATACCAGCCACCAAAAGTGAAACCATCTTTAGTTGGATTCTTTGGTGGAGTAAACTTATCACCATCAGCTAAAGTAATACTATTTACTTTAGTACCACCATTACTATCAAAAGTAATAGTAAAAGTCTTTAACCATTTAGCGTATAATGTCATACTCTTATCTAACATTTCGCCACCATTAATAGCTTTATCATCTTGATCAAACCAACCACCAAATTTATAACCAGATTTAGTTGGTTCTTTAGGCATGACAATTGGGTCACCTTCTACCATTGTAATACTATTTACTTTAGAGCCACCCTTACTATCAAAAGTAATAACAATAGCTTTTTCCCATTTAGCATATAAAGTAACATCTTCTGCAGCTAATAAAGCACCTGTACTAATTGGCATATCATTCTGATCATACCAACCATGGAATAAATAACCACTTTTAGTAGGAGCTTTTGGTTCAGTAAATTTATCACCTTCTGTTAAAGTAATACTATCTACTTTAGATCCACCCATACTATTAAATGTAATAACAAACTTAGCTTTAGCTTTTACCCAAGTAGCTTTTAAAGTGATTTCTTTATCAACTTTGGTATTAAAGTCATACTTCACACCATCAAGTTGCCATTCAACAAATTCATATCCTTTTTTTGTTGGATTCTTAGGAGGTGTTAATACTTCACCTTTAACAACGTTCGCTGGATCAATATAATTACCACCATCAGTATCAAATGTTACTTTAACAGTTTCTTGTTCTTCCCACTTAGCATATAAAGTAATATCTTTATTCTCTAATACCATACCATTAGTTATAGGAGTATCATCTTGATCAAACCAACCAACAAACTTGAATCCTTCTTTTGTTGGATCATCTGGTAACTCAAGTTTTTCATCACGATTTACAGTAATTGGTTCAACAAGTGTTCCCCCATTACTATTAAATGTTATTGTAAAACTCGTTTTATCATCTTTTTCAAAACGTGCTACTAAATTATAATCTTTATCACAGAATACTTTTAATACTTTTTCTGTATCATTATACCAACCTAAAAAGATATAATTTTCTTTAGTAAGTTCTTCTAGGTTATACATCGTATTCTTTTTACATTTAACCTCTTCTACACCAGTACCATTATTTAAAGTAATTGTATATTCATCAACACTATTATTTAAACCTCTAATTATTAAGAAAACAATAATTCCTAAAACAAATAAACCTATAGCTAAAGAACCAATAATAATGATCTTTTTCTTTTTATTCATATAAGCATTATTAACTTCTTTTTTATTTACTACTTTTTTTTCATCTATTTTATTTTCAGTTACTTCTTCAGATACTTCTTCAGATACTTCTTCATTATCTATTTCTTCTTTATCAATATCTTCTTTAGGAATATTTTTTACTTTTTTATTAACTTCACCCATTTTATCCTCCTATTATTACATCTTAATAATATCATACATTATAATCATTTTCACTAATTTCTTGATTATCTCTTATAGTATTGACACCTATATCATAATAATTAAAATAATCTTCATAGTAATGATAATCATAAATAATAGAAATATAATCTTTATTCCTAATCAAATATTTATTCTTAAAACGATCTAATAAATATAATTTATCATGATTATAAACTTTATTTAAATTAGTCTTTAATGTCATAACTTCTCGATATCCACTTCTAATGACTTCTAAATTAGGATGCATATGATAACGATTATGATAACTATCAATAAGATTCTTAATTAATCCATGAATAAGTTCTAAAGACAAACATATTCTTTTAGCCCCTAAACTATGTAAAAGAGCTACTGTATAAGAATTAGTTACATTAAAACTAAAATCACAATTAATATTATTTAATTTATTAAAAGCACCTAGTTCACCTACTAAATATTCTTTATTAGGATCTAAATTATCATAATTAGACATAACTTTCTCTAATTTTAAAATATAATTATTATTATTTTCACTATAAATATAATCATAATTATTAAGATTATCTCTATAATTATTATTTATTAATATAGACTTACTATGTTCTATATTAAAATCATTTAAATTAATAGAATAATCTCCTTTACGAGAACTAATTCTATTTAATCTAAGACTATCTAACTTATTAAATAATTCTCTTCTTAATTCATTAAAATGCGAAATAGGTATAAAACTATTAGGATCCATTTTAATAGTTAATTTATCATACTTATAAACGGTATCTTTAATCTTATTCATCTTACTAATTAAATCTTTTTTATCAAGGGGTTTATTAGTAGCAGAAAGTACTTCATTACCTGTAACTTTAACCGTGTTACTATAATCAGTTACTACCATTTCTAATGGTTTACCAATTCGAATATTAACAATTAAATTAATAGGAATAAAACGATTATGACTATCAATAATTTCATCTATTTCTTTAATTAAAGAAGCATCTTTTGTTAAATAAACCAATGAATTAACTGGTACTTTTTTATTAACTTTTAAAGTAATTAAATCACCCTTACCTGCTTCTTTAACTAGTTTTTTATTAAGATAAAAATTATTAAGAATAAAACCATATTCAAAATCTTTATTTTTAATTCTTAAGCCATCATTAATAGAAATATCATCTGTTAATTTAATAGAGATATCTAAGTTATTAACATTAATTACTTTACCAATATATACACCTTGATGATTAGGTTCAATAGGATTAATAATATCGTTTATATCTTCATTAAATAAATAACCTTTAGTATAACTTCTAGAAAAGATTCTTTTTAAATTATCTAATAATTTATTATTAATTTTAACTTTTTTATTTTCTATATAGCTATCAATCGCTTCACGATATAGTTTGGTTACAGTATAAACATATTCCTTACTTTTCATTCTTCCTTCTATTTTAATAGAAGATACATTAATATCTATTAGTTCACCAATAAAAGGTAATGTATATAAGTCTTTCATACTAAGAGGATAATTACCATTATTTAATAGATGATTATTTTCATCAATAATATCATAAGGTAATCTACAACTTCCTACACAACTACCACGGTTACCAGATCTATTACCAATTAAAGAAGAAAACAAGCATTCGCCTGAATAAGAAACACATAATGCACCATGAGCAAATATTTCTAATTCTAAGCTTGTATTTTCTTGAATATCTTTAATAACATCAATTGGTGTTTCACGGGCAAGAACAACTCTTTTTAACCCAAGCTTTTCACACATCTTAACACCATCTAAATTATGAATATGCATTTGGGTAGATGCATGAATATCCATATCAGGATAAGTTTTATGAACTAAATCAACCATTCCTAAGTCTTGCATAATCAAACCATCAACATGAATATCATTTAAAAAGCTTATATATTTCATAAACTTATCAACTTCAGTTTCCCAAACTAAAATATTACATGTTACATATACTTTAACATTATACAAATGACTAATTTTAACAGCTTCTTCTAATTCTTCATCTGTAAAATTACCAGCGAAAGCTCGAGCACCAAACATTTTACCAGCTAAGTATACAGCATCAGCACCACCCATAATTGCTGCATACAAGCATTCCATATTACCAACAGGACTTAATAATTCCATTTTATTCACCTTTTACATTATCAACAATTATACTTGTTACTTCACCATTAATTACTAATTTTTTATAAGCTTCTGGTAGTAAATTAACATTATCTAATTCACTTATTTTATACCATTCATAATAATTATATTGATCATCTAAATTCTTTTTATTATTCGTTAATTGATCCAAGTATTTAGTAACATTTTTTAAAGCATATACTAAACAAAATTCATGATTTATTTTATTATTTAAAATAAACTTATTTTCCACAATATTGTTTAATTCTAAATCTTCTTTATTAAAAGATATTCCTAGTTCTTCTTCCATTTCTCGAATAATTGCATCTTTACTAAACTCTAATGTTCTTACTCTACCACCTGGTAAAGTATAAGCATTAGCTTCCTTAACACATTCTAAATACATTTCATCATTATTAATTATTAAAATACAAACACGATAATTAAATTTAATATCATTTAATTCTACTGAAATATCCATATAAACCTCACGCAATAATTATAACATAAAACAAAAAAGAGGTTATAAATAACCTCTACATTAATATAACATTAGAACCATTTCGAATATCAGTATTCCTAACTAAAGTATTCATATCATACATATTACCAGTTAATTGATTATATAAAGCATATTGTTTATCAACATCAAATTCATGCATTGATAATTCATAACAACATTTTTTTATTAAATCAATAATACTATGAACACGACGATTAACAGGAATAAAAATATCAAAATGTTTTTCTAAAGAAGGAACATTAACATTAATTAATACTTTGTTATTCATCAACATCACCTTCTTTAGTTACTAAGTTAACAAGATAAGTTTTAGTATTCTTAACAACAACACCATA
>JAEEGL013381523.1_pt1 | contig 16428 bp, 13 predicted proteins | sample 9134231 | NCBI WGS metagenome assembly JAEEGL01 (sample SAMN16246548, study PRJNA631951) | gut metagenome | biome: gut microbiome; feature: rumen; material: fiber-attached | host: Bos | place: Iran: Karaj | collected 2018-10
ATAAAGAATCACGCGTACACCTCTAGTGGTTAGTGGTCCTCCGCGATGATTCAAGAATAAGACATCAGTATGTTCTCCCTTGCACTTAGCTAGAAGCTCACTCCTAGAAAAGTTCATATAATCCATTAGAGCACTTTTTAATATTTTGAGAAGAGGAACACTACGTTCTTTCTTCCCTTTACCATAAATAGTAATAAAATCACTATTATAATCAATATCAGTGATTTTTAAATTACATAATTCACTAACACGGACTCCCGTGTCATACATCATCTCTAAAATTGCGTAGTTTCTTTTTCCAATCGCTGTTCTTTGGTCAATGGAATCAAACATCGCTTCAATCTCGTCCACATATAATTGTTTAGGAAGGAGTTTTTCATGTTTGGGAGCAGATACTTCATTAAAGACATTATTCTCTACATATCCTTCCATGATCATAAAGCGATACAAACCACGTAGACTAGATATCTTTCTTGATACACTAGTTGCTTTAAAACTATTTTTATTAAGTTCCATTAGATAATAACGAGCCACATTCACACTAACTGTTGTAATTGATGATATCTTCTTTTCTTTTAAATAATTAGTAAATTCTTTAATATCATCAAGATAACTACTAACAGTATAAATCGAATATCCTCTTTCAACTTCTAAATAGTCTTTATAAGCTTTGATTATTTCACTATCGGTAATCTTTGAATTCATCATTTACTTCACCTAATAATCCATCTAAAGTATCTAATGCTCTTTTCGCATATAATTCTTTTTTAATTATCTTTTTAGCGTGAACTTCCATTTCCTCAAACAATCCGAAATTAGCGTTCATCGGTTCAAAATCGACATTGTATGTCGAAATATAATTCGCTAAAGATCCAATTGATGTTTTTCTTGTGAAATCAATAAGTGGTAAACCTAATAAATACCTATACATATTAATTCCCGCCACAAATCCACTAGATGCACTTTCTAGATATCCTTCAACGCCAGTGATTTGTCCAGCAAAAAACAAATCTTCTCTTTTATTAGTTTGATAATATTTATTTAATACTTTTGGTGAATTGATAAAGGTGTTTTTATGCATTACTCCATAACGCACAAATTCCGCATTCTCAAGGCCAGGTATCATTTGAAATACTCGTTTTTGTTCTGGCCATTTTAAATGGGTTTGAAAACCTACCATATTATATAAACTCTTAGCCGCATTATCTTGACGAAGCTGAACTACCGCATATGGGGTAATCATTGTGCCTGGTAAACGCAGTCCAACTGGTTTAAGAGGACCAAAAAGTAAAGTTTCTCTTCCTCTTGATGCCATATCTTCAACGGCCATACATCCTTCAAAGACTTTTAGTTCGAAATCATGAGGGACAACTCTTTCCGCTGTAACGAGTGCATCATAAAAACGGTCGAACTCTTCTTTTGTCATTGGACAGTTATAATATGATGGTTCACCAACATCATATCTTGATTTTAAATATGCCTTCGATAAATCAACAGAATCAATTGATACGATTGGGGCAACACTATCAAAGAAATATAAATAATCTTCCCCAAAGAAATCTTTAATATCTTTACTTAGATCATCACTACATAGTGGTCCGGCCGCAATAATCGTTGGACCATCAGGTATTTTTGTGATTTCTTCTGTTATAACATTAATTAACGGATGATTCGATAAAGCACTTGTGATATATGATGAGAAATTATCTCTATCAACCGCTAAAGCTCCTCCGGCTTCCACTTTATTAGCATCAGCGGCTTCCATGATGATTGAATGCATTCTCCTCATTTCTTCTTTCAAGAGGCCTATCGCATTAGTGATGGCACTAGCACGAAGAGAATTGCTACAAATTAATTCACCAAATAAAGAAGTCTTATGAGCTGGTGTCATCTTTTTAGGACGCATTTCATATAGATCAACGCTAATACCACGACATGCCAGTTGCCATGCAGCTTCACTTCCCGCCAGTCCAGCTCCGATTACATTAACCTTTAACATGATTAACCTCTTTTCATCGCTTTATCAATTTGTTTACGAGCAGTCATTTCTTTCATATCTTCTCGTTTATCAAATTTCTTTTTACCACGACATAAGCACACTTGGATTTTACATAATCCTCTTTTAAAATATACCATTGATGGAATAATAGTTAATCCTTCAAGTTTAACTCGTGAACCCCATTTTCTTGTCTCTTTCGCATGAGCTAAGAGTTCACGGTCTCTTTTTTCATCATGATTAAATATGTTTCCAAAATCATATGGAGATATGTGCATATTATAAATTATGAACTTCCCATCTTTTGCTTGGCAATATGCTTCACTAATCGATACTTTTCCTAAACGAACAGATTTAATCTCGGTTCCTCTTAAAACGATACCGCATTCAAGTTCATCTAAGACTTCATAATCGTGATGTAATATTTTATTTCTTGCGATAATTTTTATTTTTTCTTCCATATTGTTTTTTTACTCCACCATTATTATACACTAATTCGAAATCAATTTCACTTAGTTTTTTCGATGCATTAGTTAGACGAACTTTAACAGTATCACCTAATGAAAGCTTTCCTTTTCTTCTAATATTTTCATAATAACCTTGATTATTATAATAGAATCCCTTGGCTTTCAAGTTTTCTCTACGAATTAATCCTTCAACGGTATTCTCTAAACCAACGAAAATACCAAAACTATGAATCGAACTAATAATACCGGTAAATGTCTCACCAATAAATTGTGACATATATTCGGCTTTCTTCATATCATCAACCGCGAACTCACAGTTCATCGCATTTCTTTCGGCCGTTGATGATGTATAAGCGATATCATCAATCTTGGATAATAAGTTATCATATTCCTCATCACTAAGTAAATTATCATTATTAAATAAATATTTTCTTAAAAGACGATGAACCAATAAATCCGGATAACGTCTTATCGGACTTGTGAAATGAGTGTAATATGAACTAGCAAGACCAAAGTGACCAATATTATCACTAGAATAAATGGCTTTAGCCATTAAACGAATAATAGTATTTTTTAAGTAAATATCACTTTCATCAAGGGAATTTAATAATTTTTGAATTTCCATGGGATGAGGTGATAATATTTTATAACCTAAACCATTGACATAGTTCTTCAACATTTGGAATTTAATATTATCTGGTTTATCATGAACACGGTAAATGAAAGGTAAATCCATGCTAGATATTAAATAAGCAACACTTTCATTGGCTTTAATCATGAATTCCTCAATTATTCTTTCACTTTCGCCTCTTGGTGTAACAACTATATCAACGGCTTTACCTTCTTCATCTAAAATAATATTTGGTTCAATGGTATCAAAATCAATTGATCCTCTTTGTCTTCTTTTTTCATTTAATATTCTAGATAATTCCAGCATCATCTCTAGGGGTTTAAGAGCTACTTCATAGTCAGGATGACTATCTAAATTACCACTTATTACTTCATTACATATTTCATATGATAATCTTTTAGTCGTCTTAATGATTCCTTCTTCGATCCTTGTATCAACTGTTTCCCCGTTCTTATCAATTTCCATGATACATGAGATTACTAATTTATCTTCATTTGGATTTAATGAGCATAAATCATTAGATAGTCTTACTGGAAGCATGGGGATAACTCGGTCTAGTAGATAAACACTAGTACCACGAGTTCTCGCTTCTAAATCTAAGATGCTGTTATCTTTAACATAATAACTAACATCCGCAATATAAACACCTAATTCATAATTACCATTAGGTAATAATTCAATACTTACGGCATCATCTAAATCTTTAGCACTTAGTGAATCAATCGTAAATATTAATTTATCATCATATCTTTTACGTCTTTTTCTTTCTTCATTTAAGTCTACTTCAATGGAATTAGTATAATCTATTACTTCTTCACTAAATTCGCGGTAGACACCATAAGACGCCGCAATCATCGTGATATCAATACCTAATGTTTTGTTATCACCTAATATATCAACAACATGAGTTTTAAGACTATTTCCATATGAATCAATCTTAACTCTAACGATATCTCCTTTTTTCGCTTTTCCTTTATCCGTAACTGAAATATATTTATTGATATTCTTTTCATTTGTTAGAAGCTCATAACGGCCTTTATCAAAAAGTAAAGAACCTACTAAATATTCATAATGATGATTGATGACTTTAATTACATCTCCTTCAACATCTCCAAAGTTGTTATCAACTTTATATAAGACATAATCTTTATTCATCGCTTCATTTAAGTTTTCAAAAGGAACATAAATATCCGGATAATAGTCATTACTTACAAAACCAAAGCTGGAATTCTTGATAGAAATATAGCCTTTGTACATATGTGCATTACGACTAGATAAATATTTATCACCTTTTTTATTCTTAAAAATATCATAATTTTCAATCAATTCATTTAAAGTTTCTTCTAAATCTTCTGAATCAACAGCCGCGATATCTTTTAATTCCTCAAATGTCTTTGGTGAATAATTAACATCATTAAATATTTTTAATAAATAATTATTTAATTCTTTCATGACTATTACCTCCTTTCAGTAAACATATAAAAAGGACCTATTAAAGGTCCTATTTTAATTTTCTTAGAATGAAAAACGTACTACGAAGAATGATGCAAGAATGGCAAGAACGAACCAAGCGATTGATAAACCACCAGTAATATATTGAATCCAAACATCGATTCCACGTTCTTTTTTGTTTGCGAATAATTCTGACTTTTCACCAGTGAAAGCAGAAGCTGCATCATCATCTGATTTTTGTAATACGATAACTCCAATTAACAAAACAGAAACAATTAATAATAATATATCGACAACGTGCATAATGTCCTCCAAATAGATATCTTTCTTAATAACGTTATTATTATATCACAACGCTTTTTAAATTGCAATTATTTTTTTGTTTTATTCGTCCATTAAAGCAACTTTAACGACATCTTCAACTGTTTCCATTGGTAAAATTTCCAGTTCGTTACGAACACATTCTGGTATCTCATCCACATCGCGGAGATTTTCTTTTGGAATTAGAATCTTTTGAAGTCCACTTCGGTGGGCCGCGATTGATTTTTCACGTAAACCTCCAATTGGAAGAATTCTTCCTCGTAAGGTGATTTCTCCTGTCATACCAACTTTATTATTGACATGACGATGAGAAAAAGCAGAGATAATGCCAACAGCCATAGTGATACCAGCACTTGGACCATCTTTTGGAACTGCGCCTTCGGGAACATGGATATGAACATCATTATTAATAAATAATTCTTCATCTATTCCAAATTTCTTGGCATTTGATTTAACGTAACTTAAAGCAGCTTGGGCAGATTCTTTCATAACATCGCCAAGTTTACCCGTAAGAACGATATGACCAGAACCTTTGTAATAAGTTACTTCAACTGGAAGCGTATCTCCACCATACTGAGTATAGGCAAGTCCAGTTACAACACCGATTTGTGGCATAACATCAACTTTGTTGTAAACGAATTTTGGTTTACCAAGCCATTCTTCTAAATTCTTATCATCAATAGAGATTTTTTCTCCATTGTTTTTCATAAGAATAGTCTTAATTGATTTACGAACTAAAGTTCCAATAAGTCTTTCTAGTTCACGAACACCTGATTCTTTTGTGTATTCACGAATGATTCGCCATAAAGCATCATCAGTTAATTCAAAATCACATTTACTTAAACCATGGGCATCAAGTTGTTTATCAATTAAATGACGCTTAGCAATTTCGAATTTTTCATATTCTGTATAGCTACTTACTTCAACGATTTCCATACGATCACGAAGAGGGGCAGGAATATTCTCTAGATAGTTAGCAGTAGCGATGAAGAAAACATGACTTAAATCATATGGTTCTTCTAAATAGTGATCACTAAAATATTTGTTTTGTTCAGCATCAAGAACTTCAAGTAAAGCACTTGATGGGTCACCACGGAAATCACTACTTAATTTATCCACTTCATCAAGTAAGAAAACTGGATTATTAGTGCCGGCTTTTTTCATTCCTTGTAAAATACGACCAGGAAGGGCACCAAGATATGTACGACGATGTCCACGAATCTCTGATTCATCCTTGACACCACCTAAAGATTGTTTTACAAACTTCTTATTTAACGCCAAAGCAACACTTTTTGCTAAACTAGTTTTACCAACACCTGGAGGACCAACTAGGCAAAGAATTGCTTGTGGGGTTTTATTAGTCATAATACGAACCGCAAGATATTCTAAGATTCTTTCTTTTACAGTTTCTAATCCGTAATGGTCATGATCTAACTGATCACGAGCGATCCTAATATCTTTATTATCTTGACTTTCTTTACTCCATGGTAAACTAACCATAAAATCAAGATAACTACGCGAGATAGATGCTTCACCACTACCAGGACCTAACGCTGCATAACGATTGAGTTCATCAAGGGCTCGTTTTTCAATATCTTCAGGCATTCCACATTCTTTAATTTTATCACGTAATTCTTCAATATCACTATCCTTACGAGCTTTTGAGCCGAGTTCTGATTGAATGGCTTTCATCTTTTCACGTAAGTAATATTCCTTTTGTTGGTCATTGATTGAATTACGAACATCTTCTTCAATTTTTTGGTCTAAATCTTGTAGTATCTTTTGAGCTTTAACATCTTCAACAAGATAACGAAGACGTTCAGAAACAGATGGAGTTTGTAAATACTTAAGTTTCGCACCTAAATCCATCTTAATGTTATAAGCAAGGATGTCAGCGAGTTTATCAGGAGTAACTCCTTGGGCAATCATTGTGATTAAATCACGGTTGTTGCCAAGAAGGCGCGCACCATTTTTCTCAATCTCACTAACAAGAAGCTTAACATAGGCCATCTGCGATGCTACATCATCAGTAATCTTTGGCATTGATGTCACATTACCAACTAAATATGGAGATGTTTGTTCAATACTGTTAAGCCTTGCTCTAACTATGCCTAGAATACGAGCTCTACCAGCTCCTCCATCCAAAAAGAAAGTAAGCTGTCCAACGACACCAACTGGTTGAAGATTATTAAAACTAACATCTTCCGTAAGTGGATTGCGTTGGATGAAGATACCAATCTCCTTTGATCCCTGTTGACAAGCTCTAATTGAGCCGAGAGAATAAGGAGTTAATATTTCAAACTTCATTTCATTATTTGGAAGTGGCACAAGGTTTTTAACGACCATAATAGGAATTGAATATGTATCAATTGTATCATTAGTAAACATATAGTCACCTACTTATATTTTTTATTAATATTATCCACATTATTATCCTTCAAATAATCAAGAATATCAATTTTATCAAGTTCATGATTAATCACTTCGACTGATGCAGCTCCATCAATGGTAAGAACATTCATCACTTCATCGATATCAACAACATCACTAAAATCTCTTTCTTCATCATTTGCGTTATCCAGTAAGACATAAAAAAGAATGATTTTTTTAATAATTAATTTCTTTTCTTCTTTATCATCTGAGTTTTCATATTCATTTAGATATGTAATTGGTTTTAAATTATCAAAGAATTCAATTTCCGTTTCACTTACTTCATATTTAAAACTTTCTAGCATACTATTTATTACTGTATCAATATAAATATTACGAGTAATATGTTTTAAATATTCTTCATAAAATAGATTACGTAAAGAACTAAAATCTTTAACTTTTAATTTATGATAAATAATATCCATTACATCTTTATCATATTTATCTTCGGAATAAAATACTCGATTGGTGATGTTTTGGATTAAAGCCACAATACTTATATCACTTTCACTTAAAGTGATTATATCTCCAACTTTACTATTTAAGAAAAGAAAGAAATCAAGATCTTCATCTTCCAGCATATCAAAGTGTTGATTCTTAACAACATTAAACACTTTGCCATTAGTTAGATAACGAAGTTCATAATCAATTTTTGAATATAATGTGGCGGAACTTGCTGGTTCCTCATAATATAAACCTTTTAAATAAAGTGCTTCTTTAAAGCCATCATCTTTTTTCTTAAATTCTTTTTCAATCTTTTCACTAGCACTATCATCAATTTTACTAGGAATAGAAATATTAAAACTATCATCATACTTTAGGAAGCGACAAACACCAATTAATGGACTATCATATTTAACATCGGTTAAATATTTGAAGTCTTTTGGTCCGATTGTCTTTAGATTATGTTTGAGAACAGATCTATCAAAGATTTCATCTTCAAATGTTTCTTTGATAGCCATATCTAGTTCGGCACCATCATCAAACATATCACCAGTATCTAGTTTATATTCATCAATTAGTTCATTTACTTTATCTTTAGTTAGACAAAAGCGAACAAAATAAAGACGATTATTGATTAGTTGATATTTAAATTCCAGCATATTATGCTATCCTGTTATATTCAACTATTGGTTTTTTCTTTCCAAGAACAACATCTTTATCAATGATGCAACGAGATACATCTCGTTCTTCTGGTAGTTCATACATAATATCTAGCATCATCTTTTCAATGATAGTACGAAGACCACGGGCACCAGTTAATAATTTATTCGACGTTTTAGCGATTTCTTCTAAAGCATCTTCGGTGAATATTAAGTCCACATTATCCATCGCAAACATCTTTTGATATTGTTTCACAATCGCATTCTTTGGTTCTACTAATATTCTAACAAGGGCTTTCTCATCTAAAGTATGTAGTGGGGCAATCACTGGAAGTCTGCCAACGAGTTCGGGAATAATACCAAATTTTTTAACATCTTCGTGAGTAATCTTCTTATATAACTCTTGGTCATCGCCTAAACGTATTTTTGAATCTACTTGATTAAAACCAATTGAATTCTTTCCTAAACGGTTATTAACTACTTCATTAATACCCTCAAAACTTCCACCGCAGATGAATAATACATTTGTTGTATCGAATTGAATAAACTCTTGCATTGGATGCTTTCTTCCACCTTGTGGAGGAACATTCGCGATTGTTCCTTCTAAAATCTTTAAAAGGGCTTGTTGGACACCTTCACCGGAAACATCACGAGTGATTGATGGATTATCGCTCTTACGACCTAGTTTATCAATTTCATCAATGTAAATAATTCCTTTTTGTGCTCTTTCAATATCGAAGTCAGCGGCTTGGATTAAACGTAGTAAAACATTTTCAACATCTTCGCCAACATAACCAGCTTCCGTTAATGTTGTTGCATCCGCAATCGCAAATGGAACATTTAAGATACTGGCAAGAGTTCTTGCAAGTAGTGTCTTACCAGAACCAGTTTCCCCAATCAAAAGAATATTACTTTTATCTATTTGAATATCACTATCTTCAGCTAAATTATTCTTAAGTCTTTTGTAATGATTATAAACGGCAACACTTAAGACTTTTTTTGCATAATCCTGTCCAACAACATATTCACATAAACGTTCATATATTTCATGAGGTGTTAAGTCAAAATTTATTTTTTCTTCTTTTTCTTTTGGTTCTTCATTTCTTTGAACGTTAGAACAAATCATGTTATAACAAAATTCAATACAATTATTACAGATATAACAATTGTCACCTTGAATTAAAAATATATCATTTGATTCATCTAGTCCACAAAAAGAACACTTTCTCTTTTCTTCGGCCATAATCCACCTCATATTTTTTTATATTATTTATTCACCTTTAACGTTTTCTAAAATTAAATCATGAGCCTTAAGCATCTTGAAATATTCAGTAACACGTTCTTTAGGATATTTAGCTTTAACTTCTTCAACGTCTCCGCCTTTAGCCATTTGTTTATAATACTTAGTATAATCACTAGCAAGTAGTTTAACTTTTTCTTGCTTAACGATCGCAGCGATTACGATTTGATAATGAATATCATTCTTAATACCAGGTTTAATTAATTCTTTATATTGATCAACTGATTCAATACCTTGATACTTAAGAAGTAATTCAGCTGGCATATTATATTGTTTAGCAGTTGCTTCTAATTGTTTAATACGGTTATCAACTTCTGATTCAATCATATCTTCAGGAATAACAACTGGGTTCTTATCTAATAATGCTTTAAATACATCATCTTCAAATTTGTTGTTAGCAGCTTCAGTAGCATCAGTGATTAAATTACCTTTTAAGAATTCTTTCCATTTTTCAACTGTATCAACATCTTTGATATCTAATTCTTTCACAAATTCATCAGTAAGTTCTGGTAATACTCTTTGTTTGATTTCATGTAATTTAACCTTGAATTCAGCGTCTTTACCGGCAAGTTCTTTAGCGTATTCAGTAGGGAACTTAACTTTAAGTGTTCTCTCTTCTTCAGCCTTCATGCCAACCATTTGATCTTCAAATCCAGGAATGAATTGACCAGAACCAATTTCAAGTTCATAATTCTCAGCTTTACCACCTTCAAATTCTTTACCATCAACATAACCAGTAAAATCAAATACCGCTGTATTTCCTTTTTCTAAAGTTCCACCTTCTTTAACTTCAAGATCAGCGTGGTTCTTTAAATTACGATTAACCTCAGCTTCAACTTTAGCTTCATCAATATTAACTTCTTCTTTCTTAGCTACGATTCCAAAATAATCTTTAGCTTCGATTTCAGGGTAAACAGCCACAACTGCTTTATAGCCCCATTCATCATCTTTGATATCAGTTAATAAATCAATCTTTGGATAGCCTACTACTTCTAACTTTTCTTTTTCAGCGATTTCCATATAGCTTTCGTTGATTAATTCATTGGCTACGTTTTGATGAACTCTTGCATCACCGAATTTCTTTAAGAACATACTCTTTGGAAGTTTACCTTTACGGAATCCAGGAGCTTCTGCTTCTGCCATTGCCTTTTCAAGTTCCACTTCGTATTTAGCATCGTATTCTTTCTTAGTGAAAACAACACTTATTTCTACTTTGCTTTCTTCTTGTAATTTGTTAATAACGTATTTCATAATATATCTCCATTTCTTTATTTACATTTTAAATAACATATGACCAATACTAGTTAATTCTTTAATTAAAGTATTTTTATAACCTAGTTCATATAAAGATCCAATCATTTCAAAAAAACTCATTCCGACTTCCGCATCGTTCATATCACTATTCAGATGATTATTTAAGAATCTAATAATGATAACAACTTTTTGTAAGTCTTCATTTTCTACTAAAAGATTTATTAAACTAGCACTTTCTAAGTCTAAATAATCTTTAATTTCTTTTTTATTTAGTAACTCTGATTTCTTAACGATTGATAAACCTTGATAAATATCATCTAGTCCCATCGTCGAAAGGAGAGCATAATATATACTTTCTAAATCTTCACTATTATTTTTTACTTTATCTTTATAGTAATCAATACAATCTTGATATTCTTCACTAAAGAAGATATCGCGAAGACTTAAATCATCACTTAATTTCATTTTCATCTAACCACTTTTGAAGTGGGGCAACAGCGTATTTAACAGTTCCATCCACAAATGGATTCTTTAAATTAGCGACTTTTAGTAAATCTAAGAATGACTTACTGCCACCAGTCTTACATAAGTTGTAGTAATCACGCCATGCTTTCTCATGATCTTCCGCATTCTTAACCCAGAATTGATGAGCACAGTTTTGGGCAAGTGTGTAATCAATGTAGTAGAAAGCAGTTGAGAAGATATGTGATTGTCGAATCCAATAATTACCTTCTTCTAAGAATTGATTATCATATTTCTTATATGGTAAGTATTTCTTCTCAATATCACGCCAAGCTTTCTTTCTTTCGGCTGGTGTTGCTTCATAATTTTCATATACCCAATGTTGGAATTCATCAACCGCTACACCATATGGTACGAAAGTGATAGAATCCGCAAGATGAGTATATTTATATTTCTTAGTTTTATCTTTAAAGAACAAATCCATCCAAGGCCATGTGAAGAATTCCATACTCATTGAGTGAATTTCACATGCTTCAAGGGTTGGCCACATATACTCCGTAATCTCAAAATTACGGCTTGAATATGCTTGGAAAGCATGACCAAACTCATGAGTTAGAGTTCCAACATCATCGGCAGTACCATTGAAGTTCGCAAATACAAATGGAACTTTGTAATCAAGGAAACCAGTGCAGTATCCTCCGCCTTCTTTTCCAGGCTTTGCTTCTAAGTCGATTAATTTGTGGTCAAGCATAACATCCACAAATTCTCCACTTTCTTTGCTTAATTCATGATACATCTTTCTTGTCATATCAAGTTTATATTGTAAATCACCTACTGGGTTCGCATTACCATCAAGATAATTAAGACCCATATCATAACTCTTGAAATCTTTGATTCCAATTCTCTTAGCTTGCGCTTCATATATCTTTGTCGCAATTGGAACTAAATCACGGTATACTTGATCACGATATGTTTTAACATCTTTATCATCATAATCAGTTCTACCTAAACGTTTATAACCAAGTGGAATATAGTTTTCATATCCCATCTTCTTTGCCATATTAGTACGAACTTTAACTAAATTATCATATATTTCATCAATCTCACTAACGTGTTCTTGATAGAACTTCCAAATGGCAGTCTCAGCGCCACGACGAACATCACGGTCTAAGTTCTCCATATAAACACCCATTTGAGGAATGTTTAGAACTTTACCATCAAATTCAATCTTCGCACTAGCAATTAATTTACTGTATTTAGTGACTAATTTATTTTCTTCTTGTAATTCGGGAATGATTTCAGGACTAAAAGATTCTTTTTGAACCTTTAACATCTTAAATAGATGTTCACCAAAAGCTTCTTTTAATTCTTTTTCAAACTTGTTTTCGATTAAAGCCGTATTGAACATATCGAGTATTTCTTCGATATATGGACTGTTCTCATTGAAGAACTCTTCTTCTTGATCATAGAATTCATCAGTTGTGTCAATTGAATGACGAACGGATGCAATTGTGGCCATTGTGTCAAAGTGACCACTGATTTTATAAAAAGCAAGTATTGCTTTTTTAACTTCTTCTAAATCATCACTTGTATTAATGATTTCTATTTCTTTTTTAAGTTCTTCTTTTGTAGCTTCTAAATCAGGTCTCTTATATTCGAAATCTTTAAATTCTTTCATTTGTATTCTCTCCTAAAAATATCTAGATAATATTATACCATAAAACCACTGGTTTTAAAATAACCAATTTACGTTCTTTCGTTATTCTAAATCTTTATTTAACATATGAACTAAGAAGCGGTAAAAAGCATCTCCCATTTGGAGATAACCTGCCATTGATGGGTGAAGACCATTCACACCAATTCTTTCAAGGATTTCACTGCGGTTATTAACTTTCATATCTTTAGTATGATAATTATATTCCGAATCAAACTGGGATTTCAAATCAAAATATGTTAAATATTCTTTATATTCATCTCTTTTACATAATGCTTCTAACCATTCATCATAATTAAATGCGGTAATCGTTTCGCCATACCAATCATGGTAATATCCACTCGCTCCGTAACAAGCAGTTATTCCCCCATTAGGACATGGAAGCTGAATGCCGATTAAACCAATCTTTGCCTTTGGCATCGCTTCATGAATCTTTCTAATCATCACTTGCGAATATTCATTATGAACTGAAAAATCAGTGTTATATGGAATGTATTGTCCATTCCATGTAAGTAAAATAAATACATAATCAGCTTTATTAAATTTATTAGTATTTAAATAATAATTAAAATCAACTTCTTTAGTATTTGGATTAAAGAATGGATTACCTTCCGAATATTCATATGAATCAATAACGATATCACTAGTGTGGGTGCCGTGACTAATGTGCTTCATTGTATCCCCAAGTTTAGGGTTTACTGCCCCATTACCACTGCCACGTTTAAATTTTAATTTATCTTTTTCAATTGATTCTAAGATCCATTCTAAATCATTTGAGCTCCATACACTATGTTGATCAGAATCATCTAAAGAGTGTTGGCACTTAACCCATACTGATGAAGTATAACTGTTGTTATATTCCATCGCAAAAGTTTTCCATTGCCAACCTCCGTATCCTTCATAGCCAATTTCGCCACATTCACCTTGTTTCTTCATCTTACCAATGAACTCTAACTTATTTGGATATATTGAACTATATTTTTCAAATCCGACATATGGCCATACTCCGTTATAAGTCAAACTATCACCAATACATAAAATAGTTTTCTTACTAACTTCTTTCGGATTATTCACAATTAAAATAGTTTCTTTACTTTCCAGCATCTTACCTTCATCATCGAAAAGTGCTATTTCTAGTTTATATGAACCTACTTCATCTTCTTTTGGTGTGTAAGTAAAATATCTATTATAAGTATAACCTTTTTCACAAGTTGCTTTAACATAATAATTATAAGGATTGTGACTTCTAACTACTCCACGGTAGAATAGTTCAAAGCGGTCACCAACAACTAAATAATACTTTTCCGCAAGACTAATCATCCTATTTCTCCTTTATTAAAAGTTCATTGTATCCAGTTTCTTCATCATATATTTTATCAAATTCATATTCATCAAGAATAAGAATCACAAGTTCACATGTTGTGTTAACTACTGAACCTTTCTCTAAATGACCACCATATGTCATAAGATTTTCATCACTAACACATATGTGCAAATGAATTCTATTCATTGATACAGTTCCATTTAAAGATATAATTTCTAGATCTTTATTTAGTTCCTTTATTTCTGTAGCCCCAGCATTACGAATAAATGCTTTTTTTAAGGAACCAACAGAAGATAGAATAACACCAGCTTCGATTTTTTCTTTTTCACATATTTTAAGAATTGATTCTTTTAATAAATCTCCTCTTTTTAATCTAACAACTAACTTTTTCATTTTTCTTTTTAGCGCTTAAAGCTAAACCTCCAGTTGATGTTTCTTTATATTTGGTATGAATATCATGTCCAGTTTCGGCCATTACTTTAATGACATCATCTAAACTAACGTAATGAATAGCACTAGATAGAAGAGCATATTTCGTCGCCGCATAAGCAAAACTTGCGGCCATGACATTACGTTCAATACAAGGAATTTGAACTAAACCATCAATTGGGTCACAAGTCATTCCTAAATGATGCTCTAAAGCAATCTCTGATGCATACTCAATGTAATCTTCATTTCCACCTTTCAGGTATGTCAAAGCCCCAGCGGCCGCGGCACAGGCCACACCTACTTCTCCTTGACAACCAACTTCCGCTCCACTGATGGAAGCATTAGTCTTAACGATATCACAAATTAATCCCGCAATCGCAATTGATTCAATGATTTTTTCTTTAGTTACTTTATTTGCATAATATTCTGAAAATAGTACTCCTGGCAAAACACCAGCCGAACCACAAGTTGGGGCTGTAACTATTTCGCCACCGCTTGCGTTTTCTTCACTAACTGATAAAGTTAAACTATATAGTAGTGTCGCAAAATCTTTAGTTTTTAAATATTCATTATATAGATTCTTAGCTTTTCTTTCTAGTTTTAAAGATCCCGGTAAAGTAACACTAGAACTAATTCCTCTTTTAATTGTCTCTTCCATCTTTAAAAAGATCATATCTAAATAATCCATGATATCATTATCTTCAAAAGCTTTGATATAATCAATTAAAGACATCTTATTAGTTTTAATATATTTTAATATTTCTTCCATTGAGTTATGAGGATATATTTCTCTTGGTGATTTATCTCTTGGTTCGTTTAATTCCTTTAATAATCCCCCACCAACCGAAAAGACTAACCAACTATCGACTTCTTTGCCATCAATATAAGCATGGAACTTCATTCCGTTTTGATGGTAATCATAACAGATTTCTGGATGAAACTCGATTTTAGTGCGGTAATCACCTAAAACATTTAGGATTGATACATCCGTTAAATGTCCACGGCCCGTCATGGCAAGGGAACCAAATAATTCAACCATGAATGATGTCGCATTCATATTGCGTTTTAAAAATATAGAACTGGCATAAACTGGTCCCATTGTATGAGAACTCGATGGACCATGCCCAATTTTTAAAATACTTTTAATAGATTCCATAATAATCACCAATAACGTTAATTTCTTGATAATAGCCTTATTATTTAGTCTTAAATCGTTCTTTCTTTCAAAAAAGATTAGTTAACTTAATAAAAAATAAAACAATTAAAACTTAAATTTTAGTTTCTTTATTACCTTTGTTATTATATCAAAAAAGACATTAAATGTATATAACATAAAAAAGTTTGCAGAAATATGCAAACCTTTTGTTAAAACTATTACTGACTATCGTAAATGAATTTATAATAGCAGTAATAAAAAGACAAATAATACACTAGCAATCGCAACAATAACCATCTTTTGATTCATCAATGATAGTATTATTGCGACCATCATTCCAGCAAGGCTAATATATATATTATCCGAAACATAAAGAATGTAGGGGAATG
>JAEEGL013528629.1_pt1 | contig 16428 bp, 13 predicted proteins | sample 9134231 | NCBI WGS metagenome assembly JAEEGL01 (sample SAMN16246548, study PRJNA631951) | gut metagenome | biome: gut microbiome; feature: rumen; material: fiber-attached | host: Bos | place: Iran: Karaj | collected 2018-10
GAAATGGCATATTCGATAATCTCGCCGTTGTGGGCCACGGCGTCGAACTCGATTTCCTTGGCATTCTGCAGGAAACTCGACACCACGACAGGATACTCCTTGGAGACCTTGGAGGCCATTTTCAGGAAGGAGTCCAGATCCTTCTCATCGTAGCAGACGTTCATGGCAGCACCCGAAAGCACGTACGACGGACGGACCAGCACGGGATAGCCGACATGCTCCGTAAAGGCATGGATCTCATCGCGGCTGGTCAGTTCCTTCCATGCCGGCTGGTCGACGCCGATCTGGTCGAGCATCAGCGAGAACTTGTGGCGGTTCTCTGCGCGGTCGATGGAGACCGGAGATGTGCCGAGCACGGGCACCGACTGCCGGTGCAGTTTCATGGCCAGGTTGTTGGGAATCTGGCCGCCGACCGAGACAATCACGCCCCGGGCCTGTTCCAGGTCGATGACGTCCATCACACGCTCGAACGACAGCTCGTCGAAGTACAACCGGTCGCACATGTCGTAGTCGGTCGATACCGTTTCGGGGTTGTAGTTGATCATGATGGACTTGTAGCCCAGCTTGCGGGCGGTCTGGGTCGCGTTGACCGAACACCAGTCGAACTCGACGGAGCTGCCGATGCGGTAGGCACCGGAGCCCAGCACGATGACCGATTTCTCGTTCTTGTAGAACGGGATGTCGTGTTCGGTTTTGTCGTATGTGAAATAAAGGTAATTCGTCAGTTCCGGATGTTCCGAAGCCACGGTGTTAATGCGCTTGACCGTGGGCAGGATGCCCAGTTTCTTGCGCAACGCGCGGACCCGCAGGTTCTCTTTCTCCATGTTCCCGTCGGGATTCTCGACGAAACGGGCAATCTGGAAGTCGGAGAAGCCCAGCTGCTTGGCCTTGTACAGCACATCGGCAGGCAGGTCTTCGATTTTTTTGTAGGAGGCGAGCACCAGCTTGTAGTCGTGGATGTTTTTGAGTTTATCCAGGAACCACGGCGCGATTTTGGTCAGTTCGTAGATGCGGTCGATGGTGTAACCCGCATCGAAAGCGGCGTCGATGGCGAAAATGCGCAGGTCGGTCGGATGCGAGAGCGCGGTGTCCAGGTCGCCGAATTCCAGATCGTCGTTGCCGACGAATCCGTGCATGCCTTGTCCGATCATGCGGAGGCCTTTCTGGATGATTTCCTCGAACGATTTACCGATGGACATGATCTCGCCCACCGATTTCATCGACGAGCCGATCTCGCGCGACACGCCCACGAATTTGCTCAGGTCCCAACGCGGAATCTTGCAGATGATGTAGTCGAGCTGCGGCGCCACGTAGGCCGAGTTCGGCGTACCCATTTCGCCGATTTCGTCCAGACCGTATCCCAAAGCCAGTTTGGCCGCCACGAAGGCAAGGGGATAGCCGGTGGCTTTCGATGCCAGGGCGGACGAGCGGCTCATGCGCGCATTGACCTCGATGACCCGGTAGTCGTCGGTCTCGGAATTGAAGGCGAACTGGATGTTGCACTCGCCCACGATGTCGAGGTGGCGCACCGTCTTGGTGGACAGGTTCACCAGCAGGTCGATTTCCTCCTGGTTCAGCGAGCAGGTGGGGGCGACGACAATCGATTCGCCGGTGTGGATGCCCAGCGGGTCGACGTTTTCCATGTTAGCCACCGTGAAGCAGTGGTCGTTCTTGTCACGGATGACTTCGAACTCGATTTCTTTCCACCCTTTGAGCGATTCCTCGACCAGGATCTGCGGCGCAAAGGAGAAGGCGGTCTCGGCCAGTTTCGTGAATTCCTCCATGTTCTCCGAGATGCCGCTGCCCATGCCGCCCAAAACGTATGCAGAACGGACCATGATGGGGAACCCGATGGTCTCGGCGGCGGCGATGGCGTCTTTCATATTGTTGACAGCCATGCTTTTGGGCGTTTTAATATGGGCTTCTTCCAGCTTCTTGACAAAGAGGTCGCGGTCTTCGGTGTTCATGATGGCTTCCACCGACGTGCCCAATACCTCTACATTATATTTTTTCAGTACGCCTTTGGTGTACAGTTCCGTGCCGCAGTTGAGGGCGGTCTGTCCGCCGAAGGCCAGCAGAATGCCGTCCGGCCGTTCCTTCTTGATGATCTCTTCGACGAAGTAGGCGTTGACCGGCAGAAAATATACCGTGTCGGCGATGCCTTCCGAGGTCTGTATGGTTGCGATGTTTGGATTGACAAGAACGGAGCGGATGCCTTCCTCTCTGAGGGCCTTGAGTGCCTGCGATCCCGAGTAGTCGAATTCTCCTGCCTGACCGATTTTGAGGGCTCCTGAGCCCAGTACGATCACTTTGCCTAAGTCTGTGCGCATGGTGCGAGATATTTTAAAATTCCCGCCTGCAAAGGAAACATTTTTTTCGCAGATAGCGGACAGGAATCATGTATTTTTTGCCGTGTCCGGCGCGTCCGTCACCTGGCAGAAAAAAAGCGGCGGCCACTCGCGTCGCCGTCGCTTTTTTCGAGGTCCCTGGCGGAATCGAACCGCCGTAAAAGGTTTTGCAGACCTTCACCTAGCCACTCGGTCAAGGAACCAATGCGGCGCAAAGGTAACAAAAAAAACAAGCAGACAAAAAAACAGCCGTTTTTTTCGGCGAATTATCCCCGGCGCATTACCTTTGGCCTGCCGCAGGTTGCGGTCCTCCAATCGAATCCGTATGAAAAAAAACGTTCTGTTCTGCGTGGCGACAGCCCTGTGTCTGTGTTGCGGCATGCCGGTCCGTTCCGCCGGAACCTTCCCGGACGGGACACCGGTTCCGGCCTGGTTTGACGATACATCCGCCGTGGATCTGTCACGACTGGGTCCCGGCTACGTCATCACGGATTACGGCGTGGTACGCGACAGTATGTTGGTGCAGACTGCCGCCATTCAGGCCGTTATCGACAAAGCGGCTGCTTCGGGCGGCGGTGTGGTCATCGTGCCGGAAGGCGTCTTCCTGAGCGGCTCGCTGTTCTTCAAGTCCGGCACGCACCTGCACATTCAGGCTGGCGGCCGGCTCAAGGGCAGTGATGACATCAGCGACTTCGCACTCGTCATGACCCGCATCGAGGGGCAGAACCGCAGATATTTCGCGGCGCTTGTCAATGCCGAGGGGCTGCACGGTTTCACGATGTCCGGCGAAGGCACGATCGACGGAAACGGCCTGCGGTATTGGAAGCACTTCTGGCTGCGCCGGGAGTTCAATCCTGACTGTACCAACCCGGATGAGATGCGCCCGCGGCTGGTTTATCTTTCGCATTGCAAGGACGTGAAGATTTCCGGGCTGCATTTCCGTAATTCACCGTTCTGGACCACTCATCTCTACAAATGCGACCGGGTCAAACTGGTCGGGGTGAACATTTTCGCCCCCAACCGGCCGGTGCAGGCCCCCAGCTCCGATGCACTCGATATCGACTGCTGCACCGACATGCTGGTAAAGGGCTGTTATCTTTCGGTCTGTGACGATGCGGTGGCACTGAAGGGCGGCAAAGGGCCTTACGCTGATCGCGACACCTTGAACGGCGGCAATGCCAACATTATATTCGACGACTGTTTTTTCGGATTCAGTCACAGTGTCCTGTCATGCGGCAGCGAGTCGGTCCACAACCGTAACATCATTGTCCGGAATTCCAGGGTGACGCAGGTGCTCAGGCTTCTGCGCCTCAAGATGCGTCCCGACACGCCGCAGCGGTACGAACATATCCTTGTTGAAAACATCGAAGGCGATGCCCGGATTTTTCTGGACATCAACCCTTGGACGCAGTTTTTCGATCTGCAGGGACGGGAAGACATCCCGATGTCGTACGGCAGCGATATCACCTTCCGGAATGTGACACTGACTTGCCGGACTTTCTTGGATGTGGCGTCTTCCGAGCAATACGGACTGGCCCGCTTCGCTTTCGACAACGTGTCGGTAACGACTCCGCAGACTGTCATCGATACGTCGGTCATCCACCCGGTGCGTTGGGAGCACGTGCGGATTGCCCGGCCGTGAGGCGGCCGGCCTGTCGCTCGGAATCCGGACGGCAGGCATCTGTCCGGATTGATGCCTGAGCTGTCCGGATGCGGTTGCCTCATACACGTTTTTTTGCGCCGGTTGACACCGGCCGGTGTCCCGGTGGCAGTTTGAACCGGGATATATGGTTTTGCTGCACATGGAGTTGCTGTAATATCTTACAGTAAAGATTTGTCCGTACTACATCTTTTGCACAAATCAAGACAACCTTTTTTTCAGCGCCCTTCTATTTTTGTGATTTAAAAAAGCAGGTAAATACTGCGCGCTATGAGAAAGTATGTATTGTTTTTATGTGTAAGTGCAATGGTGTGCTTTGCCTTGACCTCCTGCACGGGGAAGAAGGTGGAACAGAAGGGTGACGGACTGTCGGGAGACATTTCGGTATCGGGCGCCTTCGCGTTGTACCCGCTGGCTGTCAAATGGGCCGAGGAATTCCAGAAACTGCATCCGAGAGTTCGGATCGACATGTCTGCCGGCGGCGCTGGTAAGGGCATGACGGATGTCCTGGCCGGGATGGTCGATCTGGGGATGGTTTCCCGGGAAATATACGGGCCTGAACTGGAGAAAGGCGCCTGTCCGGTGGCTGTGGCCAAGGATGCCGTCGTCATGACGCTCAATGCGGCGAATCCTTTCTTCGAAGCACTGAAAAAACACGGGATATCCCGCGATGTTGCCCGGAAGATATGGATTACGGGCGAATATACAACATGGGGCGAGGTGCTGGGGACCGCCGACCGAACGCCGATACATGTCTATACGAGATCTGATGCCTGCGGTGCAGCAGAAACATTTGCACTGTGGATGGGAGCCAAACAGGAAGATCTGGGCGGCACGGCGGTCTTCGGCGACCCGGGCCTTGCCGCAGCTGTCCAGAACGACCGGCTGGGCATCGGTCTGAACAATATCGGCTATGTCTATGACGAAAATACGCGGACGCCCAATCCTGGTCTTGCCGTATGTCCCGTCGATACCGACGCCGACGGCCAGATCGGTGACGCGGAATATTTCTACGACACCAAGGATGCTTTTATCGCAGCTGTCGATGCGGATAAGTATCCTTCGCCGCCTGCACGCGATCTCTATATGGTAACCCGCGGCATACCCGACAAACCGGCGGTGGTCGCGTTTCTGGAATTCATCCTTTCAGAGGGACAGCAGTTCAACGTCCCGGCCGGTTATATCGCGCTTCCTGAGGAGAAACTTGCCATCGGCCGCGCTGCGTTGCACATCCGGTAAAAATTCCCAACCGTTACGAGATGATTCAGAGACGTATTCTCAAAGACCGGGTGGCTCAGGGCACGATGTGCGGTCTGACCGTTTTCGCCATTGTGTTCCTGGCTGCGATGGCCGTCGGGTTATATATCAAGTCGGTACCGGTATTGGAGAACCATTCCCTGTTTTCACTTCTCGGTTCCAGTGAATGGAAACCCATGAAGGGTGAGTTCGGTTTCCTTCCGTTTATTGCAGGAACGCTGTGGGTGACCGGTCTGGCCATCATCATGGCTTTGCCGGTATCGCTCCTGACGGGCATTTACCTGACAGAATATGCCCGCCCTGCCGTGCGTAAAATGGTCTTTCCGGCTCTCGACATCCTGGCTGCGCTGCCTTCTGTCATCTATGGTGTCTGGGGTATGCTGGTCATTGTTCCCTGGATATCCGAACGTGTGGCACCGCATTTCATTGAATTCTCATCGGGCTACACGGTGTTGGCAGCCGGCATTGTGCTGGGTGTGATGGTGGTCCCTTTGCTGGTGAGTCTTTTCATCGAGATATTTACAAATGTGCCGGTGGAATTGCGCGAGGCCTCCCTGGCATTGGGAGCCACGCGTTGGCAGACCACCAGGAAGGTTGTCCTGCGTAAGACAATTGCCGGTATGTTGGCTGCTACGGTGCTGGCGGTTTCGCGGGCCATGGGCGAAACCATCGCTGTGCTCATGGTCTGCGGGTGTGTTGTCGGCATTCCCTCGCATTTGCTGGATGCCTGCTATCCGATTCCCGCCTTGATCGCCAATAATTACGGAGAGATGCTTTCGATGCCTCTCTACGAATCGGCTCTTATGTTCGCTGCGCTGATTCTTTTTGCAGTGGTTTTGATTTTCAATTTGTTGTCGCGTATTGTGCTTTATCGTCTCGAACGGCAGAGCATCTGATAACTGTTGTCATGAACGTCATCCGGTCCAAAAGAATCGAAGAAATGTTTTTCAAAACCCTGATGTTGGCGGCGACGGCTCTCGTCTTTGCCTTGGTGCTCAGTGTTGTCTGGACGGTTTTTTCGCGTGGAAGCCGGGCGATGAACTGGGACATGGTCACCAAGCTGCCGGGCGGCGGATTCTATATCGGCAAGGAAGGCGGTTTCCTCAATGCCATTGTGGGTTCGCTGTACATCGTGGGTGCCTCTGCCTGCATCGGGCTGCTCATTTCCGTGCCGGTCGTCTTTTATCTGAATGTCTATCTCAAGAAGACTTCGCGGCTGGCATACGTGGCGCGGCTGGCGTTCGATGTCTTGTTTGGCGTGCCGTCCATCGTGTATGGTGCTTTCGGTTTTGCAATCATGGTCTTTCTGGGATTGCGGACCTCGCTGATCGGCGGTATCATCGTCATCACCCTGCTGATTATTCCCATTTTCATCCGTTCGATGGATGAGGCCACACGCAATTTCCCGCACGATATCCTGGATGCAAGTTTCGCATTGGGAGCAACCAGATGGGAAACGCTCAAGGTGGTGGTGCGACAGATAGCCCCCGGTATTGCTACGGCAACCCTGCTGTCTGTCGGGCGCGCCATCGGCGATGCGGCCAGCGTCATGTTCACGGCCGGATATACCGACAGCATCCCGACCTCGTTGTCGCAGCCGGCGGCCACGCTGCCCCTGGCTGTATTCTTCCAGTTGAGCAGTCCGGTGCCGGAAGTGCAGGACAGGGCCTACGCCGCAGCGCTGGTCCTGACGCTCATTGTATTGATTCTGAGTATTGGCGGCAGGTTCATCACCAGCCGTTTTTCAAAAAACAAATTGTAATGGCCATTGAAATCCGGGACCTCAACGTGCACATCAAAGATGCACACATCCTGAAGCATGTCAATCTGACTATTCCGGAAAAACAGATTACCTGCATCATCGGGCCGTCCGGCTGCGGCAAATCCACGTTGCTGCGTACGATGAACCGTCTGATTGATTCCACGGAAGGCGTCCGGCTGGAGGGGAAAGTCTTGGTCGACGGTGCCGACATCATCGGCAGCGGTGCCGGAATTACAGAACTCCGGCGTCGGATCGGCCTGGTGAGCCAGCGTCCGTGTCCGCTGCCGATGTCGATTTTCGACAATGTAGCCTATGGCTGCCGCATCAATAAGATGTACAAGCGGCGTAAGGGCTTGATCTACGCCGTGCAGAAAAATCTCAAGGCGGTAGGGCTTTGGGACGAAGTGCGCGGCCGTGTCCGTACGCCTGCCTCCCGTCTGTCCATCGGCCAGCAGCAGCGGTTGTGTCTGGCCCGTTCCCTGGCCGTGGAGCCGCAGTATATCCTTGCTGACGAGGCGACGAGCGCACTGGACCCGGTTTCGAGCAAGACGGTCGAGGATCTTTTCGTTGCGCTCAAGCGCGATTATACCATTGTCATGGTGACCCATACGCTGCACCAGGCGCTCCGCATTGCGGACAATGTGGTCTTCATGTATCTCGGGGAGATTGTCGAGGCAGGTCCCGCCGCTCAGGTTTTCCATAATCCGCAGCAGGAACTCACGCGGAACTATCTGTCCGGCGTATTCAGTTAAAATAATTTGCTATGTCATATAAACTTACACATCTCAAGGAATTGGAGGCAGAGTCCGTCTATGTACTGCGCGAAGTGGCGGCACAGTTTGAACGGCCGGCCATCCTCTTTTCAGGCGGCAAGGATTCCATCGTGGTAACCTATCTGGCTTGCAAGGCTTTTTATCCCGCCAAGATTCCGTTCCCGCTGCTGCATATCGACACCGGACACAATTTCAAGGAGACGATGGCGTACCGCGATGCGTTGGTGGAAAAACTGGGTGCCCGTCTTGTCGTCGGGTCGGTACAGGAAAGCATCGACAGCGGGCGTGTCAAAGAGGAAAAGGGCTACAATGCCAGCCGAAACCGGCTTCAGACGACGACGCTGCTGGACACCATTGAGCGATATAAATTCGATGCGTGTGTCGGCGGTGCGCGCCGTGATGAAGAGAAGGCCCGGGCGAAGGAGCGTTTTTTTTCGCATCGCGACGAGTTCGGCCAGTGGAATCCCAAAAATCAGCGGCCCGAACTGTGGAATATCTTTAACGGCAAGAAGCATGTGGGCGAGCATTTCCGCGTCTTTCCCATCAGCAACTGGACCGAGATGGATGTCTGGCAGTATATCTGTCAGGAACGGATTGAGATGCCGAGCCTGTACTTTACCCATGAACGGGCCTGTTTCCTTCGGGACGGGCAGTGGCTGGCCGCCGAGCCGTGCATGACGCTGAAGCCGGACGAGGAAGTCGTAGTCCGGCAGGTCCGTTGCCGTACCATCGGCGATATCAGTTGTACGGGGCTCACCGTGTCCGCGGCGCATAGCGTGGAGGATATCATTGCCGAGATTGCTGCGACGCGTGTAACCGAGCGTGGCGGGCGCGCCGATGACAAACGGAGCGAAACCTCCATGGAGGACCGGAAACGGGAGGGTTATTTCTGATTCTCCTGTAAAGTGTGTCCGGCGGACACGGAAAACCGCCGGAGAAAAACAGAAAAAAATGAACACAAAAGGATATTTGGATATGGAACTTCTGCGCTTTACGACGGCAGGAAGCGTGGACGACGGGAAGAGCACCCTTATCGGCCGGTTGCTGTACGACAGCAAGTCGATTTTCGAGGACCAGCTCGAAGCTGTCGAGCAGGCATCCCGCAGCCGCGGCAACGAAGAAGTGAACCTGGCCCTGCTTACCGACGGCCTGCGTGCCGAGCGGGAGCAAGGCATTACCATTGATGTGGCTTACAGATACTTTGCTACACCAAAACGCAAGTTTATCATTGCCGACACACCGGGACATGTCCAGTATACGCGGAACATGGTGACCGGTGCCTCGACCGCCGACCTGGCCGTCATCCTTATTGATGCGCGCAATGGGGTTGTTGAGCAGACCATCCGCCACTCTTTCATTGCCCGCTTGTTGGGAATTCCGCATATTGCCGTCTGTATCAACAAGATGGATCTTATTGATTTTTCTGAAGACAAGTTCCTGGAGATTGAGCGCTCTTACCGCCAGATGAGCGAAAAAATGGACAACCGGGCCAGTCTGTATTTCCTGCCGATTTCGGCCAAATACGGCGATAATGTGGTGGAGTCTTCGGCTCGTATGCCCTGGTATCGGGGCGAAACGCTGATGCAGTTGCTGGAGAATGTGCCCATTGTGCATAAACAGGGCGATCCGGACCAGCCGCTCCGTTTTCCCGTGCAGTATGTCATCCGTCCCATATCCGACAAGTTCCCCGATTTCAGGGCCTATGCCGGACGTCTGAGCGGCGGTGTGCTGCGTCCCGGACAGTCCGTCCGCGTGTTGCCATCCGGATTCGAAACCCGTGTCAAGGCCGTCATGCAGGCGGAAAAGACGCTGGAAACCGCTCATACGCCGGAGTCTGTATCCGTGCTGTTGGAAGACGACATTGACATCAGCCGCGGTGATATGCTGGTGGATACGGAATCTGTGCAGCCGTTCGTCGGACAACAGCTGAAGATGATGGTCTGCTGGTTCAATGCGCAGCCGATGCAGCTGCGCCGCCGCTACATCTTGCGCGGGAGCGTTTCCGAGGTCATCGGCATGGTCCAGAGCATCGACTATCGTGTGGATATGCATACACTCGATCAGATTGTCGGTGATACTGAATTAAAAATGAATGACATTGCAATGATAACTGTCCGAACCGCCGGTCCGTTGGTATACGACCGTTATGCTGACAACCGGACCACGGGTTCCCTTGTTTTCATCGATGCCGACAGTTTCGAGACGGTCGGCGGAGGCATGATTCAGTAAAGACCTTTTTTGTCAGAAATACATGAAAACATTCTCCCCATCAGAAATCCGGCGTCTGAATGATTCATTCGACGGCCAGCCGCCGCAGGATGTGCTGCGCAGCGTCATGGACATGTTCGGTGACCGCATTGCGCTGTCCTCCAGTCTGAGTATCGAGGACCAGACCTTGACGGACATGATGTTGAAACTCAATCCGCGGGCGCGGATCTTCACCCTGGATACCGGCCGGTTGTTTCCCGAAACCTATGCCCTGATTGACAAGACCAACCTGCACTACGGCATTCATATCGAGATGTTCGTACCTCAGACGGAGGCGTTGCAGGAAATGGTGAATGTGCATGGAATCAACCTCTTCTATGAGAGTCTTGAAAAGCGTCATCTGTGCTGTCAGGTGCGTAAACTGGAGCCGCTTTCACGGGCATTCCGGACGCTTGACGCCTGGATTTGCGGCTTGCGGCGCAGTCAGTCGGTCACCAGGGGCGACATGCAGCTGATAGAATGGGACGACCGGCACGGTCTGCTCAAGATCAATCCGCTGATTGCATGGAGCGAGGAGCAGACGTGGGAATATATCCGTTCCAATGGCGTGCCATACAACAAATTGTACGACAAGGGCTTTCCGAGCATAGGCTGCCAGCCTTGCACCCGTGCCGTGCCGCCCGGTGACGATATCCGTTCCGGCCGCTGGTGGTGGGAGGATCCGCAGCACCGCGAATGTGGCCTGCACAGTCGGGAATAATATTCAGTTTTTATTCATATTTTTGCTAATTCTATCATTTCTCAGGATGCTTGTCTCAGTCTGGCAAATCTCGTTTCTTGTTTCGTTCGTGGCGGCGGTCGTTTTTCTCGGACTGTTCGTCCGGAGCCGCCGGCTGTACAAGAATCTTCTGAAAAAAAACCTGCAGGAACAGAACTTTGTATATCCGCTTTATGACAAAGTGGATTTTGCCGGGGTGAAGACCGAATCCGGGCAGGACCAGGTCATCATCCGACAGTTGCAGACATTGTTCGAGACCGACAAGATTTACCTTTCGCCCGATCTTACGGTCGGCAGCCTGGCGCGCGACATGGGGATTGCGCGGAGCACGCTGTCACGGGTTGTCAACCATTATTTCCACATGAACTTCCCGACACTGCTTAATCAGTACCGTATCAACGAGTCGCTGCATCTTCTGACGGATGCAGCCAGCCGGAACTGGACCCTGGAAGTGATAGGTGAAAAGTGTGGTTACCGCAACCGTCAGCTTTTCCACTCCGCCTTCAAGAAAGAAACCGGCCTTACGCCCAACCGGTTCCGGAAGATAGCCGGCATGTAGTCCACAGGAATCCCGGTAGCCGTCGCTCTTGCGAAAATCCGGCCTTGCCGGGCCGGAATCTATGAAATATTTCGTAACATTGCGGCCAGGTAGCCGGTGGTTGAGAAACCGGTGCCTCCAGTTTCATGCAGATATCACTTCGTCTTGAGAATCCTATCCCGGCGGGATGCAGCCGGCGGCCTTTTGTCATGGCCGGCCCGTGCAGCGCCGAGACGGAGCAGCAGGTCATGGAAACGGCACGGCCGCTGGCAGCCATGGGCGTCAGCGTATTCCGGGCCGGGCTCTGGAAGCCGCGCACAAGACCCGATTCGTTCGAAGGCGTCGGTGCGGCGGGTCTGCCCTGGCTGCAACGTGTCAAGACGGAACTCGGGCTGCCGGTGGCGGTCGAGGTGGCCAGTGTGCGCCATGTGGAAGATGCGCTCGGCCACGGTATCGATGTGTTCTGGCTCGGTGCCCGGACCACGGCCAATCCGTTCGCGGTACAGGAAATCACGGAAGCGTTGCGGGGAACGGATGTGTCAGTCTGGGTGAAAAATCCGATCAATCCGGACGTGGATCTCTGGATTGGTGCGCTGGAGCGGTTGAACCGGGCGGGCATCACCCGGCTCGGAGCCGTTCACCGGGGATTCTCGGCTTTCGGCGCCACGGCCTACCGTAATGTGCCCTACTGGCAGATACCTATTGAGTTGCATCGACGGATCCCGGAACTCCGCCTGCTGGTCGATCCGAGTCACATCGGGGGAAGCTGCGACCGTGTGGCGGCACTGGCGCAGTATGCCATGAATCTTGATTTCGACGGGTTGATGGTGGAGGTGCACTGCTGCCCGGACCGGGCCTTGAGCGATGCCGCGCAGCAACTGACGCCGGACGGCCTGCAGACGATGCTGCAGCGGCTCCGGTTGCGCCGGCCGCAGGTGAAGGAGGGCGACTTGGCCGTGTTGCAGCGTTTCCGGGACGATCTGACCCGGATCGACGACCAGGTGCTCGAACTGCTGGCGCGCCGCATGTCCGTTTCGGACCGCATCGGCCGGCTGAAGAAGGAGAATAATGTCGTCATTCTGCAGCGGGAACGTTGGAACGAAGTGCTGGAGCATATGGGTGCGGTGGCCCGTGAGAAGGGGCTGAGCGACGAGTTTGTCATGAAACTGTACGATGCCATTCACGCCGAGTCGATCGAACGCCAGCAGCGGGTGATGGAGGATTTGCCGGAACAAGCGTGCACCCGGATGGATGACGATGTGGATAATAAACTGAAATAAAACGATATACGATGATTTGCGTCAGTCTTTCAAAAATGGATTTCGAAACCTGTCTCGCCTGGACGGAGAAGGCGGATGCGCTGGAACTCCGGCTGGATCTCCTGGATCCGCTCTCCCCGGAACAGATGCAGGCCATCACCACGAGCGGTGCCCAGTGGATCGCTACATGCAGGCCGGGGAGCATGGACGAGGAAACGCGGTATGCCTGCCTTTCGCAGGCCATTGTCTGCGGAGCGACGTTTGTCGATGTAGAGTACGAGGCCGGGAAAGAGTACCGTGAGGCGCTGATGCACACGGCCCGTCAGTTCAGCTGCAATATCATCATGTCGTATCATGACACGGAGAATACACCCGATGCTGCGGCGCTGAAGCATCTGGTCCGCGAATGTTTCAACCGGGGGGCGGACTATGTCAAGGTGGTGACGACGGTACAGTCGGAGGCCGACGAAGCGACGGTGCTCGGCCTGTACGACCACTTCGACCAGCTGATGGCTTTCGGCATGGGTGAACACAGCCGTGCCTTGCGCATCAAGACGGCGCCGAAAAGCGTCTTTACTTATGTGGCTCCGGACGCGGAACATCTGACGGCGCCGGGGCAGATATTATGGCAGGAAGCGCTCGACCTGCAGTTGGACCGGGCGGATGAAAATCAGGATTAGCATATGAATACATTTGGAAACGCATTTCGTGTCAGTATTTTCGGCGAATCGCACGGACCGTGCATCGGGGTGACCGTGGACGGATGTCCTGCCGGCATTCCGCTGACCGAAGATGATTTTACGCGTGATCTGGGCCGCCGCAAGGCGGGCGCGACGGGCACGACCCCTCGCGTGGAGCGCGATGAACCGCGGATTGTATCGGGCGTGTTCAACGACTTTACGACGGGTGCTCCCCTGACAATACTGTTCGACAATGAAAATGTCCAGTCGTCCGACTACGCCCAGTTCAACCGGTATCCCCGGCCGAGCCATGCCGATTTCGTGGCGGTGCGCAAGTTTGACGATTTTGCCGATTACCGTGGCGGCGGTCACTTTTCCGGTCGGCTGACCCTGCCGCTGGTGGCGGCGGGTGTCGTAGCCAAGAAGGTGATTTCACCCATGTCGGTCCATGCCTCTGTGGTGGAGATAGGCGGCGAGACCGATCAGTCTGCGTGGTTGCCGCTGTTGGAGAAGATGCGGGCGGAAAAGGATTCTGTCGGCGGCATCGTGGCGTGCACGGCTTCGCATATTCCCATCGGTCTCGGCGAACCGTTCTTCGATTCGGCCGAGGCGCTGATCTCGCATCTGATGTTTTCCATTCCGGCGGTCAAGGCCGTGGAGTTCGGGTCCGGGTTCGGGGCCGCCCGCATGAAGGGCAGCGAACACAATGACGTCATCGTTTCGCCCGACGGGACGACACGGACCAATCACGCCGGCGGTATCGTCGGCGGAATCACCAATGGCAATGACTTGGTTTTCAGGATTGCCGTGAAACCTACCGCTTCCATCGGGAAGGAGCAGGACACCATCAGTCTCGATACCGGGGCGCCGGCCAAGATCACGATCAAAGGACGGCACGATGTGTGCATCGCCCTGCGGGTGCCACCGGTCGTGGAGGCCTGTACGGCCATTGCGCTGGCCGACCTGTTCCGCCGATAGAGCAGATGTTTTCCGCTGGAACGGCGGTCTTCGGAAAACCGGATTTTTCCGAAAAAAGCCGGAACGAGAGTAAACGTTCTATGCCTTTCGGAAGTCAAATATTAAAGTATATTTGCCCTTTTATTATAATACCCCATATGATGAAAAAACTGCGTCTGCAGCTCCGGTTGGTCCTGGCCTTGTGCATGCTGTGCCTGCCGGCTCTGCTTTCCGCCCAGACCCCTTTGTCGGACGAAGCCCGTGCGGCTGATGCCGCTTCGTTGCGTCAGGTGATGGAAAAATATGAGTATTACACGAAAACCACCCCGCACGAGAAGGTGTACCTGCATCTCGACAAACCGTACTACACCAAAGGCGACACCATCTGGTACAAAGCCTATATGCTGTTCGCCGACAGTTTTCATCCGGACACACTCAACCTGACGTTGTACGTCGATGTCGTGCAGCCGGATGGCCGCATTCTCGCCGAGCAGCGGATACGGGTCATCGACGGGATCGGACATGGGCAGTTTGTCTTTCCGGACGCTTTGACGCCAGGTTTCTACATGATACGGGCCTACACTTCCTGGATGCGGAATTTTACCGATGAGCCCCTGTTCAGCCGGCTGATTCCGGTATATGGCCAGGAGGTGACGGATGCGTCGTATCATTGGAATACATCGTACCGCATCGTTTCCGGACATCAGGTAGATACGCTGCAGATGACGCTTTTCCTGACCGACAACCGGTATGTCTCCAAACCGGATGAACCGTTCCGGTTTGATTTCCGGGCGCGCGGACTGCATGCGGTGCAGGGTGAGCCCGAGACGGAAAAGGACGGAACCTACCAGTTGAACATCACGCTTCCCAAACAGCTTAAGAAAGCAACGGGCAATCTGAGCCTGACGGTCGGCGAGGGCAAAAGCCGGGAGAAACTGACAATGTCGGTGCCGTTGCTCCGGACTGACAGTATCGGCGTACGATTCTTCCCCGAAGGCGGTCATCTGGTGACTGGTGTGTGCAGCCGTGTCGCTTTCCAGGTGCTCGATGCCGGCGGGACGGGTGTGCCGGCGACCGGTACGGTGTTCACATCCGACGGCCGGGTCGTGCAGACCTTTACGGCCGACAGAAAGGGGGTGGGAGCCTTTTATCTGACGCCGACCCCCGGTCAGCGCTATTATGCCGAGGTCGAGACAGACTATGGCGCCGGTCAGCTGCTTGAGGCGCGCGCCGACCTGCCGGAAGCCCTTCCGAAGGGATATGTCATGGAGGTGTTCAATCTCAACGGCCGGGAGGTGCAGGTCTGCATCAAGCGCAAAGGCATCGCGGCCGAGGAACTGCTGGGCATGACTGTCCGTTCCGGCGGCCGGTTGGCTTTTGCCAAAATGCTGGCAGTCAAGCAGGATTCGCTGATGTTTTCACTGCCCCGTCAGGATTTTCCGTCGGGCGTTTCGCAGATTACACTGTTCGGTGCCTCCGGACAGCCGCTGGCCGAGCGTCTGGTCTTCGTAAATAACTATAAACCCCTTAAAATCAACATAAGTGCACCGCAGGATGTCTATAAGCCACGTGAACTTGTCAAGATGGATATTTCTGTGACCGATGCGGACGGACGTCCGGTGGAAGCCGACCTTTCGCTGTCTGTGACGGATGCTGCACAGGTCATCGACACCTCGCGTTTTGAGATGAACATTCTGACACAGATGCTGTTGCAGTCTGATTTGCGTGGTCGTATCACAGACCCCGGCTATTATGTGGGCGATTCGACGATGGCTTCGCGCAAGGCGCTCGAAATGCTGATGCTGACACAGGGATGGCGGCGCTACGACCTGAGTGGTGCGCTTGATGAAGCAACCCCTGATTATCCCTGGCGTTTCGAATGGGGCCTCAAGATCCGCGGCGTGGTGCGTCATATGACTCTCAACTATCCGTTGCCGGACCATCAGGTAACCCGTATGATGGGAACCATCAAGAAAGACGCCTTCAGCGACAGCCGCTGGAAGCACGAGGTGCGCGGCTGGGACTACAAGCTGCCTTCGGGCGAAGGTACTGCAGCGCAGGAGAAAAGCGACGGATTCCAGCTGGCGGAGATAGACCAGGCGGAGACGGACGAGCACGGAGAGTTCCTGTTCTATACCGGTCTGGAGGGCCAGTATATGATGGTTCTGCAGACCAAGAAATCTGCGGACAACAGCCGTTCTGCCCGGC
>JAEEGL010260452.1_pt1 | contig 16427 bp, 4 predicted proteins | sample 9134231 | NCBI WGS metagenome assembly JAEEGL01 (sample SAMN16246548, study PRJNA631951) | gut metagenome | biome: gut microbiome; feature: rumen; material: fiber-attached | host: Bos | place: Iran: Karaj | collected 2018-10
GTAGTCGTTGGGCCAGTAGGACCCCACAGGTGCAGGCAGGGCGGCACCGTCGTTCAGGTTGCCGGCAACACCCCTGTAGTCGCCAGGGCCTCTCGTGAAGTTGGCCATGAAACTGCCCATATACCTCTTGTTGTCGGTGCGGAGACCATCGCCGCTCCAAGGATACACCTTGCGCTCGGCAACGAGTTCATTGGAGGTGTTACCAATCAAGCCGACAGCGGCATATTCCCATTCGGCTTCGGTAGGCAGGCGGTAGGAGGGCAGCAAAATGCCGTCGTCCATTCTGACGTTGCGCACGCCGTCGCCACCTTTAGAAAGGTCTTTCTTGCCGTTCTTCACTTTGCCAGTGTATTGGCCTGCAAGGTAAGCGTCGGTGTTGAAGTTTTCCTCGTCCTGCTGGGTCGGGTCCCAATCGAGGATGCCAGCCTGAACGAGCATCAACTCGTTGACACGGTCGGTACGCCATGCGCAATAGTCGCTGGCCTGCACCCAAGTCACGCCCACCACGGGGTAGTCGTTGTAGGAGGGATGGCGGAAGTAGATTTCCACCATAGGCTCGTTGTACGACAAGCGGTCGCGCCAAACCAAGGTATCGGGGGCGGCATTACGCACGACTTGCGGATAGTTCTGGCCGAAAACGCGATTCAGCCAATAGATGTATTCGCGGTAGTCCACATTGCTGACCTCGGTGCGGTCCATCAGGAAAGATGGCACCGTGACCTTGCGGGGCGAGTTGTCCCACGAGTAGGTCAAGTTGTCGGTAGTGGCACCCATGACGAAGGTTCCGCCTTCGATGGCGATGAGGCCGGGGCCGATTTCTTGGTCATTGATTTCGGTGACTTCAAAGCCTCCGTTGTTGGCATCGTTGTAAGCCCAACCCGTTGTGCGTGAGGACTTTTTGGAGCAGGAAGCGGTGAGAAGTCCTGCCAAAACGATGATGGCTAATGTCTTGAATCCTTGTTTTCTATACATTGTCGTTAAATTTGTATCTATAACTCGGTTGTTTCGCTTTTATTGTATAAAAGTATGTGACTTTTTTCAAAAAAATCAGGCAAATTTACGGTCTTTTTTTGAATTATCCGTCATTTTCTCTTCATTTTCGGAAAAAAATCTTTTTTAGGGCGAAAAAATAGCGCGTTGCAATAAAAAAGCCGTATTTTCGTTTTTCAAAACACAGGTATTGCCCTTTTTGGGGCTTCCTTGTCCAATGAATTGATTGTTAAACGAATAAGTTACAGATATGCGCAATAGGATGTTTTCGGTTTCGGCATTTGCCGCGCTGTTTTTCATGTTTTGGCCTTTTTGCCTTCGCGGGCAAATCAATAGCCAATATCCGATGGAGTTGAAATGGCTGGGCGTGGAAAAGGAGGTTTTTTCTGGCGACACCTTGTCTTATATTAATCTGGAGTCGGGGGCGTATGAGGGCGTGATGCCAGTGTATTGCAAGGTGTTCCCGATTTTCGACGACGCGGTGAAGGTCAAGGTGGAACTGCAAAAGGTGAGGGCAACAACGCTTCCAGAAGAGGAAATGCAAATAGCCCAATCGTATTCGTTCCATACTGATTTTGAGGTTGAAGCGGTTCCGCTTCGCTCGCGCGACGAGGCCTTGCTTTCGGTGCGCATCGTGCCTTTCCGCCAAAAAGGGGAGGGGTATGAAAAACTGGTTTCGGCAACGCTTTCCGTGACTTTGACCCCTGATTTTGAGGCGCAAAAGTCCAGCCCAAGATATGCAAACCGCTCGGCGATGGCCAGTGGCGATTGGTACAAAATCGGGCTGCCTGAGACAGGCGTCTACAAGTTGACCTATTCCGATTTGACGGAGTTGGGCATTAATCTCGCCAACATCGACCCGCGCCAAATCCGCATCTATCACAACGGCGGCGGCGTGTTGCCCGAATTGAACTTGAAGCCTCGCCCCGACGATTTGATAGAGGTTCCCATCTTTGTTTCTGGGGAGGCCGACGGCAGGTTCGATAATGGCGACTACATCCTCTTCTATGGGCGCGGCCCCGTGTGCTGGAAGCGCGACGCGGACAAGGTGGCCTATGTGCATGAGCAGAATCCATACGATGATTACGCCTACGCCTTTGTCGTCACAGGATTGGGCAATGGCAAGCGCATCAGCGAGGCGGAAGTGCCTGCCGGTGCAACGGAAGTTGTTGTCAACCAGTTTCTTGACTATAAAGTTTATGAAAAAGACGAGTTCAACTTGTACCGCGTGGGACGCACCTATTACGGCGACAAGATGAACGGAACGGAAACCAAGACTTTCGATTTCGATTTCCCCAATGTGATTTCGACGAAAAACTGTTGGGTAAAGACTGCTTTGGCCGGACGCAATTTCGCCCCCGCAGCTTTCGAGGTGACGGTCGATAATGTGAAGTTGGCCACCTACACCATCCAAACCACCACTTCCTCCACCGAAAAGCCCTATGGCTATGACGTGGGCGGCTGGGTGAATGCCGTGCCCACGGGCGAAACGGTGCGTGTTTCTTTGAGGCACAATGCGATGGGCTCCACTTCCACTTCGGAGGGCTATGTGGATTACATCATCGTCAATGCGTGGCGCAATCTGAAAATGACGGGCGGCCAAATGGGTTTCCGCAATCCTGATGCCGCCATTAATAATAAGGTGTACGAATTCCAACTGTCGGGCGCGACGCAGCAGGTGCAGGTGTGGAACGTCACCGACCCGACCGCCCCAACCAAGATGAAAAGCCAATTGAACGGCTCGGTGCTGAGTTTCAAGGCCAACGGAACTGACGACAACGCTTTTGTGGCTTTCAACGGCAATGCTTTTTGCACGGCCAAGGCTTTCGGGAAGATTGAAAACCAGAACCTTCACGGCATACGCGATGTGGATTTCGTCATTTTGACTTATGGTGATTTCATTTCGCAGGCCGAGCGGCTGAAGGCCATCCACAATCGCATCGACCCCGACCTGAACGTGTTCATCACCACGCCCGAAATGGTTTACAACGAGTTTTCGTGCGGCGCCAAGGACATCACGGCCATCCGCGACTTCTGCCGGATGCTCTATCTCGACAGCAGCGCGGGCCGCAAAATCAAGTATTTGCTCCTCTTGGGCGATTGTTCCTACGATTACAAGAACCGCAACGGCGTGGTCGATTTCGTTCCGGCCTACGAAACGGTGAAGTCGTTGGAAATGTCGACAACTTTTGTCACCGACGACTATTTCGGCTTTATGGACGAAACCGAGGGCAGCATCGGCTCTTCGTTGGCCGACATTGGCATTGGGCGTTTCCCCGTGCAGACCTTGGAGCAGGCTTCGCAGATGGTAGACAAGATTGAGCGTTACATCGTGAAAGACCAAAACACCATGCAGTCGTGGCGCAATACGATTACCTTCTTCACCGACGACGAGGGCGGCTTCGTGAACAATGCCGACACCTTGGAAAACTGCATCAGGCGTTTTGGTGGCGATGGAGTTGTGATTGACAAGATTTATCTCGATGCCTATCCGCAAATCAGTGCGCCGGGTGGCGAGGTGGCCCCCGAGGTGAACGCCGCCATCAACAGCCGCATGGAGAAAGGCACGTTGGTGCTCAACTACATCGGGCACGGCGGCGAGGTGCAGTTGGCAGGGGAGAAAATCATGCAAAGGAAGGATGTCGATTCGTGGCGTAACGCCCCAAGGTATCCGCTGATGATAACCGGCACCTGCGAGTTTAGCCGCTACGACGACCACCTGCGCACCAGTTTGGGCGAATACGCCTTCCTTAACCAATATGGCGGCATGATTGCCATGTTCACCACTTCGAGGGTGACACACGGCCCTAACAACTTGGATTTCTGCTCGGGCATCTACAGAAACCTTTTCCGCATTGTGGGCGAGGAGCATTACCGCTTGGGCGACGTGTACCGCATGGCGAAAACCTCGGGCAAGGAATACGAGAAACGCTATGTGTTTTTCGGCGACCCGGCCTTGCGATTGGCCTATCCGAAGTGGACGGTGGAAACGGTGAGCATCAACGGGAAATATCCGGGCTACGACTTGGATTCCATTAAGATTGACGACCACACTTGGAAGACTTTCCCCGTTTATCACGACACCATCAGCGCATTGCAGCCGGTGGAGATTGAAGGCGTGGTGAAGGACCTGAGCGGCAATGTCGCGACGGGCTTCAACGGCATAGTGAGCGTGATTGTGTACGACAAGGCAGCCGAACTTTCCACTTTGGGTACGCACGACGCCAACGGCCATGCGTATCGTTTCAAGTTGCGCAATAGCATGATTTTCAATGGAAAAACTGATGTTACGAATGGCAGGTTCAAGATGAGTTTCATCGTGCCACGCGACATTTCCTATCGCTTTGGCCAAGGCCTGATCAATTATTACGCAACGGATTATAATGAGGAGGCCAATGGCAATTGCGACTCTTTCATCATCGGAGGTTTCTACGACGAGGCTTTCGAAGACCACGAACCGCCCGAAGTGCGCCTGTTCATCGACGACACACTCTTCGTGAGCGGCGGCTTGACGGGCGAAAACCCCACTTTGTTGGCCTTTGTGGAGGACGAAAGCGGCATCAACACGACGGGTGCGGGCATCGGCCACGACATCATGGCTACGCTGACGGGCAACGCCAGAAACTCCTATTGCCTCAACGACTATTTCGTGTCGGAAATCGACCAGCCGGGCAAGGGCATCATCACCTACAAGTTGCAGGACCTTCCCGACGGCGACTACACCCTCACCCTCAAGGTGTGGGACATCTATAACAACTCCGGCACCGCCTCCATCGACTTCACCGTGGCCAACAGCAGCGGGATGCAAATCGAGAATGTGTGCAACGCGCCCAATCCTATGGCGGACGAAACCTGCTTCGTGTTCGACCACAACCAAGTAGGCAACAACATGAAAGTGGATATTCGCATCTTCGACATCATGGGCCGTTGGGTGAACACTCTTTCGGAGCAAGTTTCAGGCACCTCGACGCGCATCGCACCCATCCGTTGGGACGGGCGCGCCGCCAACGGACAGGCTTTGCGCAACGGGGTTTACGTCTACCACATCACCGCCACCAACGACCAAGGCGAAACGGCCACCTCGGTAGCGAAACTAATAATCAGCAAATGAACGGAACCATGAGAAAATACAACATACTGAAGACGGCCCTTGGGCTTCTGGCCTTGCTGCTGGCACATCAAGGTATGGCGCAGCAAAACACCTACCAGTCGGTGTTGGGGCAGCACACTTGGTATCGCCTTTCCATCGCACGCGAGGGTGTCTATAAGTTGGATTACGCCACCTTTCAGGCTATGGGTGTCGACATGAACGCGCTGAAACCCAATCAGATTCGGCTTTTCGGGAATCCCTCGGGAGCCTTGCCGGAGAAGAACTCAGAAGCGCGTTACGACGACCTGACGGAAATGGCCCTCTATGTGGAGGGTGCCGATGACGGCGTTTTCGATGCCGAAGATGCGGTGCTTTTCTACGGTCAGGAGCCGACGCGCTGGATCATGCTCAACGCGAACAACAACACCTACAAGCGTGAGCCGAATCCCTATTCCGACACCACCTATTATTATCTCTGCGTCGATAGCGGCGTGGAGGGACAAAGGGTGGGAGAGAAGGCCTCGCTGTCCGTCGACGAAGCCACGGCAGTCATTGCCGACTTCCCCGATTTCTTTTGGCACGAAGTGGATTTGATTTCGCCCTATTCTTCGGGCTTGAACTGGTTGGACGCGGGTATCACCTTGGCCGATTCTGCCCTTTCCATCCCGTTCCACTTCCCGAATCTGGTGGCCAACAAGCCTGCCAAGGTGAAAGGGCAGGTGCTGAGCCATATCACCAAGAACGGCTCGATGAAATATACCGTCAGGGTGGGCGACAATATTTTGGTGAACAATGTAACCTTGCCCACCCAAGGGCGTTACGAATACGGGAAATTGGTTGATTTCGACAAACAATGCTACCTGAGCACCGATTCGGCCCGCATTGATATTAGCATCGATGCCAACCCGCAGTCGACTTTCCACCTTGATTATGTGGAGGTTTACGCATGGCGGCAGTTGAAGCGGGTGGGCGACATCTTCCCCTTCCGCCTGATGCCGTCGCAGTTTGGCAGCGGCGTGAGTGCCGTTTGGGTGCAAAACACCAACGCCGACTACTGGCTTTGGGAGGTCACCTCGCCGTTGTGCCCCGTGAGGCAAACGGGCGTGCTGAGTTCGAGCAATCTGGTGTTTGCCACCGACGAGGTTGCCGAGAAGCGGTATGTGCTGTTCAAGCCTTCTGCCGCGCTCAAGGTGGACTCGTGGAAGCCGATTCCCAACCAAAACCTTCATGCCATCGCCAATGCTGAGATGCTGATTGTCAGTTCGCCGCTCTTTTTAGAGCAGGCACAGGCCTTGGCCGACTATCACGCCCGAAAAGACGCAATGCAGTGCGTGGTGGTGAACGTGGAGGAAATCTACAACGAGTTTGCAACCGGCACCCCCGACCCTTCGGGCATCCGCAATTTCGTCCGCATGGTGTATCAACGCAGCGAAGGCAACCTCAAGTATCTGACCCTTTTTGGCAGGGCTTCTTTCGACTTTAGGGACCTTTTGGGCTACGGGAAGAACTTCGTGCCCACCTATCAAACGGCCTCTAACCCCTCGGTAACTGACTTCTGCACCGACGATTTCTTTGGCCTGATGGACGACAACGAAGGCATCAAAAGCCGTGGCTATCTCGATTTGGGCATTGGCCGCCTGCCGGTTTCTACCGTGGCCGAGGCCCAAAACGTTGTGGAGAAGATTATCCGTTACGACGACCTCGCCGCAATGCACGGCGACTGGAAGGCCGACTTCCTTCTCGTTTCCGACGACGAGCAGGGCGACCATGTCGCACACAATGAGGAGTATGAACAGATGATGGAATCGTCGCACGTGTCGCTGACCTCGAAAAAAATCTATTCCGGGGTCTACGAACACGTCAATACCAATTCAGGCGTGGAAATCCCGGGGGCCAACGAGGACTTGATGCGCACCTTCCACAAAGGTATGTTGGGCATGGTTTACACCGGACACGGCGGCGTCAGGGGCTTGACGGGCGAGAATGTTTTCACCAATGCCGACATCGCTGCCTTGGACAACAGCGACAGGCTGCCTTTCGTTTTCACGGCCACTTGCGAATTCTCGAAATACGACGACCCGCTGACGGTTTCGGCGGGCGAACACCTGTTCCTCAACCCCAACGGCGGCTCGGCGAATATGCTCACCACGTGCAGGTCGACTTTCGGGAACCACAATGTCAGACTGGGCAAGGCCTTGATGAGCGTGCTATATCGCCGTGATCGCGAGGGCAAGCCCATGCGCTTCGGCGACATCGTGAGGATGGCCAAGGCCGACTCGAGCAACTATTCTTTCGATGAGAACCTGAACATCCGCTTTCTCTTCTTCGGCGACCCAGCCGTGCGCTTCGCCTTGCCTTATGAGCAGGTCGTGGCGCAGCGAATCAACGGGAAGGAAGTGGAAAACGAGGAAATCGCGCTCCACGCGATGAGCATGGTCACCCTTGAGGGCGAAATCCGTGGCATCGATGGCCGCCTCGATAGCGGGTTCAACGGCGAGGTGTGGGTGAGGCTCTTCGACAAGAAAACGAAAATGGTGGTGCCATGCACCGGCACGACCAAGACGGTGTATTATCACAAGGATATGCTTTTCCGAGGGCAGGCCACCGTGAGGGATGGCAAATTCACCGTGTCGTTCCAAGTGCCAAAAGACATCATGACGGATAACGGCAAGGCGCGTTTCAGTTTCTATGCCTACGACGCCAACCGTGTCGTTGACGCGGTGGGCAAGTTCGACGGCTTCACCTTGGGCGGCACCGACCCCGCAGTTGTGGCCGACGACGAAGGCCCCACCATCAAGTTCTATTGGAACACGCCAGAGTTTGAAAACGGCCAAACCGTAGAGCATCAGGGCGTGCTTTGCGCCGACCTTTACGACGCGCAAGGCATCTACCATTACGACTACAGCCTTGGGCGCGACATCATGCTCAATAGCAACCTCGCGGCCTACAACAGTCTGGTGCTGAACGACCGCTACGAGCCGATACCCAACGACTTCAGGCGCGGCAAAATCAGCATCCCACTCAGCAACCTCGAGCCCGGCACCTACGAGTTCAGCCTGCGAGCGTGGGACACGCAAGACAACGCCTCCGAAGCCTCGCTGTGGTTCGTCGTGGCCGACGACCTCTTCCTCTCGCAGGTGCGCAACTTCCCCAATCCCTTCTCCGACGAAACCCACATCACCCTCACCCACATTGGCGACGACGGCAATTTTGATGTCGACATTGAGATTTTCGATGTGCTGGGAAGGCCCGTGCAGCACCTACAAAAACGGGTGACCTCCTCGAATGGCATCATCGAGCCTATCCTGTGGAACGGTTGCGGCTTTTCGGGAAGCCCCTTGCGCTCAGGCATTTACCTCTATCGCCTGACCTTGACTGACGAACAAGGCTACTTCCGCACCGTCAGCCAGCGCATGGTCATCCAACGCTGACAAAAAATTTTTTTCCAAACTATGCAATATGCCCTTTGAATCATCGTTATCTTTACAATTTTAAATACGAAAAAGGATATGAAAGTCAAAAAAATGTTACTTGCCGCATTGATTCTGTTTGCGGTCAATTCATTCGGACAAGGCTACATGGGCCAAGACTACAGCATCTCGCCCAATGTGATTACCACGGCAGTGCCGTTTGTTTCCATCGCTCCCGATGCCCGTGGCGGCTCCATGGGCGACTGTGGCGTGGCTTCGGCGCCTGACGTGTATTCCATGCACTATAACCCGGCCAAGTATGTTTATCTTCAGGACAAATTTGCCGCCGGCTTGGGCTATAGCCCTTGGCTGCGCAACCTGACACGCGACATGAACCTTGCCTATCTCGCCCTCGCCTACAAGATTAACGACCGCTCGTCGGTGGCCGGTACGCTGCGCTATTTCAGTTGCGGCGAGATCGACTTCAGGGATGCCAACAACCAAGAGTTGCGCAAAGGCAGACCCAACGAGTGGGCCATCGACGCCACCTATTCGCGTATGCTCGGCGATTACCTCTCCGGCGCCGTGGCAGGTCGCTTCATCTATTCCGACCTCACCCAAGGCGTGACCGACTATTCCCGTCCGGGCTGGTCGGTGGCGGCTGACGTCGGCGTCTACTACAAGCGTCAGGTGGAATGGTTCAGCAGCATGGATGCCGACTTCTCATGGGGCGTGGCCATCAACAACATCGGCAGCAAGGTCAGTTACAACCAATCGTCAGACCGTCGCGACTTCATCCCGACCACGCTGCGTGCGGGTGCCGGACTGAAACTCGAACTCGACGAGTACAACTCGTTGGCCTTCAATGTTGACTTCACCAAACTGCTGGTGCCCTCTCCTCCGGTCATTGCGGTCGACTCGATGGGCAATCCCTTGCACAACGACGACGGCTCCTATAAGATTGCCTATGGTTACGACAACAACGTCTCCGTCGTTCAAGGCATGATCCAGTCGTTCTACGATGCTCCGGGATACGGTTGGAGCGAAACCCAGCAAAACTATGTCCACTATGGCACATTCCGCGAGGAACTCAGCGAGATTAATTTTGGCGTGGGTATCGAGTATTGGTACAACAACGTGTTTGCCGTGCGTGCCGGCTATTTCAACGAGTCGGCTTTGAAGGGCAACCGCAAGTATGTCACCGTTGGTGCAGCCTTGAAATACAACGTGTTTGGCCTCGATGTGTCGTACCTGATTCCCGTCAACGCCGTTGAGGGCAGCAATCCCTTGGAGAAGACCCTGCGCTTCAACCTGACCTACAGCATGGGCGGGAAGAAAGGCTAAGAAAAAAGAAAAAATTTGTATTCATTTGATGTTCATTATTATTTTGATGGAGGAGCGGCTTTCGGGCCGCTTTTCTTGTTTTTGTGCCTTGGTGGTTTCCGTTATCCTAAATGTACATTTATTTTATCCCGATAGGGTAATGTATTGGTTTTATTAGTATTTGCAACTTGAAACACAATGGTAGAAGAAAGCAAAATAATCTTCAAATAATTATCAATCAATCAATCAATAATTCAAATTCAAAAAATCATGGTAAAAAAATCTTTACTCATCATGCTGCTGATGGCGGTTTTTGCGCCTTGGGCGGCTGCGCAAAAAGAATTACCGTATGAATACGGGTTCGAGAACAACAATTTGGCTGAAGAAGGCTGGACTTTACAAAACTGCAAAACAGGCACAGGCATTGTAAGTTCAACAAGTTATGGCTCGCCCCATACTGGTACTTATTATTTCCAGTTCCAGTATCAGGCCAATAGCAACCAATGGCTCGTTTCCCCTGAATTGCAAACCAGCACGAAAAACATTGTTCTTGAGTTCTATTATAGGAAATATACAAGTGGTACCGAATCATTCAAGGTTGGATATTCAACAACAACAACAGATGCCGATCAATTTACTTTTGGTGAAGTGATAACATGTACTAACACTACATACCCAGCTGAACCTAATTATTCTAACACATTTCCTGCTGGCACAAAATATATAGCCATAGCCTATGTCGCAAATGATCAATGGTATTTTAACATCGATGATATTCACATTGAAGAAGAATCTGATTGCCCAAAACCCATTGAATTAACCGCCACCAATGTAACCAACAACTCCGCCACATTGGGCTGGACTTCAAATGCCGACAGTTGGAACCTCCAATACAAGGCAGCAAGTGACGCTGATTGGACTTTGGTAAGCGGTATAACCAATCCTTACACATTAAATGGTGTCCTTTCAGAAAAGACAACTTACACTTTCCAAGTGCAACCTGTTTGTAGCGGCACTCCCGGCAACTACAGCAATACCGCCACTTTCACCACCACCTGCAACCCGAAGAACCTGACCTACACGATGGGATTTGAGGCTTCCGAAGCAACAGAATTTACCGATTGGACAGTAGTTAGCAATTCTTCTTCTACGGGGAGGAACACCTCAGCTAAAAAAACTGGTAATTATGGATTTCAATTTATATACAACACCTCCGCTCAATATCTGATTACACCTCCATTTAATGCAACAACAGGTGTACATATTGAGTTTTATTATAAGAACAGTACTAGTTCGTACACTGCTACAACTTTTAAAGTAGGGTATTCAACTACCACAAACGAAACTTCCGCTTTCACTTGGGAAGAATCAACAACTGCATCTGCTTCTTGGGAACTTTACAGCAAAACTTTCAATGCTGATGTAAAGTATATCGCCATCCAATACGAGCCTGTAGCAAGCGGCAATTACAGATACCTCTACATCGACGACATCATCCTTGAAGCCCCTGCAGCCTGCGAAAAACCTTCAGGAATGACTGCCACAGCCAATGCCGAAGACCCCGTTCATAAAGCCGACTTGACTTGGACTGCTGGCGGAGATGAAACCTCATGGGACATCATTTACAACGCCAATGCCGATTTCGACCCTTCAACAGAAGGCACGCTCGTCGCCAATGTTTCTAATAATCCTTATACCCTCGAAGGCTTGACTGGCGGCGTCACCTACTATGCCTATGTGCGCGGTCATTGCCCTAATGGTTCGGATGTGAGTAACTGGAGCACTGTGGCTTGCCAATTCAATACACAAAACGGTTGCAACACTCCTACCAGTTTAACGGCAACTGCCATCCCTGGCGGTTTTAATTTGACTTGGGAGGATGGTGGCAATACAGTTGGCTCATGGCAGGTTGCATATAGTACGAGTTATAACCCAACGCCACCCGCCAACAGCACCATAGTTGACGTTACAACCAATCCTTATTCTTTAACCGGACTTGGTTACGGCACATACTATTATATTTGGGTTCGCACCATTTGCGAAAACAACGACGGAACAAGTTCATGGTCTTCTTATCAGTATAAACAAACTTTAGTTCAATTCCCTGCTCCTACAATTGCCAGCACTTCAGCCACTCCTGATGGTGCTGTGGTGACATGGAACAAGGGCTATGAGGAAACAAAATGGCAGATTAAATATAGAAAACAAAGTTATGGTAGTGAAGAAACCATTGTAGATGAGATTATTGAACAACAAAATTATACTTTGACTGGTCTTGATGCTTCAACAGCATATTATGTTTACGTTAGAGCTTACATCGATGCTGACCACCAAAGCGCATGGAGCAGTTCTGGCAGTTTCACCACCTTGGCTACTTGCCCGAAACCCACTAATTTGACCTACTCCGACCTCACCGCTAATTCGGTTGTTCTTGATTGGACGATTGGCTACGATGAGACCGCTTGGCACATCCAATACAAAGCCAACGGCGCTGACGATTGGACACTGATTGAGTACGTCGCCGACAAGCCTTACACCATGACCGTGGATGATGCCACTACCTATCAAGTGCAGATTCGAAACGCCTGTGGAAGCGATTGGAGCAATACCATCACCTTCACAACGCCTTGCTTGCCGAATAGCACATTCCCGTTTGAAGAAGACTTTAACGATCTTACAGTGGCCAATTCAATCCCAAGTTGCTGGGATAACGCCGATGGCACCACAACAACTGCCAGTTACAAATGGTGCTACAACACATCCACTTCAGGAAATGGAGCAACCAACGGCACCAGCCATGATGGTTCAAAATGTGTGCGTTTTGAATCTTATAACAACTCCAACAACAACACAAACTTCCTGAAGACTCCCGTGATGAACTTCCCCGCAGGAAAGACGATGGTTTTAGGTTTCTGGTGGAAGAATCCTGCTGGTGGCGATTTCTCTGTCTACATTTCCACTGATGGCGGCGCAACCTATACTACAGCTTTGAAGTCCGGCATGACTGGTCAAACCACGTGGAAGGAAGAAGAAATCGAACTCACGGGCTATGTAGGCACCCAAAATGTGGTTATTGTGTTCAAGGGAACTTCTAATAGTGCCCCATACGGTGCCGATGGTTACATCTACCTTGACGATGTCACCATTAGCGAGAAGAGCGACTGCGCCAAGCCGAAAGACCTTGCCGTCAGTTCATTCGACAACCACAGCGCGACCTTGAGTTGGGATGCCAACGGCAGCGAAGGTCCTTGGCAAGTGGCTTACAGCACCACCGAGAACTTCAACCTCGATGACCCGACCGCTTACAGCGTTGAAGAAGCCACCACCAATCCTTTCACTTTGAGTGGCTTGACCAACTTCACCACTTACTATGTGCGTGTCCGCACCAAGTGTGGCGAAAGCACTTACAGCGACTGGAACAACAACGGCTACCAGACTTTCACAACCACGGCAACCTATACCGCTCCTACCAATGTCACTTTCAGCAATGTGGGTGATACGGAAGCCACCATTTCATGGACCAAAGGCAATAGCGAAGAAGACAACACTGATTACACCGTGTGGTACAAGACGGGCGACACCGAACTCACACAAGATGTTGAGAACGCCACTTCGGTAACTCTGACCAACCTCAACGCTGGCAGCAACTACGAAGTGAAAGTGCGCGCCAAGAAGGGTGACGACTTTAGCGCATGGTCAAGCAGCGTGGAATTCCAGACGGCTTTCTGCGCTATCGGGAACCAGTGTGAAATCAGTTACACCTTGACAGATTCTTGGGGTGATGGATGGAATGGTGATGCAGCAATCAATGTGGTATATAAATCCACTAATGTAGTAGTTGCTTCATTGAAGATACCGTATGTATCTGGATCTCGTGATCAACTTGAAATAAATGGAACATTAGCCCTTTGCGATGGATTTGAGTACGATTTCGTTTGGGTTTATGGTAGTTCGTTTGATAGTGAATGTGGTTTCACTTTCACCAACGTTAACAACGAAGTCATCTATGCAAGTAACGGGACACCTTCAGCAGGTACTGTGTTTTCTTATGAAATGGACTGCACCATAGAAACCTGCGCCAGACCTTCAGGACTTACCGTCAACGCCGTGCATCCGTATTCAGCCGAATTGAGTTGGACCAATGGAGATGACACCCAAGCAGCTTGGCAGATTGCCTACAGCACTTCAACTTTCAATCCTAATGCAGAAAACTTCGATCTTAGCACTGTAAATGTTGAAGAAGTCTCTACTAATCCGTTTACTTTAGGTATTCTTGATGCCAATACCCATTACTATACCTATGTCCGTGCCGTTTGCGGCGATAATGACTTTAGCAAGTGGAGTGCCGATGTATGTGAGTTCACCACTCAGGCGGCTTGCCCTGCTCCTACCAATGTGCATCTCGTCAGCCGTCCGGCCAGCAACCAACTTGCCATAGGTTGGACACCAGGCTACGAAGAAACCGACTGGAACTTCTATTACAAAGTGGCCGGCACTGAATGGGGCGACCCCATTGCCGTTACTTCACCCGCTTACACCATTGTCGATGGCGAACTTTCAACCGCTTACGAAGTGAAGGTTGCTGCTGTCTGCGGCGATGAAGAAGGTGGCGTATCCGACATCGCAACATTCAGCACACCGATCAATGTCACTGTTAACGCTCCGTTCTCTGAAGGATTTAACCAATCAGGCTGCCCAATAGGCTGGACTGCTGTGAGTGGAGTTTATAATAACTATACTTATCATTGGACATTTGGCGGAACTCTTGCCAGTTCAGAACGATATAGTGAAATGTATCTTGTAACTCCTTTGCTGCATCTTACCGACTTGACTCCAATACTGTCATTCGCACAAAAACGCGCAGGCAACTATTCAAGTTCTAACATTGCGGTTAAGATTTCCACTACAGGTACCGCTACCGCCGACTTCACCGAAACCATTTGGTCTGGCACAACAGGCGAACTTACAACAAGCAACAAGACCACAACCGTTGATTTGTCGGAATTCGTCAACCAAGATGTATATATCGCCTTCTTCTATAATGGTATTGGCGGACACTATTGGCACATTGACGATGTGAATGTCACCATTGGCAACACCTTCCGTACCGCTGGTAACTGGAATGTTGCCGACAACTGGTCGGAAAAGGTGCCTACTTCTGATGACAATGCCATTATCGCTGCTGCGGCCACCGTTCCGAGCGGCGTGGTTGCCACTGCCAACAACATCACCGTTGCCGAAGGCGGCTCCCTCACCATCGCCGACGGCGGACAACTTGTCCACAACAATGCTGGCGTGCAGGCCACGGTGCAGAAGGTCATCAACGCCCACGGTGAGACTACTGCCGACGGCGGCTGGTACTTCATCGCCTCGCCGATAAGCACTGCTGTTAATCCTTCAGTTGCAGGTCTTATCACCGATGACCTTGGAAGCGACGTCACATCTGCGACTGCCACTTACGACCTCTACTATTTTTACGAGAATCCTGGGAATGAATTGGAATGGAAGAATTATAGAAACACTACTTTCAACCTTTACAACAAGGATGGTTATCTGTATGCCAATAAAGCCAAAGTGACCCTGAACTTCACGGGCAGCATCAATCCTGCCACTTCATCAATGCCGCAAACACTTGACTTTACTGAAGGTGTCGAATTAGCTGGTTGGAACCTCGTGGGCAACCCGTTCACCTTCAACACCTACGTCAACATGTCATACTATAAGATGAATGACGACGGTTCGGCCATTGAACCAGAGGCCGTTTCTCAAACAACGACCATTGCGCCTTGCACGGGTATCATGGTCCAAGCTACCGCAACTGGCCAAAGCATCACTTTCAGCAAAGATGCTCCATCTTCGCAGAACGGCAACCAAGGCAACCTGAACATTGCCCTTGTCCAAGCCAATGTGCGTAACAACGCTGTCATGGACAAGGCCATCCTCAGCTTCAACGAGGGCAGCCAACTGTCGAAGTTCTACTTCGGCCAAAGCAAGGCCAACATCTACTTCCCGCAGTTCAACGAAGAGCTTGCCATCGTCCAATCCGAGGGCATGGGCGAAATGCCGCTTAGCTTCCGCGCCAACGAAAGCGGCACCTACACCCTGAGCTTCAATGCCGAGGAAGTCACGTTCAGCTACCTACACCTCATTGATAACATGACCGGCATGGATGTTGACCTGCTCCAGACCCCGAGCTACACCTTCGATGCCCGCACGACCGACTATTCGTCGCGCTTCCGCTTGGTGTTTGCCACCGGCAGCAACAACGACAGCGACAACTTCGCCTTCTTCAGCAACGGCACTTGGGTCATCAGCAACGATGGCGAAGCCACCCTGCAAGTGATCGACGTCACAGGCCGCGTACTGTGTAGCGAGACCGTCAACGGCAGCGTCAGCAAGGCCATCAACGCCTCCGCTGGTGTCTACATGCTCCGCCTCATCAACGGCAACGATGTGAGAACGCAGAAGATTGTGGTGAGATGATAGACTTTGGCTGTTGGCCCTTGGCTCGGCAACCACTAAGCCAACGGCCAACAGCCAATGGCTAATGGCCAACAATTAAACAATTAAACGATCAACAATTAAACAACCATAAAACGATGAAAAAACTTATA
>JAEEGL013684706.1_pt1 | contig 16427 bp, 14 predicted proteins | sample 9134231 | NCBI WGS metagenome assembly JAEEGL01 (sample SAMN16246548, study PRJNA631951) | gut metagenome | biome: gut microbiome; feature: rumen; material: fiber-attached | host: Bos | place: Iran: Karaj | collected 2018-10
ACATCGTTAATACCACCAGCGATATTGTCTTGAGTAGCTGTGCTGAAGTTAACGTTAATAAGTTTTGGAGATTTGTCTGGAGTCTTCTTACCTTTGATATCAATCATAAGGTTAGAATAGCCTACGAAGTTGCTAGCAAGACCAGTTCCCATTGGGTCTTTCCATAATTTTGAAAATTCTTCTACAGATTTGGTTTCTGTTTTAGTTATTCCCCAATAGGAGTCTCTCATTTTAATCTTTGTTACTTTACCGTTTTCATCAGTTTCGTAACCACAGACTACAACCCAATGTGCTGTGCCACTTTCTGTGCTGACAAGACACTGGACTGGAGTATTTGCGTTTAGTTTTTTAATCAAATCTTGAATGCTTGCATTGTTCTTTTCGTTAGCATCAAGACCGTTAAGATTCAAATATTCTACTAATGTTGATGGAGCAGTAAATATACCGCCTGGATTGGTTTCAGAGTAAATCTTATTGCCATCTTTATTGATTCCATAATATTGGAAAATCATAGCAGTTGAAAACTGACCGCAAAAGTTATTGCCCTGAATGTTTACGCTATAATTGTCGAACTGAGAAAGTGATTTACCGCCATCTCTATTGTCGGTACTTGTATCTGTAGTATTACCAGTTCCGTAAGCAAATGTATCAGTAACAGTTTCTTTTACTGATTCATAACCATTTTTAAGATTTTCTTTGGTTTCATCGCTAAGAGTTAGTCTTCTTTTGGCTTCTTCATACTTAGCCTTAGCTTGTTCAACCTGTCTTGCTAAGTCTCTTGTTGTTGCGCTGACGCCTTCTTTAAGTGCATTATTATAGCGATGGTAAGCGTCTTCGTAACGCATCTTCAATTCTACAATTTCTTGATTAATGTTGGTCGCATACAAAGTTTGACCTGAAGCGAAAAGTGTAGCAACAAGTGCGAAACCAGTTAGATACTTATTAATATTTCTCATTATAGACCTCCAGTTGGTCTTCTTATATTTACTCTTAAGACAATTATAAGAATAATACGTCCATTCGTCAATGTACCGAATTATTTTTTATTATTTATTATTTATTTGCCTGTAACAATCTTCTGATACATTTCGTAGCAGGCATCATATTCCTTTTTCATCTGAGCACGATATTCATTTGTTGCTTTGGGGTCAGACAAAGCTTTTGAATAATTTTCAAATGAAATAGTATAGGCTTCGAAAGCGGCATTGGCTTCAGAAGCATTATAAGAAACTTCTGAACTCATTACTGGAGCCTGGCTAGAAGCAACAGGAATTTCGTCGGAAATTGTCACTGTACCGTTACCGCCAAGACTTACACTATTGTTGTTATTGTTTTTGTTATTGTTGAGTTTTTGTGCCTGATTATCTATAGCTTCTTTGCTCTTGTCAAAGAAGGTTGTTCCTAGCCATTTACCAATTTTGGAACCTATATTTGAGCCCCATTTTTCGCCGATAGTTGCCATTTTTTCTGAAGTTCCACCAGTTGTTACTGCAGAAAGAGTGGCACCAGCAACTGTACCAATAACACTACCTATTACGTCTCCGACAACTTCACCTGTTGTGTTTCGAGCAACTTCCTGCTTGTTAACTGAAGCTATATCCTGGGCTGTTGATAAAAGAATACTTTTATCGGCACTTTGATCTTCTGTTCTGTCTATACCAGTAAGAGCCTTGTAGGTTTTATTGAAAAACTTTTCCCCGATTTTTTTACCAAGCCAGGTTCCTAGCTTTTTACCGTATTTTGAACCTAATGTAGCAAATGTAATTGTACCAATTATAGGAATGATTGTACCGCCACCAACACATGCGGTAACTGCAGCACCTATGATTCCGCCAATTGCACTTCCGAAAATATCACCAATAACTGTGCCTGTTGTATCACAGGCTAAAGATGTTCTATCAAGACTTTTTACTACTTTGAAAACAGAAGAAACAGTCAGCTTACCACCATTATCGAGCTTTTCGTTTATTAGCCCTTTTACAATCGGCTTGCCAACTACGCTACAAATTCCAGCCCCTATTTTGTTCCCAACATAAGCACCAAGTGTAGCACCTACAGGACCGCCAACCGCGGTACCAACTGCTATGCCAAGAGCTGCTGTAGCTAATTTTAAAGGTTTGGCCAATATGTTAGTTGTAATGGCATCTGTTGCTTTGTCTACCCAGAAGTCTCTACTGGTGTATTTTTCAACAGTATTACTGAAGAGTTCACTGGCCTTTGTTTTGATTTTTGAAAACAGTGATTCTGCATAGAGTTCTTGAGCTAAAGGAGCAAAAAACATGCTCAAAGAAAGAATGAGACTTATGAAGAATAATTGTCTTTTTGCAAAGGTCATATTGTGACTCCAAAATCTTATGTTAATTATTGAGACTTATTTTCTATATTATACAATATTTTTATGTACGGCGTAAGGGGTGATTTTATTCCTTAAGTAACAACGGCCAGGCTGGATTTTCCTTTAAAGCTTCTTTTTTATACTTTTCTGCCTTTTCTAATTTATTAAGTGATTTATAAAGAGCAAAAAGATTATAAGCTACAAACATTTTTGTATAGGAAGGCTTCATAGAATTATATGTTTCTTCCAGGGTTTCTGGCTTTTCAGATAATACAGCTTTAATACAGGCTATATCTGCAGTAAGCATTTCTATAACTATTTTTGTCGGGATAGAGAAGTTCTTGCCTTTTTCTATTTTTATTACAACTGTACTTTTTTCAGTATCAAAGCGGCTAATCAGATTCTGACCTGTAACTTCTATATCTTTAAGGTTCTTGGCTGCTATAGCTTCTTTAAAGAGTTTTATTGCAGAATTGGTTGTCTTGCTGTTTGCTGTATCTTTGGGGTCCCAGATATAATAAGAAGAATCTTTATGTGTGAATGTTGGTGTAAAAGCGACTTCAGAAGTTGCGTTCAACGCTATGTCGTCTCTTGCCAGTATTGGCATAGAGGTACCTATGAAAATAGGTGCCTTGATCTGATCTGCTTCTGCTTCCAAAACATCTCTCATTGTGGGGCTGTCAGAATACATATTCCTTATTAGAACTTTTAGACCAGCGATATCTGGTTTTGCTCTGACATCCATTTCCAACCAATTGTCTGTGTTGGATTTTATGTGTAATTTATGGGTAAAAACAACTTTTTCACCTTGTTTGATATTTTCTTTTTCGTATTTCGGAGTAATCTTATAGAAGTTATGCTGCAGAAAAGGTTGAGAATATGCTCTTTCAATAGGTATTTTATCTGCTTCTATTTCGACAGTCAGAGTAAGTATTCCTATTTTTGGATTCCAGTCCGTAATCTTTATAGTAGTGTTGTTCCATTTTGGAAATTTTATTCTGGGTACCATTGCAAAGGCTCCACTGGCTATAGAAATAAAGCATATTATGATAATTGCTAAAACGGCTAGGTTTTTGCGCATTTTTTGCTCCTGAAAAATTTAATTCTGTAAATTTTACTTTATAATAGAGTTTTCAGCAAGTGAAAAAGTTCTAAAAGTTGAGTGTACATTAAAGTACAATTAGAATTATGAAAATATTGAAAAATAGTTGCTTTGATACTAGACGTTTTTGTTAAAAGTATTTATAATTAGGTAGTTAATATAAGTTTATAAGCAGGTACAATTATGAGCAAAAATCGTTTATGCAAATCCTTATTGTTATTGTTTGCGATGGTTGTTTTGTGCTGCATGCCATCCTTTGCAGGCAAACTCAACCTCAGATACGAAAAGGCTATTACAGACAAATACGGTAATGAAATCGGTTACGAAACCTTTACCATTAATAGTCTGAATGACTTACCGATTGGCTCTCCGTGGCGTGATTATTTGAACACAAAACTACAGAGCGGTAAGACAATTTATGAATATGCTACCTCAATAAGCAATTCTCTTTCACAAAACTTTAATTTCACTATTAGTGACAGAGACAGCAACTCTTATTCTTGTAAGAATTCTGATGGTAGTTATGCCTTAAATATTTATAGCTATGTAAATGATTTTGCTAGCGATTCAAGTAAGACTTTCCTTTTCTTGCATGAATTTGGTCATGTTGTAATGCTTAATTCTTATCCTAAGAGATACGACTTCACTAATCTTGATTATGGTACCGATAATCGTCACTATCTTGATGAAGTCCTTCCAAACCACAATACATCATGGGTTGAAGGTTGGGCAAACGCTTTTGCTGCTGCTAACAACAATGGTATGGTTTTCTCTTATGATTTAAAGAAAAAAGATACATTAGAATTTCTTAAGGGAAAATCATTCGATGAAATGTGCCGCAATGAACTTTTCGTAGCAAAAACTCTTTATGATTCTTTCAAAGATATCGAAGGCGGTCAGGCTGCTGCTTATGATGTTTTTGCTAGAACAGCTCCACATTATTCACTTTACGATTTTTGTCAGAAATATGTAAAATTGTATCCTCAAAATCAAGTTGCTCTTGCTAAGATTCTTGTTGATAACAGCTATGGTAGTGTAACACTTAGAGAATTACTTGCTTATATTAATGGTGGTTCAAACACTGTTTCAAGAGAATTGTATAATTATCTGTCTAGTTCTGGTATGTTGAATGGTACTGCTTCTAACAATTATGCTTCAAATACCAATACTTCTTCTTCAAAACCTTCATTATGGTCTAGAATAACTAACTTCTTCAAGAAACTCTTTGGTAAGGGTGATAATACTGAAGTTGCAAATTCTCCAAGCGGTGCAACTGGTTCTTCTGTAACCTTCGGTGATGAAGCTATTTATAATCATTACACAGATGGAACAATCGCAATTTCTAGTTCTGTTGCCGCTCCTGTATCTGCTCCAAGCGTTAATCCTGTTGCTCCTATGTATAACGATGGAGTTACTCTTGAAAATGCTATTGAAACAGCACAGATTGAATATAACAGATACTATGAAGAATATAATCAGTTAGTATCTTCTCCAAATCCAGATAGACAGAAATTAATCGAAGTAAGTGCCAAGATGAACGAAGCTAAGAATAAATTAGATAAGCTCAAAGGCAATAAATAAGTAACTTTCGAAAAGCTCCAAAATACTATGTGTTTTGGAGCTTTTTTTTTAATAATTAAGGTAAACATTATGAATAAATCAGGCGGTTTTAAAAAAAAGTTAAAAATTTTCTTTATAGGAATCTTGATATTAGTAGTTTTATTTTTTACATTAGTGGTTGTGACTTACTTTATCCCCTCTATGGAAACCTCTCACAAACCTAGCTTTTCACAATTTTTAATTAATTCTATTCATATGTTTATAAGACCTTCAGAAGCAATGTGGTATAGAGCTTCCTTTTATACCGATGATTCTAAAAAGAACTATTGGGACCAATATAATTATAAAAGTATTTTCTGGATAAAAATGTCTGCTTGGTTTGGTGGTTATCATTCTATGGCTGAACTTGGCGGGTATTATTTCTTTAAGAAGAAAGATATAAAATCAGCAATTTATTGGATGGAAAAAGCTGCTGCTGATAAATCTGAAGATTCATATTATTCTTATAAGCCAAAGCTTGCTCTTTTATATTGCCAAGAAGGCAAATTTAAAAATGAAGAAAAAGCATTGGCTATTTACAAAGAGTCGGCAGATTATGGTGTTGCAAGCTCAGCAGAAATGTATTTGAAATTATTAAAAGTGCTTCATCCTGATGAATACGAAAAAATTTCGGAGAAGAATTGATAATTAAGCTTGAAGAAAGAAGCCAGAAGCTTGAAGATTCTTTCTTCAAGCTTCTGGCTTTCTGGCTTCTATCTAATTAAATCAGAAACCTGAGAAATCCATTTCAGCATCAATTGTTTTTATAGCTTCTTTTTTGGCTTCTTCAAATAATTTATTTATTTTGTCGTAATCTATAGCGCCGTTCATTTTTTTGTAAAGCTTTTCAGATTCTTTGTCGCCTTGTTCGCCTGCTTTTTTTAGAAGCTCTAATCCTTTATCATCTTCTTCTTTTGAAATATAATAGAGACCTAATAAATAGTTTGATTTTGAATATCCTAATTCACCAGCTTTGGTTAACAGTGGAATACCTTTTTTTTCATCATTTTTATAAAATGTTCTTATTCCTCCAAGACGTCCCATAGCTTCTTTATCGCCTAGATTTGCTGCTTTGGCTAATAAATATTCGCCATATGTTTCAAGGTCTTTATCTGTGTCACGAAATTTGTATGAGAATTCGCCTATCAATTTTAAAGAAGAAGCGTCTTTGGTCAATGTCTTTGTGCATACGGTTAAAAATCCGAGAGGCCCCATTTTTTTCTTCTTTACAAGTGGGTTAGATAGATATATGGCCATAATAGTTCCCAATATGAGAAGAATTATTACGCAAACAGTTATATAGAATTTTTTCATATAATCATTTCCTTTTTATATTTACTTATTTAATTATATATAAAAAAATCCCAGATTTAACAATCTGGGATTTTTTTGATTCTTTTATTGTTCTTCTTCAGCAGGTTTAGAATTTGGATTTGCAGTTATTTTCTTTAAAGTTGGGAATGCAATTATATCACGTATTGAGGCTGAATCTGTTAATAGCATTACAACACGGTCAATGCCGATTCCAAGACCACCTGCAGGAGGCATACCATAACGAAGTGCATTAACGTAATCAGAATCCATTTCGTGAGCTTCGTCATCACCAGCTTTGCGCTGTTCTATCTGAGCTTCAAAGCGTGCTAACTGATCTTCTGAATCGTTAAGTTCAGAGAAAGCATTAGCGAATTCTTTGCCGTTAATGAAGAGTTCAAAGCGGTCACAAGTATCTGGTTTTTCACGATTTGCTTTTGCTAATGGAGAGATTTCCTTTGGATATTCAATTACGAATGTTGGTTCAATAAGAGTTGATTCAATCTTTTCATCAAAGATTTTACCCATAATCTTAACTGCAGTATCTTTTTCTTCGATTTCAACATTGAGCTTTTTGGCAAGTTCTACCATTTGTTCTCTGGAAGAAGAGTAGGTGAGTTCCTGGCAGCCGGTAACGTCTCTGACTAGCTGAAGCATGCTGGCACGCTTCCATGGGCGTGAAAGGTTGATTGTTTTTCCCTGATAAGGAACCTGAAGATCTTTATAGAACATTTCAGCAGTGTTACAAATTACGTCTTCAGCAAGTTCCAAAACTGTTTCCATATTACCATATGCCTGGTAACATTCCATCATTGTGAATTCTGGATTATGAGTAGTATCTATTCCTTCGTTTCTGAAACTTCTGTTAAGTTCAAATACTTTTTCAAAACCACCAACAAGAAGGCGTTTTAAATAAAGTTCAGGAGCAATTCTAAGATACATTTCCTGGTCAAGAGTGTTGTGGTGGGTTACGAATGGTCTAGCTGCGGCTCCGCCTGCAACTGGATGCAACATAGGAGTTTCAACTTCCAAGAAACCTTTTGACCACATGAAATCTCTGATGTTTTTGATTATTCTGCTGCGTTTGATAAGAGTTTCGCGAACTTCAGGATTTGCAATCAAGTCAACATAGCGTTGTCTGTAACGCATTTCAACATCTGTAAGACCATGGAATTTTTCTGGTAATGGGTTGATTGACTTTGACAAAAGAGTAACAGTTTTAACTCTGATTGATATTTCACCTGTTTTGGTTCTGAAGCATCCGCCTTCAACACCGATTATATCGCCTGCATATATTTTCTTTTTTAATATTGCATAGTTATCTTCACCAAGAACATCTTTGCGGATATAAAGCTGAATTCTGCCAACCATATCCATTATATTCATAAATATAGTTTTGCCTTGGTCACGCTTTCCAATAATACGACCAGCAACTTTTACATCTGGGGTTGTAAAATGTTCTTTTTCTTCTTCAGAAACATTCTTAGCTTGTTCTTCATAATAAGCTTTTGCTTCTATAGTAGAATGGGTTCTATCGAAACGCTGTCCATATGGGTCTATGCCATCTTTTCGTAATTCTTCTATAACCTGTAATCTCTGCTCTTGAGTAGAATTAAGCTTTAATTCATCCATTTAAAAATCCCTTCAGTTCTATTTAAATTAGTAGTAAAAGGGGGCAAAACTCTGATCTGAGCTTCGCCCCCTTACAAAATCAAGTCTGTCGCTATTAAGATATAGCTTTAACATCGATTGCCAGAGGGCCTTTTTCTCCCTGAGAAAGAGTGAATTCAACTTCCTGGCCTTCGCGTAGAGTTCTGTAACCATCTCCAGTTATTTGTTTGTAATGAACGAAAATATCTTTTCCATCTGGACTTTCGATGAAACCATAACCCTTAACATTGTCAAACCATTTAACACGACTTTGCATTTGTAGATCTCCTAGAACATTTAATGCTGTGACTTTTACAGTGTTTTTTATTGCAAATTTTGCAACAGTTACTATTAACACAAACTCGCTAAAGTTGCAAGCTTTATTCTTTCGCAAGCCTTTCAAACTGGCTAGCTATTACATGAGTCCAAGCAATACTTATAGCATCTGCTTCATTGTCATCTTTTACTTCAATATTGAATTCATTTTTTATCCAGTTTATGATATCTTCTTTGCTAGCGTTCCCATAACCAGTAATAGTTTGTTTTACTTTACGCGGAGGGTAGAAAAAAACTGGAAGATTATGTTCGGCAGCACATAGACGAGCTACTCCACGCAATTCACCAAGAGAAATAGGGGTTCTTCTAGATGTCTTTGCTGGTAGGAAAACGTCTTCGATAGCTATTTCATCTGGAGAAAAGTTGTCTATTATCTTGTTTAAAAGCTTATGTAAATGAATTAGTCGGCTTTCACTATCGGCTTTGCTTAATTTAACAGTGCTACTGAATAATAATTGCTTCGTTGCACCGTTCATTACACATAACCCAGTTTTTTCTGCAAGGTCTAAGCCGACTACGACGCTTTTATTTGCCCTTTTATTCATGCTAGTCTTCTTTCTACTTTTGTTTTTCTTCTTCTTCTTTCTTTTCTAATTCTTTTATTTTTTTAAGGTGCTCTGGATCAGGAAATATAATAACAGATAAACCACCACATATACCGGCTGTTATACCTCCCCAAAGGGTTGAATCTAATCCTTTGTATTGGACTACTAACATTATAGGAAACATGACAACGAATATAAAGATTGCTCTTTTAATTGCAAATGGTTTAAGCATAGTCTTACTCTTTTCTAAATGTTTTCTAATCTGTTATTTTATCATTAAAAATAATCAAAACCAATTATAATACAAAAATTCTTTGATTTTTACATGTATTAATCTGCTAAAAACAATAAACCAGGAAAATTAATTCCTGGTTTATACTGGATTCATTTAATTATTCTCTTGAGTCGCGTCTAGGTCTTCTTCGATAATTATTGTTGTTAGAATTCCTTTGAGAATAGAACTTTTTCTGGTCGCGATAACCGTTATTGTTCCTATTATTGCGATTGTTGTTTCTGTTGCGGTTTATGTTATTGGAATTACCGTTTCTGTTTTCTGATCTGTTATTGTCATTGTTTTGCTGATGACGATGGAAGTTTTGTCGGCGGTTATCTCTATTGTTCATGTTTGAATGATTAGAAGGATGATAACCCTGCATTACCATTGTTTTGGTCGGAGCTTCTTCGTAAATAGAATCATCTATTTCTTCGGTTGTTTCGTGAGAATTATATCTGTTTTCGATATTTTCTTCGTTTTCTTCTTCTTCGTTTTCTTTTTCTTTATCTTCATGACGGGCCAAAGCAAGACTAAGTTTTATCACATCGGGGTCTTCTTCGTCGATTCCACCATAGTTTTCGAAATGTCTGTGACGAGATTCGTCAACATCAGCATAACGAGAGCGCTTGCGTTCTTTTATCTGATCTCTTTCTATAGGAAGTGGCCTAAGTTCGTTTTCGTTAGTTTCTTCAACTTCGTCAGATTCTTCAGAATCACTTGCTTCTTCTGTTTTGCTAATAGATTTTTTGGAAGTTGGTGTAGTAAAAGCATAGGGATCGTCTAGAATGCGTTTTACTTCATCGTTGTCCATTTCGGTGTGAAGCAGTTTTTCTCTGTCTTTGCGTTCTGCTATAGCTTCTTCTGAAAGGAAATCGCCATTTTCGCTAAGCATAGGCATATCGATGTTGTCTTGCTGATGATGTTTTTTAGGCATGAATTCATCATCATATTTCATTTTTGCTGCCTGGCGTTCAAGCTTGGCTTGTTTTTGTAAAGCCATTCTTTCTTGTCTGCTGAGCTTGGTAATAGATTCTTCTTGATTCCCTTCAGGACGTTCTTCACGAATCTTTGGCTGATTGCGGTTTTCTTTTAAATTACTATGCTGCCTTAAAGCTTCTTTTCTTGTTTCTGCCATGTTTCTAGCATCTTGAACGAAAGCTTGTGGCAGATAAGCATTAAGATTAAATTCGGCGCTAGGCAGATTCAGAATCTTAGAAAGCTGGTCTCTGAGAGCATAAATGTCATCTGCTTCCCATTCTATCTGGGGAACAAGATGTTTGAGCTTCTTAGAAGCGTTATCTGTTCTTAAGGTTTCATAATTACCGCACATTACACCTTGGAATATTTTCAATTCATCAAGTATTTCAAGTGGATAATTAATTTCTTTTTCGCCTTCAAAACCACATCTGGCTAAGAGTTGTTCAAGAGTAGTGTAAACAGACATTCTGGCTTTCAGACCATCGCTGCTGCTTCTGAATTCTTTTAAAAAGAGTGATTTGAGATATTCAAAAGGTGGCATTTGGCTGAAACAGCCTAAAAACTTAGTCAGGGTTTTCTTATGTCTTTCGGCATTCTTTTTGATTTCGTCAGCTAAGGCATTTTCACGAGAGAATATTGAATTAATAATATTTTCTGGGTTTTCAATATAACTTTCTATGGTTCTATATTTCTTGCTGAGTATTTCACCTGTTTTGCTCTGGTAAATACTAGAAAGAATTATAAGAAAGAAATGGACGTTCGGATCCATTATTTCTCTTTCTATCCAATGCCACAAACCTCTACGTATATATTTGTTATTTCTTTTATATGACGTAGAAAGACTTTCATGAACAATAGCTTCTTTTAAAGCATAAAGCAAATCATCTGAAAGACTTGAAAAACCAAGATTCTTAGATTTTTGTTCATCGCTTTTCTTAGAGTTCTTATCTTGCTTTTGATAAGCATTATCAGAATTATCTGAGATATTTTCTGAAATACCTTTAGAATTTGAGTTTTCTGTTTTTTCTGCTTTATCTTTGGCAGAATTATCATTATTCTTAGCAGAACTCTTTGTTGTTTTTAAAATGTTTTCAATTTGTATTTCAATAATTGGGCATCTTATTTTCAAAGATTGAATACTTAAGGTTTCTGTGCCTTTTCTAACAAGAATTATAGCTTTTTTTATTCTTGTAGCAGGGACTTCGTGAGTCTTTTGGAAAACCTTAGCCTGGGTCGGAAGCAGGTATTTCTGACCAACTCCTAAATGAGGAACAGATACATCTACAAGTATGTATTTTTCTTTTTTCCCTTCAGAGGTTGAAAAAACCATGTCGATAGTTCCAGCATCTTCTTCAAGCTGAACATCGGTATCTGTTAATTCCCAATCACCAGGACCTACTCTTTGACGTAAAAATTCAATGATTTTACCTTTGTTATGTTTGATTCCTTCTTTAATTTTGGAAAATTCACGCTCGGTATCTACCATAACAGTTGATTTGGTATTTTTGCTGGCTCTTTTGCCTGATACTGTTGTCACAAATAAACTCCATTTTTAAAATTAGTTGATTCTGAAAAATAAATCTTCTAATTTGGTTGAATAATACAGTTTTTACTACTGCAACCAGATTTATTAAATATTGAAAAACAATAATAAACCTGATGAAAGAACTATAAATACTTAATTTCACGTGGCTTTAAAATGCCACTTATTTTCCTATATAACATTATCAAGCTCTTTTTGCAACTTTTTTAGCTATTTATTATATGTAGACTGTTGGTTGGCTTAAAATTACTAACCTTTTTCAATATTTATGCTTGTTGATAATTAAACAGAGGTTTGGTATACTATAAAACATGTTTAACGCTATAGAAGGTAATCAAAATGGTTAAGCCGCTTTATCCTTTAAGTGACATCTCACCTGATAAAAGAAAAAAATTAAAAGATGCAGAAAAAGCTAGAAAAGAATACATTTTACAGCTTTTGAAGAATCCTTATTTGATATCTGTGGTTTGTGTTATTTTGGTTCTTGTTATAGTTGTTATAATTCATAGCAATAGGGCAAGCAATACATTAAATGCTTCTGCAAGCCTTTCAAAAGATAATGATAGTGGCTTTTCTTCTTTCCTGAAACCATCTAAATATTTCAGCAGTTCAAAAACAAAAGATATCGGAGCTGCTCAAAAAGAACAGCTTAAACAGATGGGCATAGATGAAAAAGTTGAATCTATGGGCATTAAAGTTGAAGCCAAAAACCTTCGTGAAGAAAGAAAAGTCTTGGCAATGCGTAAATACGAAGCTTCCAGACAGACTGCCGAACGAAGACTAAAAGAAAAAGAAGAAAATCGTCAGAAATTAAATTCTGCGACTTCTTTACAATTAAGAGATGCTGTTATGGCTGCTGAAGATTCAAATACTCTCGGTATTATGAAATTAGAAGGTTTGCTTCAGGAAAAACTTTTGTCTCGCGGTGGTGATAGCCGAGATTTAGATGTTTATATTTATGCTTATGAACGTCTGGCTAAAGCTTATGAAAATAGAAATATGGAAGAAAAAGCTAAAGAAGCATATATAAATGCTTTTAAATTAATGAAATATCAGGCCCCTGAATCTCAGGGACCTGATTGGGATAATGCTATTAGTAATGTTGAACAGCTTAACGCTAGACCTACCCGTTAATTTCTCTGCAGTAAAGAATGCAGTTGTCATTAAATGGAACGCTGGTAGTTAATAAGGGTGCTAATTCAGAAGCTGGTCTCATTATTACGAAGCGTCTGATTTCTTTAGGAGCAAGATCTAGTTCGTCATGAGTAAGGCTTTCTACGAACTTATTTGTTGAAAGTCTTCCATCAGTGAAGCTAGGGAAGATTCTAATATGAGGAATGGTCTTATCTGTAGTGTTAACGATATAACCGCCAATGTAAATATTGGTTCGGTCTATTTTAACACCAGTTTTCTTTACAACGACATTTTCTGCTTTAACTTCATGAAGTGGTGTAAATTGGTTGTCGCCAACTCTCTTGAATGCATAGGCCTTAGATGGGGAAAAGACTTCCGTAGTTTTCCTGGCAGCCTGAGCGAAATGACTGTTGAAGGAAAGTGCCATCAGCGATGCAAGCATAAGACCGAAATGTTTTTTGTTTACTTTCATTGTTTGACCTCGTCGAAATCTTCTTTTACAGATGTATCGGCAGCTTGAGCAAAGGAGTTTATAATTTTGAAAAAAATGATGATAAAACTTAATAAAAAGCCTAGTGGTGCTACTTTAATTGAAATATTAATTGCTATTTGTCTTGCTTCTCTTGTTATGCTGCCAATGATTTTGATTTTTGGAGTTACAGAAAAAGTAACTTACAAGAGTATAAATGAAGTAGTTGCATGTAACTTGGCATTGCAGAAGGTTGAAGAGCTTAAGAGCAGACCTTTTGAAGAATTAAGGCAGATTATAGAACAAGCTTCTGATGACCCTGAAGAAGGTCCTTTTAAAGAAGTTGTTCTTCCATTGGAACTTAACGGGGTTTGGAATACTCCTGGTGTAGAATATGCAAGAGAACCACGTATTTCTTTCTACCCCTTTGTAGACCCAGATCCCACTAAGGCTGATTTTGAACTTCAGAAAAGAAGAATTCGAATAAGAGTAATTGTTAAGTTTATAGAAAGAGTTCCTGGTATGAAAGAAACTCATAAAAATTTTGAACTCTCTACTATTGTTGCTGATGAAACTCTTGGAAGTGGTTTGAACGCTTCCTTCTCAGTAGGTATAAAATGAGAAAGGAAGACAAGATGATGAGCAAAAAAATGAATAAAAAAGCTGTAACACTTGTAGAAGTAATGATTGCAATGCTTCTTTTTGCAATAGTTCTTGCTGTAGGTTATGCAATGCTTAATAGAACCTTTGTCAGCCTTGAACGTCAGAAACAGTCTCTTGATACTTTGCATGAAGCTAGAGATTTCCTCATGATTGTCGAACGTGATTTGCGTGAGATGATAAGTGTTGAAGAACTAGATACCGTGTTTAAAGGTGATTTGTTTGATGAACAGAATGCTTTGATGTATAAGCTGGTTATCATTGTTCCTTCAAGAGATGGCAATAGCACACAAAAGGTAACATATACCTATGAAGGTCCTGAACTTCATGCTGAACTTCCAAATACTACAAAAGTTCTTTATAGACAGGTAGATGGTGGGGTTAAAAAAGCTCTTATAACCAAGCAGATGAACTATTTGAAGATTTGGGGAACTGATGGAACAATCTTCCGCAATAGAGAAGCCGATGAATCCTTAGATCATTATCAAAAGTATCTGGGACCTCATTATTATCATCCTTCAAATTCCTTTGAAGGTGGTTTAAGAAGTTTGGAAAAGATTAAAGGAGTCGAAGTTCAGCTTTGTATGCATGAATTATTAGATTCTGATAAGAAGCCTATAAAGGATAGAACTTTCGTAACTCGTATTTATTCAAGAGTTCTTAATTCAAAATATGAATGACTTTAGTTAGGGGTTAGAGATTAGGGCTTAGGGGTTAGGGAATATTTTTCCCTCCTCCCTCCTCCCTCCTCCCTTCTCCCTTATAATAAGGAGATATTCGTGAAAACTTCAGAAATTCGTTCAAAGTTTTTGGATTTCTTCGGACGACATGACCATGTTGTAAAAAAATCCTTTTCCCTTATTCCTCAAGATGACCCAACACTTCTTTTCACAAGTGCAGGTATGGCACCTTTCAAACCCTATTTCTTGGGCTTGAAGAAAGACATTAAACGTGCTTCCACTTGTCAGAAGTGTTTTAGAACCACTGATATAGAAAATGTTGGTTATACAGCCCGCCACCATACTTTCTTTGAAATGCTTGGTAATTTCAGTTTTGGCGATTATTTCAAAAAAGAAGCTATAGCCATGGCTTGGGAATTTATCACCAAAGAACTGAATATGCCCAAAGATAGAATTTATATTACCTATCACAACAGCGATTTGGAAACCCGAGACATTTGGAACAAAGAAATGGGCGTTCCTTTAGATCATCTTAAAATGTTGGGTGATAAAGATAATTTCTGGACAATAGGAATCGGTCCTTCAGGCCCATGTTCTGAAATATATATTGACCAAGGTCCCAGCGTTGGCTGTGGTAAACCTGACTGTGCTCCTGGTTGTGACTGTGCTAGATTCTTAGAATTTTGGAATCTTGTTTTCACTCAGTATGACAGACATGAAGACGGTTCTTTGACTCCTCTCGAAAGAAAGAACATCGATACAGGTATGGGCTTAGAAAGACTTGCAGCTATTATGCAAGGCAAGCTCGACAACTATGAAAACGACTTGTTCCAGGGTATAGTTAAAGAAGTCGAAGATTTGACTGGTCATCATTTCAACGATGATACCAAAACCAGAACAGCATTAAAAGTTGTTTCAGATCATATCAGAGCTTTATCATTTGCTATTGCTGACGGTGCTTTGCCAGGCAATGAAGGTAGAGGCTATGTTTTAAGAAAAATCTTACGCAGAGCTTCAAGATTTGGTTATAGCTACTTAGGTCAGGATAAACCTTTCCTCAATAAGATTGTTCCAACAGTAGCTAAAATAATGGATCACTATCCAGAAGTAAAAGAAAATCAGGAACACATCATTCGCATTATTTCCAGTGAAGAAGAACGCTTCTTGCAGACTCTCAAGACTGGTAGCGATATGCTTAGCGAATACATCGAAAGCTTGAAACACGACAAGAAGACTGTGCTTTCTGGCGAAAAAGCTTTCCTGCTTCATGATACATACGGTTTCCCATTAGATTTAACTAAAGAAATCTGTATGGAAAACAGCATGACTGTTGATGAAAAGGCTTTCAACGTTGAACTCGAAAAACAGAGAGAACGCGGCAGGGCAAATGTTGTTTCTGCTTACGTAAATTTTGCAGCTATTAACCCGGCTGATTACCCAGAAACCAAGTTTACAGGCTACGAAACCATGGCTGATAAGGCTAAGGTTTTAGATATAGTTGAAAACGAAGGTAAGACTCTTGTTATCACTGATGTAACTCCATTCTATGGCGAATCAGGTGGTCAGGTCGGCGATAAAGGCGTTATCAAATGTGGCGAAGCTGAATTTGTAGTCAATAATACAGAAAAGACTGAAGGTGTATTCATGCACTTCGGTTCTTTCAAGACCGACAAACGTTTTGCTAAGGGTGATCAAGTTGAAATGCTTGTTGACGTTAAGACAAGAAAAGCAACAATGCGCAACCACACTGCAACTCACCTTTTGCAGAAAGCTTTGCAGGAAATAGTTGGAAGTCATGTTAAACAGGCTGG
>JAEEGL013961243.1_pt1 | contig 16427 bp, 9 predicted proteins | sample 9134231 | NCBI WGS metagenome assembly JAEEGL01 (sample SAMN16246548, study PRJNA631951) | gut metagenome | biome: gut microbiome; feature: rumen; material: fiber-attached | host: Bos | place: Iran: Karaj | collected 2018-10
CAATCTGTCCGATCCCGGACTGACGGGCGATTCCATCACCGGTGGCTACATTATGGAGGTGAACCGTATTGATGACGAGGTGACCTATACTTCCAAGTATCATCCCGTGAGCAAAACGGGTGTCCGCTATATGAACCAGTATATCAATTTCCAGTACAAATCACCTGATTATGAAGACTTGACTCAGGATCAGGTGAGCTACATTACTGGTCGCATCGACCAGATGGAGCAGTCGTTGTGGAATTACAAGCCAAATAACTCCCCTGATTATGAACAATACCTTGACGTGACCAACTTCATTGACTACCAGTTGGCGATGGAACTGGGTCACAACGTGGATGCCTACCGCCTGAGCGGCAAATTTTTCAAGCGTCGCGACAGCGAGGACCCGCGCTTCAAGATGGTGGTATGGGATATGAATTTGGCCTATGGCAACTCCGACTATTACGAGGGTTGGCGCACCAACACCTGGATGTACCAGAACAACAACACGATGAATGCCGAGGGGGATCCTCAACTCATCCCGTTCTGGTGGTACAAGCTGAATACCAGCCCCGAATATACCGCTGCCTTGAAGACCCGATGGGCACAGTATCGTCGTGCCAACCTGCGTGATGACCGCATCATGGCCACGGTGGACTCACTGGCCACTGTCCTGACCTCACATGGTGCTGAGGCTCGCAACAGCCAGGCGTGGCCGCGTTGGGGGGAACATGTGTGGCCCAATTATTATGTTGCCGAAGATTTTCAAGATGAAGTGGGTTATCTCAAAGAGTGGCTCACCGAGCGCATCGCCTGGATGGACAGCCAGCTGGGATATGACCCAAGTGCCCCCGAGCGTGGTGACGTGGATGGCGATGGTCAGGTCAACATCAATGACGTGACAGTTCTCATCAATTACCTGCTCTCGGATAATGCCACGGGCATTTACCTTGATGCAGCCGATTGTGACCTGAACGGCGATGTCACCATCAGCGATGTGACCAAGCTTATCAACTTCTTGTTGCTAGGCAATTGGGAAGCATCGTAAAAGTGAAAAATATTGAATTCTGTGACATAAATACTTGTTTTTCGTTTTTTTAGAGTACTTTTGCGGCATATTCACAAAAGTATATGAATGAAATGATTAAACGACTATTTCTGTTGGCGTTGATGGTGGTATTGTCACTCGGCAATATCGCATTGGCACAGGATCCCGACAATTATCCGCCGGACGACAAGACAGTGGTGATTGATTCCACCAATCTGCCTATCGTGTGGATTGATGTGGACGGTGCCACGATTGACCGCGAAGAACGCATCTCGGCACGCATGAAAATCATTCATAACGGAAAGGGACAGCTTAACTATGGCGACACGGTGGCACATCCAGGTCAGCACATTGATTATGAGGGTTATATCGCCCTGCGCTATCGAGGCAACTCATCCTACAGCGTGAGTGATAAAAAGCCTTACTCTTTCCGCACCCTGAGTAAGCCCCTTGAGCAGGGATATGACAAGAAGAAAGTGCCGATTTTGGGCATGGGCAAGGATAACAACTGGGCTCTGCTGGCTCCATATTCCGACAAGAGCATGATCCGTGACCTGCTGGCCTTTGAAGTGGCTAGGCCTTGGATGGATTACACGCCTCAAGGCCGGCTGTGTGAAGTCTATCTCGACGGCATCTATTACGGTGTATACATCCTCTGCGAGGTGGTTTCCAAGGGCAAGTATCGCCTCAACCTGGATGATCCCGGCATGGAGGGCGATGAGTTGACGGGTGGTTACATTATGGAAGTGGGAATCGATGATGAGATGACCTATGTCTCCAAGTATCATCCCGTGGATGCCGATGGCGTCATCACCTATACCGACCGCATTATCCAGTTCCAGTACAAGTCGCCCGACTATGAGGACATGACCAGTGATCAGATCCGGTACATCAACGAGGCCATCGACAGGATGGAGGACGCGTTTGCCTCTCCTGACTTTAAGGATCCTGAGATAGGTTACCGCAAGTATGTTGACGTGCAGTCCTTCATGGACTATCAGATTGTCAACGAGCTTGGTCACAATGTGGATGCCTACAGGATGAGTGCCAAGTTCTATAAACAGCGCGACAGCATTGACCCGCGTTTTAAGATGGTGATTTGGGACTTTAACCTGGCCTTCGGTAATTGCCGTCACAACCAGGGCTCTGCTACTGGCAATTGGGTTTCACGCATGAATGCCAGTTTTTATCAAACTGGTGACCCGATGATTCCCTTCTGGTGGCAACGGTTTATTTCGGACAACGATTATGTGTTGCAGCGCAGGGCACGTTGGGCCCAGATGAGGCAAGCCAACCTGCGTGACGACCGCTTGTGGGCAACCATCGATTCACTGGCTAACGAGGTGACCTGCTGTGGTGCCGAGGCCCGCAATGCCCAGGCATGGCCACGCTGGGGTGTGTGGGTATGGCCCAATTATTATGTATCGACCAGTTATGACGACGAGATCCGTTACATCAAGGACTGGCTGGTCAAGCGCATAAAATGGCTGGATAGTATGTTCCGTTATACTCCGCCCGAACCTCCTCCCACCTACGAACAGGGAGATGTGGACGGTGACGGACAAGTGAGCATCGCCGATGTCAATGTCATTGTGGATATCCTCTTGGGGGGAGTCTATGACAAGGAAGTCCGTAAACGTGCCGACGTTGACAATGACCAAGAGGTCACCGTTTCGGACGTCACATATCTCATCCAGCTGTTATTGGATAAATAGCAGCAACATCGCTTTATCAAGGGCGTCCCACATTCTCCAAGAGATTTGTGGGACGCTTTTGATTCATGATGCACAAATGATGGAAATGAAGGGGATTGTATCAGATAAAGTGTTATCTTTGCCGTGATGAAACATCCCAAGTTCATAATCACCAGTGGCGGTCATCTGCGATTGGGCATGGTGACGTTACACCGCGACTTGCTCATGGCACATGAGCAATGCCTGGGTGGCGGCTTCTATGAGTATGACTACGCGAACAATCGTTTGCTGCTATCGGGCAAATCGTTTGACTATGGCCCTCCCCGCTGGAGCAAGGTGGATGTGCTCCTAGTGCCTGAAGCCTATAGTGGTGTACCAATCGTCTATTGTGACAGCAGGGGCGAGGAGTTGATGATAACCAACGTTTTCACTATCAAGTATTATTAGTCTGTTATGAAGAGGTTCTTGAATGATATTAGAGGCATCCTGCCCGAAGATAGGGTTTACACCGACGAGTTGAGGACACTGGCGTGGGGAACCGATGCGAGTTTCTATCGCATGACACCTCAGGTGGTGATCCGTGCCAAGGATGAAGCCGAGGTCTCACAGATTGTCAAGACCGCCAACAAGTATGGATTGCCCTTCACCTTCCGCGCAGCGGGCACGTCCTTGTCGGGTCAGAGCGTGAGTGACAGCATCCTCATCGTGGCAGGCAAGAACTGGGAAGATTTTTCGGTTGCAGCTGACTCCAACAGTATCACCCTGCAGCCCGGTATCGTTGGTGCGCGGGTGAACCAGATTCTGAAACCTCTGGGGCGCGTCTTCCCGCCTGATCCCGCCAGCATCGGCTCGGCTATGGTGGGCGGCATCGTTGCCAATAATGCCTCGGGCATGAACTGTGGCACACACGCCAACAGCGACCGCATGCTGCTGTCGGCACGTCTGGTTCTTCCCGATGGAACGGTACTCGACACGGGCGATGCTGTGAGTCGTGAGACATTCAAGAAATCCCATCCCGACTTCATCGCTCGCATCGAAGCCCTGCGTGACCGCATCCGTGCCAATGGGCCCCTGTCCGACCGCATCCGCAAGAAATACAGCATTAAGAACGTGACGGGTCTGAACCTGCGGCCCTTCATCGCCTATGATGACCCGTTTGACATCATCGCCCATTGTGTGGTGGGCAGCGAGGGTACCTTGGCGTTTATCAGCCGGGTGACGATGCGCACACTCCACGACTACCCTTGCAAGGCCAGCGCGATGCTCTATTTCTTCACGATGCGTGAGAGCTGCGAGGCTGTGGTCGCCCTTAAACAGTTGCATTCCAGCGAGGCGGACATCGCCATGAGCGAGGAGAATCTGATGGTCAAGAGTGCTGAAATGCTTGACTACTTGTCGCTGGCGTCGGTCGATGACCCCGTCTATCTGCAATATAAACGCGACGTGGATGCAGGCAAAATCCCAGGTGTGGCACCTGGCGACTATCACAACCTCACCGCCATCCTCACCGAGACCAAGGCCATGACGCCCGATGACCTGCAACACCGCATCGACACCATCACCGATTGCCTGTCACAATTCAAAACTTATATCCCCGTTGAGTTTACCACCGACCCTGCTGTCTATGGTAAGTACTGGGCGATTCGTTCGGGTATCTTTCCCAGCGTGGGCGGAGCGCGTCCCGTAGGCACGTCGTGCCTGATCGAGGATGTCGCCTTTGCCGTCGAGGACTTGCCCGAGGCGACCGTCAAACTGCAAAAACTGATTGCCGACCACGGCTATAAGGACGCTTGCATCTACGGTCATGCCTTTGAGGGCAATTACCATTTCATCATCAACCAACTCTTCAGCGATGAGAGCGAGGTGCAACGTTATGCCTCGATGATGCGTGACGTGGCACGGCTCGTGGTCGAGGAATATGACGGCTCGCTCAAGGCCGAGCACGGCACAGGCCGCAACATGGCGCCTTTTGTCAAGTATGAATGGGGCGAGGAAGCCTTTGCTGCCATGCGGGAGTTGAAGGAGATTTTTGACCCGCAATACTTGCTCAATCCAGGGGTCATCTTCAACGACGACCCCGAGTGCTTCATCAAGCACTTCAAGCCCCTGCCCGAACTCAAGATGAGGGGGCTCGAGAATAACCTTGCTCCCGAGGGTGACCGTTACGACAGTACCCGCGAGACTGTTGAAGGCGTCCTCAAGGCCAACAAGTGCATCGAGTGCGGCTTCTGTGAGGTAAACTGCTTGACTTGCGGCTTGACGCTCTCGTCGCGTCAACGCATCGTCATCCAGCGTGAAATCTCTCACCTGCGTGAGACTAGGCGCGACCCCGAACGCTTGGCAACCCTCGTCAAGCAATACCGCTATCAGGGTGACCAGACGTGCGCCGGGGACGGCTTGTGTTCAACCTCATGTCCCATGGGTATCAATGTCGCTGACCTGACCCACCTCGTGCGTCAGGAGAATTTGCCCGTCGGTAGCATGGGCTATAAGGCGGGCGACTTTGCCGCACGTCATTTCGCAGGAATCAAGCGTGGCTTGCGCCTCACATTGGATGTTGCCCGGCTGGGGCACAACGTCCTCGGCACCTCCGCCATGAATGGTGTGGCTGGTGTCATGCACAAAGCCGGACTGCCCCTGTGGACACCTGCCATGCCGGGGAGAGCAAGTCAGCCAAAAGCTGGCAGGGTAGGCGAGAGCAACCTCAAGGTCGTCTATTTCCCCTCGTGCATCAACCAGACGATGGGACTGTCCAAAGGCTCACCCGTTAAAAATACCCTGGTCAATGAGATGGTAGAACTGTGCCGCAAGGCGGGCTACGAGGTCATCTTCCCCGAAGGAATGGAAAAGATGTGCTGCGGCACCATCTGGGAATCCAAGGGCATGCTCGACATTGCCGACCAAAAAACCGCCGAACTTGACGAGGCGCTGTGGCAAGCCAGTGAGCAGGGCAAATATCCCATCGTGTGCGACCAGAGTCCTTGCCTGCACCGCATGAGGAAATGCATCACCCGCATGAAATTGTACGAACCGGTTGAATTCATTTGGGAATACCTGCGTGACCGCTTGGAGTTTACGCCCATTGACCGCCGCATCGCCTTGCATTTCACCTGCTCGACCCGTGAGATGGGGTTAGTAGATAAGATGACCAGTCTTGCACAGCTGTGTAGCACCAATGTCTTCATGCCTGAAGGCGTCGGCTGCTGCGGCTTTGCCGGCGACCGTGGCTGGACCCACCCCGAGGTCAACCGCTGGGCGTTGAGGAAACTGCGCCGTCAACTGGAGGACAACCGCATCGAGATGGGCTACAGCAACAGCCGCACCTGCGAGGTGGGCCTCGAGACCAACGGCGGCATCCCCTACCAGAGTATCGTCTATCTTGTCAACGAGGTGACCCGGCCAATAACCGAAAAGAAATGTAATTGAGAGATTATCACTAACTCTGCCCTTAAAAAGAGAGCAACTAATTGTATTGAATTCAATGGATTTGAGAGATCGGTTAGAGGACTTCAAGGATTGGCAACACCAATCATACGAGTTTTATATTACAAGCGATGAGGAGCATGAATGTCTTTGTTGCGGCTATCGTTACAAAGGCAATTTCTGTCCCTGTTGTTCCCAAAAAGCAGGAGTCGGTGATATTAGCTGGAATAGTGTCCGGAAGGGTGTGATGGAAATTTGGGGGTTGAGTAATCGTTCTCTCATTTATAGTTTATGGCAACTGATAGTGCGCCCCGGTCACTTCATCTCAGAATATCTCAGAGGCAAGTTTCAGGTGAGTTTCCCACCCGTGAAGATGCTGTTTTTAGTCGCAATCCTCTACACTCTTATCTATTACTGGCTTTTCCAGCATGTTCTGAACTTACACATAGAGACAAGTAGCGCTGTCACAATGTGGGAAGAAAAGAATGCCGGTTGGTCTAGGATAATACTCAGTTTGAGTTTCCTTTTCCCTACATGGGTTCTATTCCAAAATTCCCCGAAGTTCCCGCATCTCTCAATACCTAAAGCCTTCTTTATTACGATATTCATGTCCATATTGGAAATTATGATAGAATTGTTCGTTTATTCATTGGGATTATTATGCGGCGCTTCAGAGCCTGTGATTGCATCATCAGGAATGGTTCTTTTTGCTATATACTACTTTGTCGCTTATAAGCAGATATTTGGTTTTGGGGTGTGGGGAACACTTTGGCGTCATGCTATTATGATGGTATGTGGCATATTTTTGTGGGTATTATTCGATGAATTTATAGAATATGCTGTGGCCCCCGATCACCCATTCAGAATACAATAGATTTTTAGCTGGTCTTCCATCGTAGTTTTACTTCTCTTGCTCGGTTACATATTAACCAAATTATCAAGAAACTGGCCTGAGCTTAAAACAAGGCGGCTAAATCGCAGAAAGTAACATTCAACATCAAGCATTCATCGTCTTCTCAATGAACGATGAAAGCGCACTGACTTTTCGCCCAGATATTTGACGACTTACTTTTTCACGGTTTTTTGTGTAGTTTTTCTGTTTGCTCATGCGTCTAATGGGCAAAAGAGGATTAATTATAGTATCATTTAAAATTTAAACATTATGAAAGCTGCAATTAAATATCTGATTATCTTTCTGCTAATCAATATCTTCGTAGAACTTGTGACCCTTTTGTTGGGTTATCTGGTATGTGCCATCATCGGGCATCCATTTCCTGGTTTGGAGGAGATGTTGGGTCATCCCTGGTACACTGCTGTATCATTGTTATTGTGTGACCTGGCCGTGCTGTTAGTGTTCTGGATGAGGAAATATACCAACTTCAAATTCAACTTTGGCTATACCTACGGTGAGAATTTCTCGGCCAAAAAGCTCTACCTGTGGGCTGCAGTGGCTGCCGTCGGTTTGCTGATATTTGACCTCATGGCAGGATTTTATCTCCCCATTCCCGAAGATCCCGAGATCATGGAAACGATCGGGCAGATGATGACGAACCCCATCGGTCTTCTTTCTATTTGCCTGGTTGGGCCGCTGGCCGAGGAGGTTATCCTTCGTGGTGCCGTTGAGCGCAGGTTGCTGCAGAAACACTGGAATCCGTGGTTTGCTATCGTGATTTCGGCGCTGTTGTTCGCTGTCATTCATCTCAATTGGGCCCAAGGCTTTACCGCTACCGTCATCGGCATCTTCATGGGATGGGTTTATTACCGCACGCGCAGCATCTGGCCCACAGTTATCATCCATGTAGTGAACAACACGGCAGCCTGCCTCGTCGCTTTATCTGCGCCCGATGCCATGTATGATGAAAACTTCACGTTGCCGTTGACGATAGGCATTCCCTTGACAGTGGTGAGCATCATCATCCTCGCCCTTGCTGCAAAGAAAATCGGCTGGCTGACCAAGGACCGCACCCCTATACCGGCTCCTGTCACCGAAGTCCTGCCGCCGCCCCTGCCTGTTGAGGCGATGGAAAACGTCCAACCGGTTCCCGACATCAATAACGAGACTCCGACTGAAGAATGATGCTATAGAGTCAACAAACAGTACTAAGATAACGTGAGTTCGATGAGAATAAGTTGCTGATACTCAACACCTCCCCTAAGATAGGGGAGGTGCCCGTTAGGGCGGAGGAGTATGATTTGCCCTCGAATCACTTCTTCTTGGGAGATCAACGCCCCCTGACCCCCTCTATTCTTAGAGGGGGAGTTGCTAATGCGCTGATTGATAATCAATAATACCATTAAACTCATGTTAAGATAAAAGTGGAATCCGTCTCCATCACGATGAAGGCGGATTCCTATTTGTCTAATCAGATGTTGATGTCAAATGTCTTACCGGATGACGGCGATTTTGGTCACTACGGCCTCGCCGCTGCCGTTGGCTTGAGAGCAGAGTACCATATAGACACCCGTCTTGACGTACTCGCCATACTGGTCGCAGCAGTCCCAAGTCGCCATACCGCCCGTTGATTTCATCTGGCGGATGACCACACCGCTGGCGTCGGCAATCTTGATGAGTGAGTTGTCCATCATGCCGGTGATGGTCACGTTGCCGCTGTATTCAGGTCGAACAGGGTTGGGATAGGCGTAGATGTTGTTATAGTTGGGCTCAGCAGGACTGGAATCGCTGAAGTATTCATACAAGCCCTCGGGTGTGGTGACGAACACCGAGTTGCTGTTCGGGTTGCAGCACACCTTATAGACCGTATTGGATGCCAATGGACTGTTGGTGCTATTGAACTTGTTGATGATCTTGGTGCCGTCGGCACTGACGAGGAACAAACCGGAATTGTTGGTGGCAATCCACTTGCGGTTAGCGCCATCGACAGCGATGCCGTTGACCTGGATACCGTCAAGCAGGTAGTCGGCCATGCCGGTGCCGTCATTGCGAGGCACCTTGATGTGATTCACCCTGAAGTCACTTGAGAAGGCACCTGCCGGGTTGAATGAGACAATACCCTCTGAAGTACCCATCCACACTGTGCCGTTCAGGTCCTCGGCAAAGCACAAGATATTTGTCCAGCTGAAGTACTGGCCGTCCTGGTCCAGCAGCCTGGTGAACGATACCTGCTGCGGGTTGACGGGAAGCTCTCCACCACAGTTCCAGAAGAAGATAGGCCTCTGGAAGTCACCATCGGTAAATATCTTGATATCATAGTTGCTGTAACGGGTCGAGAGGAAACTGCAACGCTGGGTGTACTCTGAATTGATGCCTTCAATAACGGGTGTGATCCAGTCATTGACAGTCACCTGGTTGAGTTTAGCCTTGGCGGCAGGAAGCACCATGACAGGATGGTCTTTATTCTCAAAGGGCTGTACTGCCCACACATTGCCGTAGCGGTCAATACTGGTGACGGGGTGCATTGCACCTGAACGTTTTACCAGAGGGCTGTTCTCGGAATTATAGGTCAGGACAATCTCGTTGTTGACCACCTTGTGGAGACCATTGGTCCATGCTCCGATAAAGTAGGTGTTGTCATCGTCAGGCAAGAACTCAATCCAGTAGGTTCCGTATTTAGGTGCTCCCGCGGGAGTGACATCATTCCACATGATGCCGTCATAGGTGTTCACGCGGCATGCCGACATGGTGGTGAAGAATCCGTTGGCAGTAGGATTGGAGACGTACAGCATATCCTTCCCCTTGTTGTAAGTCATCCAGAAGGGGTTGCTGAAAGACAACGCGTTGGGCAGGTAGTAGTCCTCTTGACCCAAGTGATGCAAGCCTTTGGGTCCAGCGGCCCACATATCGCCGTTACCATCGGGGTGTGAACTGCACTTCTCGTCGGGAGTCTCAAATTCTTCGACAATCTCACCTACATCGTTGGTCTTGTAGCACATGCCTTGCAGGGGCACGTTCAACAGGAAACCCTCGTCAGTGGTCTTCTGGACATAGACGGTCTTGCTTTCAACGATTGTGTGTGAATTGAATTTGACATTATTCTCATCTTCGGGGGTCATTGAGGCCAGGAACGTCCAGCCTGTCATGCAGAAGAATGCTTTGTCATTGATGGGCCAGATGCGGCAGTTGCTGCGGAAATCGGTGGCAGTGAAAGCCGACAGCTGATCGTAGTACTTGTCGGCGTCGCCATAGTAGAATGTGTTGGCTGTCGAGAGTAACAGTTTGTTGCCCACCTTGGCCACCGACACGATGGGTTCGCCATATATGTGGGACTCCTTGACGACAAACTTGTGGTCATCGATAACCACGTAGCCAAAGTCGGCTGCCACATAAATGACGCCATCGGCAAAGGTCACGTCGTTGATGTTCTTGCTGGATGTCATTACGGCATCCTTGATTTCGGGCATATTGACCACAGAACCGTTAGACTTGATGATGTCGATGTCGGCATTGCTGTAGATGATGACAAGATACTCCCTCTCGCTGTTGTAGTAAATCTGGCTAATGCCCGAGTCGCTCAAGTAATTCACGATGCTCAGTGCCTCATTCTCTAGAGTCTCCTTGTCAAGGCGGAACAGATTGCCGCCTGCCAGATAGTAAACCCAATTATTGGCCTCGGCGACAGCGGTCACGTCGGTACCGACAAACGTATTGTGGATGAGCCAGTCTCCTACCGCGTTTTGAGCAGCAACAGGGCATAAGGCCGACATGATGGCCACAGATACCAGCAATAATATCTTCTTTATCATCTCAATCTCTTGTTTTAAAGCATGAATAAAACTCATCGCGGCAATGACAGGTCGCCATCACGCGCGTGATACTATAATAACGTAATGACTGCCCATTAAATTGTGTGAGCATGATTTTCATTATCACGATGTGTCGTGTCAAAGCCGAAATAGCCTTCATGCTAGAAACCCTCAAACGTGATCTCTTCAGGGTCAGGAGGCAGGGTCAAGGGAAAGACAATCTTATGGACTGAGGCGTCAGGCTTGCGGCAAATGAGATAGCACTGACCTTGATACTCAATGGGATAGAACCCGAGGGGGATGTAGTCCAGACGGATGCCGTATTTCTCGCGTTTTTCAGCCTCGGTCTGGTCCACAGTTTTGGCTGCAGCCGATGAGGAATAGGCCCGGGCTGTCTGGAATGTGTAGGGCAGGGACGGGGTCTTGAGCCGGAATGCCATGTAGTCCTGGTTTTCAAAGGTATAAACGGGCCCGGCAAGGTCGGGACGGTCGCTGCGGGGCATGATGGATGAGGCTCCGTCAAGCAGGCGCCCCTCATGGTACCTCATATAGACCGAATCGCTGACAAACTGCACGTTGGTTTTGTCAAAGTAGCCGCGATAGACGATCTCGTGGGCAAAGAAATTGTCGCTTTGGTAATTCATCGGCTTGATGAAACGGCTGTAACCCTGGAATTGTTGTTCATGCAGTACGGCCTGTTGTGGGGCTGCCTCAATCTCGCTGACAATCTGGTCATTGAAGGTCTTGTACTGCTGCAGCATCTTGATGCCGCGGCCGAAGGTGAATACCGTTAAAGCGACCGACAGCAGGATGATTGCCAGACGAGGCCACGGCTGCCGTGCCAGGATGCGGTCAAGTCCGATAGCCACAACGATGAAAGCCACAGTGACCCACGGGGCATAGGCGCGCTCGTGCAAGACGCCCAGAGCGAACATCTCCAGCGTCAGCCCCACGAAGATGTAACTCCAGATGCACTCCTTGACGGCACGTCCCCGCTTCATCATCAAGGCTACAATGCCCACGAGCAGCGCTCCGACGGGTAGGTAAAAACGCCATGATTTTTCAGCAAAGATATGCCAACGGCTGGAGAGGAGTTTGTCAAAGGGCAGGTTGAGGATTAGGTCGCCGCTGGTAGCGCGACTCCATGCCGCCGGCGAAGATACAATCAAGAGAATGCCGACCAGATATCCGACTAGGGCCACTACAGCCCGGCGGTCCAGTTGCCGGCGATTGAAGGCATAATACAGGCACATTCCTGCAAAGAAGCCGAATGAAGTCGCCTCGTTGAAGCCACCTGCCACAACTGCGCCAAGGAATAGCAACGCGCCCTTTCCCCATCCCAATGAATGGTCATGCTCTCGTTGCAGATAATAGATGAGCGCGAGCGATAGGGTGATGGCCCACAGGTAGTTGGCACTACCCGACATCCACAACATCGTTTCGCCTGGCACGGGATAGCAGGTGCCCACGACGGCAAGGAACATCGTCAGTACAGTCACCGAGCGGCGACGAGCACACAGCAGACTCAGCAGATGAGCCATCAGCCCGAACACCAAGGTGTTGCACACGTTGAAGGCTCCCTTGCCCAGCATACCGGCAAATAGGGTGGGGATGATGTCTGACAGGCGGCCGTTAGTGTTGGTGAGGTGATTGCGGTAGGACTGCCAGGCATCGGCGAGCGAATTCACCCGCGTCCACACCCCGTCGATGAGCGTGAACCCCATGTCATCCTCCTTGTAGGGCGTCAACACGTTCATCAGCAGGAACACGGCACAGGCCAGTACGAGCAGTACCCAATAGGCGACATCGTGCCAACGCATGATGCCACGCAGTGAGTCGGGATATGTCGTTTGACGCTTCATTTCTAGTTGTTAGGCTTTGGACTGGTGGGGGTTAGGGTTAGTTCACCGAGTTCGCCCATGTAGTCGAGTTGAATCGTGATGTGGGAGACGTTTCGGCCCATGGTGGGGAGTACCAGCATTTGCTGACCCTGATAAAAAAGCGGATAGCAGCCATAAGGTGAAAAATCGGTGTCGATACCCAGTCTCTTGCGGCCTTTGATTTCCTCAGGACTTAATCCGCGGTTGCTACTCTTCAGGTGGTAGATGGCCAACTGGGGAGACGCAGGCAAGGTGTCACCCTTCACGGGTATAATCATGTAGTCCTGTCCAGCGATGAGCAACACGGTATCGGCAATTTCCGGGCGGTCGCTCACCATCGGCATCGGCTTGGCGCCGTCCAGCAGTCGACCCTCGTGATATCGCGCATAGACGGAATCGTCCACAAACTGGACGTTCTCCTTCCCGAAGTAGGCGCGATAGGTGGATTCGCGGTTGAAGAACTCCCTCGACACATATCTCAAGGGCGTGGCAAATGGACTGCTCCCATTGAAAACATACTCGTGCAGCACCGCTTGACTCGGTGCCTGGGTGATATCGCTGGCGATGCGGTCTTCAAATTGTTTCAGGTCACGCAGCACCTTCATGCGGGGAGGATAATACAGGGCACTCACGGCAAGGCATAGGATGATGACCGCAAGCCGTACCTCTGACCGCCGTGCAGTCAGGTTATCGATGACCATGGCCAGAATGATGAAGCCTACCGTCGCCATGGGGGCATAGGCTCTGTCATACAGGTATCCCAGTGCAATCATCAGCAGCATGAGGCAGGGCAGGATATAGGTCCACAGGCATTGGCGCAGCGGTCGAATGGATTTCTTTACCAGCATCACGCAGCCGACCAGCACGGCGAGTGCCGGGGCAACGATGCGCACCATCATCTTGGCGAAGATGTAGGCGCGGCTCATCAGCAGGTCCTTGAAACTCAAATCGACAACCACGCTGGTCGAGGCCCGTTGCCAAGCGGCAGGTGACCCCATAATGACGATGAGTCCAGTCAGGTAAGACAGCAGCACCAATATGACGGTGCGATTGATTTCTTTGCGGTTGAAAAGGTAATACAGCACCAAACCGCCGAAGAAGCCGAACGAAGTCGCCTCATTGAAGTTTCCTGCGACAAAAGCCAACAGGATGAGCAGGAAGGTTTTGATTTTGCCTGGACGAGGCTGGCGGCTGTACTTACGCAGCTGATAGACCATCAACAGCGAGGCAACGATGGCCCACATGTAGTTGCAACTGCCAGCGACAAACAGCATCGTCTGTCCGGGTACCGGGAACCACAAGCCAACGTAGGCAATGAACAGCGCCAGAACCAGCACCGAGCGGCGACCCATACTCAGGAGGCTTACCAGATGGGCCATTCCGGCGAACATCAAGGTGTTGACGACGTTAAACAACGGTTTGCCCAGGTAGGCACAGAAAAGAGTCGCAAAGAAATCGGCACAACGGCCGTTGGCAGTCATGTAATGGTCATACTGGGCTCGCAGAAAATCCATCAACCCTGCATTGCGCAGCAGGGAGAACTCCATGTCATCCTCCTTGAAGGATGTCCAGCAGTTCATGATATAGAACAAGATGCAGACGACGAGCATCAGGCCCCAGTAGGCGGCATCATGCCACCGGGTTATGTGGGTGTTGATTGATAGTCGCTTGTTATCCATTGTTCAGGGCGGTTTGGTTAGCGTTTTGGTTGATTGATGCCCCAGCGGCGGCAGGGTTGGGTCCTTGCCTGTGAAGCATGAGGACTTTGTCACCGGCATAGTCTAGCAACAGTTGCATGGAGGTTACCTCGTTTCCCATAAGAGGGAGTACCATCAGCACCTGCCCCTCATAGCGCAAGGGGTAGTACCCGAAGGGGTCGCTGGTGGTATTGATGGCGTGCTGGCGACGGTAAGTCTCTTCACTGGCCGATAGGGATTGATCGGTGTCGCTCCGATAGGCGGTGCCCACTTGATAGGCGGTGGGTAGCGTGTCGGTTCTCAAGGTCAGCAGCATGTAGTCCTGATCAGGAAATGCCACCAACTCACCCGCAGTGCCGGGCTGGTCGCTGACGAAGGGCATGGCGATGGCGCCGTCAAGGAGGCGCCCCTCGTTGAACCTGGTGTAAACCGAGTCGGAAACGAACTGGATATTTTCCTTATCAAAGTAGGCACGCCAGATGTATTCGTTGGTGAAGTACCAGTCTGACTTGAATTTCAGGGGATAGAGGAAACGGTTGTAAACCGAGAAAGGCCTCTCGCGCAGGAGGGCTTGGCGGGGAGCTTGCTTGACCTCATCCAGGACTTCGGCTTCAATCGCTTGATATTCGGTCAGGGACTTGATGCCTTTTCCGAAAGTGAAGACGCTGAGTGCCAGACATGCGGCAATGACGGCAGCTCGTAGCAACCTGTAGCGGCTCGTTAATGCGTCGGCGGCAATGATGGTGACGATGAGCGAAACGGTGGCAAGTCCGGCATAGGGGCGTTCGGCATTCAGGCCAAGCACCGCCAGCACAAGAACAATCATGATGAAGATATAGGGCCAAACGCTCGTTTTGAGGGTTTTGAACCCTTTCCATGCCAGCACGGCGATTCCCACAGCAATCGCCGCAAGAGGTACCAGGAAACGCATGGTCTTCTCGGCAAGGATGTACAGGCGGCTGACCAGCAGATCCTGGACAGGCAGGTCTGTCACAATGCCGCCACCCATGGCACGTTCCCAAGCAGCGGGTGATGCCACGATGCATAGCGCACCTAGCAGATAGCCCGCCATGCCCACAATCACCGTGCGGTCAATCTGGCGGCGGTTGAAGGCATAATACAATACCAGACCTGCCAGCAGACCGAATGAGGTCGCCTCGTTACCGGCTCCGGCAAGCATTGCGCCCAAGAAGAACAAGATGGATTTTCCCCAACCCATGCGTTTGCTCGGGTGGTGCAACAGGTAATAGAGGAACCACAGTGAGGCTGTGATGGTCCACAGGTAGTTGCAACTGCCGGCAAGCCACAGCATCGTCTCACCCGGAACAGGATAGCAGGTGCCGATGCAGGCATAGAGCAGACCCTGTGCGAGCAGTGAGCGGCGATGGGTGGCAAGCAGGCTCACCACATGAGCCAGCAAGCCAAACATCAACGTGTTGAGCACGTTGAACAGGGGTTTGCCCAGCAGGCCGCAGAAGAGCTCCGCTACCATGTCCGAGGAACGGCCGTTGGTGATAAGATACTTGTTCCACCAACAGTGTAACAGGTCGCTCACCGAGTTGATGGGAGTCAAATCACCGATGACCATCGAGTGCAGCATGTCGTCCTCCTTGAACGGCGTCAGCACATTCATCCAGTAGAAAACGGCACACGCCACAAGCATGAGACCCCAGTAGGCCACATCATGCCAGCGGTTGAATACTGGCAAACTCAGATGGTTGTCAGTTTTCAGTTCCCGATTTGTAAGTAGAGACGCAAAATCTTGCGTCTCCAAACATTTTCAAATCTCTCTAAACCCTAAACTCTAAACTTCAAGTTCTAAAGTGGCGTTGTCACTTTAGAACTTGAATTATTGTTACACGGTCAGGATTTCCTTTTCCTTGGCGGCAAAGATCTCGTCGATCTTCTTCATGAACTTGTCATGAATCTTCTGCACCTTGTCCTCGCCATCCTTGCTGATGTCCTCGCTCATGCCTTCCTTGACGGCCTTCTTCAGACCCTC